>Ga0082335_1007975_pt1 | contig 12416 bp, 14 predicted proteins | sample Subgrocontami58m_FD_72375 | JGI IMG/M metagenome (GOLD analysis project Ga0082335, IMG submission 72375) | Subsurface groundwater microbial communities from S. Glens Falls, New York, USA - GMW37 contaminated, 5.8 m (SPADES assembly) (version 2) ...
TGAGTTTTTCTTGGCCGTGACGCTGGGCTAGTTGGCTTAAGTTTTTCTTTAGGTCTTCGGGGTTGTAGAACTCTGCGAGGGTGTAGGTGTTGGCTTCGCGTTTGCCGAATTTTAGGTCTTCTAGTTCGCCGTACTCGATGTCTAAGAGATTTAGCTTTCTTAGGGACTGGTTTCCTTCGGAGATGAAGGATTCTGAGATGCCGTGGGTTTTGGAGAGTTTTTCTCTTGAGACGGAGAATCTGCCGGAGGGTGAGGTTTGGGTGTAGAGGGAGTTTACGAGATAGAGGATCTTGGAGGGGAAAGAGAGTGTTTTATTCCATCCGTAGCGCCAGTAGGTTGTGGGGAGATTGACGCTGTTTTCTGTGCTTGCCTCTTTGTTAAGTAACCGGATCTCGGTGTTTTGGTTTCGTGCGGGGGTTTCAAATTCAATGAGTTTATATTTGTCTTTCAGTTTAACAAGGACTTTGTTGATCTGGCGGCGGTAGTCTTCTTTCGACATGTTGTCTATGCCGAGCGATTTGGCGAGGTTGTCGTAGTCGAGAGTTAACTTACTTTCTTTGTTGCCGTTAAATTCTTTTAGGAGATACAGGTAGGTGTCGAAGGCTCGTTCATCGGAGTGGGCGGCCATTTCACCGATGAGGGTTTTCTTGGTTAAGAAGTCTTTGGGGATGGGGACGGAGGGTGTGAGGGATGCGGGAATATTTTCTTGGATTTGGATCTTATTTAAATCCGCTAACAGGCTTTGGGCGAATTCCTTGGAGCGGATGACGGCACTTGCTTCATTGTTACGGGTGAGGGCGGCTTTGGACCAGTTGGTGCTTCCTAGGATTACGGTTTCGTCGTCGATGATGATTGCTTTGGAATGAGTGTAGATTTCGGAGGTGTCGAAGAAGACGGGGACGTTGTTTTTTCTTAAGAGCTCGTAGGCTTGTTGGTTTTTGTTGGAGGTGACGGCATCTTCGGAAGACTCGGCTTCGAAGTTAATATTTTGGTCCAAAATCACTTTAACGGTGACTCCCCTGTCTTTGGCTTTTATGAGGGCGTTTAGAAGCTGATTGGGCTGGGAGTTGGGCTGATCGGGGAGGCTTGAGACGAGGTACATGGCGACGATGATACTGGACTTGGACTCGGATATTTCCTTAAGGGTGGCTTCGAAGTATTTCTCGGAGGAGACGTTTTGGACTTCGGCTTGATAGGCCAAGAGCGGGCCGGTGGTTAGAAGTAGGGCTGAGATTAAAATGAATATCTTTCTCGTTACCATTTGAATTTCATCCCGGCTTCTATGCGTGATTCGTCGATTGATTTTTGAAGACGGATGAAGGTCTGGCCGTCTCCGTTAAAAATATCCTTTGTGAGAATAAGTTCGACCCCAAGAGGCTTGCCCTCTTGGGATTTGAGATTCACGGCGACGTCGGCGGAGTCTGATAATGAATAGGTTCCGCCAAAGAGGATGGTCTTCTTTTGCTTGTCGTCGTAGGCCATTTCAAATGAGAGGTTGAGATTTCTTGAGACGATCCATTTGCCGAATAAGGTGATGGTCTGAGTTTTAGGTTTGCCGGTGACTTCGACGCCGAGCTGGTATCTTATCTCGCCTTTTTTAGCCAAGATGCTCTTAGTCTGGAATGTCCCCCGAAACCTGAATACAGAGCTTGTGTCTCCCCCTACCGAGTAGGTGAGGCGGTTCTTCTCGGAGATGTCCCAGAAGCCCTTAAAAACGAGTTCCTGGGCCTCCTTTCTCTTGGTCTTAAGGTTTACCTCGTCATAGGTGTAGACGATCTCGTGGCGGTCGTTGACTTTCCAGGCTGCTTTAAACGTCAGGGCGTCTTTCTTGCCGGATTCTTTCTCGACTTCGAAGACGAGTTGGTTTTGGGGGTTGGCTTTCCAGGTTCCGGTGAGCTTGTGGATACTGGTGACGATCTTTTGGTCTTTTTGGCGTTCTGTGACGGCGAATACTAGGGCGGTTGGTTCGACAGCGATGAGTGTGCCTTGAAGCTTAACTTCCTCATCGAGATCTTTGGATTTGTACTGGAGGTCGTGGTTTGGGGTGAGTTCCCATTTGCCTTTGACAGTTTTGCTGTCTTCTAGGAGGTCGTTTAACTTGGTGAGTTTCATTTAAGGACGCCTACCGTCTCGTCGTACTGGGCGTACAGTCTTTCAATATCTGCCTGCGGCAGTTTTTGATTAAGGGCTACCCAGTCGATGGCAAGCTTTTGGCAGATGATATCGAGGACTTTGGAGCTTCGCTTGAAATAATTCGTGTGAGAGATTCCATACACGCCCGAATTGACGAGCACGTCTTTATGGACGACCTTATTGTAGGCCTCGTTTAAGACTTTAAGCGGCATCCCCACTGGATCGTCCTCATCGAAGATGTTCACCCAGCGACCGGAGGGGCTTTCGACGGAAACCGGGCTTGTGAACATCTCCGGCCCGCCGAATCTGAGCGAAAAAAGAGAAATCGGGGAGCCAACGGTAAAGAGATTATTGAGGACGAAGCGTTCTTTCATGATCTTGGTGCGGGACGTGTCGCTTGCGGGGTTGTTCTGCTCGTAGATGTAGTCCGAGGTGATGACCGTGCCAAGACTATGGGCGATGAACGTGAGCGGTATCTTTGTCTGTACCGTACCGATCCTCGAAGCGCACCCTCCTAACACGTCCGATACCTTGGAATAGACGGCTTTTTGCGCGTCCTTGTGCAGATAACCTACGATATCCCCAATGTAGTTGGAAATCACCTCATTCTGGATTTTCCGCTTGAAGATGCGCCATATCCATACGAAGATGCCTCGTATCCATTTAAGAAGCCTGTCCCACCACGGCCCTCCGGCTTTGACGGGCTTGGGAAATCCGCTGAGCGCCTCTTTGAGCTTGTTCTCCCTGTCGTTAAAAACGCCCTCCCAATAGACGTAACTGATGACAGCGACATCATCGATAGCCACTGGCGCTTGCGACCCAAGGATGTTCCTCAGCTTTGATTTTAAACGACTTTGAACGGCGGGGATGATCTTATCGGCCCAGTCTTTGCGGGTATTTCCGATTCCGTGGACCAAGACGACGGCGAGTTTCATAGATGAGTGGGTGACTTTTCTTGCCTTTGTTCCTTAAGACATTCGGCGCACTTGGCGTGCGTTTCGGAGGGATCATCTAGCGGCTCTTTTTCGCCCATGAATTTTTTGCACCAGGAGCAGATGATTTTCATTTAGTTTCTAACTTCTCTCTGGGAGGAGAGCTCCAGCACAAAACTGTAGATTAAGCCACCAACGCTTCCGCGAAACTCTCTTTTTTACTCCAAGGGACAGGTTGAATATCGTAGCTTTTTAGCACGGTCAGTATTTGAGGGGTAATTGGTCGTTCGCTATCATTTAGAAACGTATAAATTCGAGAATCAGGAGGCCTAACCTCTTTGGTATCTATCCAAGCAAACGCTGCATTCTGAGCGTGTTCTTTATTCGGCCTGTTAATTGTCCTGATCATTCTCTCAGGGTGAATCCTAGATTTTGGAATAGCAAAATCAAAGTGATGATCGAGACCACTCTTTCCGGTAAATTTAGCGTTTTGAATGTAACGAATATTCTTGGAGTCCATCCAGAGAGCTACGTCTTCTAAAAATAAGCTTGTAACCAATGGTTCTGCCAAATAAAACAGATCAATAATCGAAAGGATGGCTTGGAGTAAATTGTGTTTTTTAATAGCAAAGTTTTCATTGGATGCTGAGACCATTAATTCTTGATGCTCGCCCAACTGCACTCCAAATCCATTTAGCGTTACTTTTAGAAGATTTTGCCTCTTATTACTCTCCAAGCTACACCCGGACATTTTTAAGTCGTTTATAGTGTAGCCATCGTCGGTAAGAATGAATTGTCCGCCTGATTTCTTGACATAAATCTGAATGAAATCATTGTGACTGTCCAAATAGGGCGTGGTTATTTCAACCGTATCTGAGACCTTCCTCAAAACAGTCTTGTCTTTCAACCAGAGTATATATTCGTCTATGAGTTTTTGGACTTCATCTATCATTAAAATAAATTTCTGTTTATCGTTGGGCGCATGGTGATATTGCAATAACGCATAAAGTCATCTAATGCACGATCCCGATCAGAAATGTTCGAAAATATTTTAGTATCTATTGGAAATGCCCATTTGTCATGAAAACCTTCACGGTAGATATGCAAATGTGGGCATGGCATTTCTTCCCCATCAGGATTACGGTGAGGCGGCCCACCCAAATCCAATCTTAATAACCGCACAATCTGACGAGATCTGTTTTGGAATGTGATCTTCGATAAATCGATTCTAGCTCTACGAATATCAAGTATAAAATTTTCACGTTTGTTTGCAGAAATTAATGGAATCTCAAGCCGCTCGCCATTCGAGGGAAATGTCCAGGCTGTGTTACCGACGCGATGCTTATCCATTTGGATTAGTGCATCCGCTTCAATTTGTGTCAAATCTATATCTGGCATGCTAGTATTTAATCATAAATTAATAAATTTATATACTCTTGATTATTTTAACCCTTACATCTATCGATCACAATTATACTTTTAATTTTTTTGTAGGCTCTAAGGAGTGAGGTTTCGTTGCTGAATACCTACCTTCCCAAAGCACAATCAAGGAGCGGTCGACAAGCCAAAACAGCCTCTTTAAATAGAGTGGCCACTTTGGGCGTCCCGATCACAGACGATGAACCGTAATGAACCATCAGCACAATCTGAAACTGAAGATTTGCCTTCTTGTTCGTCATGACATCGTAGGCTGCCCGAAGCCATAGGGGTTGGTACTTTTCGGGCCTACCGTGCTTCTTGAAGCCCGTTCTAAGATCGAAAGCTAAAGCCGCATCTTCAATCGCAGGCGAGCTCTGGCTAAGATAATGCCTCTGCTGGATGCGAATGATAGGCTTGGCTGAGGGATCGACCTTAAGCGCCTTTTTCATTTCTTTTAATACTTCATAAATTATCTCTTCAAAACCTTCATAGCCACCGTCCAGAATGCGGCGTCTAATCTCCCTTTTGACACCGTTTGGAAGCGTTATCTGCGCCGACGCCGTTTCGGCGCTGATACCAAAAGTAATATGGGGATAGCTCGTGAATGATTGGGAATGTCGAGATTCTTTGAGCCTCATAAAATCCCACACGTAGGACCCCTTGGTCCCCTTAATCGCGCCCCGCCCCGGAAGATGTGGATCAATACCCGCCTTCTTTAAAAAGACGCGGTCCTTCTTGAGTTCGTCGATAAGAAGCCCCAGGATACGCTTGGCCTCTAAATAGGTGTACGGGCGCTCTGCATTAAAATAAATACCTGAGAACTTTGTCAGCGTGCCCTCTTTCAGATATTTCTGCTCCGACATCTTCGCCTCCGCAATCTCGAGATAACTGGTAAACTGGCCCGCCCACTCAGACTCACCAGCCTCACCTATGCCCCACTGGTAAATCTCCTTCCAAGTTTTATTAAACACGGTCCCGGGTAACCGTTTCTTCGTCGAATCGACGTTAATCACAAGGAGCTGGTACTTCGTAAAGCCACGTCTCCGCGCCATGTTCGCGTGCCGCTTCAGCTGATCAAGCGAAATCCCGCAAGCCACCTTACTTTCTATTAAAAGCGCCCAGCCGTCATCTGAGTATATCCAAGCATCCGGCAGGCCCTTTCTTTCGGCTTCTTGCTCCCCGACTTCTTCCTGGCCCGGATAGGACTGCTCAATGATATTCAGTTTTTCATTTCTTGAGAAGCTCTTCCCAACGGACCAGCGGACAAACTTCCGAAGCAGTTTTGGGTCCTGTGAAAGACTTGAAACTAAAGCGTGGGTGAGACGATTTTCAGGCTGGCTGTACTGATCGAAGAGGTGTCTCAATTACGTGTCCCCTCAATAGACGCCTCCGTTATGCTTATTATTGCGGAGGCGTTATTCCCCATGACACCCTAGAAACGCTATCGGTTAACCCGTCCCCCTGGGACTTGGTTCAGCATACTAGTCGTTCATAATTTTTTTATTCATTCTGGCACGCTTCCGCTCGGCTATATTTTGCTTTTTAAACTTAGCAAAACTCATGCTCTTTCCATCACATATTACCTGCACTTTTGCATTTCCTGGCCGCTGAAGATAATTTTCTGGAATTCTACGAATACCATCATAGATGCTTAATCTTTTTCGGAGACCTGAAAACTGGACAATAATTTCATCGCGGTTATACAGCGAATGCACTTCCCCAACTCCATATTGTCTTGAATAAACACTATCTCCCCTTTTTAGCGTCTTAAAATCCTTGAGCGCTGGTAGATCGTCTAACATGCTGTCTATCATTTCTTTTCTGCTTGCGGAGGCGTTACTCTGGATGACAGGCTTGCCATTTTACAGGGTGTCACGAGGAGTAATGCCTCCGTAATTTTATTGTGAATTTGCTCAAGAAGCTTAAAATAATCAGAGTGGTGGGAGTAAAGCGTGGTATCAAGAATGAATGATTTCTTCATTTCGATTAGATTAACGCCTATAAAGTGAGGCGGCAACTAAATTCGGCGTTAGAACTTCGCCTAACAGTTGCAAGCAATTCATTTTTAGTAAAATGCCAATCTAACTGCCCAGGTGGAGCAAGGCGATACTTTTTTCTTTTACCTATACAATACGGACAGCCGTAACCTTTCGATTTATTAACAACACTACATGCGTACTCATGACCCTTCTTACATTGCCACCAGACCTTTTTATGCGACCCAGGCATAACATTCAAGGGCGTCAGCTCGCCATTCTTGTTTGGGTGCCATTCCGAGGCTAGCTCGGGATTCCTAGCGGCTAGACATGTTTCCTGGGAAACTCGTTGACCTGCACAATACGGACAGCCATGCCCTGCAAATCTGTTATTAACTCCAGCCTCCCACTCATGGCCTCTATGGCACTGCCACCACACGTTTTTATTAGACCTAGGCGTAACATTCATAGGTGTAAGAACCCCGTTTTTAGAGGGGTGCCACTCTTTAGCTATTTGAGGCTTCTTATCGGCAAAGGAGTTTCCAGGGAACGGAGATGGTAGTAGATCTAATAACATAATAAAGGCGTCATTATTGGCTAACTCGGACTTTTTTAAATAGCCACGTACTCTAGCTTTTTGAAAACTGGAAAGATTGGATAGATCGATCTTTTGAAGCAATGAATTTATGAGCTGCTTATATCCTTTCTTTGAGTAGTCATACACAACGTCATTCTCGTCTACCTTTTCTAAACCCTTCTCTCTTATTCGAATAAGCTTTATACCGTAATTTTCTAGGACGCTGTTCTTGTAACGATCTTGTTTGTGTCTGTTTCTGTGCCAATATTCGCCGTCATATTCCACGGCTACATTAACCGAGGGAATATAGATGTCACATTCAACCTTATTAAGTCTCTCCCTAAGTCTTGTGTCTGGGAAAACATATTTGAGCTCTGAATAGATTCTTAATTCAATTGTGGACGTTTGACGTCTACAACAAATAGGACAACCAGAGCCGCCCAATCTACTCCCAAGAGTAGTTTTCCACTCGTGGTCTTTACTGCATAACCACCATACTTTTTTATTTGCCCCTGGAGTCACATCCCAAGGAGTGAGCGCTTCGTTTTTGGATGGGTGCCACTCTTTAGCAAGGTTAGGATTCTTTGAAGCTAAACAATTATCTATACAAACTTTTTGGTTGCTGCAATACGGACAGCCTTGCCCTTTCGATCTGTTGCCCACTGCAGCTTTATATTCATGACCCGCCGCGCAAAACCACCAGACCTTTTTACCTGATCCAGACGTAACATCGGCAGGAGTTAACTTACCATTCTTAATAGCGTGCCATTCCTTAGCCAGTTCAGAATATTTGGTCGCTAAGCAGTTATCTTTACATACAGCCTTGCCGCTGCAATACGGACAACCACATCCATTTGACCTGCTCTTAACCAAGGATTGCCACTCATGGCCCTTCTTGCACTGCCACCAAACCTTTTTTCTGCTGGATCCGGGCGTTATATCACTAGGGGTTAACTTACCATTCTTAATAGGATGCCACTGGTTAGCTAGCTCAGGATTAACATTCGCCAAACAGTTATCTTTATAAGCTCTTTGATTAACACAATAGGGACAGCCCCTACCATGCTGACTTCTGTTACTAATGATACTTTCCCACTCATGGCCTTTATTACATAGCCACCAGACTTTCCTATGCGACATTGGCGTTACATCATTAGATTTAAGCGCGCCATTTCTGGAGGGATGCCACTCTTGGGCGAGCCTTGGGTAAGAGGCTGATAAATTATACTTACTAGTGAGTCTCGACATATTATTTAAGCGTGGCGCGGCACTCCTTACGTATTGCGGAGGCGTACTCCCCCGATGACACCCTAGAAGCGCTATCGGTTAACCCGTCCCCCTGGGACCTGGTTCAGTATTCACTGAATTCTTTCGCCTATGTTTTATACCGACCATCGATCCCTTTTTTAAGTTTTAATAAATACAGGGCCATCTCCGCCGCGCGTGGTCGGCCTCCAGACGCACTACTATTTTGCTTTGGCATGGGATACTGCGTATGCAGGATATTGAATTGCGGGTGCCGTAGCAAGTGATTGAAGATGTTCCATAAACCAGAAAAAGAACTGTAATAACGATCTATCCCTGCCTACGGTTTCGATAGAGAGGTCTCGCCTTTGCGGGTATGCTACTCGAAACGCGCCACTATTGGCAATACAACCCATATCAAGACGTTGTTCAGGCTTCAAGTCTTTGAGAACTTTCGTAAAAGCTGAGCCGAACGGAGGAGTCCAGCCGCTTTTGTAGGACAAAAAGCCTGCGGATATCGGAAAGAGTTTTCGCGGTTTGAAAGTACCGTCTGCGTAAGGGATGGGTCCGCTCGTTCGCTTCAACACACGAACAGATGACGCTTTCTTGCCGGCATATTCCACCCATTTTTTATTTAGTTCTTGTTTTACTTCAAAAATAACGTAGACACTTTCGGCGGGGATAAATAATTGTCCCTGATGATTATAAAGCAGTGGCGTATATTGCCGATCATAGATGACTATATCGATCTCTTGACTGCATTGCCCTTCCGAATCAATAACAAAAGCTTTATGGGCCTGATATCGATTTGGCAAATGGCGTTGAAAAACTGTCAACCAGCTATCTTCTGAGGCGGAGCCTTTTGATCCAGGATGCTTAGTAACAATTCGACTACTCCGTAAGTCAGCCATTAGCTGTTCTTGAATCGACGTAAATAAAGATTCTACTCTGGCTGCCACTATGCACGTCCTCCGCGAAGTTTAATTTTATATTTCAATTCAAATTGCCATTTCTTCTTAGGCTTTATCGACATCGGTAAAGACCCCGTCAATAATAAATCTATTGGACGCACGCCACTACCCACCCATTGATCGGCATCGAGTTGGTATCTACCAGCTATCCGTCGGGCTATTAACAAAACAGGGTTACGACAATTCGCCTTGGTTTCATTTTTTATACGGCGGATCGCTTCAATATCCACCACGCTTGCTCCAATATCTTTAGGATGAACATGCCATTCTCCGAGATAACCAACGCAAGGATAGACTTTTCGAACTTCATCTACAACTTGAGATCTAGTACCCGATGGAACTTCATACGAGGACAATGTTGCACGTTGACCCCGAATCTCTACTGCATGAGTAATCCAAGGACGCCCTTCTACTAAAACACCCACCAGTATTCCACCTGTTTCTCGGGGGTGTGCTTTACTTGCCGCCAAATGTATTACTTCGGCAGCTTGTTCAGCAATCCATCCATTTTGGTGGTTACGAATTTTTGCCAAGTTGAAGTAAACCGAGGGCACTGAATGGATTTTTTTCTATTGGTCGATATACCTCAACACATTCTTCACTAAACTCAAAACGGCGCGAGATCAAATCTGTCATTATTCTTGCTGATAGAGACGCCACCGCTTGAACAACCGCCGGTGAAGCGTTCACAATAGGCGCAGAGCATCCCGCCTCAAGGCCGGCGATCTCCTCCTCCTCGCGACCGGGAGGGATTTGAGGATAATCATTTGTATTTTCATGGCGTCTATAAATTGGCACATCTTTTTCAGCTACTTGTCTCCTCACCCGCCCTAGGCGTCCTCCTCGGAATAACGCTATGGACACCAACGAAACTCCAGACTGTTCTGCCAACCGACTAAGCTGATCTGTAAAGGCTGCTAATCCTGTTGCATCAATAATGAGGTTTACTTCACCAATAAGCCGCTTCAAATCTGCGGGGTTCCAAGAATTGACGGGAATGGTTGTGACAGTTGTCCATGGTGCGTGCTGGCCTATCAGCTGTTCAACTGCAAATACTTTTGGGTAACCAATCAATTCTTGTCCCGCGACATGGCGCACAACGTTGCCCGGTCTCAATCGTTCATAATCACAGATTATAAGCGATTTAATTCCCATTTCAGCAAGGAGCAATGCAACGTGAGAGCCAATGGCCCCCGCACCAAATAGAACAACTTTCTGGCCATCGAGTGCTGTGACATCAGGACCAGCTCTCAATTTCAAGCTCTCGTGATCAGTTGGTGCGGCCTCTAATGCAGCCGTCCCTAAACTACCGTCGCTATTTTTAAATGCTCGTACAATTAATGCATTCAAGCCGCGACTGGTTTTCCAAAGAAGAATGAACAGGCATTGAGCATTTTGAGCTCCAGTAATTATCGATTTAGTTCCTCGATCAAAATTCTTTTGCTGAGCAGACGTTAAAACATTTCTAAAAATATCAAAATTTCTAGGAGGAACTTTGATGTCAGTCCGAAAGTACCATCGCCCCGAAATCGAGTTTGTATCCGCTTTTCCTGAATTGATAATGGCGAGGTTGGGCTTCCTTATTGTCCAGAAAAAATCGTCGCAATCGCCATCGCTAAGTGGTTTACTTTTCAAAGTCTTGAAATCGATTAGCGCCATAAGCTCGCTCTTTTTTCCTTCGTAGTACAGATGAGCGTCCAGCACGAGGTCTTGTCGGTCGAAGCCCTGCTGGAATTTTTTGCACCATTCGGCTATACGCGCCTTGATTCCATCCCACGTAAGCCACTGAAAACTCATATCACTAGATTGCCATAAACATACTTCACCTTCTTCGTTGACATGCTCGCCAACTATTCCTTTTACAAATATTTTTGGATGTAAGTTGGGCCATCCATCTTGAAACAAAATTTCCATACGTGAGGCAGCCGTTAATGGGCGAAAGGAGTCGACAGCCGGACCATTCCATCTTCTTAGATCAGAAGCGACTGGATTAAATCCAGCACTAACAAGTTCCGTGTGAATTCGCTCCAGCGAAGCTTGATCAAGAGTTCCAATCTCACGCAAATCCATGAGCCTCTTGAGATCCTCGGCTTCTGACGGCTGTAACCGGGCCAAGCTCTTTTCCGGTTTCATCACAACCATCGGGAAGCGTAAAACACCAACCAAGATCGTTCTTCCCAAGGATTCGGCGCCATTTCACAGCGGCAGGGCACCGATTTAATGTCACAGCCTGTGATGCTTCTCGGGCCAATTCTGCAAACAAGACCCACGCCTCAACGACCTCCTTATCCAAAGGCCTGGGATCATACGCACGACCTAAGGCAGGATCCTGAAGGGGCTCACTATTAGCTTTTGTCAATCGCTGCGCGATGAAAGAAAGAACGGCGGCTAAAAGTTCTGCAAAACTACTCTCTTTCCGCCCTCCTTCAAACGCCCAATACGTGAGTAATTCGAAATATAGACCCCCTGGCTTTTTTTCTCCCAAATGATGCTCACGAATCTGCCTGATAAGCTTTACTAATGGGACATAAGCTCCTCGACCGCCAATTTGTAAGCCCCGATTACGGGCACTCGTCAGCTCGCCAAGCTTTTCAGGGTTAGTTTCTATCCAGCGGCACGCTGTCTTCTGATCTTCCCATAATTTTTTGTCCTTACACGGAATTCCCCACCGTCCGTTCCATTTCACGGCCGGTACAACATCAACAGAAAATGCTTCATCGTCATCCTTGTACTCAAACTTTACCTCCACAGATCTATGATTTGGGGAAACTCTATCCTTTCCATAATGATCAAACAGAACTTTGTAGACAGCATTAAAAACTTCTAGCGCGGACGCCGAAATATCTAAGGACGTGAGTTTGCAAAATACATCAACGTCTTTTCCGGGACGTATTGAGGTTGACCTTGAGTAAGAACCAATAAGTACCGGCTTAACTCCCCAACGTTGTAACTGCGTCGAAGCCTCTAAAACCTTAGATATTTCGGCATGAGCTGATTGCGCAAGACGAAGCCGCTGACCCCGAGGTTCAATGCGAGTCAATGCGGCATCGAAGTTGGTCGATAAGGTTTCCATTTTATCTCCTAGGGTAGCTCCGTTAATTTAACGCAACACCTGCGGGATATAATAACCGCAAGGAGGCGTTATGAAAAGGAAAGAACAAAA
>Ga0082335_1007977_pt1 | contig 12415 bp, 12 predicted proteins | sample Subgrocontami58m_FD_72375 | JGI IMG/M metagenome (GOLD analysis project Ga0082335, IMG submission 72375) | Subsurface groundwater microbial communities from S. Glens Falls, New York, USA - GMW37 contaminated, 5.8 m (SPADES assembly) (version 2) ...
CTCGCTGTTCGGCACGTTCCTCACGCGCTCGGGCATCCTCAACTCGATCCACTCCTTCACCGAGAGCTCGATCGGGCCGTGGTTCCTCGGCTTCATCGCGCTCGTCTGCGCCTTCTCCCTGGCGCTCGTCTTCTTCCGGCTCCCGCTGCTGCGGGCGCGGACGAAGCTCGAGTCGCTCGTCTCGCGTGAGGCGACGTTCCTCTACAACAACCTGCTGCTCGTGGCGTTGACGCTGACGATCCTCTGGGGGGTCGTCTGGCCGATTCTGTCGGAGGCCGTGCGCGGCGAGTCGGTGGTCGTCGGGCCGCCCTACTACAACTTTTTCCTGCGCGCCTTCGGGCTGCCGCTGCTCCTGCTGATGGGGATCGGGCCGCTCGTGGCCTGGCGCCGCGCCTCGCTGCGCGGCCTGCTGAAGACGTTCGCATGGCCGGCCGGGACAGCCCTCGTCGCCGGCGCGGTCCTGCTCGCCCTCGGCGCCGGCTCGTCCGTCCCGGGGCTCGTCGCGTACACGTTCTCCGCGTTCGTGCTGGCCTCGATCGCACTCGAGTTCGCGCGGGGTACGCGCGCCCGCCGCGCGCTTGCGGGAGGATCGTGGCCGCGCGCCTTCTCCGACCTCGTCGCGCGCAACCGCCGCCGCTACGGCGGCTACGTCGTTCACGCCGCGATCGTCCTGCTCGCGATCGGGATCGCCGGCTCGAGCGCGTATGACACGGTCAAGGAAGCAAAGCTCCGGCCCGGCGAGGAGCTGGCCGTCGGCGGCTACACGCTCACGTACGCGCGACTGACGGAGCGACCGGCCGCGAACGCGACGGAGGTGCGGGCCGTGCTGGACGTCCGCCGCGGCGGCGAGCGGCTCGGCACGGTCGAAGCCGGCAAGAACGCCTACACGGTCGAGCAGCAGGTCTCGAACGAGGTGGGCATCCGCAGCGATTTCCTCACGGGAGAGGATCTGTTCGTGATCGCCGAGCAGGTCGAGCCCGACGGCTCCGTCTACTTCAGGGTCTTCGTGAAGCCGCTCGTCAACCTCATCTGGCTCGCGGGCCTCGTCTTCGTCCTCGGCTCGCTCGTCGCCCTCTGGCCGGACGCGCGCGAGGAGCGGCGCCTCGCGCTCCGCTACGACGACGCCCGCGTCCCCGCCTCGGAGTGACCGCGCTGGCGCTCGTCCTCGCAGCTCTCGTGGCCGCCGCGTGTGTCGTCGTCGTGGCGCTGCCGTACCTCCGCGAGCCCGAGCCGGGCGACGACACCCTGGCGGAGCCGGGCGAGGAGGGGCGGAGGCGCCTCGGGCTCGCCGAGGCGCGCGACCGCGCGCTCGCGGCCCTGAAGGAGCTCGAGTTCGACCACCGCACCGGCAAGGTCGCCGACGAGGACTACCGCGCGCTCGTCGGGCCGCTCCGGCGCGAGGCCGCCGAGGCGCTGAAGGGGTTGGAGAATGCGGCTGGCTAGAGGGGAGGGACGGCCGTTCACCCGGCGAAGACTCTGCGCGATGGGACGGCAACTCGCCCTCGGCCTGGCGCTCGCCTCGCTGCTGCTGTTCGCGGCGCCCGCGGGCGGCGACGACCACGACCTGACCGGCCGGAAGGCCGCGGTCGACGACAAGATCGCCAGCTTGCAGGACAAGATCCGGCACGCGACGCAGCGCGAGGGCGTGCTCACGACCGAGATCTCCGCCGTGAGCACGAAGATCCACGGTCTCGAGGACGACGTCGCCGGCGCGACGAGCAAGCTCGAGCAGCTGCGCACGGTACTGGTCCTCCACCAGCGCAAGCTCAACCGGCTGAACGCGCTCTACACGGTGCAGACGCGCAAGCTCCTCTTCCTCCAGCAGCAGTACCGCGAGTCGGTCGCGCGCCTGAACAGGCGGATCATCCAGATCTACACGTCGAACCCGCCCGACGCGGTCTCGGTCGTGCTCGCGGCGTCGAGCATCGGCGAGCTCGTCGACCAGGTCGAGTTCTCGAACGCGATCGGCCGGCAGGACGAGTCGATCGCCACCAGAGTGAAGGGCGCGAAGCTCGAGCTGCAGGAGACGAGGAACAAGACGCGCAAGGTGCGGGCCGGCGCGCGGACGGTCACGCGGCAGATCTCGACCCGCACGAGCGAGCAGCTCCGGGTGCGCAACAGCCTCGTCGCGACGCAGCAAGAGCTCGCGGCCGCGCGCGCGCTCAAGGAGTCGGCGCTCTCGTCCGTGCGCGAGTCGAAAGAGGAGTACCTCGCGACGGTGAACGCGCTGCTCGCGCAGAGCGCGGCGATCGCCGCGAAGATCCGCGCCTCGCAGTCCGGCGGCGCGTCGGGCAGCGGCGCCGCCCCGCCCGGCGGCCTCGGCTGGCCGGTCAGCGGCCCCGTGACGAGCGGGTTCGGCGAGCGCTGGGGCCGGATGCACGAAGGGATCGACATCGGCGTCCCGACCGGGACGCCGGTCGCGGCGGCCGCCGGCGGGACGGTGCTCGTCGCGGGCTGGATGGGCGGCTACGGCAACCTCGTCGTGCTCGACCACGGCAACGGCCTCGCGACGGCGTACGGCCACAACTCGGCGCTCTCGGTCGGCGTCGGGCAAGTGGTCTCGAGGGGCCAGACGATCGCGCTCGCCGGCAATACGGGGCGGTCGTTCGGGTCGCACGTGCACTTCGAGGTGCGCGTGAACGGCAACGCCGTCAACCCGCTCGGGTACCTGTAGGAGCTAGGCCGCGTCCTCGACGGCCGGCAGCGCCGCCGCGTCCACGACCCGCAGGTCGGGCAGCGAGCGCCAGCTCTCGTCGAGGCCCAGGCCGTAGCCGGCGAAGATTTCGTCCGGGACCGTGAAGCCGACGTAGCGGAGCGGCACGTCGTCCACGAGCCGGCGGTAGGGCCGGTCGAGCAGCGAGACGGCATGGAGGCTCGCCGGGTCGCGCAGGCCGAGCGTGCGGGAGAGGAAGTTGAGCGTCAGACCCGTGTCCACGATCTCCTCGACGACGAGCACATGCCGGCCGTCGAGCGGCGTGTCGAGGTCCTTGAGCAGTCGCGCGCAGCCGTCGGCGCCCGCCAGGTAGCCGGCCAGCTCGATGAAGTCGAGGTGGTGCGGGATCGCGAGCGCGCGCGACAGGTCGGCGACGAAGACGACGCTCGACTTGAGCGGTGCGACGAGCAGCGGCTCGAGCCCGTCGTAGTCGGCTGCGATCTCCCGGCCGAGCTCCGCGACCCGTGCGGCTATCTCCTCCCGGGAGAGGTAGATCTCGCCGATCGGGTGCGGGTTCTCTATGAGGCGAGCTTCAGCCGATAGCGCTGGGCCAGGCGCTCGATGTCGCGCCGGTAGAACAGCTTGACCTTGACCCCCGGGTAGAGCCGTCGAACTTCCCGGAGCTTGCGGTTCTTGCGGGTGACGAGCGACTGCTTCATCACCGTCACCTCGATGTAGAGATCCTGCTCCGGCAGGTAGAAGTCGGGCGCGAACGCGCTCGTGACGCGCCCCTCCGCATCGCGGTCGAGCACGAACGTGCGCGGCTCGTAGTCCCAGGGGACGCCGTAGTAGTCGAGCATCTTCGCGCACTCCAGCTCGACGGGGTTGGCGAACCGCGGCGGTTGTGAGCCGCAAAATGCCTGGAAATCAGCTATTTCTCTCGGCACTCATCCAAGGATAGCGATGGCCTCGGACGTGACCTCTCCTAGACTGTTCCGCACATGGCCGCAGGAACTGACGGTGTTTTCCGGATCGTCCACCTCTCGGATCTGCACTGCGGCGACCCGCACTTCGCCCCCAACCTGCTCGACCGCGCGATCGCGGAGATCAACGACGTCGGGCCGGAGCTCGTCGTGTGCACCGGCGACCTGACGACCTTCGGCTTTCGCCAGGAGTACGAGCACGTGCCGTACGCGTGGAAGCTCGAGAACCTGTTCGTCGTCAACGCCGGAACCGTCTCCTCACTGCGGCTCCGCGGCAACACGAGGCCCTGTTACAACGTGATCGAGGTGTCCGGCCCGCACGTGGACGTCTGGCGCAGGCACCCGTTTCACGGGCAGGAGAAGATCATCCAGTTCTCGACCGACACGCTCGCGTACGAGAAGTACACGGAGCGCATCGAGTCGCAGGTCACGTCCCGGAAATGACTCGCGCCCTGGCCGTGATCGACGGCGAGCACTACGCCGAGGTCGTGCGCGACGCCCTCGCCGAGTTGCCCTACGAGTTCGTCGCGGCGCTCCTCGTCGGCGGCACCGAGAAGCTGCGCGGCGAGGCGGACTACGGCGTGCCGGTCGCGGCGAGCCTCGACGAGGCGCTCGCGACCCATCGGCCGGAGATCGTCGTCGATCTCTCGGACGAGCCGGTGCTCGGGCCGCGCGAGCGGCTCGCGCTCGCGAGCCGCGTGCTCGCGCACGGGCTGCCCTACGCGGGCGCGGACTTCCGCTTCGACGCGCCGGCGTTCGCGCCGTTCGCGCCGCCGTCGATCGCGGTCGGCGGCACCGGCAAGCGGGTCGGCAAGACGGCGGTGACAGCCCACGCGGCGCGACTCCTCGCCCAGACTCGGAAGGTCGTGGCCGTCGCGATGGGGCGAGGCGGGCCGGCCGAGCCCGAGGTCGTGACCGCGCCGCCGGCGCTCGACGACCTGCTCGCGCTCTCCCGCTCGGGGCGCCACGCGGCCTCCGACCACCTTGAGCTCGCCCTCGTCGCGGGCGTGCCGGCCGTCGGCTGCCGCCGCTGCGGCGGCGGGCTCGCCGGCGCCGTCGCGACCTCGAACGTCGAGGCCGGGGCGCGGACCGCCGCCGCGCTCGACCCCGACCTCGTCCTCTTCGACGGCAGCGGCGCCGCCTGGCCGCCCGTCGCAACCCGCCGCCGCGTGCTCGTCGTGGGCGCGCACCAGCCGCCCGAGGTTGCGGCGGGCTACCTGAACGCGTACCGGCTGCTCCTGGCCGACCTCGTCGTCGTGGCGATGGCCGAGGAGGGCTCGGGCTGGGAGCGCGTACGCGACGCGTCGACCGTGCGCGGCGGCGTGCCGGTCGTGCCCGTCGTGCTGCGCCCGCGGCCGCTCGCCTCGGTCGCCGGCCGGCGCGTCGCGTTCTTCTCGGCGGCGCCGCCGGCGGCGTTGCCACGGCTCGTCGAACACCTGACCACGGCGCAGCGCGCCGACGTCGTCCACGCGTCCGGCAGCCTCGCGGACCGCGAGGCGCTGCGGCGCGAGCTCGCCGGCCTCGACGCCGACGTCTGGCTCGTCGAGCTGAAGGCCGCCGCCGTGGACGTCGTCGTCGAGGCCGCGCGCGAGCGCGGGGCGGAGGTCGTCCTCTGCGCGGTGGACGTCGAGCCCCTCCCAGGCTACGACCTCGACGCGGAGCTGCTCCGCCTCGGTGATGAGGCCTGCTCATGACCGAGAGACTCCACCTGGATCCGTTGCCGCTTGGCGGGGCCGGGTCGCCGCCCTACTCGAAGGGGCTGATGGCGCGGGCGCTGATGGTCACCGGCCTCCCGGCCGACCGCGCGTACGAGCTCGCGCGGCGGGTCGAGTCCGACCTCGCCGAGCGCCGGGCCGACGGCCTCGATCTCGACCGGCTGCAGGAGCTCGCGGTCGAGACGCTCGGCGAGGGGGAGGGGATGCGCGCCGTCCGCCGCCTGCGCCGTTACCGCGACCTGGCGGAGCTCGACGTTCCGGTGATCCTCCTCGTCGGCGGCGGAACCGGTACCGGCAAGTCCACCGTTGCCACCGAGGCTGCCCACCGGCTCGGGATCACGCGCGTCACCTCCACCGACTTCGTCCGCCAGACGATGCGCGCGTTCTTCTCCCGGGAGTTCATGCCTTCGATTCACATGTCGAGCTTCGAGGCCGCGCTCGCGCTGACCAAGGCCGAGGAGGAGGAGTCGGGCGACGCCGCGCTGCTCGGCTTCCTCGACCAGACGCGCGATGTCCTCGTCGGCGTCGAGGCCGTGCTCCAGCGGGCGCTCGGGGAAGGCTGGTCGATGGTGCTCGAGGGCATCCACCTCGTCCCCGGGATGGTCCCCACCGACCTCGAGCGTGCGCTCGTCGTCCCCTGCGTGCTCGCGATCCACGACGAGGACGCCCATCGCGGCCACTTCTGGATCCGCGACGCTTCGACCGGAGGCCTGCGGCCGATGGAGCGCTACCTCGACAACCTGCCCATGATCCGGGCGATTCAGGACTACCTCGTCGAGCGTGCCAGGCGCTACGACGTGCCCGTGATCGAGAACACGTCCATGGACGCCGCGCTCGGCGCCGTGATGGAGCTCGTGCTGACGGGGGCGGAGCGGCTGCGGGAGCAGCGGAGCTAGACTGGCCCCGTGGTCACCCGCGAGGACGTTCTTCTGGCGCTGCACGACGTGGAGGATCCGGAGCTCGGCATGGACATCGTCGAGCTCGGTCTCGTCGTCGACGTCGAGATCGCCGGGCCGAAGGTGAAGATCCTGCACACGCTCACGTCGATGGGCTGCCCGGCCGGGCCGATGATCCAGGAGGACATGCACCGCGCCGCCTCCGAGCTGGAGGGCGTCGACGACGTCGAGATCGAGCTGACCTTCGACCCGCCGTGGACGCCCGACCGGATGTCGGAGGACGCCAAGTTCATCCTCGGGTTTGGCTAACGCCAAACCCGAGAAGGGGCCCGTCGGCGCCAGAGACGGTGCGGTGCGGAAAACTACCCATCGCGGATCCGTGCCGGCTCCGATTTGGCGCCGTTTCCGCGGGTCGACGATGGTAGCTCCGTCGCCTCGAAGGGCACTGTCGCAAGGAGGGTCTTGATGGCGTGTGTCGGGTATGTCGCTCGGCGGCCGAGTCACTTCTTCGGCCTCGCTCTGGCTCTGGCTGCCCTGTTCGGCGGACTCGTCGCCGGGGCCGCTGGTTCTGGCCGGTCGGACGAGGAGTACCGCCGGCCGGAGACGGTCATCGTGGCGCTTCCCGGTGAGGGCGAGATCGCCTATGCGCGCATCGTCCTCCGCCGCGTTCCGTTCGGCACGACGCTGCGGAAGCCCGCACTCCCGACGGTCACGGTGGCGAACCGCGAGACCCTCCCTGCCGCCGTCACGGTCTTCGCGCGCGTCGCGCCTCACGGTCAGCGCGGAGAGGTCGTCCCGGAGTTCGTCGTCGACGTGGCCGTCCTCAGGCCCGCACGCAGCGTCGCGGGCACGCCCACGGGTCCGTCCCAGCCTGCTCGGAGCCTTCGCCTGACGATCACTCCCGACATGGACGAGCTCGGGGTGCTCACGCTGGAGACGGAATCGGCGGCGCTGCGTCGCCGGGGAAGCTTCCACGGTCCCGAGCCCTACGAGTTCTGCGGCCCGGATCAGCTCCCCCGCGGGGAGTCCAAGCACATCGCCGGCCCGGCGCTCGAGCGCTTTTTGCCGACGACCGCGTCCCGTTGGGCCTACGCGGCGGCCTGTGACGGGCCGATCCCAGGCGACGTCGCGGCTCGCATCGGCGGCGTCGCAGCCTGGGGCACGTGGTCGCTCTCGAACTCGGACCCGAAAGGCATCGAGTTCACCATCCGCGCGAATCGGGCGATCACCGGCTTCGGGATCGTGGTCCCCGAAGGGTCGATGACCCGCTACAGCCCTCCGACCGGCTTCACGTGCCCGCACGCCGGCATCGACTTCCTCGAGTGCGAAGGAGCTCTCCCGGCCCGGACGCAGTCCGCCGAGGGGCGGATCGGCCTGACACCGCTTCCCCGGAAGACCGCGAGCGGAAGCCTCCTTGTGACGACACGGAACGCGACCTACGGCCCGTACCGGCTGCGCTTCGTCGGCTGAGCTGCACAGAGAACGCGAGGCGGAGGCCCCTGCCTACTCCGGGATCCGCAGCACGATCTTGCCGAGCTGCTCGCCGCGCTCGAGGCGCTCGTGCGCGGCCCGGGCCTCCGCGAGCGGGAAGACCGAGTCCACGTGCACGCGCGCGCGGCCGGAGCGGACGAGCTCGTAGGCGCCGAGGAAGTCCTCGCGCGTTCCCATCGTCGAGCCGAAGACGGTCAGCTGCTTCCACCAGAGCCGGTGCAGCATGGCCGGCGGGTTCGGGCCGCTCGTTGCGCCGCAGACGGCGATCCGGCCGCCGACGCGCACCGCCGCGAGCGACGTCTTCCAGGTCGCCTCGCCGACGTGCTCGACGACGACGTGGACGCCCTCGCCGCCGGTTGCCTCCTTCACCGCCGCCGCGACGTCGCCCGTCGCGTGGTTGACGACGGCGTCGGCGCCGAGCTCGCGCGCCCGCTCGAGCTTCGCGTCGCTCGACGAGGTGACGATCGTGCGCGCGCCGAGCGCGCGGGCGATCTCGAACGCCGCCGTCGCGACACCGCCGCCGATCCCCCAGACGAGCACCCACTCGCCTTCGCGCAGCGCGGCCTTCGTGACGAGCATCCGGTAGGCCGTCTCGTACACGAGGGGAAAGGCGGCCGCCTGCTCGAACGAGAGCGCGTCGTCGAGCGGAAAGACCTGCTGCGCGGGCAGCGCGATCAGCTCGCAGTGTGTGCCATCGGACTGCTCGCCGATGACGGCGATCGCGGCACCGTGCTCGACCCCCGGGTTGATCACGACCCGGTCGCCCGCGGCGAAGCCCTCGACCCCCTCGCCGAGCCCGGCGACGACGCCGGCGCCGTCGGCGCCGAGGATGCGCGGCTTCGGCACGGACGGCAGCCCCTGCCTGATCCAGAGGTCGAGATGGTTGAGCGAGGCGGCCCGCAGGGCGATCAGCACCTCGCCGGGAGCGGGCGCCGGATCGGGCACGTCCTCGTAGCGGAGGACCTCGGGCCCGCCGTCCTCATGGATGCGAATCGCCTTCACGGGCACAATCATCCCATGACCGCCGCGGATCTCGCTCGGCTAGGAGAGGAGCTGGGCCTCGACGCCGTCGGAGCGGCTCCCGCCGCGGCCTACGAGGAGACCGAGCGCCACATCCGCGAGCGCCGTGCGCGCGGGCTCTTCGCCGGCATGCGCTTCACGATGGCGCGGCCGGAGGTCTCCTGCCACCCCGAGGCGCTGCTGCCCGGCGCGCGCACCGTCGTCTCGGCCGCGCTCTGCTACTGGGCGTCCGGGCCGGAGCCCGGGCCGGGGGAAGGGCGGCTGCCGCGCTACACGTGGTGGGACGCCTACGCGGATCTGCGCGAGCGCCTCGACGCGCTCGGGCAGCGGCTCGGCGGCGCCTACCGCGTGCTCGTGGACTCGAACGACCACGTCGACCGCGAGGCGGCTGCGCGCGCGGGCCTCGGCTTCTACGGCAAGAACACGATGCTGATCACGCAGCGTCACGGCTCGTGGGTCGTGCTCGGCACGCTCGTGACCGACGTCGGGATCGAGTCGCCGCCGCCGCTCGACGCGGGTTGCGGCTCCTGCACGCTCTGCATCGAGGCCTGCCCGACCGGCGCGCTCGATGAGCCGGGCGTGCTCGACGCGACGCGCTGCCTCTCCTACTGGACGCAGGCGCCGGCGTCGATACCGGAGCTCTACCGCGCAGAGCTCGGCGCGACGGTCTACGGTTGCGACATCTGTCAGGACGCCTGCCCCTGGAATCGCGGGATCGAGAAGCGGCGCGGCCGCGAGGCTCCGCCCGCCGCAGCCGAGCCGGTCCTCTCGCTCGCCGACTGGCTCGAGGCCGACGGCGCCGAGCTCGTGCGCCGCTACCAGCGGCTCTACGTGCCGCGCAAGGACCCGCGCTACCTGCGCCGGAACGCGCTCGTCGCGCTCGGCAACGCGGGCGGGCCGGAGCACCATGCTCTGCTCGAGCGCTACGCCTGCGACACGGACCCGCTGCTGGCCGAGCACGCGTCGTGGGCGCTCGCGCGCTTCGACGAGCGCTCGCGCGCGGAGGCCGTCGCGTGAATCGTTTCGAATCAACCCCCTACGCCCGCGCGTTCCTCGGACGCCGCTCGCGGTGCCGGGCCGGAGGGGACAGTACGGGGAGTACGGCCCCGGAGAGCACGGTGCCGCGAGCGGCGTCAGGCGGCGGCGGAGCCGGGCACTGCCCGGCGGGAGCCGACGCCGGCGAGGGGCGCGCGTGAGCGGCGAGCGGGAGGCGGGGTTCGCCGCGCTCGTCGTCCACGAGCTGCGCAGCCCGCTCGCCGCGATGATCGGGGCGGCGCGCATGCTCCGCGCCCGCTGGCCCGAGCTCGACGACGCCGGGCGCGAGTCGCTGCTCGCGCTGCTCGCGGACGAGTCCGGCCGCGTCGAGCGGCTGCTCGGCGAGCTGCAGGACGCCTCGCGCGTCGCCGCGGGCGGTTTCGCCTACGAGTTCGCGGAGGTGGACCCCGGCCGTCTGGTCGAGGAGGCGGTCGCAGCGGCGCGTGTCGCCGCAGGCGGCGTCTCCGTGCTGGCGCGCCTGGACAGGCCGCCGGCGCTCGTCCGCGGCGACGCCGGCCGCCTGCGCCAGGCGCTCGACAACCTGATCGGCAACGCGGTCAAGGTCTCGCCGCCCGGCGCCGAGGTCGAAGTGGTGGCCGAGAGCCGCGACGGCGCTCTCCGGATCAGCGTCAGGGACAGCGGGCTCGGCGTCGCGGCCGCCGACCGCGAACGGATCTTCGAGGCGTTCGAGCAGGCGGGCAACCGACCCGGCGCCGGCCTCGGGCTTCACGTCGCGCGGGCGATCGCCGAGGCGCACGGCGGCGCTGTCGAGCTCGACTCGGCGTCCGGCGGGGGCGCGACCTTCGCGCTCGTGCTTCCGGTCTAGTTCTAACTGCGGGTGCCGCTGCGGCTGCGGGTGCGGCTCACGCCGAGCTCGCGCGCAAGCGCCACGGCACGCTTCGCGATCGCGGGGCGCAGGGCTGCCGGCTCGAGCACGACCGTCTCGCCGCGATCGGCGAAGATCTCGCTGACGAGCCAGTCCTCGGTGCCGAACGTGAGCTCCCGGACGGCCGCTTTGTCGGTCAGCGGCCGGGCGCCGCGCTCGACTTTCCAGCGGGCGATCGCCGGCGAGTGCCAGACCCGCGCCACTCGCGTGTCCTGCAGGTAGAGGGGATCGAAGCCCTCGCGCGGCACGAACGTCTCGCTCGTCAGGCGGGCCTCCCGCATGCGGTCGAGCCTGTACGTGCGCGCCTGGTCGCGCGTGAGATCCCAGGTGTGCACGCGCCAGACGGGCAGCTCGCGCTCGAAGCTGTACGGCTCGATGCGCCGCGTCAGCGGCACGTCCTCGCCCTCCTTCAGGTACTCGATCTCGACCACGCGGTGCTTCTCGATCGCGTTGCTGAGCGTCTTCACCAGCCGCTCTTCGGGCAGGTCGACCAGGGGCTCGGGCGTCTGTGAGAGCTCGAAGCGCCCGAACGTGTCCTCGAGCTTCTTGCGCACACGCTCGAGCGGGGAGTGCGCGTCGGCGGCGATCATCGGCCCGACGAACTCGAGCGCGAGCCGGATCGCCCGCGCCTCGAGCGGCGTCAGCTTCGGCGCCGAGCGGAAGACGTCGCCGTAGAGCTCCTTGTCCACGGCCACGACGTCGCCCTCGAGCTCGGCGTAGACCGTGTAGCAGCCGCCGCCGAAGTTGACGAGGTTGAGCAGCGAGAGGTGGTCCTGGAGATCTTCGAGCGGGATGCTGAAGCGGTCCGCGAGCTCCCGTGCGTCGAACGTTGCCTCGCGGCCCTCGCCGCAGGCGGCGAGCAGGTGCGCGAGCAGCGCCTGGAGGACGGCGAACCGCTCCGGCACGACGGGTCCGGCCGGCCGCTCGGCCGCCGGTGGAGTCTTGGAGGCTGCCTTCTCGCGAGCGACCTTCGGCGGCTCCCCGGCGTGGCGGTCGCGCACGCGGCGCAGGCCTTCGGCCACCTCCTCGCGGAGCTCCTGGGGCTCGAGCGGCACGGCGCGGCCGTTCTGGCGCAGCACCCACGAGGCAAGCGGCCCGATGCTCGCGTACTCGGTCTCGAAGACGCCCTCTTCGAGCGCCCCGGCGTCGCCGAGCGTCCGCTTCACCCACCAGGCGGTGTCGCCGCCGACCTCGATCCGGGCGGTGCCGACCCTCTGACCGATCTGCCACGGCTCGCCGATCCGGTGCGCGTCGACGTTGAAGTCGGCGGGCAGACGGAAGTCGCGCTCGCGCCGCGTCGCGAAGCGGATGTCGCTGCGGACGCGCGAGACGCGGAACGTACGGATCTCGTCCCGGTCGAGGTCGCGCCCGACGACGTACCACGCGCCCTTGTCGCGCCGCAGCGCGTACGGGTTGACCGAGCGCTCGTCGGTCGCGTCCCGCTGCGCCGACCAGTAGCTGAAGCGAATCGTACGCTGCTTCGAGATCGCCGCCTCGAGCTTCGAGAGCCGGCCCGGCATCTCGAGCGAGTAGTCGGGATCGCTCACCTTCACGCGCCCGGCCGTGTCCGTCGGCGTCTCGTCGAAGCCCGGCCGGCCGAGCATGAGGTTCTGGAGCGCGAGCCGCAGCGGCTCGGCGTACGCGAACTTGCCCTCGAGCAGGAAGAGGCACGTGTTGAGGGCCGCGAGCTCGTCGTCGGTCAGCTCGAGCTTCGGCAGGAAGTAGTGGTCCGAGGG
>Ga0082335_1007978_pt1 | contig 12415 bp, 10 predicted proteins | sample Subgrocontami58m_FD_72375 | JGI IMG/M metagenome (GOLD analysis project Ga0082335, IMG submission 72375) | Subsurface groundwater microbial communities from S. Glens Falls, New York, USA - GMW37 contaminated, 5.8 m (SPADES assembly) (version 2) ...
AAGACGGCCGGGTTCTGCAACAGGACCCGGGCCAGCGCCACCAGCTGCCGTTGGCCCATCGACAGGCCGTTGCCGCGTTCGCCCGCTTGAGTGGCCAAGCCGGTCGGCAGCCCGTCGATCCAATCGCCGCCGCCCACCTGCCGGGCCGCGCGCTCCACCGCCTCGTCGGAGGCGCCGTCTTTGCCGTAGCGGATATTGTCCCTGATAGTACCGTTAAAGAGCCACGTGTCTTGCAGCACCATCCCGAAAGACGACCGGTAGGTTTGCCGCTTAAGCTCACGTATGTCGATGCCGTCGACGAGTATGGCTCCTTTATTGACATCGTAAAAACGCATCAATAATTTGACCATGGTCGTTTTCCCGGCCCCCGTCGGACCGACAATCGCTACCTTTTGCCCGGGTTTAATATCGGCGCTGAAGTCATTGATAATTGTCTTTTCCGGCTCATAGCCGAAAGACACGTTCTTGAAGGAAATGGCACCGGACAGATTTTCCAGCACCGCCGGCTTGGTGGCATCAGGGATGTCCTCGGGACTGTTGAGGAATTCGAAGACACGCTCCGCGGCGGCCGCGGTGGATTGCAGGATGTTGACCATGCTGGCAACCTGGGCCAGCGGCTGGGTGAACGAACGGGTGTACTGGATAAAAGCGAGAATATCGCCTACCTGGATCGCCTTCTGAATTACCAGATAGCCGCCGAGAACGCATACGACAACATAGCTCAAGTTCCCGATGAACATCATCACCGGCATCATGATGCCCGAAACGAACTGCGATTTCCAGGCCACCTTGTACAGTTCCTCATTCAGCCCGTCGAACTTCCGGATCGACTTTTCCTCGCCGTTAAAGGCCCTCATGACGTTGTGTCCGGAATACATCTCCTCGACATGGCCGCTGATGTGTCCCAGATAATCCTGCTGTCCCCGGAAATACTTTTGCGACCGGCCGACGACCGTCATGATAAGGACCATTGACATCGGAATAATAATTACCGAAACGAGAGCCAGCAGCCAGCTAATCGTGAACATCATTATCAGGACGCCGACGATGGTGGCCACTGAGGTGACTATCTGGAACATGCTCTGGTTGAGGGTGTTGGAGATCAGATCGACGTCGTTCGTGACATGGCTCAACACTTCGCCGTAAGGCTTGGCATCGAAGTGTTTCATGGGCAGCCGATCTATCTTTTCGGCGATCTTCTTCCGGAGATCATAAGTGACCTTGATAGAAACGCTGGTCATGATATAGCCCATAATGTAGCTGCAAGCCGCACTGACTAAATACAGGGCAACAAGCAGCAGTAAAATGTTGCCGATGTAAGTGAAATCGATTCCGGCACCGGGCACGCGCATAATCTTGCTAACCAGGCCTTCGAAGAGCCTGGTGGTGGCATTTCCCAAAAGTTTTGGCCCGACTATCGTAAAAACCGTACCGACAACGGCCAGGACAAGAGCCACGATCAGTTGAATACGGTAAGGCTTCAAGTAACGCGCGAGAGTGAGCATCGTGCCCCGGAAGTTTTTAGCCTTCTGGCCCGGCATACCCAACATGGGCGGCCCGCTCATCGGGCCACGGCCGGGTCCACCGCCCATGAAGCCGCCCGATGCGGCTCTTCTGTCAGCCTCTTTGCTCGAGGACGCGTTTCTTGGATCGTTCATTATAGTAACTCCTCCCGGGAAAGCTGAGACAAAGCCAATTCCTGATAGACCTGACAGGTTTCCATAAGCTCTTTATGCGTTCCCTTCCCCACCATTCTTCCGTTTTCCAAAACAACGATCTGGTCGGCATTCAGCACCGTATTTATTCTTTGTGCCACGATAAGAACCGCCGCCTGCCCGGTTTCCTTTTTCAATGCCTTTCTCAGGGCTGCGTCCGTTTTGAAGTCGATAGCCGAGAAACTGTCATCGAAGATATAGATCTCCGGTTTTTTCAACAGAGCCCTGGCAATAGCCAGTCTTTGCTTTTGTCCGCCGGAAACGTTCTTGCCTTCCTGGGATATCGGTGTCTCAATACCTTTTTCCAATGTGGCAATGTAGTCCGTTAGTTGCGCTGTTTGGGCGGCTTCTTTGACTTCTGCTGCGTCTGCTTCCCCGTAATCATTCTTACTAAAAGCAATGTTGCTCGCGATGGTCCCGGAAAACAGGCTGGCCTTCTGGGGAACATAGCCGATTTTGTCCCGCAGTTCGTGCTGGGTCACATCCCGGATATCGATACGGTCGACTAGAATCTTGCCTTCCGTCACATCATAAAAGCGGGGGACAAGATTTATTAAAGTAGACTTGCCGCTTCCGGTACTACCGATAATAGCCGTAGTCTGTCCCGGCAAGGCTTTAAACGATATCCCTTTCAGAACATAGTCGTCGGCGCCGGGGTATTTGAAACCCACGTCCTGAAACTCGACCAGTCCCTTGGCCTCCCCGGTGAATTTCACTGGCTTTTCCGGGTCCCGAATGCTCGGCTCTGTTTCCAATACCTCAGCGATGCGCTGGGCAGAAACCGTCGCCCTGGGCATCATCATAAATACGAACGAGACCATCAAGAAGGCGAAGATTATCTGTATCGAATACTGCATGAAGGCCATCATGTTGCCGACCTGCATTTTCCCCAGGTCGATCTGATGAGCCCCGACCCACACGATTAACAGTATTACTCCGTTCATTATCAGCATCATTGCCGGCATCATGAACACCATAACGCGGTTAATAAAAAGGGTTGTTTTGGTCAGGTCGACGTTAGCCTTTTCGAACTTGCCCTCTTCAAATTTCTGGGCGTTGAAAGCGCGTACTACCATTAAACCGGTCAGCATTTCACGGGTGACCAGATTTAACTTGTCGATCTGTTTCTGTATCAAGCGAAATCGCGGCATGGCTACAGCGAATACCATGCCGATCAAGGTCAAAAGGGCCATGACCGCCGCGGCGATGATCCAGGACATCGAAACGTCCTGACCGAGAGCTTTGATTATGCCCCCGACACCCATGATCGGGGCATAAAACACAATGCGCAACAGCATAACCAGCAGCAACTGTATCTGCTGAATATCGTTGGTAGAGCGCGTTATCAGGGAAGCAGTGGAGAACTTATCGAATTCGCTGTTGGAATAATTCTCGACCCTTGTGAATATCTTGCGGCGGGTAGTCCGGCCGAACCCGGCCGCGACCTTTGCCGCCAGGAAACCCACGGAAACGGACGCCGCCGCGCTCAGCAGGGTGATGAGCAGCATCAAGCCGCCGATTCTAATCATGTAGTTGTTCTGCATACTGCCGACATCGATACCGATGGCTTTGTACTCGCCTGATACATAACTGATATCGGACTGCGTAACCACGGTCGGCGGTAAAGCTGCCAATTGTGTGTCCGCATTCTGGCGCAGAATGTCGAGTTGCTCCGCCGGTAGCTTCGCAATCAGGGTAAACGGGTCTACTCCCGGAGGCAGCGTTTGTCCGGGGGCCAGGAACTGCGCGGCGGCACCGCTTTCAATGTAGGCCACGACCAAAACCGGTTTGGCAAAGATCGAGTTTAATTTCGCGATCTCTTTCTTGTCGGTTGTCGCCAGTTTGTAGATTGTGCCGTTGGCCAGACCGGGATAAATTTCCAGGTACTTCTGGTAATCGGCTGCCGATAACGTCGCCTTGTCCAACAACTGGTAATCGCGGTTAATGGCGGCCGTGTCGTTACTGCTTAAAAACAAGGATATTTTGGACATTTCGGTAGAGCGTATCGCCGCCGGTGCGGCGTTCTCGATTCCATTCTGCTGAATGCCGACGTTAATAATCCTGGACATATAGTCCGGCAAAGTCAGGTCGGCGATAGCCTGACCGAGCAACAGTACAAATATAAAAACGATAGTCCCTAAAAAGGGCCGGAGAGATTTGATCAGTTTCAGCAAGAAATGCTCCTCCTAAAAATCACTGGAGTCGTCAGGCACAATCCGATCTGAACGCGCAGGCCAATGCGATGACTTTTTTCATGAAAGTGAAACGGGGTGGACGCTGCGGGATTCAACGGAGTGCAGCCTATTTTGAGGCCGATAATCCCTGATTCTTCTTTACCTTAGATACAGGAAGGTAGTCTTTGACCTGCTTTTCCATACTCGAAATTCGTTCGGTGGCTTTACTCAGCATCGATTCGATGGCGTCCGCTTTGAGCAGCATTACGCCGTGACCGTGAAAACTGCTGAACACGAGCAGGGTGTCTCCGGACTCTAAACCCAGATCCTTCCGGGCATTAACCGGTATGACTACCTGACCGCGCGGGCCGAGAGTCGTCGAGCCAAAACACCGGACCAATTCTCCACTTTTCATTTTGTCCGCCTCCCCTTTGCTGTTTGTTGTCGCATAAGTATGAATAGTATTACTTTAAAGGCCAAACTGTCAAATTCTAAAATAAAGGCACTCACCATTATTTTCCTCTTGTCCCGGAATACTTGCAAGTCGGATTTTCAGGCGTGTTATAATCAAATCAAGCCTCCGTTGTCATTACCCCGATTGAATCGGGGTAATCTAGATGACTTTTTGTTATCGATCCGGATTCCGTATCGAACACGGAATGGCAGAATACATAGGAGTACGAATGACTGTCGAACACGTCCAGGGGAAAAAAATCGGTGACATTATGCTTTATGCCCTCAGCACCTGCGGCTGGTGCCGCAAGACCAGGGAACTTCTGCAGGAACTCGGCGTCGATTATTCCTATGAATACGTCGATCTCCTTCAGGGTCCCAGAAGGGAAGAAGTCATGAAAACTATCGAACGCTGGAACCAGAGTGGTTCCTTCCCTACCATTGTGTTCAACAACAAGAAATGCATCGTCGGGTACAACCCTGACGCTATTAGGCAGGAACTTGCCGGTGGCTGAAATCCAGATAACCCGGGAGACTATAGACCGCGTCTACGACAAGCTGAACCGCGAAGCGATCGGCGGCGGATATCACCTGAACCCCGACGTTGAATTCACCAAGGGCCTTATCAAGGGCATATTAACCAACGAAGCCCGCTACGGCTACTGGAATTGTCCCTGCCGCCTGGCATCAGGCAATAAAGAGGAAGACCTCGATATAATTTGTCCCTGCGATTACCGTGACCCCGACCTCGGCGAATACGGCTGCTGCTACTGTGCTTTGTACGTATCCGAGGCTGCCTTGAAGGGGGAAAAGAAGATCGGCAGTATTCCGGAAAGAAGACCGCCGCCGGTGGAAAGGAAGAAAGCCGCCGAAGCGGCGGCGGCGCAACCGAAAGCCGGCCTGAGCAATCTTTCCCAGCCGGTATGGCGCTGCAGGGTCTGCGGCTATTTATGTGCCCGCGGCGAGCCCCCTGAAGTCTGTCCAATCTGCAAGGCAAAGAAAGAGAGATTCGAGAGGTTTATCTAACGTAGAATGTCCGACTGCCTTATTTCTCCAGCATCCGCTTCATCGGGGTCCAGTAAAAATCTTTCCAGCCTTGCGAAACGTCTTCTAATTGATCCTCGGGGACGCGAACCTGCGTGAACGTGAGCTTCGTACCTTTCTCGATTGCCTGCAACACGAACGTGACTGTTGAATAGTGCCCGGACGGCCAATCGCTCGCCCGCCAGGTTTGCACGATCCTCCTGTCGGGAACCAGCTCCAGGTTGGTGCCTTCGCTGTAGCCGTCGAACGCGGTGAATTTGCCGCCGACTTCCCGGCTTATCCGGGCGTTGCTGCCGGTAAATTTGGCGTGTTTCGCCGAATCCATCAACGCTTCGTATACCTCATGTGGAGGCACTTTGAAGGTCGCCGTTTGCTTTATCGTCCTGGTTTCCATGACTTCTTCAACCGTACCGGTTCGCTATCCTTCGTAGGCAATAACCGCAAATTTATCGCCGGTTTTGACCAGCAAAACACGGTTTGCCGGCGACGCTTCGATCTCAGCGGCAATACGATTGAGTTCTTCTTCCGATAATATGCCGTCCTCGCCTGATCCCGCCCGCAACATAGTGGTTATGCGGTAGCCCAATCTTTTTTCGAGTTTTTCCGAAGTTGCCCCGCTGCGGTCGTAAGTCAGCAGCGTCACTTTCCGTCGCGCCGCGAGGGTTTCCGCCCCCCGCTTCTGGTCGAGGCGAATAATACGGAGGTGGTACCACAGCCACGGACCGGCGACCAGCAGCGTTTGAATACTCCACCGCGATTCGCGAATGATCGTATCCGCGTGTGCCTGCAAGATCCCGTTAAGTATCTGGTAAACGATATTGACCAGGTCGGCAATGAGGGTGCCGATGGACAGTACCACCACGGCGTAAAGGAAGATGCGACGCGACGTCGCCCGCCATTCTTCGATACCCCCCGCCTCGATACGCTTGAGCACGCCACCCCAGTAGTACAACCACAAAGGTGTGCCTACGATCAGCAAAGCCATGCTAAGGCCGAGCAACCCCTGCCACCAGGTCGTCCCGGCGATAATTATCTGACCGGTGATACCTATCAACAAATTAATGATCAGGCCGAAAAGCAGGATGATTCCCGTCGACATCGTGCCCCACCCGATGAACGACATCAGATAGTAATGTATGCGCTCTGCCGACTTGCGGCGTTCCGTGATCCGGGAACTTTCTTCCTTCGCCAGCCTCTGATGATATCCCCAGATAGCTGTGCCGATCAACATTGTCGGTATCGCCCAGCCGATAAAATTGAAGTAAGTGCCGAGCGGTACGGTTACTCCCCCGAGGGCGAAGGTAACCAGTCTCTGCACCGTTACCGTCGCCGCGACGAGAGCGGCAATAGCCCCGCCGCTGACGGTGAGCAGGTAAAAGTAAACCTGCCGTAACACCGAATCGAAATCGTCTTTCGCCATGCGGAACCAGTGAAAATCCCAGACCAGCCCGCCGGTGACGATATTCGCTACCGCCATCTGCGTCATACCGTTCCAGAAACCGGACGCCTCGATCAACGGCGGACTGAAAAAGGGTAGCGACAGCACGCCGGAATTGATAAATTGTGCCAAAGCCGTCGCGAACGATACCAGTCCGTACGTACTCAGAATGTACATGTACCAGCGGCGCAGTGTTCCGGCTGCGGGTGAGGGATGACCTTCCTTTTCCGAGACCTTCCAGTGATACAGCCAGATAAGAAACGCGACAATCGCGGCTGCCAGGGCTCCCGATTGGAACTCAACGACAATCGCGGTGCCGAGAAGCCATCGCAAAGTCTCCGATGTCGCGCTAACGGCAGTCAATGATGTTACGACGAGGACAAGATTGAGGTAAAACTTGCGTAAAGCGCTGCCGGTTTCTTCGATGTCACCGGCGGTACGCTGCTGCACGGCACGCCAGAAAAAATACCACAACGGCGCCCCGATCGCCAGCATGGCCAAACCGAGGCTTAATTGTCCCGCGCTGAATTCCTGCCCACCCACCTGGTCAACCCGGCTCTTAATCGTGAGGTCGAGGATAAGCGAAATAAGCTGACCGGCACCACCAGCCGTCACGCCGAGAGAAATGGCCGTAATCAGGTAGAGATATAGCCGACGTGTCGTACTCATAACAACCTCCTCAGTAAATCCAGTAATATGGCGGCCGCATCGTGATGTACCACGTACCGTTTATCCTGGTAAGGTTAAACAGCACCGTTTGCGAATTGACTGGGTTCCCGAACGGACCCTGCGGCTGCAGTGTGTCTACGATCACCACAACAACAGAAGCATTATCGGTTGTCGTTGTTTTCCCAAGAGTAGCCCGCCACGACGAGGTGGGATAGCCCGTAGGACGTACAGGGTAAGGCATCAGCTCTTGATAGGTGAGAGTTTTGCCGTTCTCCACCACCTGCGTATAGCTATAGGCTTTCTGATAATCGCCGGTCTGTACCGCTTGCAGGAAACGCTGCACTACTCCTTCGGGCGTGTTTTCCGGATATGTGGTCACACGCCGGTCGCTGAAGATGACCAGTACTATCGTCAATACGACCAGCACAGCCAATCCAATACCAAATCCAGTTAAAAACCTGTTAGAGGACTTCATAGCACACCTCCCTATGCTTCAAAATTCGTCCCGTGAGTACAAGTCACTTCACCTCAGATTAACTATACAACAAGGGCAAAAGCAATTCTACGTGCCGCACTCTCGCCGGATAAGCTGGACTGACACCATTTTTAGCTTAATGCTATGATGAAAAGTAGTTCATCACATTTTTATAACAAAATAGCCGGGCAGGAGATGGCAATGCCGACACTAATTCTTAATAAAAAGCAGGTTCTCGATCTCCTCAAGATGTCCGAGGTGATTACCGTTGTCGAGCAGGCGTTCCGCGACCTGGCGGAAGGCAGGGGCAGCATGCCGCCGAAGGCATACCTGTCCGTCGAGAAGGGCGACTTTAGGGCGATGCCGGCGTCTTTACCGGGAGCGGCCGGTTTAAAGTGGGTGAACGTGCATCCCGGCAATCCGGCATACGGCTTACCGACAGTAATGGCAGTCATGATCTATAACGATCCCAAAACGGGCTTTCCCCTGGCGATAATGGATGCTACGGAAATTACCGCTTACCGCACGGGTGCCACTGCGGCCATCGCCGCGAAATATCTGGCGAGAGAAGATTCACAAACACTGGGCATCATCGGTGCCGGACGCCAGGCTTACACACAGTTAGAGGCACACGCGGAGCTGTTCGACCTTAAAACCATTAAAATATGCGATCTTTCCCGGGAAGCCGCCCGCAAGTTGATTAGCTCCTTTCCCCGCCTGCCGCTGATCGAGGCATCGATTCAGGAAACGGCAGGCTGCGATATCGTTTGTGCCTTGGCTCCGACCCGCGAACCGTTCATCAAAAGGGAATGGATTGCTCTCGGGGCTCACATCAACGCCGTCGGTGCCGATGCCAAGGGGAAAGAGGAACTGGATCCGGCGATATTAAAAAACGCGATGGTCGTCGTGGATGACCTGAGGCAGGCCAGCTCCGGAGGAGAAATGAACGTCCCTATCGCCAAAGGGCTCTATTCCGTCACCGAAGTCTACGGCAATCTCGGCGAGATAATCTCTGGTAAAAAGCCAGGGAGGAAAGACCGGCGGGCAATTACCGTCTTCGATTCCACCGGTCTGGCTATCGAGGACATCGCCGTAGCCAAACTGCTCTACGACAAAGCTGTCGCGAGGGGTAGTTACCCATCGGTCGACTTCGTCGTATAACCCGCAGGTAAGCTATTTCCGGTTTTGCTTTATCAAAAAGCCAAGTACGGTAGAGAGCACCAGAACGACCAGAGCGATTCCCGCCAGTGACGCGGGTAGATTCAACCATCCCAGTCCCAGGATTGTCGCCAGCAGGAAAAGAACCACCGTGATCAAACCCCATACCCATGCACTGAGAATGAGCAGACTGAAAAAAGTCTGAATAAACGAGTCTTTGTCGAACAAGGTCTTAACGAGCAGAGTCAAAGGTACGGCAATGAAATCAAGCCCCCTGCCCAGCCACATGTCGATTTTAGCGGTCACGATACTGCCCTTGCTCCGCTCCTTCAAGTCGAATTTGAGCATGCCCCTGACGGACAGGATCGAGTCGAGGATAAGCCGAAACCGGGTCGCGGTATCGATATCTTTCAAGCTCTCGGCGCCGACGTCGTATTTTTCCACCATGTACCGCTTGTAATCTTCTCCCGGGGCGACCGCTTTTTTCGACAGGTCGTTATCGGTCGCCAGTATCTCTCTGATCACCTTGTCCAGAGCGGCGTTTTCATCTAGCTTGCCGTTCCCCTTGTTGCACAGCGCTCTGACGATCAACTCCGCGGCATCGAGTCGTCCCCACATGATATCGTTGGTACGCCATTCCTTCTTCAAGAATCCGCCGAAATGAAACAGCGTATCCCCGGCCAGCTTCCGACTTGAATCGGAACAAATAAAGGTGGCGTCTTTTGGGCTGACGCGAACGATGTCGATAGGGGTGCGTTCCCCCAGGTTCCCGAGGACCTCAACCGGATGGATAAACATATCGCGGAACTCGAATTGAGTGTATATCCGCTCAAAAGGCGGGTACTCGGTTAGCGCACGGCTCGAAGGCAATTCGGCTTTTACGAATTCATCAAGCTCTTTTGCCAGGGATTTTCCTTTTTCCATCAGGGTGTCGTATTCTTTTTGCAGTCCCAGACAATCTTTCCCAGAATAACTTATCATCGTAACCAAAAGGTGATAGATGCTGTCCGCCAGCAGGTCGGGGTTCTGTTTCTGCACTGACGTTTCCTGCTTTATCTTCTCCATATCCGCTTCGAACCATCCTCTCGGTGCGCCGCAGCCGTTATTCCAGGTACGCTTTTCCACTGTCCGGTTTTGTTCCAGGAGACCCGATATGCGTATCATGAAAGAGTCGATCCGGAGTCGGTTGACTTCAGTTAGGCCGGCGGTGTCATACAGAGAACCGACGATCTCCGCGAGCCGGGAGAGCCGGCGAAAACGGTAAGGAGAATCGAACGCCCCGAGTAAATCTTTCAGCCCCAGTTTTGCTGCTTCAGGAGGCATCCCCTCTCGGCTTTCCGCCTCGCCGGCCAGCTTTTGAAACGCTTTGCGGAAAGCGTCTTTTATCGGCTTACAAGTATCGGAGTTTACGTCGGCGCACCCCAAGCCTGATTCCAGAAACAATTCCTGCAGACGGGTGTTCAGTTGCCCGACTTTGAGCTCCTGATAGCCCTTGAACAGGAGTTGCCCTTCGAGGAACTTGCGGTATTCTTTATCGTCCATGCCGGTCATCCCCTGGCCGGCGGAGTTGATGATGCGTTCCGTCCCGTCCAGAATACCTTTGAAATCTTCAATTCTCCGGTTTCTGTCTTTTATGTTCCGCATGTCGTTGGTAATGCTCTGGTAAGTGGGGATACCGACCATGCTCTTGGACACAACCTCCCAGAAGCCCGGTTCGGTGTTAGTCTTTTTCGTTTTCACGTACGTCTCGGGGTCCGGTTCCACGTAAAACAACAACCGCTCTACTTTGCCGAGGGGGTCGCGTTTGAAAATCGTCGCGATGGTGTCCGAGAACGGTTTGTTGTTAAGCACGCCGCCGTCGGTGAGAAAAACAGCCGGATTATCATCGGATTTGAGCAGGTCTTCGTAAACTCCATCGCCTTTGTCCAACTGAACCGGACGAAAAGCCCCCGGAAAAGCCGATGTCGCCCGGCAAACCTTTACCAGCGTAGGGTTATTATCCGCGGTGAAGTCACTTTTATCCGTGCCCAATTCCTTGTTAGATTCCATATAAGCCTTCTTGCGGAACTTGAGCCGGAACATCCGGCGGTACTCTTTCGATTCGATAGGCTTGTTGAAAGCCGTAACCCCCAGTTCTCTACCGCTGACTACTCTGCCGTGAAGGTCGGTCGAAGAAACATACAAGTCGAGAGCACTAAGAGTAGGACGGGACGAATTCGCCTGAGTGTCCATCTGCTGGAATGCCCTGGCTAACTGATCCTCGAAGAACTCTTCGTCAAGAAGTGCCGCCATCTCCGGACGGCCCGGTTTCATGAGCGCGGCCAGGTCGCCGGCTTCCAGCCACAGGTTGCGCAGCATCCCGAAATCTTCGCTGGACAAACCACAGGTCAAACCTTTCGCCAGCAGCACGCCGTTGATGCCGCCGGCAGAAGTCCCGGAAATTATATCGACGACGATTTTGGCGTCAGCATCTCTAAGCAGGCTGGAATAGACGTTGTCTTCATGTTCCCACGCCCGCATCACCCGCAGAAATTCCAGCGCGACTCCATAAATATAGATCGCTAACGAAACTCCGCCGTAAAGAACCAGTCCGATGCGGATTTCGTTCGCGGGTGCGGGTTTACCAACGTTGGCAGCGCTCATAAGCTCCTCCTTATCGGGAAAATCAATTTGTAGGACGGGCCAGCTCGGGTTCAGCCCATTATAGCAATTCGCACGCTGGTCACAGCGGCCTCGAAAGTATCTTAAACGGTCACAAAAGTGTCTTTCGCCGCTGTGTTTTTAACCCACAGAAAGTTATAATGAATCAAGCCGGGCACAAGGAATCAAGAGTAAATGAGCAAAAAACTGCAGGCTCTCCTTTGGATAATCGCTGTCGTCTTGATCGGCAACTTCGTCGTTCTGCGGCTTTACGGCGATACATTACAAAGCACTCACCTGTTCATCGTTCGGGGAACCGTATTCTATCCGCTCTCCTGGCTAAACCTTATCGCCGGGATCGGCCTCGCAATCCGCCTTTTGCTTGGATCTCTAAGAAAGCACAATCCCCAGTGACGGGCTGAACGCTCCAGCCTAGCCGGCTGCCCTCCGCCTCAGGCTGACCGCTGCCAGTATCGCGGCGGCAGCGGCAAAACCGATAAGTACCACGAGTTCGAACCAGACATCGAACAAGCTCTTTCCGGTGAGCATTATGGCCCTCATGCCTCGCACCGCGTACGTTAGGGGTAAATATTTTGACAGCCACTGCAAGTATTCGGGCATCTGCTCCACCGGCCAGAGGACTCCGCTG
>Ga0082335_1007982_pt1 | contig 12408 bp, 10 predicted proteins | sample Subgrocontami58m_FD_72375 | JGI IMG/M metagenome (GOLD analysis project Ga0082335, IMG submission 72375) | Subsurface groundwater microbial communities from S. Glens Falls, New York, USA - GMW37 contaminated, 5.8 m (SPADES assembly) (version 2) ...
AGCGCCTGAAGATGCTGCAGAAGTCGCGCTGTGTCTTGAATGAAGAAGTGACGGAACAGGACATCGCGGCGGTAGTCTCCCGCTGGACGGGTATTCCCGTCGCCCGCATGCTCGAGGAGGAGGCGGCGAAGCTCTCCCGCATGGAGGATTCGCTGAAGAGCAGCATCATCGGCCAGGACGCGGCGGTGAAGAAGGTGACAGACGCCGTGAAGCGCTCGCGGGTCGGCATCAGCGACCCTAACCGCCCTATCGGCTCCTTCCTCTTCCTCGGGCCCACCGGGGTGGGGAAGACCGAGCTCTCGAAGAAGCTCGCGGAATTTATGTTCAACGACGCCGATGCGCTCGTCCGGGTGGACATGAGCGAATTTATGGAAAAGCACTCAGTCGCCAAGCTTATCGGCGCGCCGCCGGGCTACGTCGGCTACGAGGAATCCGGCACGCTCACCGAACGCATCCGGCACCGCCCGTACGCCGTGGTGCTCTTCGACGAAATCGAGAAGGCGCATCCGGAGGTGTTCAATATCCTCCTCCAGGTGCTCGACTCCGGCCACCTGACCGACGGCAAGGGCCGCAAAGTCAATTTCAAGAATACGATTATCGTACTCACGAGTAATATCGGCGGAGAGTTCATCGACCGGCTCGCGCATATCGGCTTCGGCACCGCAGGTGCGACCGAGGCCTCCCGCTATGAGGAGACGAAGGCGAAGGTGATGGACGCCTTGAAGGAACACTTCCGCCCCGAGTTCCTCAATCGTCTCGACGACATCATCATCTTCGACGTGCTCGCCAAGGAGGCACTCGCGCGCATCGTCGACACCCAGGTCGCGGAGGTGATGAAGCGCCTCTCGCAGAAGCGCATTGCGCTTGTCATAGAGCCCGCAGTGCACACTTGGCTCGCGGAGAAGGGCTACAACCCGCAGTATGGCGCCCGCCCGCTCCGCCGCACCATCCAAGACAAGATACTCACACCCATCGCCTCGCTGATGGTCGCGCAGGGCGTGATGGAGGGAGGCACGGTGACGGTCTCTATCAAGAACGACGAACCGCACTTCGAGGTGAGCAAGAAGCGCGCGCCGAAGACGGCGCGCGCACGGGCGAAAGTGGCTGAAATTGCATAAACGTCGCGTTTCTGTTAGATTCTTCATATGTCACAAGACCGCCTGCTCCGGCTGAAGTCCACGAAGTCCGCACACGTCATCTGGACCCGGAAGAATAAGAAGAAAGTCGAACGCAAGATCGAACTGATGAAGTTCGATCCGACCCTGCGCAAGAACGTGCTTTTCAAAGAAACAAAGAAATAATCTCCTCTGCACGACTTGACGACACGCGAGCCGTCTGTTATTTTGTAACTCGGAGTACACGAAGCAATTCTCGCGGCAGGATATGCCGTGTCGACAACGAATAGAGAGGAGAGGTTCTCATGGAATTCGTTAATGGTGTTGTGTTGCTCGCAATAATCCTCTTCGGACTTTCGGTCTTCCTTGCCTACAAGAAGGTGATGGGGTTCGCAGTGGCCTCTTTCCTTTGCGCCACATTTTTCGTTGTGGTACTCGTTTACCTTGGCGCCCCGAGAGAGCTCGGATATGGGGTTATACCCAACGAAGCGAAGGCCTACTCCAACCGGCTCCAGACCGGGGCGATCTACGAGACGGTCGCTTCGCTCAAGGACAACTACGGACTGGTCGTTGTCGTAAGAAAAGAGGACGAGTCGAGACTCTTCGCGATTCGTGTAGAGGGACCGGTTCCTCCTGAGCATTTCACGCTCATCAACGGCAAGCCAATCGCAATCAAGTATTGAGCAAGCCTGATGCCATCGCCCCGTCCAGCCATGCGCTGGACGTTTCTTTTATACGGGATTGCTAAGATAGTTGTTCTATCTGCGACTTCAACTTCTCGTTGAGTTTGATGAATTCTTCTCGGCTGACATGCGGATGTTCCCATCCCTCGACCGTTATGCCGTCGCCGCTCCTGCGAGGAATGATGTGAAAATGCGCGTGGATGATGTACTGCCCGGCGTCCAACCCGTTGTTGAGGAGAACGTTATAGCCGCCGTGGTCGACGCTTATGGCGTGGCCTATTTTCTTGATGGAAGCGAGCATCTCTTTCAAGACCTCGTCGGGTATCTCCGAGAGGTTCGGATACCTTCTTTTGGGGATTACGAGGACATGCCCGTCCTCGTTATTGGGGATGTCGACGGACATGAACGCGAGGGAGTGGGGCGTCTCATGGAGGGTGATGAACGGGTATCCGTTCCGATGCGCGACGTTCCCTTGGACGAAGTCGCTGAAGAGGTAAAAACGTTCGGACGCGTTCTTGAACAAAGCAGGAATCTTCTCGTGTATCTCTTTTACCGTACGCCCTATCTTTTCTTCCACCGCGCGGCGATTGGTCTGGTAGTCCACTATTTCGTCCTCTACATCCAAGACAGAGGTTTTTTCGTTCAGAGCCAATTCGTTGAAAAGAACGGCATACGAGTAGTTGAGTTCCGACTTTATATAGTCAATGTGGTTCTGCGCCATGCCGACGACGATATCGTATTGTCCGAGCAGTTCCCGGGTCAGCCGCCTTTGTTGGTGTCCGACGGCATCGAGGCTGATATCGCGCAATGTCTCGAGCGTCTTCGGGTCGATAGCCTGCGGCGCGGCTGTGATGCCGGCCGAGCCGACGTTCCAGCCGGCGAGGTTGTTGTCGGAGAGGTACTTTTTGAAGCCCTGTTCCGCCGCCAGGCTTCTAAGGATGTTCCCGGTACAGACAAACAGGATGCTTTTCTGCGTCATTGTGTTGAGTATACCGTACTTAAAATTTGCGGGCCCACCAGGAATCGGACCTGGGCTGTCGGTTTTGGAGACCGATGTACTACCACTATACGATGGACCCCTAGAGCATCCGTAAACGGACGCTCGGGCGAACATTGCAGAGCAATGTTGTAGCCGTAGCCAAACGATAGCAGACGCGGGGCGGTGGGGAAAGCCGCCCCAAGCTTCGCTCGGGGCGGTATGATACCTGTATGCGTTCCCACACGCCCTTTCTCGCTTTCTTCTTCGTAGTCGGCGCTCTTGTCGTACCGGCCACCGCGCATGCGGCGATACCGTTCTTCGGTCCTATCATCCCAGCCGCCTATAACGTGTGCCCCGCGAGCTGGGGGCTGGTCATCACCGTCATCAATAACATCATCAGTCTGCTCATCACGCTTGGAATCGTCTTCATCGCGCCGCTGATGATCGCCTACTCTGGCTTCCTCTTCGTCGTGAATCCGGTGAATCCGAGCGGGAAGGAGAAGGCGAAGGGGATACTGCGGAATACCATTTTCGGCATCATCATCGCGCTGTCCGGATGGATGATCGTCGACGCGATTATGGCGGTTCTCTATAATCCGGGCGCCGCGGGCGGCACGTGGTCGAGCCTTATCACGTCGGGCGGTATCGACCCTTGCCTCGAGGTTTCCGGGAGTCTCCAACAAGCGGGCCAGCCGGGTGTCACGGTGGTCCCGACCGGCTGTCCGGTGCCGGCGCTCTCGCCGCTTACCGACTCTCTGGCGCTGCAGATGGAGGGAGGGCAGACGGTGATATGGGCCAATACAAGTCCTCAGTTACAATCATGCGTGAATAAATTTATCGATAAGGTGGGCGGGGGCACAGTCACTTCTGCTTATAGGCCGCAGGCGTATCAGACGCATTTATATGAAATACGAGATCGATGGTGCACACAGAATTTAAAGACAAACACCAATACGCTCTGCAGTGCTCTTAAAAGCGCTATTTCGGCGGAGGTGACGAAACACGGCCTTTCCGCGTGTGGTGCCGTTGCGGCGACCAATTCTACTCACGGCTCAGGCACCGGAGTCGACATTTCTTTCCCTAGTAACATCAGTCACGGCAGTGCGGCGGTATTGAAGGCTGCTTCAGAGTCGTGCCTCACGTGGCCGAATTATTCCAATGACGCGGTGCACTATAGTTTAGTGGCTGGCTGCTCGTGTCAATAAAAGAGGGAACTTAGGACATCGGATGTCCTAACTTACGCAGCCAGGCCTTCTGGCGGCGCGCGTACTGCCAGAGCTTCGCCGAGAGAGCAGGGAGGAGCGATGCTTCATCACGCGTGCCCTGCGTAGCCTTGGCGAAGAAGGGTGAGCCGCGTAGATATTCACCTACGATGCGGTATTCAAGCCCGAGCTCGTTCAGACGTGCATCGCCAACTGCGTCGCGCACACGCCGTACTTCCTCAACAAGTCCCCGTTCAAACGCACTTTTCAAGCGTGCATCAATGTTCGCGCGTAACTCCTCGCGCGGTGGGTCAATGATAGTCCACTCAACCTGATACGCCGATGCGAGGGGAGCTCGCGCCGGGACTTTCCCTTTTGTTTCAATAATTTCCAGCGCGCGGATGAGTCGCCGCCGGTTCTGTGGGTCAAGCTCTGCTGCCCGGCGCGGGTCCTGTTCTCTAATTCGCGCGAATAGGCGAACAGAGGAGAGCTTCTCAAGTTCCTCGCGAAGAACGGGATTTGCGTCGACCCCCGTCGGCAAGCCGGAGAGGAGTGCATCGAAGTAGAAATGCGTCCCGCCGATAAGAACAGGTAGTTTTTCTCGCGCCGAGATATCGTCAATGAGACGCGTCGCGTCCGCGACAAAGTCTCCCGCCGAATAGGATTCGGCGGGATCACGAATGTCGATGAGGTGATGGGGGACCCCACGCATCTCCTCGCGGGTTATTTTCTCCGTGCCGATATCGAGCCCGCGGTATACCTGCCGCGAATCGACCGAAATGATCTCACCGTTTCGCGCGAGCGCCTCCTCGACAGCGCGGGAGGATTTACCCGAGGCGGTGGGCCCCGCGATGCATACGATTTGTCTCCTCATTGTCCGCGATGGTATCATGCGCTTACACGTAATCAACAAAGCTTATGAAAGAAACCAAGAGCAATTATTGCGAGCATTGCGGCGAGTTCCACGACGCGGTGCGCGACTACACCTCGCAGGTGAAGGTGGGCGAGACGGTGCCCGACTTCGAGTTCGAGGCCTATCAGCAGGGAGAGATAAAGGTGATGAGCCTCTCGAAGCTGCGCGGCAAGTGGGCGGTCCTCGTCTTCTATCCGGCGGACTTCACCTTCGTCTGCCCGACGGAGCTCGAGGAACTCGCGAAGCTCTACCCGAAGTTCCAGGCCTTGAATGCCGAGATTATCTCGGTCTCCTCCGACACCGTCTTCACCCACAAGGCGTGGCACAACGCCTCACCGGCCATCAAGGAGATCAAGTATCCGATGGCGGCCGACCCCTCGGGGAAGCTCGCCTACGCCTTCGGCGTCCTTGTCGAGGGCGGCGAGGCGGTGCTGACGCCGGACGAGGGCCTCTCGCTTCGGGGCACCTTCATCATCGACCCGGCTGGGACGCTCCGCTCGATGGAGATAAACGACAATTCCATCGGCCGTAAGGGCGCCGAGACGCTGCGTAAGCTCCAGGCGGCGCAGTACGTCGAGACGCATAAAGGGAAAGTCTGTCCCGCCTCCTGGGAGCCGGGCTCCGACACCCTCGAACCCGGCCTCGACCTGGTCGGGAAGTTATAAGTGCCGTGCACTGCGAAGCTCTGTTTCTGAACAGAGCGAAGTAGTGCCGGGAGACGTGTAAACACGCGAACTGCTACTGGTTCGGTGCCGGGAGAGAGAATCGAACTCTCATGTCTTTCGACAACGGGTCTTGAATCCGTCGCGTCTGCCAATTCCGCCATCCCGGCTTCGTGTTCACATTAGCATTTCGCAGCGCTTTTTTCATCGTGCTAAAATGTATCCGATGAAAGATGACGCGGGATACATTCCGACCAAGTACGACTCGGTCTTTTGGATCGACGTTGACCGCATCGCGCCGAACCCATACCAGCCGCGCAAGGAGTTCAGCGAGGAGGGTCTGAAGTCGCTCGCGGAGAGCATCCGCCAGTACGGCGTGCTTCAGCCCTTGGTGGTGAGCCGCAATGAGGTCGAGAAGCCGGAGGGCGGCCTCGAGAGCGTCTACGAGCTCATCGCCGGCGAGCGGCGTCTGCGCGCGAGCCGGCTCGCCGGCCTCCGGCAGATACCGGTCGTCATCCGCCAGGGTGACAACAATCTCACCAAGCTCGAGCTCGCCATCATCGAGAACTTACAGCGCGAAGACCTTAACGCCATCGATCGGGCGAAGGCGCTCCAGAAGCTTATCGACGAATTCGGCATCTCGCACGCCGAATGTGCGGCAAAGATCGGGAAGAGCCGCGAGTATGTCTCGAACTCGCTCCGTCTCCTCTCGCTCCCGGAGCACATGCAGACCGCCATCGTGGGGAGGGAGATCAGCGAGGGCCACGCGCGCCCGCTGATGGCGCTCAACGACCGTCCCGAAGAGCGCGAGACCCTTTTCAAAGAAATCATCCTGAAGCGGCTCCCGGTCCGCGCCGCCGAGCGCATCGCGCGCTCCATCGCGCAGGAGCGCGTACATAAACAGCATCGGAAATCCGCCGAGATCGTTGCGATCGAAAAGTCGCTTACCGAGACCCTTGGTACGCGCGTAATCATCGAGACGAATGCCGAGGGCGGCCGCTTGTTCATCGAATTCTTTTCTCCTGAAGATTTGCAACAACTGGTTACGACACTCGCGACCCAGCAGGCAACTGAAGAGGTTGCAGGAAGCGCGGCACCGATATCTCCCAACACCACTCAGCTCTCGAGCGACTCCGTTCCTCCCGCTGCACCTGAGGAATCCGACGATGAGCTTTACTCCGTAAGCAACTTTACAGTTTAACTCTGTTTCCTGTTGACGTGATGCTGTGTACGCCGGCGTCGGGGCGGCTTACCGGGGTCGGTGAGCCCGAGTACGGCGCGGATGTGTCGGCGCGCGAGCGAGGTGCGGGCGAAGTCGAGCCACTTCGGCGAGGGGTGCGCCGAGTCGCGCCGGATAATCTCGACGACCTCGCCGTTGCCGAGCTTTGTGTCGAAGGAGACAAGCTTTCCGTTGACCTTTGCGCCCTGCAGATGGTCGCCGAGGTCGCTGTGGATGGCATAGGCGAAGTCGATGGGCGTCGAGTCGGCGGGCAGGTCGATGACATCGCCCTTCGGGGTGAAGACGAACACGCGATGCGAGAAAAAGTCCTCCTTGAGCCCCTCGACGAACTCCTCGGAGCCGGCGATATTCGTATGCGCATCGGCGAGTTCGGCAAGCCAGGGCGGGACCTTCGTGACACCCTTCGCAACGTCGTCTTTCTTCGCCACTTTCATAAGCGAGGGGATGAGCGAGCGGACCCAGGAGAAGGAGATTGAGGAAAACCGATTCTTCTGAATCTCTTTCCCGAGTTTCTCGACGCCCTTTCCCAATTGTTTGTAGGTCATATGCGACGCGATACCGAACTGCGCGCGGCGATGCATCTCCTCGGTACGGAGCTGGATCTCGACGATGCCCGCCGCGGGTGTCACGACCGTCGTGTGGAGCGACTGGTAGCCGTTGGGCTTCGGAAAGGCGATGTAATCTTTGAATTCGCCCGGCAGCGGCTTATAGAGCGCGTGGATGATACCAAGCGCCGTGTAGCAGTCTTCGATGGTGGGGACGATGATGCGCAGTGCGGCGACGTCGTGGATGAGGTTTATGTCGTCGCCCTTCCGCTTGAGCTTCTGATGCAGGCTCCAGAGCCCCTTCATACGGACATCGCTGCGCAGCGTCGTGAACCCTTTCTTCGCGAGCTCGCGGAGGATATCCTTCTGCATCTTCTCGAGCCCCTCTCCGGTCTCCTGCGTCTTCAATTTCAGCAGTTCGGCGGCGTGCGAGGCGGCGTCGGGATCGACGAAAGGGAAGGCGAGGTCCTCGAGCGTGCTCTTCATCTTCCCCATACCGAGACGGTCGGCGATGGGCGCGTATATCTCCAGCGTCTCGAGCGCGATACGACGGCGCTTCTGCTCCGGCACATACTTCAACGTCTGCATATTGTGCTTGCGGTCCGCGAGCTTCACGATGAGTACGCGGATGTCGCTCGCGGTTGCCACCAGGAGGCGCCGCAGCGACTCGGCGTGGCGCTCGGCGCCGCGGTACTTGTGCGTGCCGAGCTTCGTCACGCCGTCGACGATGAAGAGCAGTTCTTTCCCGAATTCCTTTTCCATCTCTTCGCGCGAGACGCGCCCATCCTCGACCGCGTCATGCAACAGTCCCGCCGCGATGGTCGTCGCGTCCATACCGTACTCGGCGAGGGTCTTCGCCGTGGCCGCCGCATGGATGAAGTACGGCTCGCCTGAAAAGCGCTTCTGTCCCTCGTGCGCCTTCTTCGAATACTCGTACGCCTTCTCGACGAAAGCGATATCCTCGGGCGTCGCCCCGGACATTTCGCTGACGATCTCCTTGACGGGAGTCATAGAGCACCACTATACACCCGCCGGTTTATTTTTGTCCTCCGACGGCGCTCGCGGCGCGTTCTTTCAGTTCTCCGGACCAGTCCATGGTCTCGATCGAGTGAACGACGTTTTGCGAGAAGACATCCACATCAGTCGCATTGATTTCCTTCAGTTCGCGGATCGCGTTTCGGGAGACGCCGTGCGACTTCGTTGGGTTTTTGATGATCTCAGCGATGTTTCTCCCCACTACTTCCTCGTATAGCTTCACAAGCTCGCTTCCCGCCAGGTCGGTATTTGATAAATAGCTTTGCTTGATGCTCGACCAGACGACGTCTTCAGGGACAGCGGTGGTTCGCGAGAGAGCCGAGATAAACGCTTGTAAAATGTTTCTCTCGTTGAGATAACTTTGTAAGAACCACTGCGTTTCGTCTGAATTTGTGATGGAAGCGCGATCACCGGTCCGTTTCAGATACTCGTCATACACCTCTTCGGCAAATCGGTCGGTAACGGCCTCATTTAACATATGGAAAAAATCGTCTCCTTCACTGGTAATATACTCGACGCCTGTTTTCGAGGTGTATTTGCCGCTTAGGATATGTAGTAGGGGAGAAAGACCGGAATGTTCACTCGGATTTGTGGAAACGGAATGAGTTTCTTCGTGGCATATGATGCTGAGGAACGCATTTTCAAAGTTTTCTTCTGGCCTGTATCTCATTATCCTTTCGACGTCAGCAACTATCTTATTTGGAAACATCGCATAGTATGCTATGTATGCCATGCCGTTTTCCTTGCCCTTTATAGGTCGCAATTTGATCCGGTCGCGTTTCTGTAGATTCGTAGCCGCTCTTCCGAGACCGGCCCGCTCCCGTTCTTCGGCGAAAACAGCCCCCAAGGTATCAAAGTCTATCTTTTTGAGAACCTTCTCGGCCCGTAGCTCAAGTGCCTTCCGCTCCTCCGCGCGTTTTTGGGCTTCTTTGTCCGGTCTAAATCGGAAAAATTCCATCGGTTTATGTTAACACCTCATTTCAGATATTCGGCGGCTTCGGCGGGAGAGAGGGAGGAGGCGTCGACAGAGTCGGGGAGATAGATGCGGCGGAGGCCTTTCTTCAGGAAGAGTCCTTGCTTCGATTTATAGAGCGCGAGTTGCTTGCCGGTGCGCGGGTGCGCGCCGAGCTCGCGCACGAGCTCGATGCCTTTCGCGAGTTTCTTGGGCTCGGCCAGAAGGGCGAGCGCCTCGTCGAGTGTGATGGTGTAGGGGTCTCCCACCTTCGCCTTGAGCGAGCGGAACTCGCCGTCGCTGCCGACATAGGGGCCGAAGCGTCCGGTCGAGGCGAACACCGCCTTACCGGTGCCGGGATGCATCCCCAGTTCGCGGGGGAGGGAGAGATAACGGAGCGCGTCAGCGAGTGTCACCTGCGCGAGGTCGGTACCCTTCGGGATACTCGCGCGCTTGGCGGCCGTCTTCGGCCGCCCACGGCTCTTTTTCTTTTTTGTTTCTTTTGTATCCTCGCTGCCTACTGCTTTCTGCTTGCTGCTTTCTTCTTCCGGCAGTGTCATTTCCACATACGGCCCGAAGCGTCCGGTTTTTATATAAATAGGCGCGCCCGTCTTCGGGTCATGCCCGATAGGCGTGTCGCTCTTAAGCTCGGTGCCGTCTTCCATCCGTGCGCCGAGACAGTCGGGATACTTTTTACAGCTCATGAAAACGCCGCCGCGACCGAGCTTGTTCTCCATCGGGCTTCCGCAGAGTGGGCACGGGAATTCACTTCCCGAATCCCCAAGCGAGGTCGCCTTCGGCAATTTATCTTTTGCATGCACCGCCTTCTCGAACGGGCCATAAAAGGCGGAGAGGGTCTCCGTGTAGCCGCGCTCGCCGCGCGCTATCTCGTCGAGCTCGTTCTCCATCTCCGCGGTGAACGTATCGCTCACGTATTCGGGGAAGTGCTCCTCGAGCCAGCCCGAGACGACCATACCGGTGGCAGTCGGCTTGAGGGACCGACCCAACTTATCGACGTAGCCGCGGTCAGAGATAGTCTTCATGATGGAGGCGTAGGTCGAGGGCCGACCGATACCGCGCTTCTCGAGTTCTTTGATGAGTCCAGCCTCGGTGTAGCGATTCGGCGGCTCGGTCTGCTTCTCCTCGCTGCCGAGTGAGAGGAGGGTGAGCGCCTCAGCAACTGCGAGCTTCGGCAGTTCGACATCCTCGCCGCGCGCATCCGTATCGAGCGCGAGCCAGCCGGGGAAGAGCGTGCGGGAGCCGTTCGCGGTAAAGAGGGGAATATTCGCGTCCGCTTTCACGGAGACGTTCGTGCGCATAATCTTCGCGGCCGCCATCTGCGAGGCGAGCGCGCGCGTCCGGATAAGCGCGTAGAGCGCTGTCTCGTCCGGCGTGGCGCCCGCGCGCGCGTGAGCAGGGTCGGTGGGGCGGACGGCCTCGTGCGCCTCCTGCGCGTTCTTACTCGTCGTCTTATAGACGCGTACATGGAGATAATCCTTGCCGAATTCTTTTTCGACGACGCCCGCCATCTTCGCGACCGCTTCTTCGCCGAGGTTCACCGAATCGGTGCGCATATAGGTAATGTGGCCGGCCTCATAGAGCTTCTGTGCCGCGCGCATCGTGCGTGAGGGGGCGAAGCCGAGGCGGGTCGAGGCGGTCTGTTGGAGCGTGGAGGTGGTGAAGGGCGGGCGCGGGTTACGCTCCTCCTGCTTCTCGGTGATGTCGGCGACGCTCCACTGCGCACTCCTGCCGACTTGCACGATACGCTCCGCCTCTTCTTTGGTCGCGGGCTGCTCGGTACAGGTCGTCGCGATATCTCCCGATTTTGATTTGAAGAGTGCTGCGAGTATGAAGTAGGTGACGGGGATGAACGCTTTTATCTCGCGTTCGCGCTCCGCGAGGATGCGCAGCGCCGGCGACTGCACCCGGCCGGCCGACAATCCGTATCTCACTTTTTTCCAAATAAGACCGGAGAGGTCGTAGCCCACGATGCGGTCGAGGACGCGGCGCGCCTCCTGTGCCTGCCGCAGATGTTCGTCGATGAGTCGCGGATGGGCGAGCGCCTCCTCGATGGCGGCCTTGGTAATCTCGTGGAAGACGACGCGCTTCGGCTTCTTCAATCCCGCAACCTCCTTGATATGCCAGGCGATCGCCTCGCCCTCACGGTCGGGGTCGGTCGCGAGATAAATGTCATCGGCCTTCGCCGCCGCCCGTTCTATCTTCTCGATGACCTCGCGTTTCTCGGCGGGGATAACGTAGCGCGGGATGAAGCCGCCCTCGATATCAACGGCGTCTTTGTTGGACTTGGGCAAGTCGCGCACATGTCCGACAGAAGCAAGGACCGTGTAGTCCTTGCCCAGGTAGCCACCGATGGTGCGCGCCTTGGTCGGCGATTCAACTATCAGTAATTTTTTCACTATGCATCAAGTGATAGCGCGTATACCTATATATGGTCAAGCCCGGTGAGGACTACTTGGCATCGCTCGTGCATCAAAAATATGACTTCATCACGCTCGTACATGAAGCAGATATTGATGTGAATTGTGCGTGTTGATAACGAGCAATAAGCACAATGCCAAGTTGTCCTACCGGGCAAGTGCAGCTATGCGACTTCCACGCGTATCGGGTGATGGTCGGAGCCGACGCGGTCAGGGAGCACCTCCGCTTTTTTTACTGTGAAGGTATGAGAAACAAGGATGTGGTCGAGTTGGGACTGCGAGAGCGGATGCGTGATACCGCCGGCGAGCGCGTTCGTCAACGTGTGCTCGACGAAACGCTTTTCAATATTCGTGCGTTCGCGGTTATAGAGCAGGGCGTCGGTAACAGGGCCGCCGAGGAGCCAATTGAGGGGGGTGATGTGCGGGGCCTGGATGGTATTGAAGTCGCCGCAGACGATCGTGGGCCGGGAAGGGTCGCGCTCGGCCATCGCGAGCTCGAACTCCTTCAGACGCCACGCGGGCTGGGCGAGGATGAGATGGAGATTGAAGACGCGAACCGATGTTCCGTTTGTCGTGATATCGGCATAGAGCCCCCCGCGATTCCGGATCTTCGAAAAAAACTCTTGCGGCATGAACTTCACGAA
>Ga0082335_1007984_pt1 | contig 12402 bp, 6 predicted proteins | sample Subgrocontami58m_FD_72375 | JGI IMG/M metagenome (GOLD analysis project Ga0082335, IMG submission 72375) | Subsurface groundwater microbial communities from S. Glens Falls, New York, USA - GMW37 contaminated, 5.8 m (SPADES assembly) (version 2) ...
CAGGGCTCGCTGCCCTCAGCGGGCCGCACACGCGGTCGAATATCCAAAGCGGCGCGCTGAGACAGACGCGCCCTACCGCACCCAAGTGTCGTCCATCCTATCGCCCAGGCAGTAATGGTCAGAAATCGCCGAGCGGCTGAAAGAGGAGTAGCTCCAGTAGGAGCGCCATGTCTATAGGAAACCATTGCCCCTGCGTATCGGTTCAAGCTCCGTAGGGGCGGCATGGAATTGGGCATTCATCCGGAGGCATGGGTCCGCCGGCCTGCCCAGCCCGGCGCGGAAACCTGCCGCCTAAGCGAGCTTGTCGGCGTTCGATAACGTCGTGGCTATGGACATGGCGCTCCTACGGAGCTTGCTTCAGAACCCTCTGGACGGGACCACCTTAACGGTCCCTCGAGTCGATCAGACGATGTGCCCTGCCCGAACAATACCCAAAACTACGCAGCTCCAAAATCAGTTCATGTCAGGAGGTCTGTCACTGTGACCCTCGTCGAGGTGTCCACACCACCGGCAAATCCGCGCCGCTGTCGGGATCGCGCATGGCGGATTCCCCTTTCTCCAGCCATTTCCGCACGGCCTTGCGCATGGCTTCCCAGTCGTCGCCACCCACGCCGTAGAGTGAATAGAAAGCGCCCCGCACGACCTCTTCATTAGGAAGCGCGAAGAAGTCCATGCCGAGCGGCGAGAAATGGTTGGGGTAAAGTTGCAGTGAATGTTCATCAACGGGATGGCCCTGGCTGTTGAGCCAACCAATGGGCCAGTGATCCCAGCAACTCGATCCCCAGACTTCCGCCACGAACGTGTGGTCCTTGAGTTTGGTGTAGTCATGGCGAAAACCGGAGTTGTCGCCGAAGGCGCAGAAAGGGGTCCCCTCGGTCATCGGAATCGCCATGGCGACTCCGGGCGAATCATTCAGATCGGGCCAGGCGCAACCCGTCTTCCGATGAGTTGAATCCCACACTGTCCCGGGCTTTGGCTTCCAATACACATCGTAGCGTTTGTCGGAAAAGGCGTCGAGGACAGCCAGGGCGTGCCGCTCTTCGGAACCAGGCACCTGTTTCAGCACATCGAACCAGCGTTTGCCGACCGGACACAACCCTATCAATTCGATGGGTTCACGGCCGTATCCGTGATGGTCCTTCGGCAGCAGCGACTCATAGGTTTGCCGGCGCACGACCAAGCCATTCGGATAGGCCCAGAAATCTTCTGTGGCACGGTAGGCTGGTTGGCCCGCCACCATGTTGACTCCAAAGTAGGTCCAGCGAACCCAGACTCGTCTGGGACCCGGTTCCATGATATCGATGAAGGAATTCCTTTCGAGCCGGCCCCAGTTATTGAAGAGTTCGGCCCAGCCGTCGTTTCCCTCAAAGAACTGGTAGCAGACACCCGCCCCGGACGCCAACTCGAACCAAGGACAATAACTGCCCTCATGGGAGAAAACGAAACGGAAGGGAAAATTGCTCCAAGAGATAATAAACGCTTTCTTGGGATTGAGATCGGCGTGCGGTGGACTCGGGAAGTCGCCTTGATAATTCCCGAACACATAGTCCAGGACCTCCCGAACCGCGACTCCCTCTGTCCGCAGCCGGGACAGTTCACTCATGGTTATGGGCTGAGGCTTGGTCAACAGGGTTGGAACCACCAACTTCTTCGGCGTTTCCGCTGCCAAAGAAGCGAACGCGGTGAGCAACCACAACGAGAGTATGCTGCTTTGATTCATGGCTTGATGATCCTTGTCGAGGGAGTTGTCGAATTCGAAGTGGAGCGAGGTGGTGGAGTTGATTTGCTTTTCGTCAGTTTCAATAGTCTTGTCCATACCCTTTGCGATCCCCGCCGATGCCTGGCGGGCGAGGGTTCATCAGGCTGACACCCATCAGGCCGATCACGACCTCTTGTGAGAGCGTCTCCAACGTCACCGCCTTCAGTTCCATGCCTGGCCGCAGATTCCATGATAGCACCATCGCCCGGCAGTTGCTACCCAACTGCACGGTAGGCGGCGGTTGAGCCGGCAGGCAGAAGGCGTCCAAATCGTAACGGTAATCCCCACCGCCCCACGGACAGAGGGACCAGAAATTGAGCGGCGGCACCAGTTCCAGCCTCTCCACGTCGCCGTCGGCGTAGCGGAAGCAGACTTCGGCATTCGCAATTCGCGTCTGCATCGGGAAAGTCGAACCGCACAGCAGCAACCACACGGTATCCGCCGCTTGATTCACCTGTACGGTGACCGAGCGAGGCCAGTTATCCCACAAGGATGTGAACGCGATGTTCCGGTCTTCGGCAAACCGCTGGAACGGCACGTTCTGGGGCGTCAGGATTCGCATCGAGTCATCGGTTAGTTTCTCCACGTTGCCTAGGTCAATCGGTGGCGGCCGGTCACCCCAATACGCAAATGTCCAGGCTGAAAAGCCGTCCACGCCCAACCGTACCGAACAGGTCTTTGGCCGTGGCGAGAGATACTGCTGCTGGAAAATCGTCTTGATATCCCCGCTGTATTGCTGGGTCAGGTCCAGACATTTCCACTGCGCCCCCTTAGGCGCTTCGCGGGGCGTCCGGGCCGCCAGCCTCGCCTCAGCCTGCGGATCGGTCACGTGCAGCTTGAAGACCTGCCGCTGCGGCAAGTCGCCGACTTTCACCTCGGCGAGGACGATGTGGTGGCCCGGCGTCCGCGCCCGGCGTCCGCGTATGGCCGAACCGTCCGCGCGCGCGTCCTCGAGCGAAGCATGAAAGTCGTCCCAGCGGACCACCTCGCCTCGGGGCGTCTCCAGGCGTACCTCGTCTCCGACCTTTCCTTCCAGCGTTAACGCGGCACCCTGCGGTAGCCGATCAGACATCTGGATCGCTACCTCCGCGTCCTGGAGTTTCTGTGTGCGGAGCCGCACCCATGTGCAGCCGAAACCCGCCTCGACGTGCCAGGTCACCTCCTGGCCATTCAGAGTGACGCGCCGCACCTTCTCCGCGCGAACCGGGAGGCGAAAATCCACGGCTGCCTGCCGAATGAGGGTCAGCCGGTGTTTGTCCTCATCACCTTCCTGGCGGTAGGCGAAGGTGAAGTCCGGCGTCCGGATGGACGCGTGAGGCCAGGAAGAAGGCAAGGCCGGACGCAGGCGCACAAGCCCGTTCGGATAGTCGGGCTCGAAGCCAAAGAGGCCCTCAACCACCGTACGAGCGAACATGTGGCTGTTATCAGCAAAGTCTGTGCCCGCGCCGATGTGGCTGAATCCGCCAGGCACCGCACTGGCATAGGCACTTTCCAGCATGGCGCCCAGCAACAGCTCCCAGCCCTCGTCGGACAGCCCGGTCTGAAAGTTCGCTAAGGCCAACGCGCAAAGATCACCGCCAAACATGTCGCGCACCGACCACTTCCACGGTACCCAATTCGAAGGCTGGCAGACCTCCCCACCAAACGGCAACCGGATGCGCTCCAGCCCCCATTGCGTGTAGTAGAGCGCCTGGAGGGCCTGCTCCGGCGTCGTCATCCCAGCGTCAATCGGCAGGAACTCGCTGTAAACCCAGGCGTCTGAGTGCACCCGGCGATGTCCCCCCTGTTCCACGTAGAGGCCGAAGTGCCCGCGATCCTTAAGCCAGAGCACCTCGGTCAGCGCGCGCTGGATCTGCTCCGCCCGCCTCCGATGCCCCGCTGCCGAATCTGCGTCGCCGGCCCGCCGAGCCATGTCCCTTGCTGCAAGGTGGCCGTAGTAGGCGTACGCGGATTCCTCGACGCTGCCGCCGCCGTTGTACCAAACTGAGTCGGACGGCAGAGTGTTGATGTAGCTCTCGTAAAGGCCGTCGTCGTCTGGATCGAAACAGTCTTTGGCCCAGTCCAGGTGCCGTTCGAGAGCGGGGCGGAGGATTCTCTCCAGCTCCGGATCGGCCGTCCACCGCCAGTCACGAATGGCCTGGTCGAAGAACTGTGACTGGGTGTTGTACATGTGCGTGTCACTCACAGGAATCCGACCGTTGCCGTAAAAGCGGGACTGGCTGCCCTCATGCGTGTATCGGCGTGCGGGATCCGGCTGAGCCTCTGTGCGGCCAGTGCCATCCCGCACTTGGGTTGCGACGTAGTACGCCGCGTTGCCTCGCACCCGGTCATGCCAGCCGAGCGCGGTAGCGCCACAGATCACGCGCCAGCCGAGAAAGTGTATGGAGAATGCCATGCAGCCGTGCCGGAAGATGAACGGGTTTCGGTCGCAGCCGGCATCTATCGGGTGGCAGACGGCAGCGACGGCGGCGTCCAGCCTCGGCTCGGGTGTGTCAACCTGCACGCGTTCGATCGTCTCCAGGTACGCGGCTCCATCCTTAAAGGCCTCAGCGGGCGCGGTGAACTGGCGTGTTTCCGCCGTGACGCTCACGGGCGCCGCCTCGACCGCCCAGAAGATCTCATCCTCACCTACCCGCAGATCCATAACTCCACACGTCAGCGGCAACCCGTCTGCGGCGGACTCAACCAGTTTCACTGGGCTGGCACAAGCTGAGGCATCCGCCGCGAACAACTTCCCCGCGCGATCGGATTTTCCAACCGCCATTTGTGCCGCACCGTCAGCGGGCACTAGCCGAAACGTTTGACCTTCGATAGTCACCCGGTTGCTGCGGCACCGGTCTGGATCAAGTCCCAAGTTCAGCTCCGGCTTTCGGGGGTCGCCCAGCTTGAACACGTTCGGGTTCCCACGCATGATCGGGTCCCACAACCACCGGACATCTCCTTCCTGTTTGGCGCCGCCGAAGGCCCAGACCAACTTGTCGCCCGCGCGCAACCCCTTGGCCGTGAGCCGCAGCGCGAATCCCGCCGCGCCCTTCAACGGCACGGTTTCCAGTGTCATGTTCGCGTCCGGCCATGCGAAATCCTTGATCTGCCAGGTCATCCGCCCGCAACGGTAGCGGGATTCGACCTCCGAGTATTCGTGGAACCATTTCCCCTCACCGCCGCGAATCATTGCCACGGAGAACCCGCCCAAGACATACGGCTTGGCCAAGAGGCGCACGCAGGGGCGATCACCCGCCAGTACGACGCCTTCAGTGTGCGGCTCGCAATAGAGAGGGCGGTTGTTGAAACAAGTCCGGTTGCGCCCCACGATCTCACGGCCCTCCGCGGTGTATCGCAACTCCGCTTGGCGAAGATAGGTGGCGTCTTTCGTCTGCCCTGGCTCGCGCCAAGGGGTCTCACCCGATCGATCTGCGGCAGAAGAAAGGAGCGCGGTAAGCAGGCACAACCAGCGCCCAATGCTATTCTTCATCGCTGCTGATCTTTTCCGATCGCGGTGTTGAATTCGAGCCGCAACGGGTCACCTTCGCCGATCTCGGAGCGCAACCAGAGCGTTTGGCCGTCCCAGGCGTATTCCTCGGATCGCAGTTGCCGATGGGCCAGCGTCGCGCGAGCGAGCGTGTTCGGCGCGCCCGCCAACTCGAAGACCGGGTTCACACACGGCAGCGTGGCTTTGCTGGTGATGGTGACGGTTTTGTCTTCGACGATCAGCCGATAGGCACGGCGTTCTGGCACATACGGGTCGATGTCGAAGCGTGCCCCTTGCAGTTCCAGTGACGCCGGCTCACTGAAGCTCCGGGCCCGCGCGATCAGTTGCGCGTCGGACTCCTCCGTCACGCCAAGCAACCAGACCCAACGCTGCGTCTGCATCACTTTCGAACGACCCAGGGTGTCGATCGTTGGCCCCGTGCCACTCCAGACGGGTTCGGGCCGGCGTCGCGCCCAGCTCATCAGGCTGTTGTGCGACGGACTTACGTGAATTCGATCGTCAATCGCCCCGCCCGTCGTGTTGCCGCGGGCCAGCGGCCAGTGACTGCCCCAATACGCGGGCGTCACCATGTAGCCCCGGTCGTAGAACGGCCGGAAAATCACCAACTCTGCCGGCCGGAACGGGTCTCGCGGATTGAAATAAACCGCCGTTGCCCGATCCTCCTTGTGGAACTGCACCCGGTAAATCAGCGGGGGCTGCGGACCCGGCGGAACCTCTTTCGTCAGGAAGGGGATGGGAACGACGGACGTCTTCCCGTCCAAGGCGACGCTGCGGATCGGGTTTTCCGGCAAGAAAGCCAACGCATACCCCTCCGCCGGTGCCAGCACGATGAACTCGCTCAACTCGTAGTCCGCGCCGGGCGCGCTGCGCAGCGTTAACACCCGCGTCCCGAAACCGTCCGGGTAAAAGTAGTAGTCTTCCTCCGCGGCATCACCCCACACCTTGTAGTTGAAATCGCAGGATTGGTAGCTCCAACGAACGTGGACCCGCGCGGCCGTCGCTTCCATCACCTGCACTCGGCCGTAGCGAAGTTCCTTGTCCATTAACGGTTCGACGGAATCGACAAACCCTTCCGGCAACGGACCGGTCTCCGCCCATTCGTAGCAAAGCCCCGTGTTGTGGCGTCCCGCCCAAAACGGCACGTAGCTGGAACCGCGCCAGAAAACGAAGCGGCTTCCGTTGGGCAACGACACGACGAGATCCCGCAACCTTGGCGCCCAGCCTTGCTCATAGGCCAGGGACGAAAGCGTTCCGGTTCGGGGCTCGCGGACCGAGATCGGCGGATCGTAGCGCAACCGCGTCTCGCTGGCCCCGAACCGCGGCCACGCGGGAGGGTGCAGGACCAGCATGACCGGGAGCCGTTTGTGCCATAACTCCGCTCCGCGAGGGCCCTGGATCGAGACCTCAAGCATGTCCCTATCCACCTTGAAGGACGGTTCCGGCAGCTCGAACTGGACTTCGGCTCGTTGGCCGCAGTCCAGCGCTATCGGCATCTCAGTTCGCCTCGACGGCCGTGCATCGAACCAAGCCACGAGCCGACCGCCGCGCACCTCGTTCGTCCGACAGCAAACTGCCACCCGCAACCGCGCCCGCTGGCCTGGCTTCAACAGCAGCCAGTCGGCTGGTGGAAACACGGCTCCCAAATCGATGGGATTGATCGGCGCCTCCGGCCTCGCCTCGGCGTGAGCCTCGAATCCGTTCCTCGCAATAGCCAGCGAGCAAACCTCCCGCCAGGTCTGGCCTTCACCGGCCAGTAGAACGACGCGATCAATCGCGGGCTCCATTTCCTTCACGAGCGGGGATCTACCGGAGAACTCCAACCGTTCGCGCGACGCTTCATGGTCGCCTCGATACGCGATGAGCCGGAGCTCCTCCCCCCGCTCAGCGCGGCCTGCGCCTGGATCACAACACGCGTGGGCCGCCCCACGCGGTCCAGGCCGAAAGGGGGTCTCCAAGGGTGCCCTGCGTCCTCATACATCACGGAGTTGGTCCCAGCGCCGACTGCTCCCAGGGTCAGGAGCAGACCGAGCACGCATCCACCATAGAATCGCGATTGGTTCATAGACCCTATCTCGACGTCTGAAGATGCAACTTGAACGTCTTGATCTCGAAGGGATGAAGATCGAACTGCAAGGCGTTCTCCTTGATCTCCAACTCGCGACCGGAATCCTCCAAGAGATTGGCCTCGTGCGCCGCCTCGATTTTCGCGTTCAGTTTGATCCTGGCGCCAGGTGTTGCTTTGCCGTGCGCTTCATAAACCCGGAGCACCGTCGTGTTGCCAAGCCCCGGCTTGAGGCTGGTCAGCACCACGTTGGCAGGGGAGATTTCCAGCAGTCCCCAACGGCTGGGTAACGTGCCGGGGTGAGGTGGAACCTTGCGCACGAGCAAGGGATGGTTGAATTCCAGGCCCGCGCGGTACACGCCGGCTTGGCGCCAATCGCCCGCGTGCGGGACCAGGGCATAGTGGAACGTGCGCAACTGACCCAAGCCGAAACCGGTTTCAGAACTCATGCCCGGCTCGTAGCCGCCACCGTAGCCGTAAGCGCCGAGGTTGTGCGACCGCAACAGCGAAAGCATCAGCGTGCCGTCGGTAACCAGATTGCCCGGCAAGCCGAAGTTGAGCAGGGCAACTCCGCGCTGATCGTCACTGTAATCCACCCAATGTTGTGCGGGAAACTCGATGCCCGTGGGCCGCTCGATGGCCCCAAAGGGAATTTCCTGCACGTTGCGCCCGTCCTTGATCGAGGTCGGGAAGAGGGCCTGGTAGCGCACGTATTTTTCGTTGTTCACCAACTCCGTCCGGATTTCGAGGCGCCGCATGCCGCCGTAGAGGCGGACGCGCGTGGCAAAACTGCCGTTGGCGAATGGATGCTCGACGCTAAACTCGGAAAAGACGGGTCCAGCGCGGACGACACCGTTGGTTCCCAACTGCTCGCTGCTGAAGTGGGCCGAGCCAGGTTTGGGCACGGCCTGCTGGTTGGTCATCGCGATGTAGCTGCCCCCGTCGAGGCCGCGATACAGTTCCCACAAATCCCCTTTATCCTGTTCGCGTGCGACGACGTTGGCCGGGCCAGACAACACCTCCCACTGGAGGGACTTGTCCAACAGGTGCGTCAGCTCGCCGGTCGCGAGATTGAAGGCGGCCCGATAGTGCTCGTTTTCGATGAAGTCACGATGCGGCTTGGCGCTCGCCTCCTGCGTCGGCGCAGGCGCCGTTCGCCGCGGCAAGGCTCGATAGACTGCGTAACCAAGCGCCGGTACATCGTGAGCCACGAAGGTAATTCTGCTCCGCCTGATTTCGCCATCACCGTAACGCTCGGTGTGGTGAAACTGGACCGGAATCCCTTTTCCCGCAGGGTCAACGAGGCCCACGTCCAGGACGCCGCGTTCGCCAAAACCGAGCTCCACCTCGGCGACGTCGGTGCGCGGCCAGCCAAGCGTGTTGAACACCACAATGGGGACGCCCTCGCCTCGGGTGTCGATGCGAGCGGCGATGCTTTCCAACCGACCCTCGATCATCTCCTGCGTCAGTCGTTTGGAAAAGTCGAAGCTGTGAATGGTGTCTTCGTAAACGACGTCGGTCATGACCCCGGAGGCCAGGTCGTGCGTCTGGTTGAAGAGCACCGGCTCCCAGGCCCGCCAGAGCATTGCGTCATCGCCGGGCTCTCCCAACCAGCGCGCCAGCGCACTGAGTTTTTCCGCAGTCAAGAGGCCTCCCTCGAGATTCCGGGTGATTTGCTTCAGCTCGATGCGACTGCTGTAGGTGCCTTGGAAGATCGGGTTGAAATCATTCGTGACCACGGACCGGTTCGTGCGCGTGGCCACGACGGCCTCAAAGTCGGCGGGCACGGCGTGCCGGATTGTAAAAGGGGCGTCGGGCTGCCGATTGAACTCCGCGATTAACGGCGCCACGTAGTCCTCGGGTTCGGAAACGTCCACGCCGGCCAACCCGACGCGCTCGGTTCCGCGCGCGTGCGGATTCAGTGAATCGAACCGCCGCTGGAAGAACTCCTTGAACTCGGGGAACGATCGCGGAGGGCCGTAAAACAAACCGTAAAATCCCGGAAGCCAGAAGGCGGCAATCTGCGTGCCATCAATGCCCTGCCAGAGAAACTCAGAGGGTAGCCTGTTGTGTGGAACGCCACGACAAAACCAAAACGACTTGTATCCGGCTTGCCGCAGGAGCTGCGGCATCTGGGGATGATGTCCGAACGTGTCGAGCAACCAGGCCGTTGTGACCTCCACCCCGAGTTCCTCGCGGCAGTAGCGCTTGCCGTACTGCATCTGGCGCACGAACAATTCTCCGCCCGGCTTCACGACGTCGGGCATCACATCCATCCCGCCGACAATCCCAAGCCTGCCCTCGGCCACGAATCTACGGAACGCGGACGCCTCTTCCGGATACCGCTCCAAGAACGGCTTGATCAGCGAGACTTGATCGAGCGTGAACGTGTATTCGGGGAATTGCTTCATCAGTCGAAGAACCTGCAACACTCTCGGCATGCCCATCGCCAAATAATCTTCGCGGGTCTTGAACACCGCGCCTTCCCAGTGGGTGTGCGGGATGTAGTAAAGGGTCGGTTTGTTGCTGACGGTACTGGTTTGAGCCCGCACGCCGGCAGGGTTACAGAAGATTGCGCCGGCAGCGACCACGGATGGCAATAATCGCCAAAACGTGAAGACCGCCTCTCTAGCAGTGCATTTTCCTGAGGTCATAGTGTTGAAACAAGTCATGGTTTTCAATATCAGGCCCGGTTGATTCATGCGGCACGCCCGCGCGAGCGGAAGATTCCCGCATCGATCGGGCGACGACGGGATTGAGTTGGTGTGAACGGAGCTTTCACCATTAGCGCTTCAACGTTGGCCAGGAATGAGGGCAAAGGCGCCGCAGCTCACTTTGGTCTGGGGCAGGCCCTCGGCCTTAAGCAGTATGTAATCGATCTCAAACTCGGCGGGAACCGTGGCGTTCGGCCCCAAGATGCCCGCGCAGCCGGTCCGCGCGGTCTGTTCCCAGTGGAATTGCCAATCAGGCGGTTCGGGGACTGTCCCATCGGCCTTCCAGAACTTGCAGTGGATATTCGCCTGTCCAGGGGCACGGCTCCCCGCCTGGCGCAGTCGCAACCAGTACCAAACCCGGTTTGCCCATGGGATATCCAACACCGGCGGTCCCCAGCCAAGGCGATCGTCCAGCAAAGTGATTTGACGGCCGAAGACTCCCGACTGATTGCCGTCGCGAAAACTCAGATTAAGCCCTTCCCCCGTTTCCGCGTCGATCCCGAGGCCAATACCAGCACAGGCCTTGCGGTGAGCCGGGAAGACGTTCACCCGTATTCGGGTGAGCACCTCTTGCGTCGCAGCCTGGCAACCCGGCCCGATATACAGCAGGTGGCTGACGTCACCGCCTTTGGCACTGACTTCCAAAAGGCCATTAGTTTGCGTGTAGCCGTCTTTGTCGGTCGGCACGGACCGCCAGTGCGGATCGCGCACTGCGCCGCTAAAATCGTCCTGAAAGCAAGCGATCGTTTGGCCGAACTCGGAGGGAACCGCCACCGACAAATCGATGGCGATGGTTGCATTGGGAACGATTTCATTACCGGCCAGGTCTTGAATGCCGCTCGCCGTCAAGGTGTAGGTTTGCTTCGGCCCGATCGCGGTCGTCACCACCTCAACCATGTTCGAACCCGCTCCCGGTTCCACAGCGGTCACTTGAACGCCGTTATCGAGGGCAAAGCACAACGGATTGACCGGGACCAGGACCGGCTCCGAAAAGACAATCCTGACCCGGTTCGGATTCCCAAGAGTCCTGGCGGAAAGCAGAGTCGGTTTGGTGGCATCGATGCGCACCGTGGCTTCCCGAGTGGCGACCCGGCCTTCGGCGACTGAAACCAGGCATCGGTATTTCTCCCCGTTGTCGGCTTCCGCGAGGGGCGGAGTAGTGAAATGGGGGGCCGTGGCGCCGGGAATAGCGATGAATTCAGCCGTTTCCGGCACAGCCTTTTGCCACTGGAAACTGGGGGGCGAGGAACCGCTGGTGGCCACGTCAAAGGTAACGGCCTGGCTGTTCCGGACGACGTGATCTTGCGGCTCGTTAAGCAGAATCAACCGTGGACCGGCCGTGATCGCGGGCAAGCCACCCGCCTTGATGAGAATGTAATCGACCTCGAAATGCGAGAGGCCACCGGATCCAGCGAGGATACCAGCCAGGCCGGCTCGCCCTTCCTGGCTCCAGCGCATCGACCAATCCGCCGGCTCCGGGACGTTGCCATCCGCTGGCCAGGCCTTGGCACGGATGTTGGCGCCCTGGGCGGGGCTATCGCCGGGTTGACTAAGCCGCAGCCAGTACCAGGTATGCTCGCGCCACTGCAGGGGCAATCCCGCCGGTCCCCAGGCCCGAACATCATTCAGGAGTTTGAACTGGCGCCCCTCCCGTCCGTTCGCAAAGGGGTTGCCTGGTTCGAAATCGGCGAACAGTAGATTGACCCCCTGGCTGGTCTCCGGATCGACTCCTACCCCGATGCCAACCCGCCCCTGACTGCCGCCGGCGAACTCACGCACCCGAATCCGGGCCAGTACTTCCTGGGTGGTCGGGTGGTAGCCCGGAGCGGCGTAAAGCAGGTGATTGGGGTCACCGGCCAGGACGTTCACTTCGAGCACGCCGTTCTTTTGCTCGTACGCATCCCGCGGAGGCGCCGCCAACCATCTCGAATCCCGTGCTAACGCAATGAAATCATCCTGAAACCCGTTGACGATCTGTCCAAACTCATAGGGCTGAAGCTGAGCCAATGCGAGATCCGGGCGGATTCCGAACCCGCAGCACAGTATCAGCAACACATTTGCGGAACGGAGTTTCATAAAACAGCTTTGCCGTTTGGCCAATTGCTGGGAACGCTAAGTCAACCGGAAGGTCTGAATCCGCCACGGCGGCAGGGGGAACTGGAGCTGGCCATGGCTGTGAGACACGTCACCTGTCTTGCGGCCCAACAGGTCGGTTTCGGCCGCCTCAGTCACCGGGAACCCCAGTTCGACTCGGGCCTCGGCCGGTTGTCCGGATACTTCGACCACACGGAGTTCGGTGCCCGGTCCGGTGAGTTTGCGCAACGACGACAGTTGCGCGTGGTCCGGCGCGATCGTAACATAGCTTTTTGCCTTCGGT
>Ga0082335_1007986_pt1 | contig 12399 bp, 14 predicted proteins | sample Subgrocontami58m_FD_72375 | JGI IMG/M metagenome (GOLD analysis project Ga0082335, IMG submission 72375) | Subsurface groundwater microbial communities from S. Glens Falls, New York, USA - GMW37 contaminated, 5.8 m (SPADES assembly) (version 2) ...
TAAACACAGCGAATACATAGTACATTCATTCCACAGCGCATATGAAGCTTGGGCTGTAAAAGCAAGAACACGAACTGGTACCAGAGAAATTCTAAAGTGGCTTAAAAAAAGAAAAGTTAATATCATAATTTTCAGTAATCATTCTTTAACTGGTTTGGATAAACAGATGAAGCGTTTAAAGATTGGCAAATATTTTGATGAAATAATCGGTAATGATGCGCGCGGTGCTTCTTTTAAATCCCGTACCAAAAAAGAAAAGTTAGAAGGGTATATAAAAAAGAGCGGTTTTAAAGCAAACGAAGTTTTGGTTGTTGGAGATACAATTGAAGAGATTCAGATCGGCAAGGCGCTCAAAGCTAAAACTGTCGCAATAACCGGGGGATATCAAGCTCGAAAATTGCTTAAAAATGAAAAATCAGATTACTTCATAACAAACCTTTTAGAGCTGAAAAAGATTGTTTTAAAGGCATAGTTAAATCAGTCGCCGAAGCCTTCTTTTTTTGATATACTCTATTCATGCCAGTCCTATACAGAGATTACAGACCAAAATCTTTTTCTGAGGTAATAAACCAGGAGCATATTAAAACAACCCTGCAAAAAGCTGTGGCTGCAGGTACTTTTGCGCATGCCTATCTTTTTACAGGCACCAGAGGCACAGGCAAGACTACAGTCGCAAGAATATTAGCTAGAGCCATTAACTGTGCTAAGCAAAAAAATGGAGAACCTTGCAACAGCTGTGATAACTGCAAGCAGTTTTTAAACAGCACAGGTTTAGATTTAGTGGAAATAGACGCAGCATCAAACACAGGCGTTGAAAACATCAGAGAAATCACAGAACATTTAAAATTTAGCCCAACAAGTGCTAAGTACAAGGTTTTCATCATCGATGAAGTGCACATGCTTTCTAAGGGTGCTTTTAATGCACTGCTTAAAACCCTAGAAGAGCCACCTGCACACGCAGTCTTCATTTTAGCCACCACAGAAGTACACAAAGTTCCGGCAACGATCATTTCTAGAACTCAGCGTTTTGATTTTAAAAAAATAGACAATACCAGTCTTTTAGAATATTTGGAAGAAGTTTCTAAAAAAGAAAAGATTAAAATAGACAAAGAGAGTTTAGAGCTTGTGGTTAATTCAGCAGAAGGCAGCGTTAGAGATGCACTTTCAATCCTAGACAAGCTTTCAACCTTTGACAAGATTGATCTGGCTCAGGCAGAAGCTTTGCTTGGTATTACTAATGTCATTGCTTCTCAAAAGTTTCTTGACCTTTTGAATAGTAAAAATGCAGCTGGAGCCTTAAATTTTCTTTCAGAGATTTTTAACTCCGGAGTTGATCCAATTCAGTTCAACAAAGATTTTCTTGAATACCTAAGAAAAGTGTTGATGATTTCTTTAGGAGCAGACATGGACTTTGCTCTTGATCAAACCCAGATAGAGAACTTAAAGCGCCAAGCAGGTGAGGTCAAAGGACAACACTTGATGTATATAATTAGGTTGTTCTTAAGAGCAAATAAAGACTTTTCCATTAGTCCTAATGTAGAACTACCTGTTGAAATTGCAGCAGCAGAAGCTTGTTTTGCAGAAACAGCAGTTGTTTCAAAACCAGTTGTTTCTACGGCTTCAGAAACACAGAAAGAAACAGTGAAAGAAGTAAAAAAAAAGCCATCAGTAGATAAAATAGTTTTGGAAGCTGAGGTTTTTGCAGCTTGGCCTGAGATCCTTCTAGAGTTAAAAGAACAAGCCAGCACGCTTTTTGCAGTCATGAAAAACGTATATTTACAGTCTGCAGAAAACAATCATCTGCTTTTGCATTGTGATTTCAAGTTTCATAAAGATGCGCTTGATAACGCGAAGAACAAGGATGTTCTGTTAAAGATTTTAAACAATCATTTTGCAACTGAGTTTTCTTTAGAAACAACTCTACAGAAAAAAGAAACAGTAGAAGGCATTGATACCCAGGCAGTTGCTTTTGAGGTCTTTGGACCAGAGTTGTCTTAAGACTAAGTGTATAATATACTTTTCAAAGATTAATTAATTTAATATATGGCACAAAAAGTAAGAAAAGCTTTAATACCAGCAGCAGGCTATGGTACTAGATTTCTTCCTGCAACCAAAGCACTTCCAAAAGAAATGCTTCCAGTAGTTGATAAACCGGTGATTCAATACATTGTTGAAGATGCGGTTTCAGCAGGTGCTGAGGATATAATCGTGGTTACTGGTTGGTTTAAAAAAGCCTTAGAAGATCATTTTGATTACCCTTTTGAATTAGAAACAAGACTCTTAGAATCCGGCAAAACAAAGGAACTTGAAAGCATCAGAAAAATTGCTGATGTAGCTAATTTCTTCTATTTGCGCCAACGCGGTCCATTAGGTAATGGTACTCCGGTTTTAAACGCTAAAGATTTAATTGGGGATGAACCATTCTTCTTGCTTTCAGCAGATGATATATTCGTTGCAAGTCCAACTCGTTGTCAGCAGATTGCTGAAGTCTATGAAAAATACAATGCTCCAGTAATAGCAACAGTAAAGAAAAATAGCCCAGAAGATTACAAGCGCTATGGTTTTGTGGAAGGAGAGGAAGTAGAACCAGGAGTAATTAAAGTAACAAAAATTGTTGAAAAACCAGGACCAGGAAAAACAACTTCACAAATGGCCGTTGTTTTTAGCGGTATATTTACACCTGATCTGTTCCCAGCACTTCAAGAAGCCAGAGCAGAGTTTGATGCATCTGGTAGAAAAGATGAGTTTGTCATCTGGGAAGGTGTTAACAAACTGCTTGCTCAAGGAAAGCCTTTGTATGCTAGAGAAATTCAAAATGGCACGTACTATGATTGTGGTAACAAACTAGAATACATGAAAGCAAACATTGAGTTTGCATTAAAAGATCAAGAACTCGGTGCAGATTTTGCTGAGTACCTCAAAAACCTAAAAGTTTAATTAAAAACATATGTTAATAAACCCGCGCAACAAAAAGATATTACTTTTTTGTATCTTCTTGCTTGTTGCGGGTTTTTTCTTTCTTTTGTACAACAAAGCAACAGCTCCAAAACAAACAGAACAAACAAGCGTGGCTTCTAATATTCCACTTGATAGAGCGCTGGAGCGAATAACCAAGAAACCTTTTGGTATACAGATATTTAAAGCAAATTCACCAGTACAGCCAGAAAAGTTTTCTGGCTTTCACACAGGGACTGATTTAGAAACCTTTGAAAATGAACAAGATAAAGACATACAAGTAAGAGCAATATGCGAAGGAAAGATTCTTTTAAAGAAGCAAGCTTCTGGTTATGGGGGTGTGGCTGTGCAAGAGTGTCAATTAAACAGTCAGTCAGTGACAGTAATCTATGGACACTTAAAGTTTTCTAGCATCAAAGCACAAGGGACTCTTTTGAAAGCAGGGGACATCCTTGGTATTTTAGGTAAAGGATACTCTTCTGAAACAGACGGCGAAAGAAAACACCTACATCTTGCAGTACATAAAGGTGTAAGCGTAAATATTTTAGGATATGTTCAGAAACAGGAAGATTTAGAAAACTGGTTTGATCCTTTAGAGTTTCTTAAGTAGTCTTTTTTTCAAAGAAATACTTCTTCAAAAGGATTATTAAGATCCAGATGGCGAAGATAATCAGGACATACTTTAAACCCATGATCTTGATTGCATTTTCACCAAGAGAGTTTACTAGCGTGCCCCAAAAGATATTCCAGAAGATAACTGAAAAGAAAGAAAGGAATAGGAAACGTTTGAAGGGGATAAAGAGAACACCAGCAGCTGTTGCAGTTATGGAAGCAAGGTTTGGTTCCCAATAGCTTAAGAAGATTGCATTAAACTCATGCTTGATGAGTTTTCTTTTTGCTTCTTCAAGTGAGTCTTTTAATCCAAATTTAACAAGTAGTTTGTACCAGCCATATTTTCCAACAATATAGTTTAGAGAGTATGAGATTAAAAAGGCAAAAGAGACAATAGACACAACTAAAACAACTCTTTTTAAATCCTGAGCTGCAGTAATTACTCCAAGAAATATAATTAAGCCACCAGGGAAATACTGACCAAGAAGCAAGAATCCTTCAATAACGGCGCCAAAGAAGATGAGCCAAAGGCCATAGGTGTTAAAATATCCTTTTAAGATTTCAAATAGAGCCTTGTCTGTTGGTAGATGGAAGATCCTCCAGATCAAAGCAAGCAAAAGATACAAACCCAACAGAAGCAAGGGGATTGAAAGAAGTCTAAGAGTGTTTTTGATTTTTTCTTTATTCATGGATGAAGCATAACAAAAAATCGCCAGAGAGGCGATTGGCAAAAGAAAAAGGCGTCGCATCGTGCAACGCCTTCGCCTTTTTAGGCTAGTCTTGATTTTCGTCGTCTTCTTCAATAAGGTACGCAGGAAGTCTGCCGGACGATAATAACCACATCATAACGCCTAGTCCAAGGAACATAATACTGAGTATGATATAGCCAACCATACCAAGCTCTTCACGAGACTCTTGTGGACCAAAGAAATTTAAATAAGTTATAAGGCCCCAAATCAAAACGAACAGTGGGATTAAAAACCACCTTTGCCATTTCGGTAAATAGATTTTTCTAGTCTTTTTCATAGGGGTATATTAATTTAGAAGAACCCAACCCACGTGAGATATGCACCGACAATAAGCATAAGTCCACCAGCCATAGGAATTAAATTAGACTTAGCTTCGTAGTCTCCAGCCATGTCTACCATTTTCGGGAAGATTGCCATCACTAACCCCTTGAGCAAGAGCGCCCAACCCAGGAAGCTGATAATTACTTCTGGAAATGATCCCCATACATTATGAAAATGAATGTGAGCAATACCAGCAGAAATCGCCACCATGCCAAAGAGCAATAGTGCTAAAGCTTCTTTTTGAAGATCTCGATAAATCTTCACATAGTACTCACGGCTGAAAAATACACCGAGAGCAACCGCTAAAATAGCGGGTCCCCACAGCTGGGCTAAAAATCTTGTTGTATCCATATATTTTGTTTCTTAATGGTTTTGTTATCTCTATTATACACCTTACACAATATTTCTCACTTATTTTGCGAATTAGCTTTAATGACCAAGAAAGAATAAACTGGTTATTTAACTTGATTATTGCGTCAGTTGCTTGCTTCTAAAAAACCATTTTGCAATCTCGATCAGCCCAATGTTCAACAGACCGATTAACATGACTCCTATCACCCAATTGAGAGGCAATGATACAGTTTTGAAAATAGCCTGCAACCCGGGTACATAGATAGCTACAGCCATAAGAACAAGGCCGATAAGGATACCACCATTAATATATTTGTTTGAAAGCAACGGATACGAAAAGATACTTCTGTCCAAACTTCTAACTGAAAGTGCAATAAATAATGTGTATGTGCCGAAAGCAGCAAAGATAAATGTGCGAACGATGGTCTCGTCGAAATTAAATCGCATCAGGACGTAGTAGATGACGAAGAGCAAGGCGCTGGTTGAAAGACCAATTGTAAGAATCAGAAATTTCATAACTGGATCGAATAGTTCTATCTGGCCTTTCTTTAACGGCTTGTGCATGAGACCATCTGGTTCTCTCTCGAATGCATACGAAACGGCTGGAAAGCTGTCGGTGAAAAAGTTAACCCAAAGAATCTGTAAAGCGTTTAAAGGTAACGGTAGACCAGTTAAAAGTGATCCACCAATAAGGATTAGGCCGTCGGTTACATTTGATAGCAAATATACGAGCACTTTGCGGATGTTGCCAAGAATTTGGCGTCCCTCTTCAATCGCTGCAACAATAGTCTCAAAATTGTCATCCAAAAGCACGAGGTCAGCAACACTTTGTGCCACTTCCGTGCCTGAACCCATAGCGATGCCGACGTTTGCTTGTTGGATGCTTGGTGCGTCATTTACGCCATCACCGGTCATAGCTACAACCTCTCCCATTTCCTGATAGAGCTTGGCAATGCGGAGTTTATCAAATGGCGTGACTCGGGATATGACGGAAAGGCGGGGCAAACGAGCCCGCAATTCCTCTTCAGATAGGTTAGAAAGTTCTGAGGCATCTAGCACCGATTCATCGTCGACTTTCATACCAATCTCTTTGGCCACTGCCACAGCAGTTCCACGATGGTCACCAGTTAAAATTACGGTTTTAACCCCAGCATCCTGCACCCGACCGATGGCGTGTTTGATGCCAAGACGAATAGGATCACGGAACGAAATAAGGCCGTTAAATGATAGCTGCGAAGGCGATAAATCTTTTGAAAAAGAAAAGTTTTCTGTGTAAACAATATCTTTAGTCGCAACACCGAGTACGCGCTCTCCGGCAAAGGCGAGAGAATCAATTTGCTTGAGTATTGTTTCTTTTTCTTTTGTACTAAGGGATGAATGACTAACTAGAATATCTGGGGCACCGAAATATACAAGCAAGTGCTTCCCAGACTCCTTAATTAATGACGCCGAGAATTTATTTACTGCATTAAATGGCATGGTCTGAAGTATGTGTTCTTTGGCTGTGATCTCGGCAAAGTCCATACCCTGAAAAGCAGCAGAACGAACGAGAGCCTTTTCCATAATTCTGCCATTCATACGCCATGATTCTGGATCATCGTGAGGATTTTCAATAAGTACATTTGCATTGGTCAGAGCCCGAGCGATCAGCTTCTGTTCATTAACACCAAAGGGGATAATTTTTGACATCACCATTTTTGCCATCGTCAAAGTCCCTGTTTTATCCGTGAGAATGACAGTTGTACTGCCAAGAGCTTCGGCCGCAACTAGCTTTCTCACTACGCCTTTTCGCTTTGCCATTCTCTCCACTCCGACAGCCATAATGACGGTCATGGACACAGGTAAACCCTCTGGAATAGCCGATACGGCTATGGCGACAGAAGTAAGGAACATGTCGAGAACGGAATAACCAACGAGGATACCAATGCCGAATACCACAAGCGTTAAAATCCCAAGGGTTATGCTAGAGTAAATACTAAAATTGATAATCGCTTTTTGAAGCGGAGTCTTTTCGCTCTCCGATGTGGCGATAAGCGAAGCGATCTTGCCGAGTTCGGTGCTTGACCCGGTACGGCAGACAATGCCCGAGCACACACCTTGAGTGATCAGTGTTCCAGCAAAGACCATAGAGTCTTGATCCGAAAGTCCTGTTGATTCCGGTGTCTTTTCCGCGGACTTAGAGACTGGCAAAGACTCACCGGTTAGTACGGCTTCGTCGACTTGAAAATCATTGACGAACATGATCCGGGCATCTGCCGGAACCCGGTCGCCCTGAGTTAGGCGAATAATGTCACCGGGGACTAGTTCTTCCGCTTCAATCTCTCGTTCCTGTCCGTCTCGAATAACTCGTGCTCGTTGTTTGAGATATGTCTTAAGCTCGGCAAGCGCACGCTCTGCCTTGTTCTCTTGATAGAAGCCTAAGGCTGAATTCACGATAACAGCAATGAAAATAAAAACCGCATCTCGGTAGTGGGAAATAGCCAAGGTTATAATGCCAGCAAAAATAAGCACAAGTATCAAAGGACTTTTGAGCTGACTCAAAATGATCTTAAACCATCCTATTCGTTTGGAGGAGTTGATTGTGTTTCTTCCGAATACCAAAAGCCGTTTTTTTGCTTCGGCCGCAGAAAGGCCAACCTTTGAGTCGGTTTCAAAAAAATCCGTTGTTTCTTTGGGTGATAAATTCCAAAACTTTTCTTGCAATTTAATTTTTTTTCTTATTAATACTGAGGATATTAAGCTCTTATATTATATTGAGACGAAAAATAAATGATTATGATTTATATGTTCAAAATGACTTTGCCAAAGTGACGATAATAAATATACCAACGGCATTAAGAAAAAAAGATAAAATAACAAATTTCCAAGGCTTCATTTTAGCAATTCCTAAGATACCAACACCGAGCTCATCAGGCAGTGGTGAAGCGATAATAGTGGCACCAATTACTGGTAAAAGCCATGCAAAGTAAGGCGTCCGAATTAACTCCGATACTCTGGATCCTGTTAAGCGGTCAAATAAAGGTTTGAGTTCAGCAAACACTCTATCTTTGAAAAAGCGAAAGATTACATAATCACCAACTACTGCTCCAAGTCCTGCGAGGATTGCAACCTCGAAAGCATTTAGATGATTAGCTAAGTGGAACAGTACGACGGCTGCGGGAGCAACCGTAAACGTAGAAACAAAGAAAATGCCAGTGATAAAAGCACCAAAGTAACCCATTGAGCCAAGAACTGTAATGAAGTTTTGAACAACCTCTGAATCAGCAAAATAGAAAAAAACAATCAAGCTAAAGATCAAGAAGCTTGTATTTTTGTATTTCCAATTTTGGTATCGTTGGAACATGATTTGATCCTTTTGGTAATTATACATTTTTATACTTTCCTTCACAAGGAAAATAGGGGATTCAAACAAAAAAAATACTGATCGTAAAATCAGTTCTTTTGTTTATGAGTATATTAATACTTCTCGGTCAATCGACACTTATTTTCTTTGGCTGTGTGGCTCGGTTCAGAACCAACCTTTCTGCGTTATTGTAAGGGCTTTTAAGCTACCTTTCCGGTTAATCATTAACGCATCTAGGTCGGCGGGTTTCCTTTTTTCTTTCTAAGATCGTCAAGGTTTACAGCATACATCTTATATCTTTTGGAGACCTCGTCTCCAGTATCGAGTCCAAGATCGTTTCTCATTGCAGTGATTAATCGAAATATGGCGTCCGTAGACTCATCTTTGTTTGTATGACTAATACTTACTGAGTCTAAAAAAATATCTGTTGCTTTGATAACGTCCGATGAAGCAAATAGCAAAATATCATTGTGGAATTTTTTTAAAAAGTTCTGCTGGTATTTGAGAGACTCATGGTAATCAAGATTGGGGTCACCCAAAAATCCTTTTGTGAAATTCAGAAGATCAGAATAAGCCTCAATTTTTCTTGTAATGGACCGACTCTCCTTATCTCTCGACTTTTGTAACAAATGATTGGCCAACGCACCAAGAAGACCACCTATTCCTAACAAGGCTAAAATTGAAATAACAGTTTCTATATTGATACGGATAGGCATATGGGTCGCCTCGATAAAATGAATTAGTGGCTGGGGTGGTAGGATTCGAACCTACGAATGGCGGCTTCAAAGGCCGCTGCCTTACCACTTGGCGACACCCCAAAAGTTTCTTAAAAAGCCCTAAAAGTATATAATATCTAAACAGTCGTGTAAACTCATCAAACTATGGAAGTATATAAAGTTGAAGTAATTTCCAAAAAACAGTTAACTAGTAAGATCTTTGAATTAAACGTTCACTTGGTTAATCCAAACCATTTGCCGTTTAAAGCCGGGCAGTGTGTTGGTTTCCACGTGCTTCAAGATACAGAAGATCGTGTTGTTCAGGGTAAAGAAAAACGCTTGTATTCTTTAACCTCCTTACCAGAGCACGGTAATGAGTTAAGCTTCTGTGTTGATGTTGCACCAATGGGTCCTGGATCTTTGTTAGTACTTAATGCAAAGCCTGGATATCAATTTAACTTAGAAGGCCCATATGGTGGTTTCATTGTTTCAGACAAAAGCAAAGACTTACTCTTTGTTGCAACCGGTGCTGGTATTGCTCCTTTTAGATCAATGATTAAAGATTTGTTAAGCAGTGGTTTTGATAAAAAGATCGTACTTTTGTTTGGTGTTAGAAGCGAGGAAGATGTTTTTTACCACGAGGAGTTTTCAAAGCTTGCACAAGATCATCCAAACTTTACTTTCATACCCATGCTTTCTCAACCCAAGAAAGACTGGAAAGGGCAAACAGGAAGAGTTACTAAATACATTGAAGAAAACAGCTCTAACCTTTCAGGCTATTTAGCATACATCTGTGGTTCTCCTGAAATGATTAAAGATACCAGAAGCTTGTTAATTTCAAAAGGTTGGGGGATCAGGGATATTAAGATTGAGATTTTTACCTAGTTCGTGTAATATTTGCTTAAACTAAGAAAGGACACATATGGGAATGTTTGATAAGCTGAAAGACATAAATGCGATGCGCCAACAGGCTAAGCAGATGCAGATTCAGCTGGCACAAGTAGAAGTTACCGGACAATCAAATGATGCCATGATTCGTTTAATTATGGATGGTAACCAGGATATTAAAAGCGTTGAAGTAATGGATGGTGTGGTTGGAGATCGAAAAAAGATTGCTCAAGATATTCGTGAAGCCTTGCATGATTTAAATGAAAACTTTAAAAAGCTCATGCAAGAAAAATACGGCAGTATGTTCCAATAAAAAAAGCCCCGAGCTCGGGGCTTTTTCTTTTAGTAGTGTCGATGTTTTCCCATCATGATTGTTAAACCAAGGAAGATTAAGATCATCGGCCAGAAAGAAACAACATGCAATCCCGGAAACATATTGTCTATTAAAACCATTAGACCAATAATAATCAGGAAAAAACCAAAAACTCCTTTAGTGTGATTGTAGTGCTCATCGTGCTTGTGCTTTGGCATTTCTTCTCTGTTAAAATCTTCTTTTAACTTTCCTAGTTCTTTCTCAACAAGACTGGTTCTTTCTCCATGTTCAGGAATGACAATGATTAAGACCAGATAGAGGACAATTCCGGATCCTGCCATTAAAGCAATGGCCAGGAAAATTAAACGAACTAAGACTGGATCAGTTTCAAAGTATTCTGCAATACCTCCGCAAACGCCGGCTATAATTCTGTGTTCTTTTGATCTTCTTAGATTTTTAATATCACTCATTTGTTTTTGTTTCCTTGATTAAAGATGTTTTTGTAATTCTGAAACAATGCTTGCTTTTGGTGCAGCACCGACAATTTCTCCAACCTGTTGGCCATTTTTGAAGTATTTCAAGGTTGGCAGGCTCATAACGCCATAACGCATAGCAAGTTCACCCTCTTCATCAACGTTTACTTTAACTACCTTTGCTTTACCTGCGTATTCAGTGCCAATTTCCTCAACTATTGGGCTTATTGCGCGGCATGGTCCACACCAAGCTGCCCAAAAATCAACGATTACAGGCATTTCTGTCTGTAGTACTTCTTTGTCAAAATTGTCTTTTGTCAGGTCCATTGTGTTTCCTAAATTTTTAATGACCCTTTCATTTTATCCACAACAAATGGTGTTGTCAAAGCCCCGCACCTACTATATATTGAGATTACAAAGAAAATAAATTAATCCTTGCAAGGATTTAAAACAAAAACAAAAGTGCCAAGGAAAATAGCGCAAAATCTATCAATCCTAATTCCTGCAGTTGCCCTGCTGCTATTTGCTTTTAATTGGCAAAGACCAGAAGCAAACACCGGCAAGGTCTTGGGTGCTTCAACAGAAGCCATACTTCCTGATCAAAGTCAGGATTTTAATTTTTCCACACCACTGCAAGGTCCAATCATTGCAGTTCCAAGAGGCGATGAGGCAGAAAATACCGAAGCTGTTAAACAAACAAACTATTCTGTTGTACCAGATGTTAAAGCAAAGTCTTTTTTAGTCTATGATCCTACAATTGAAACAATTTTGTATCAAAAAAACATTGATGAGCAGGTTGCCATAGCCTCCTTAACAAAACTCATGACAGCAATAGTTGCATCAGAAGATCCAGGATTTAAAGAAGCAATCACTGTGACTCAAGAAGATGTTTTAAGAGTTAGTCCATATCTTGGTTTAGTTCCAGGAGACAAAGTTGATCCTGAAGATTTAGTTAAAGCAATGTTGCTTGGTTCTGCAAACGATGCTGCCTTAACTTTAGCAAATCATTTTCCAAACAAAGCTGATTTTGTTTCAAAGATGAATGCAAAAGCAAAAGAATTAGATATGAATAAAACGCATTTTAGTAACCCAGTTGGTTTTGATTCTGAGGCAAACTATTCTACAGCAAAAGACCTGCGTAAATTAGTTAGTTATGCAATTAAAATATTGCCGTACGATCAGATCTGGAATCAACAAGCAAGTTATTCTTTTGAATCTTTGTTGGGTAAGGTTTACAAGATTAAAAACAGCAATGATTTAGTTTTTGAATACAAGAATATTAAGTCTATAAAAACAGGCTACACTGCTAAGGCTCAGGGGAACATGATAGTTGAGGCTGAAAATGACAAAGGTAACAAAGTTATTGCAATTGTTTTGGGAACACCAGAGAGAAATGATAGCACCTTGGAAGTTATTAAGTACGTCTTTGATAATTTCAGCTGGAATTAAAAAAGCAGAAACTGCTATATTAAACACAAACCCCGATGATCATCTTTGTCATCGGGGCTTTGCTTTGCTACGGAGGGGCTGCTGATCTGGTCCTCAGTCGGTGCAGAACACCCAACCGAGAAAGCAGAGGAAGGCGATGAGAGCGACGAGACCCCCTGCGATCAGCCAGTAAGCAACAGCGGTCCAGAGCCCAACCGCCCTGATCATGCCGCCAGCGTTGATTTCGATC
>Ga0082335_1007988_pt1 | contig 12394 bp, 10 predicted proteins | sample Subgrocontami58m_FD_72375 | JGI IMG/M metagenome (GOLD analysis project Ga0082335, IMG submission 72375) | Subsurface groundwater microbial communities from S. Glens Falls, New York, USA - GMW37 contaminated, 5.8 m (SPADES assembly) (version 2) ...
CTCTAAATTAATTTTTTACATCATTTTAGATATCAATAGGGAAATACTATGAAAAACGTTGTTCTTGGGGTTTTTATTCTTCTTATTTTCGTGCTTGCAGGTTGTCCTATGCAGACAAAAACAAGTATTGATAACGGTTCCTATAAAATACCGGAATGGTTAATAGGGAAGTGGCTTGACCAGGCCGATTCGACTGCCGGACCTACCATATGCAGATTAATACCTGATAGTAAGAAGACAGGGCATGCGATGGTCGAAGTTCTTGATTCTGCCGGGAAAGCGGAGGAAAGCACATCACTTATTTTTAGCACGGTTGGTGAAAACATCTTCGTCAGTGCGTTTGTTGATTCTAATGATGAGTATGATGCCGGGTATTACTTGTATAAGTTTTCAAAAAAGAGTGAGAAGGAATTTGAACTGATTCCGCTTTTAAAGGAGGTTGTTGACTATACAATAACACAAGATTCGTTGAAGAAATGGCTTACGGCAAATATGAATGATTCGACGATTTATGATTTTTCGGATATTAGTAAATACTTCAAAATGGAGAAAAAATAACCTTCATGATTTGGTGGTTCATCTATTGCCGTCAGTTTTAACTGACGGAGATCGGGAGGTCTATCTTACATCATACTTCAAAAAGCCTATGAATGCGCCCATAAAGGCAATTGCAGAGAAGAAAAAGAGTATTCCCATATCAACCAAAGGAAATCCGGCTTGCTGTAGTGTGTAATCAAATTGAGGAATGCCGGTGATATCTAACGTTCCGCGTTCTCGTGGCGCAGAAAACGAAAATCCCTTTTCGCTATCCATCGTAATTCGTATTCCGCCTTCTTGTCCCGATTCTTTCTGTTTCTTTTCGATATAGTTGGTAAAGGTTGTGCGATACGAATTTAATACATCTTCATAGGTTGATTTTAAACCGATATCAGTTCGTGCGAGTTTCATTACAGTAAGCTGGTATGCCGATGCAGGAGAAAGACGCGACAGCGCAAATCCCAATTGTTCTTGTTCTGCCTTTTTGTTTCGTAGGTCTTCATTCAACTTTACGGAGTAACTGTTAATTTCCTTCTCGGTGTTGTTCCTGAGTGAGTCCTGAAGGAGCATGGCTGTCCACATATGATCATCTTCATATTTCTTTTTTTCTTCTTCACTCATTCCCGTTACAGCCTCTCTTCTGTTTTCGAAGAGTTTCTGTGACTCCTGATTGAGTTGCTCCCATTTATCCTTAGCATAACTATCGCGTTGTCCTTCAATTTCTGCAACACTGGGAACATGGACAATATTCCCTGCGGCAATAACGCCTGCACGGGGAATAATTAACACCGCCACAATCCAGACGACAAAACTGACAAGGAACGAAACATTCGAGTGACGGGTAATAGCTGAAACAAACAAGCCAAGTGCAATAAAAAATGTGAAATATAATAATGAAGCACCGAGTAGCGCCCCAAACGCACCCCAATGCGCGGCTGTAAATGGTACTTTATATAGGAGGATAAGTAAAGCGCACATTGCCGTGGGAATAGTAAGCGGAATAACCAATCCCAACCATGAGCCGGTAAATTTTGCTACGGTATAATGAACGCGGGGAATGGCGTTGGAAAAGACAAGTTTTAATGTTCCGGATTCGCGCTCTCCATTGATGGCATCGTATGTAAATAATAATGCTAATAACGAAAGAACGATTTGAACAATAAACGTAAAATCGATGAAACGAAAGACGGCAAAAATCGGATCGTCTGAGTAACTGCTGTGTTGAAGTTTTATCGGATTAAAATCATCGACACGCGACCAGCGTCCGATATCGTTTGTAATTCCCGTGACAAATATTTGCATCGGGTCTGGTCTGCGGAAAATGCGATTGTTCATTCCCATCCAACTGTTTGCCTGACGAAGCTCCTGAGAAACGAGTTGCTGCGCTGTTTCAAATTGCTTCACCGATGAACGGTATTCGTTAATACCGATGTATGTACTTAATAACATCAATAATGTACACACAGCAAATGTTGCCGTGAATTTCGGGCTGAGGAGAATGGATTTGAGTTCTTTTTGTACGAGAGTTTTGAACATACGAAATTTTTTTAATTAACTATTGTATTCTTATACTTTGAATTATCGGACGTCGTAACGCAAGAACGCAATGTATGCGCCCGCGAAGAAAATGATATTGAAGACAAACAGCAATCCAAGATTGAATAGACTGTTATTCAGCGCATCACGTGTTGATTGAGGGTTGTATTTGAATGCTGGTAATTCGTAAGGGTCGATCGGCTTTGGTTTTCCCCCCCCTATTTCCTGTCGCATGACGACCATCCTGCCGCCGGGGACGAGACCTGTTTTTGCTTTAATAAATGCCGCATACGATTTCTGGTAAGCAGTTGCCTCGTTCCTGAATTGATCTTTCAAATCAAGTGAGGTACTTGCGAGCGACGCGGCAGCCATTGAAAAGACAGCGGATGGAGAAATGCGTGCAATGGAGAGTGCCAGCCGTTGTTGTACTCTCTGTTTGTTTTCCCGGTCTTCGTTTAACGCGCCTGAAAATTCCTGCATCTTCTTATCACGTTCATCGTTTTGTTTCTGCATCATTTGTTGAAATTCTTCAAATTGTTTCATCGGATCCGATGATGTTCCTTTGAATGCCGCCATTTGAGCGCGGTCTTCTTTCCATAATTGACTGCTAAACCTGATTTTTTGGGATGCGAGTTCATCAACGGAAGGAACATCAACTGCTCGTCCTGCAAGCAACACCGAAGCGCGTGGTATGATGAGCACAGCAAAAATCCACACAACAAGCAGTAACAGGAATGAAGATGACGAACGGTGAGTAAGTGCAGAGACACAAACCGAAAGCGATAAAAACACGCCGAAGTATAATAATCCCGCAAGAATGATAAGTGCGAGTCGCGTCCATTCACTTCCCGTGAGAGCGACACCCAGAGCAGGGAGAAGTAGACACCCGATAAGGATGGGGACAAGCAACGGCACAGCAAGTGATGTGAACGTTCCGATAAGTTTTCCGAGAATGTATTTTTCTTTCGGAACGGCATTGGCAAATGAAAGGCGTAACGTTCCCTGTTCCTTCTCTCCGTTGATTGCATCGTAAGCAAACACAATAGCGAATAACGAGAGGACGATTTGAAAAATAAATTCCAAATCAAGGAAACGGAATACGGCAAAAGCGGGTTCATCGTTATACCGACTATCCACAGCATCAAGTTCGCCACGACCTTCTACCTTGATAGTTCTACCGATATCATTTGAAATTCCGCTGACGAGGGTAGCAAGAGGCTGAGGAGGAAGAAATATTCTGTGGTTGCGTACACTGAACCAATCGGTTACCCCTTCCATCTGGCGGAAGTTGGCGCGCTTCGCTGCTTCGTATTGCGTGACTGTATTTTTGTAATTCGTCGCTCCGCTATAAAACGAAAGAATAATCAGTAATGAACAGACTGCAAAACTAACAGCAAATTTTGCCGAGCCGATGATTTCACGTAATTCTTTTTCTACCAATAATCGAATCATACGTTCTCCTATGCCGCCTGACTGACTTGACCATTATGTCCGGCCATATATTGCATGTACATTTCGACAAGATTTTTTTCCTCTAGTTCATGTGCCGGTTTCTGCATAAGCAAAGATCCTTTGTTCATAATACCGATGATATCGGAAATTTCTTTTGCGCGAAAAATATCATGTGTTGACATCAAGATAGCTTTTCCTTCGCTTCGCAATGATTCGAGAAGTTTAAGAAATTCGTATCCTGCCTGCGGGTCAAGCCCGGAGGTCGGCTCATCCAATAAAATGGCAGGCGCGTCTTTTAATATGGCAATGGCGATGCCACATTTTTGTCTCATGCCTTTAGAAAATCCTTTCAAGCGTTTGTTGTGTGCCGCCTCATCTAAGCCAACGCGAAGAAGCACCTCCCGGTAATCGTTTTTGGAATATTGCGTTTTGCCTCCAATTCTGGCAAAAAAATCAAGGTTTTGAAGCGCCGTGAAGTTTGGGTAGAGCATCACATTTTCCGAGACATACGCAATTAACTCTTTTGCTTTTAATGGTTCTTTGTGGGTCACAATACCGTTGATTCTTGCTTCTCCCTCAGTCGGCTCTATGAAATTGAGAAAGAGGTTAATTGTTGTTGTTTTCCCCGCTCCGTTTCCGCCGAGCATTGCAAAGATCTGTCCTGAATTAATAGTGAACGAAACATGGTCGAGAGCGAGATTGCCATCCTCGTATGTTTTAGTGAGGTTGAATGCTTCAATCATGGGTATCTGTTTCTGTTGTGGTGTTGTTTGTTGTGTCTGATTCATAAAATTCCTTTGAACAATCTTGTTCTCGTTGTATTATCGTTTTGAAAGTTTGATTCCAAATACTACCATTCCGGCAATTAATCCGACAATGAGGAGTACAATCGCGATGGTACCGAAAATATTTGTTTCCGCTACTACTTCCATCACTACTGTTTTATCCTCACCGACAACAGGCTCGTTATCGGATAATGCTGTTGAACGGACACGTGCATCGTACCTGCCGACGCCGATATCTCCGGGAGGTGTAAAGCGGAGGGTAACGCGTTTTTCTTCACCTACTTCCAATGAGGGAATGACCGATGGCGTTACATCTTTTGTCCAGTTGAGTGGGGGATCTATTTTTATCTCGATGTTATCAAGTCTGCGCGATCCTTCGTTAACGACATCGAAACTCATTTCCACATTCTCGCCTTGTTTCAAGGTTAGATATAATTGTTGTGCGCGTATGAGTAGAATACCTTTGCCGCGAGGGAGCAATTCTAATTTAACATATCCCGTATGCAATCCCTCAATCTCTTCTTGAGTCCAAGTTTTCGATTCAAGGTTAGCAATCGATTGTGTTTGATCGGTCGGAATTACAAGGACATAAAATTGAATTGGTTTATCCATGGCAACGGCATCATTGGCGCGGTCAGGAAGTGTTACATCGAGAGCGGCTTTGCGAGTGGCAACATTTTCCGTAAACTTGAACTGACTTAACCGGGCATTTGTCGCGGGGTCCTTAAAGAATCTGTTAATTTGTGTCGGCAGATTGACGACCTGAAGATTAAATGTTTTTCCAACCCCACCGAATAATTCAAGCGTTAAATCGAACGAGGCTGTTTTACCAAGATCAGCCTCTTGTGAAAATTGTTGTGATTGGACAAGGACTTTATTGATTGCCGCATCTTTTTCCAGATACACCTTAAGACTTCGCTGAGACCCTTTGCCGTAAATGAGGTTTACGGTAACAACATCCAGGTCTTGCAACATGGTAAAATTCAACTCTTTTGGCTCGCCAAAGCGTAATTCGCTTATTTTTGACTCGTACGGCTGACATATGACTGCGCCATCATTATTGAGAAGGGAGACATAGATATTGTTAACGATATCGGGCTGGAGTGAACGGAATAACTCATCATCAATGTTTAGCAATTTACGAAACTCAGCGCTCCCGCCGGAGGCATTTTCAACACGAAGGCGAACTTTCTTTGTTCCGTCAGCCGACTGATATTTCATTGCTTTACTTATTGTGATGAACTGTTGTTCAAACAATACGGCAAGAAGCGATTGCTGGTAGTTCACTTCTGCATCGGAATAATTTGCCTGTGCGCGGTCAAGTTCTGCTTGCGAGATAAGTTTCTTTTCGAACAAATCTTTTTCACGATCGAAATCTCTTCGCGCTGCTTCGAATGCTTCCTTCGCGCGTTTTAAACCGAGGAGCCGGTACTGATCGTCACGTTGATTATAATATGTTCCACTCTGTGCCATTGATTGCCACGGCGTTAACGCGCTGATTGCGATACAAAGGCACAGCAGGAACAAAAATGGGGTTTTCATTATAAGTATTTTCTACTATTGAGTTGACAATACAACAAAGGTTAATTCCCGACTGAACGACGGATAATTTTCATTCCGCCTTTTTCTTCGGGCTTCTTGAATGTAATGGTGTGTGATGCACCGGAACGTGAAGTAACAATTTCGACTTTATCTCCAACCTTAAGGTCTCTGTATGTTTTTGAGAGATCCTTGAATGATTTGATTTCAGTTCCGTTGACTTTTTTCACTTCATCTCCTTCTTTTACATCTGCGCCCTGAAGTTGTTCCTTCGCGTCATCGAACACTTCTGTGACAACAATTTTCTTTCCTTTTGTTCCAAGGACTAACCCGACTGATGGAATTCCTAAAAAGTTGACTTCTCCGTCACCGCCACTTTTTTGAATAACCATTTTATGTTTTGGTAATTTGTCGGGATCTGCTTTATCAAACGATGTCATCATCATTTTGTCGCCACGTTTAATTCCGAGTTTAATCGTTGTGCCCGGCTTGGCTTCTTTGTACATGCTTTCAAAATCTTCAAGTTTTGCCAATCGTTTTCCGTTTGCCATCAACACGATATCTTCAAGTTGGATGTCGATATTTTCATATCCTTTGGGACGAGCTTCAACATCCATAACATTGGTAACAGCAAGATTATCTCCGCTTTGCGAGATAAAAACTGCAAGTTCAGGGATATCGAAGAACTCTCCTCCCTCCCCATTAATGATGACCTCTTTTCCATCGCCGGAGCCCGATTTGATAATTTTTTTCATTGTTTGAGCTTCCGCCACTGCGAAAAGAAGGAAGCAAACTGCTAACGCCATTAATAAACTGTTTTTCATGATTTTATTCCTGTAATGATGTAATGATAATTAATTTACCATACCCTCAGGCTTCATACCTTCAGGTTATGTTCCACAAAATCGTTATCGAAAGCCTTACACGGTAGAAGAAGCATTTTATTTGATTTTCCAACACCGATATACTCTCACAAGTATAACATACCGAATCTGTTTCGCTTCTCCGAGTTAAAAAGTGTTATGTTATGTTAATGAATGTTAATGGACGTGATTCTTTCATCCGAATCTCGTACATTAGGAGTATGAGAATCCGTAAACAAACATTAACGATTATTGTAGCCCTCTTAGTTATCTCCCTTGGTGGATTGGTGGCGCTTCAATACGTCCTTCTGAGCGATGCGATGAAACAACGGGAGCAAACGTTTCATCAAAACGTATTCAAAGCTATGAGTTCGGTTGCGGAACGATTGGAAACACATGAGACTGCCGGAAAAGTATTTAAGGTGATTGTTAATTCGACTTCAAATGATCCGATGAAGTATGTTCACCTTAATGTGGATACTATGATTCGGAGTAATGATACTCACGATAGTATTATAATGGTAGCCGGTGTACGAATGCGGCCTCCTATTTCCGTGAATAATGATACCCTTCGGTATAGCGTTGAGACAGGGCAAAAAGTAACATTGCGCGTGTATGATGCAGTAGGAAAACAGGACACCGTTCTTGTCGATACATTTCAAGACGCAGGGGTGTATGCCGTCGGTCTTGAGAATCCGAAGTACACCAAAGGAGAATATTTTTATAAATTGATGGTGGATAATACTACGTACACAATGCGTATTGCCGATGGCACAGAAAAAATAATGCTTCCCGGCTCCGTTGCGTTTGAACGAAAACAACAGTTAGTAGGAAAGGTTATAGAAAATCTTTCTGTGACGGAGCGCGAACCTATTGAACAACGCGTACAGCCTTCCGTTCTGGATTCTTTACTGCACTTAGGATTAAAGGAAGTTGGTATTACATTGCCTTTTGCATTTGCCGTAACCGGTGAGATGCCTGATTCGATGAAAATTATTCAACCGGCTGAGTACAGGGCGCAATTACGCACAACGGAATTTAAGAGTCGATTATTTCCCAATGATTTTTTCTTCAGTGGAAATCAATTACTTCTCTTTTTCCCCGAACAGCGAATGTTTGTTTTGAAAGAAATGTGGCTTCAGATTTCGCTTACGGTATTTTTGACCTTGATTTTGGTCTTTTGTTTCGCCTATACGGTGCGTACGATTATCAAACAAAAGGATTTCTCGGTTCGGTTGGTTGAGTTTATTAATAACATGACACATGAGTTTAAAACGCCAATTTCGACCATTTCTGTTGCGGCTGAGACTATTATGCGGGATGATGTGGTAGAACATACCGAGAGAGTAAAACGGTATGGCTCGGTTATTCGCGAGGAAAATCAACGAATGAAAACTCAAGTCGATAAAATATTACAAATGGCGGTTCTTGAAGAAGGCGACTTCGAATTAAAACTTTCACCTGTTGATGCGCACGATATCATCGCAACTGCGGTGAAGAATATTGCGTTACAGGTTGAAGCAAAGCAAGGAACAATACGCTACGAGTTTGAAGCAACACATTCTGTTATACCTGTTGATGTTGTTCATTGCAGTAATATTATTCACAACATCCTTGATAATGCTACAAAATATTCTCCCGATGCCCCGCACATTGTTGTGACGACAACAAATGTAAACAATACTCTTGTTATTCAAGTACGTGATAACGGTATCGGTATCGGCAAAGAAGAATTGAAAAAAGTATTTGATAAATACTATCGTGTGCCAACGGGCAATCGCCATGATGTGAAAGGGTTTGGCTTAGGTCTTAGTTATGTAAAACTGATGATGGTAGCACATGGCGGAGATGTAAGCATTGCAAGTGAGCAGGGAAAGGGAACAACTGTTTCGTTAACATTTCCATTACAGGAAGAGATACCGGATGAGAGGGTTGGGTAACATATGTCGGTAAAAAAAATATTATTGTTAGAAGACGATCCCAATCTGGGATTTATGTTGCAGGAAAATTTAGAACTGCGCGGTTTTAAGGTAACACTTTGTCCCGACGGAGAAAAAGGGGAACAAGTATTTGCGCGTGAACAATTTGATTTATGTCTTGTTGATGTGATGATGCCGAAAAAAGACGGCTTCACATTCGTACGCGAACTCAGACAACGCGATACACAAACTCCCGTTATTTTTCTTACGGCAAAATCGTTGAAGGAGGATAAGATTGAGGGTTTTAAAATCGGTGCAGATGATTACGTGACGAAGCCGTTCAGCATGGAAGAACTTGGTTTGCGAATTCAGGCTGTATTGAAACGAAGCACGGGCACCGTTGAAGAATCCGGGGATGTAACGGTCTATTCTATTGGCGGCTATACATTTGATTATGAACGTCAGATGCTTCAAATAAAAACCAAGAAACAAAAGTTAACCGCAAAAGAAGCCGACCTGCTCAAACTGCTGTGTATGCATCTCAACCAAATATTGGAGCGGGATATTGCCTTAAAAACCATCTGGGGAGATGATTCCTACTTCACCGCCCGCAGTATGGATGTTTTTATCTCCCGTCTTCGCGGTTACCTGAAACACGATTCCCGTGTTGAAATCCTCAACGTCCACGGTAAAGGCTTTAAATTGGTGGTAGATAAAGGGGAGTAGGAAATTGCTGTCTGGCTACGAGCCATTCAGCAATCGGCATTCTAAAATCAAAAATCCTCAGCGGGGGGAATTATCCGGCTCATTCCTGTGTTATCAATTTTGGTAATGGCAAAGGTTATTTCTACATTATATATCGAATTATTACAAATTTAGGTAGTTTTAGGGAAAAATCAGATCATGAAAAGACAAGTCTCGTTGTGGACTGCTACAGCATTAGTTCTTGTTTCATTAGTTCTTGGAGTGGGTGTTGACCAGGTAATCTCCGGGGATAACCTCATGGAACAGTTAAAAAAGTATAGTGAGGTTCTTTCCAAAGCGCAACAGTATTATGTTGATGAAGTTGATGTCGCCAAATTAAATGAAGCGGCTATCAACGGTATGCTCAGTAAGCTCGATCCCCATTCGGTCTATATGCCTGCTAAGGTAACAGAACGTGAAACGGAACAGTTTGCAGGATCCTATCAGGGTGTAGGGTTACAAATTGTTGCATTGAACGATACCATTATGGTAGCCGAGCCAATGGGTGGAAGCCCCGCCGCGCGTCTCGGAATTTTATCGAATGACAAGATTGTCAAGATTGATGATTCAACGGCAATCGGGATTACAACCGAACAAGCGTCAAAACGGTTACGTGGTCCGAAAGGAACAAAAGTGTTGGTGACGATAAGTCGCCCCGGTGTTCCCGAGCCATTAGTTTATGAAATAACACGCGACATTATAGCAATTACGACACTTGATGTAGCTATTATGCTTGATGACCAGATCGGGTATGTTAGTGTGAACCGTTTTGCGGCGACAACAACAAAAGAATTATCCGAAGCGCTTGCCAAATTAAAAAATCAGGGAATGAAAGAACTTATTCTTGATTTGCGTGATAATCCCGGTGGTTACATGGATCAAGCGGGCAGAATGGCGGATTTATTCCTCGATGGCGGTAAAGGTGAACCGCGTAAGATTGTTTATACAAAATCAAGAACGGGGACAATGGATGAAGCATTATATGCTAAATCAGGAGATGAGTTTGAAAAAATTCCTATCATTGTTCTTATCAGCAATGCTTCAGCAAGTGCAAGTGAAATTGTTGCGGGTGCCATACAAGATTGGGATCGCGGTTTAATTGTCGGTGAAACAAGTTTTGGCAAGGGGCTCGTTCAAAACCAATGGCCATTAGGTGATGGTTCTGCATTACGGCTGACCATAGCCCGCTACTATACGCCAAGCGGCAGATTAATTCAACGCTCGTACACAGGTAAAGATAAAGATGCCTACACGCGTGAAGCGTTCCAGCGCGACGAAAAAGAAGGGGATAATCTTGAACACAAAAAAGATTCTACCATAGCCGGAGATTCAACACGCCCGCAATATAAAACCGGTGCGGGACGTATTGTGTATGGAGGCGGCGGTGTCACCCCCGATTATATCGTCAAACCGATGGAGGTCACGGAGTTAACAAAGAATATGATGCGCCGCGATGTCTATTACCAGTATATTACTTCCTATTTACAGGGTCCGGGGCAGAAGCTTCGTGAGGAGTACGGCAAAGATATTAAGGGATTTGTCAACAAGTATGAAGTTCCTGAGAATGTAATGACGGAATTCCGTGCATTTGTTGAGAAAAAAGGTGTTACCATTGTTGATAGTATGTATCGCGTAGATGAAAAGTTTAATCGCTCGCGGTTAAAGGCATATATCGCCCGCTCTTTTTGGAGTGATGAAGGATGGTATAGAACAATGCGTGAGTTTGATTCACAGTTATTAAAGGCTTTAGAACTCTTCCCCGAAGCCAAAAAAATTGCAGGGTTAGTAGCTTCAACGACTAAAGGCAAAAACTAATTCTATTGTATTAATGGAAGTGCGGTTTACCGAAATGGTAAATCGCACTTTTTTATTATAGTCCCATTGCGCATACATACCCATTCCAACCCAGTCCCCCTCTCTGGCATCTAATCTATAGAACGTAAATAATGAGCGAGTTGAAAGACGGAAGCATACTAACAGGCAATGCCGACGCGCGTTCCACAGAACGCGACCTGCTCGCGCGCGCTGCTTCGGGGGAAGTAAAAGCGTTTGAACTCCTCTATCGCCAACACGTCGGAAAAGTATATGCCGTTTGCCTGCGCATGATTGCAGATCAAAGAAAAGCGGAAGAACTTACGCAGGAAGTATTTGTTCAGGCATGGGAAAAGTTGCAGAGTTTTCGAGGTGATAGCCTGTTTTCAACGTGGCTTCACAGAATAGCTATAAACCTGACCTTAACGGCAATACGTTCAGATAAGCGATACAACGCGCGTGTCGAATCGACCGATGATATAGAATATTTTGATAGTGTTGACGAACAAATCTCTCCTGAAATGGCAATAGATATTGAAGATGCAATTGCACAACTCCCGCCCGGTGCAAGAGCAATCTTTGTTCTTCATGATATTGAAGGATACCGTCACGAAGAAATAGCGGAACAATTAGGAGTGGTAATCGGAACATCGAAAGCCCAGCTCCACAGGGCGCGAACAATGTTGAGAAAGATGATAGAACGATGAACGAACACCATGTCATAGAACTTTTAGATCATTATCTTGATGGAACACTTACCCCCGAACAGCAACGTTTGGTGGAAAGCCATGTTCTCACATGCAGTGAATGCAAGCGTGAGTTTGATCGTTTACAGTTGTTTCTTAAAAAGGTTGATACTCTTTCAAAAGAAATTCAACCATCGCGCGACTTATGGCAGGGGATAGAAAATCGTATTCAACAGCGGATACAGCCCTCAATTCTTCCGTTTGAAGGAACTGAAAATAAAGAAGTAGCGGCAAAAAATCTGCAACAAGAAATTCGTAAAGGCATTGTTGATCGTTCCTATTGGTATTTCCGCGCGGCGGCTGTTATGCTGGTGTTTCTCATTGGTGCGGCAATCTATTGGTACACCACATTGCCGGAACTACCTTCGTGGAAAGTTACCGCACTTGCAGGCACACCCCGTACAAATTCTCAAACAATATCGGATATGGGAAAAATGTATATCGGCGATTTGTTAGAAACC
>Ga0082335_1007989_pt1 | contig 12391 bp, 8 predicted proteins | sample Subgrocontami58m_FD_72375 | JGI IMG/M metagenome (GOLD analysis project Ga0082335, IMG submission 72375) | Subsurface groundwater microbial communities from S. Glens Falls, New York, USA - GMW37 contaminated, 5.8 m (SPADES assembly) (version 2) ...
GTGCTCGACATGGGCAAATGGGGCATGGGCACACCTGTGGAGATTGAGTTTGCCGTGAACATGAACGTGGAGCAGGGCCACCCGAAGGAATTCGCGTTCCTGCAAATTCGTCCGCTCGTGCTAAGCCATGAGCTTGAGGAGTTGGATGTGGAGAAGGTGAATCAAGAAGATTTGATTTGTCACAGCACGCAAGTTTTGGGGAACGGCGCGATCAAGGACATTCACGACATCGTGGTGGTGGACATTCATAAGTTTGACCGCTCGAAGAGCCGCGAGGCAGCACAGGAAGTGAGTGCGTTGAACTCGAAGCTGCTCGCGCAAAAGCATCCGTACGTGCTCATCGGTGTTGGACGCTGGGGAAGCTTGGACCACTGGCTTGGCATTCCTGTTACGTGGGATCAGATTTCGGGCGCTGCTGCAATTGTAGAATCGGGCTTTAAGGATTTCAACGTAACGCCCTCGCAAGGCTCGCACTTTTTCCAGAACATCACGTCGTTCCGCGTCGGCTACTTCACGGTCAACTCGTTCGTCAATCTTGGCTTCATTGATTGGGAATGGCTGTTGAAGCAGCCGTCTGTAGAACAGTTGGAATTTGCGACACACGTGCAGTTCGATAAACCGATCACAGTGAAGATCAACGGACATAAGAATAAGGGGATTATTTTGAAGCCGGGAAAGTAGGTGGGATTGCGGATTTACAATTGACTACTGGCCGTTGACAATTGACAATTTGATGGGGCGATTACAGATTACGATTCAAGGTTCGAGTTTGTGCTGCTGAGATAGTTCCACTTTATCATTTGGAGTTGGACATTGGACATTCGGCGTTGAGAAGAGATGCTGATCGGACGATTGTGAATGGTGAACGGTCAATAGTCAACGATCAATTGTCAACGGTCAATTATTGGTAGTGCTGCCGAGATAGTTCCACTTTATCATTTGGAGTTGGACATTCGGCGTTGAGAGGAGATGCTGATCGGACGATTGTGAATGGTGAACGGTCAATTGTCAACGATCAATTGTCAACGGTCAATTATCAATGGTCAATTATTAGTTGTAGAGGGACATCGGCTTGCCGTGTCCCATCCGAGCATTACATCTGCTTCGGTTTCTGTGCCAGTTCAAGGTTGGGACGGTCTGCGACCTCGTAGAGGGGCAAGCCCACGTCCCTACAAAAGTGAATAATGCGTTTTGCGTAACATCAGTGACTAATGGTCAATAGTCAACGATCAATTGTCAACGGTCAATTATTGGTTGTGCTGCTGAGATAGTTCCACTTTATCATTTGGAGTTGGACATTGGACATTCGGCGTTGAGAAGAGATGCTGATCGGACGATTGTGAATGGCGAACGGTCAATTGTCAACGATCAATTTTCAATGGTCAATTATTGGTAGTAGAGATTCACACCGTAGCCTCCATTGGGCTGCGGACTAACACATCACGAACAACACACTCATCAGGAGGTTTACATGTCGGATTACGTAAGAGACCTAATGTCTGAGGTCAAGGCAAAGAACCCCAGCGAACCGGAGTTCCATCAAGCTGTACAAGAAGTGGCTGAATCACTCGCACTTGTCTTCGAGCGACATTCAGAATACCGTGAAGCAAAAATCCTTGAACGCATCATCGAGCCGGAGCGCGTCATCCTGTTCCGCGTTCCGTGGGTTGATGATCAAGGCGAAACCCACATCAATCGCGGATTCCGCATTGAGATGAACAGCGCCATCGGACCGTACAAGGGAGGCTTGCGCTTTCATCCGTCGGTCAATCTCGGCATTCTCAAGTTTTTGGCGTTCGAGCAGGTATTCAAGAACAGTCTCACAACACTCCCGATGGGCGGCGGCAAAGGAGGCTCGGACTTCGATCCGAAAGGCAAGAGCGATTTGAAGATCATGCGTTTCTGTCAGGCATTCATGCAAGAGTTGTTTCGCCACATCGGACCGGATACGGATGTTCCTGCCGGCGACATTGGTGTCGGTGGACGAGAAATCGGTTATCTCTTTGGCATGTACAAGAAATTGAGGAATGAATTTACAGGTGTTCTCACCGGCAAAGGATTGAACTGGGGTGGCTCGCTGATTCGTCCCGAGGCAACAGGCTACGGTGTTGTGTACTTTGCTGCCGAAATGTTGGGAACGCTTGGCAAGACGCTTGACGGCAAGATTTGTCTCGTTTCAGGAAGCGGGAACGTTGCGCAGTACACGGTCGAGAAGATCAACCAGCTTGGCGGCAAAGTGGTGACCCTCTCCGACTCCAACGGTTATATCTACGATGACGCGGGGATCAACGCTGAGAAGTTGGCGTTCGTGATGGAAATGAAGAACGTTCGACGCGGACGGATCAAAGAGTACGCAGATAAGTACAAGAGCGCAGTGTACAAAGAAAACGATCCGAAGGCAGACTATAATCCTTTGTGGAACAACAAGGCGGACTGTGCGTTTCCGAGCGCAACGCAGAACGAGATTAACGGCAAGGACGCGCAGAACCTTCTGAAGAACGGCGTGTACGTTGTTACGGAAGGCGCCAACATGCCAACCACGCTTGACGGCGTGAAGGTATTCCTCGATGCGAAGATTCTCTACGGTCCGGGTAAGGCGGCAAATGCCGGTGGCGTTGCGACATCAGGCTTGGAGATGTCACAGAACAGCATGCGCATGTCATGGACGAGAGAGGAAGTGGACAACCGCCTGCGCTTGATTATGAAGAGCATTCACCAAACTTGCTTCGATATCGCCGAGCGCTTCGGCACGCCGGGTAATTATGTAAACGGCGCCAACATCGGCGGCTTTTTGAAGGTCGCAGATGCGATGATGGATCAGGGCGTGGTATAAGCAGCGCCTAATGGTGAACGGTGAATTGCGAATGGTGAACCTGCCTGCGTGCCGAGCCTGCACGCCGAAGGGCGTTTCGGCTCGCAGGCGTGCACTTCGACAGGCAGGCGATCAACGGTCAATTGTCAACATCATGATGATCGGTTCTTGTGGATAAAATTTTGATATTCATTTTCAGTATCTTTCAGATGGTTGAAGCATCTTGCGGCTATGAAACCCAAATTCAATGAACAAACACTCGATCCGCTCTGGGTTGAGCATGGGTACGGCAACCGCTTTCAGGGGTTCCAAAATCTGATGCGGCTTCGTATCAGGGACGTCCTTCTTGTCTCCAGCCTCTATGATCTGCATTTGTTTGAAGAGGACGGACGCCTCTACGAGCTGATCCGCAACGAGTATCAAGGTTTCAATCTCAGTCACTCACCTGAGCTCACGCGTGTCTCCAGCGGAAAAGACGCAATCAATCTGGCGAAGGAAGAACGCCGATTCGATCTCATCGTCACCACGCTGCACATTGATGACATGCATGCGATTAACTTCGCGCGCTTGGTTCGTGAATCCGGTCTCAACATCCCCGTGGTTCTACTGGCACATGACAACAGAGAACTGCAGTATCTGCTGATGCATAAGGACACGTCCGTGTTCGATAAAGTCTTCATCTGGCAGGGAGACTTCCGCATCATCATCGCCATCATCAAATACCTTGAAGACCGGATGAACGTCGAACACGACACACGCATGGTGGGGGTGCAAACGATCATCGTTATCGAAGACAGCGTCAAATACTACTCGTCGTTTCTCCCAATCATTTACACGGAACTCCTGAAGCAGTCGCAGCGTCTCATTTCAGAAGGAATCAACCTTACACACAAATTCCTGAGGATGCGTGCGCGACCGAAGATCCTTCTCTGCTCGACGTATGAGGAAGCGTGGGCGCACTACGAGAAGTACAAAGAGTACATGCTCGGCATTATCTCCGACATTGATTTTCCACGCAACGGCGTGCAGGACCCGGTGGCAGGGCTGGAATTTGCTCGTGCGGTAAAAACCGAGCAGCCAGATGCGCCGATTCTCCTCCTTTCCCACATGCCTGAAAATGAATCTGCCGCTCATGCTGCTGGTGCGTCGTTCGTCCTGAAGGACTCTCCCCTCCTGCTGAACGAGGTGCGGCAATTCATGGTACATTACTTTAGCTTCGGGGACTTTGCGTTCCGCACGCCGGATGGAATGGAGATCGCTCGCGCAGGTGACCTGAAAAGTCTCGAGGAACAACTCCACGTCGTTCCCGATGAAAGCATCCTCTACCACGGAGAGCGAAACCATTTTTCCAATTGGTTGAAGGCGCGGACTGAATTCTGGCTCGCACATCAACTGCGCCCTCGTAAAGTGACGGATTACTCTTCCGTTGATGCGTTGCGTCAGGATTTGATCAATTCGCTTCACAACTACGGCATCTCGCGCCAGCGTGGCATCATCACCGACTTTGTGAAGGAATCCTTCGATCCTGAAAGCAGCTTTGCGCGTATCGGCGGCGGCTCGCTCGGCGGGAAAGCGCGCGGGCTTGGCTTTGTGAACACATTAGTCAATGACTACAATGTTGGAAACCAGTTTGAGGACGTCGTCATCTACGTCCCTCCTGCCGTCGTCATCGGCACGGACGTATTTGACGAATTCTTGGAAGAGAACAACTTGAGACGGTTTGCCATCAACTGTTCTGATGATAAAGAAATCACCCGTCGCTTCCTTGAAGCGTCGAGTTTCCCGGAGGAAATCCTTGGCGAGCTGGCTGCGTTCCTCGACATCATCCGCACACCGCTCGCAGTCCGGTCATCTAGCTTGCTTGAGGACTCGCAGTATCATCCGTTCGCAGGCGTGTACGAGACCTACATGCTTCCTAACAATCATTCCAATCCGCTAGTGCGCTTGAACGATCTTCTCAACAGCATCAAACGGGTGTATGCGTCAACGTTTTACCAAACCGCGAAGGACTACATCAAGGTCACTTCATACAGGCTTGAAGAAGAAAAGATGGCGGTGATTGTGCAGAAGATGGTGGGTGTTGCTCACGGCAATCGTTTCTATCCAGACTTTGCCGGAGTTGCGCGCTCATACAATTTCTACCCTCTCGCCCCGGCAAAGAATTCCGACGGGATTGTTTCTGTCGCTCTTGGTCTTGGCAAGACAGTCGTGGACGGCGGCAGTACAGTACGTTTATGTCCGAAGTATCCAACCGACTTGATTCAATTCTATTCAACAGAAGAGTCGCTCAACAATTCTCAACACGAGTTCTACGCACTGCAATTAGACGCGCCAACGGACTTCGGCATTGAGACGCACGACGTACTCTTGAAACAGTTCGGCTTGGACGTTGCAGAACAGGATGGAACGCTCCATTACGTCGGCTCGACGTACTCGTCTGAGAACGATGCCATCACAGATGGATTGGGAAGGAACGGAATTAGAGTCATCACTTTTGCCCCGCTTCTTCGCAACAGAGCCTTTCCGCTGCCGCAGATTCTTGAGTTGCTTTGCGACATGGGTACGTGGGGAATGGGAACACCGGTGGAGATAGAGTTCGCCGTAAACATGTCTGTGCCAAAAGAAAAACCAAAGGAGTTTGGTTTGCTGCAGATGCGACCGTTGGTGGTTCATCGCGAGATAGAAGAATTGAATGTAGAAGATTTTGATCCGTCAACATTGATCTGCCAGAGCGACCAGGTGTTGGGCAATGGCATCATCGAAGACATTCATGATGTGCTGATTGTAGATTATCACCTGTTCGACCGTTCAAGAAGTCGTGAAGTCGCAAAGGAAGTCAGTCAATTCAATTCGCAGTTGCTCGCCGAGCAACGACCATACCTGTTAATTGGTGTTGGCCGCTGGGGCTCGCTCGATCCGTGGCTTGGTATCCCGGTTACCTGGGAACAGATTGCGGGCGCAAAAACGATTGTGGAGACGAGCTTTAAGGAAATATCTGTCACACCATCGCAAGGCTCGCACTTCTTCCAAAACATCACGGCGTTTATGGTGGGATATTTCACTGTGAATTTCCACAACCATCATGGATATCTGGATTGGGATTGGCTCCTGAGTCAGCAGCCGATTGACCAGATGGCGTTTACCAAATTGATCAGGTTCGAGAAGCCGCTTCTGATCAAAATCAATGGACATCTGAACAAGGGCGTGATCTTGCGGCCGCAATCCTAACCATGCATATGAAAACTCCTCAGAAAAAATCTGAAGTCTACGATGCGTGCCCGCACTGCGGTCAGGAGCTGAGTCCGTGGGAAAAAGTGCTGCTGAGTGTCGACCGCGCATTGATGTGCAGGCATTGCTGGTACCGCATTATCCTTGATCGGTTCGAAGAAACTCCAAAATCTGAAACCGGAACGAAGAAGTCGGATTGAAACGCAGATCCTTCTCAACGTGTCGGTTTCAATTGAAAGGTAATACGACATGAGATCATACAATCCATTCGAGGTTGAACAACAACAAGTTCGGGAAGCAGCTAAACTGTTGAATCTTGACAATGCGACAGTTGAACTTCTCTTGTGGCCACAGCGGGAGCTCAAGTTTACATTACCGGTCAAGATGGACAACGGAGAAGTGAGAATATTTCACGGCTACAGGATTCAACACAACTTTGCGCGAGGCCCTGCCAAAGGAGGCATCCGCTTTCATCCGGATGAAACGGTGGACACTATCCGCGCTCTTGCGGGCTGGATGACATGGAAGACCGCCGTCGTTGATTTGCCCCTTGGCGGCGGCAAAGGCGGTGTTGTCTGCGATCCAAAGAACATGTCAAACAGAGAGCTTGAGAATCTCTCACGTGCCTACATGCGCGCGGTCGCTCAATATGTCGGTATCGACAAAGACATTCCTGCGCCCGACGTTTACACCAATCCACAAACGATGGCGTGGATGATGGACGAATATGAAACCATCGTACAACGTCACCAGCCCGGCGTGTTAACAGATAAGCCGATGCAAATCGGAGGCACGGAAGGTCGCCGCGATGCAACTGCGCGTGGAGGTGTGATTACTGTGGGTGAGGCATGTAAGATTCTGGGAGTCGATCCGTCGGGCAGATATGCAATTCAAGGCTTCGGCAATGCCGGACAGCGTGCTGCACTGCTGCATCAGGAGTTGCTTGGCGGCGGCAAGCTGATTGCTGTCTGCGACTCACACGGTGGAATCTATGATGAAGAGGGACTCAGCCCAAAGGAACTCGTCACCCACAAACTGAAAACCGGATCGGTCGTCGGATTTCCGGGCGCGAAGGAAATCCCGCGTGATTCTGTGCTTAACCTTGAAGTAGAAGTATTGTATCCCGCAGCGCTGGAGAATGCCATCAACGAGACAAACGCACAACAGATCAAAGCAAAGGTCCTCTGCGAGCTTGCTAATGGTCCAACAACACCTGAAGCCGACCTCATCTTGTACAAGAAGGGTGTACATGTTATCCCGGATGTGTTAGCGAGCGCCGGCGGCGTGACTGTCTCATATTTCGAGATGGTGCAAGACAGCTACTCGTTCTTCTGGGATGAAGCGCTTGTGCACCAACGTTTGGACCGAACGTTGACAAAAGCCTATCACACGGTTCAAGAGGCTGTCAAGGAAAAGAAAGTACACCCGCGATTGGCGGCGATGGTTGTGGCTGTTGCTCGCGTGGCTGAAGCGTGTAAACTACGCGGTTGGGTGTAAGTGGCTGAAGGATCGACGGCAGTCGAGCAGCTTGAATGCACTACTCATACGCGCTTGGCGGAGCAATCACGGTAAAAATAGATGGTGGGCAGAATAAGGCAGTGATTCTAAAGCTGAGCAAACAGTAGAGAGAGAGAGACGAGATTCAACGTTCCGGTGCAAAGCTCTAGGAGCGCAGTCGCAAACCCCGCTTTTTGAAGCTGAAGATATTCTCTATAATACAGAGTGAGAGGAAGAAGCATTGCGAACGCCACCGTGTGAGAATTAGCAGCCCGATGACCGTGACAAAAAAATTAACAAAGAAAAAAGGACGGTTGCCAGGCGCCGCTGGGGCCATGAGCGTAAGATTCGCCACAGCAGCCGTCATGGCAAGCTGAAAGAGCACCTTGGCGCTGCCGAAGTATCGCGCCTTGCGCACGCCGAGTTGTGCCAAACGCGCAATCCGATGCTCGACAGCAACACGTGCTCGGTACAGGTTTCGAAATTTATCGGTGGATTGGAAACGCTTGGCTTCTCGCAAGAGCGCTTCGTGTTCATGGACCAGGATCGTACGCCGTGGCACACCATCGGCGATACAGCGCGCACGGAGAAGACATGAACGACAATCTTCAGCAGCAAAATGAAAAGTCTTGTGTCGGAAGATGCGACCATGCCTGGTCTTCTCTTTGCGCGTGTAGCAGTGTGCCGCCGTCTTCCCCGCAGGACACGTGACGGTGTGCGTGTCGAGATCGATGACAAAATCCTCTTTGGTGAAGCGTCCCGTCTGTGGTGGACGAGCAACAGGAGCAATGATCGCGTACTTGTTCTCTGCGGCAAGACGCTGCTCTACCGTGCCGTAGGCAGTATCACCAAGAACGGTCTCGACCGGAGCGCCGCTTGCCTGTGCTGACTGTTCGAGAAGTTGTGTGCTGTTGTGGCTATCGTGCACATTGGCAGGAATGACATCAACAGCGGTGATCAGTTGCGTCTCGGTCTCGACGGCGACCGCGGCCGAAGATCGGCCTCGTATCCAAGGCGACTTTGATGTTGCGCGCCTTGAAGAACCCTTCGGTGCGTGCATGCTTCAGCGACGCATCGAAGAATTGTTTCTGTCTCTTATGCACGATGAGCTTGTTCCGAAACTCGCAGAGGACGCTTTTGACAAACGGTGAGTCCATCAGCTCAACGCCCAGGGCAACCTTCCAGGAGAGATCCAGTTTTGCCCGACGCGCTGCTTCTTCATCCGAGACGTTGTCATACCACTGCAAGAGTAAGGCCACGGCTAACAGACTCGGCGCAATGCTCGGGCGTCCGTTGTCGATACAGCAGAGATCAGCAAAGTCTTCATCGTGAAAAAATTCGTGACGGTGATCGGCAAGGTAGACATAGAAGCTGTCTTCCTCGACGAGTTTCCGGAAGACCTGATCGCACTCGAAGAGGTTTGCTTGTGCTTGACGTTTCTCTAACATGTGCTGTCCTGGTTGTGGCGAATGGTTCTATTGATCGCCTCTAATATATAATATGCGATCCGCCGTTTACCAAACACAAACTGACTTTTCAACCGGATTTCTAGTGCACTTTCTTCGTAGCGTGTTCGTGTGAGTGCAGCGTGTTGCTGATGACTTTTTTCAGCTCATCCATCTCTACTCTCCCTTTGCGAAGGTAGCGCACGCCTTTCACCTGCAGTTCCAAAACCTCTCTCTGACTCAACTCTCTTCCACTGATGATGATTATAGGAATATTCTTCGTGGCGGCGTCAGACTTCAGCTCAGCAATGTATTGCATTCCGTTCTTACGACGGAGCTGTAAATCCATGAGAATCGCTTCAGCGTTACACTCTTTGGAGCGAGCAACGATGTCCTCTTTGTCGAGCGCAAACTGAACACCTTCGTAACCCATATCGTCGACGATGAACTTCAGGAGGTTCGAGAAATCAGCGCTATCCTCAACAATGAGAACCGACTTCGTGTCTGAAGGCTTTGCAACTTTGGACATGTGCTGGAAACTTTTTGGTTGGATAAAAAGGGAAGGTTGCAACGGAAGAGCAACCGATCTAAGGTAACTGAAACGGGGTTGGAAGTCAATAGAAGTCAGAGAGTGATTACGAAGGAGAAATTAGTGGATAGTCGTTGCTTAATAGATAATGTTGCGCCGTGCGAGATGTATGAGGAAAGAGATTTGATAAAGAGGACAATGCTTATCGTCAGGAAGATAGAATCGTAAACTATCAGTTGCCGAGTCGAAGAGTAATTGATGAGACCCCACCGCTCAAAGTCTCCGTGCACCTACTTCCAAGCTGAACCTTCATCTTCACTCCGAATCATTTTTCTTTGCAACAAATCATTAGGCTTCAAGTAAAACGTTATGGGCAGGTAGATTTTGCACATTTTCTATCTGTTTCAAGAAAAGAATTGTTGATTTCCAATTAAGAAGTATTAACTTGCCACTGTAAGCTGAACTTCGTATTTTGTGGCGGATATTTCACCCCATAATCTGGAGGTATAGTGATGAAGAATAAACTAACGCAACATACAAGAATGGTAACCCTCATCGTCGGATTGGCATTCTTGCTTCCAGCCTGTTCTTCCCTTTCCTTGCAACAGGTTGACTACGGATGGCCAGTTGAGAGCGTCCTCAACGTGAAGGAGAATAATACTGTGTCCGAAGGTCGTTACGCAATCTCCTTCAACGTAGCGCCGCTCGCAGAAAAGGAGTTTGAGGATCCGAATGCGCTCAAGGGCAAGGAGATTCGTCTCCTTCGAAGCAACGAGGGCATGTATTACATCACCGGACCGAACTTCAAGTACGTTTACGTCATGACACCGCAAGCAAGTGAACTGAAGCTGCGTAATAAATTTGAAGTATCAAAGACTGGTTTGAAAAAGCCTGCACTCAATCAACGCGATCCGTATGTCGAACTGCTCGATGGCAGCGATCTTCGTCTGCTCATGACGAGCGATGAGCTTTTGGAAGAACAAGATTTACGAGCGGAGGGACGATAATGAAACTAACCCGAATTGTGCACATTGCAATCGCTCTGATTGCATTCGTAGCGTTTGGTCCGGCACAACAGCAAAAGTCGGACTTTGAAATCAAAGAACGTTTCAAAACGGTGTACGAGACATTAAAGAATGACATCGACTCAGCAAGCACGCCTGAGCAGATGGCGCAGATTCCTAACCGTATTAAGGGACTCGAGTCTGAGTTTGCCGAGCACAGTGCATTGCTTGGTGGAGCCTTCTATCCCAAAACATTCGACGGAATGATTGGCGAGTTACGCGACCAATACGCGATGGCACAAAAAAAAGCCACAACAATTCAGGAACAAGGCGTACGGATTGTTGACTTGGAAGGTCAGCTTGCACTACTCAACACAGAGATTGAGAAGTTGAACGCAGAGCGAACTGAATTGCTTGCGAAACTCCGCTCTGTGCAAAACTCATTAGTGGGACAGCGAGAGATCGTTAAACGACTGAACGCTAACTTAGCTGCAAAAGATAGATTAGTGAACGCAATGGTTGACTCCATCTTCCTTCCTTTCGGCAAGAACATGGACGATCTTTCCGAAGTGCAGAAGGATGCTCTTGGCAAAAAGCTGGAGAAAGCTAACATCCTCACTCGCATTGCAGGCGTCGCGCAGGACAACATCAACTTCCTCAGCGCGACAAAACTTGAAGCAAAAGACTACGGCGTGCTCGTCACTCAATATGAGCAGTTCAAAAATCGCTGGGCTGGTCTGAGAGATAAGGTCACTGCTGCGATCGCCGCAAGCAACGCCATGACTGCAAAAGCTGCTAAAGGAAAGAAAGGTGCTGTTACAATCCCTGAAGGAGAAAATCAAAGCGCACGCGTCGATGCAGCACTCGCAGAGTGGCGCACAAAGCTCGATGGATCATTCTGGGCAAGCTTGATGAATGAATTCTCAAGCCGCAGCGTGCTTGTTCAGCCGTTCAACGATGCAAAAAGTTTTTCTGCAAGCATTCGCTCGTATGTGGAATCAGCAAAGACGAGCGGAGCAGATCCTAAAACATTTGTTGATGAAATCTGGATTCGGCGAATTGATAAGGACTGGAGACAAGCATTGGAGAGCGAAAGCATGCTGGGCAAAGTCGAATATGCGTCTCTTGATAAGCTTGTGAGCCACTTGCACAAAGAGAAGTTCGATTGGAAGATTATCTTCTACATCGTAAACGTTATTGCAGTTGTGGCGGTTGGCTGGTGGTTCTTGACGCGCAAGCCGAAGACTGTTCAGCAACCGGCGGCGGCTGCGAAGCCAAATGCCTAAATACAATTTGGAGTGCGATGTCCCCTATCGCACTCCAATTTTGATACTGGAGTAAAGTGACTGCCTTGTGGAAAGCAGTCACTTTTTTTTGTACACACCCATTACTGAGCGGAGAGCCGTGCTCTTCGGCTCGGAGCGATGTATCTCATCGCAATTGAAAAATAACCCGCATGTTGGATCGAAAACAAACCATCACTCCGTTGATTCGGCAGTGAGATCCTTCGCTTCGCTCAGGATTGAGTGCGTTAGCGTGAGTGGAAGTCAATCACCCGCTTAATTGCAGCGCTGCACACGGGATCGAAATCATTCAAGCTCAGCGAGAACATTCGACAATCGATAGCCGGACGATATAACCCTTTCGCAGCATAACCTGAACCTTCATACGCACCAACTTTTCCGGCAAACTTCGAATCACCCAAGATTTCTTTTTGGACTTTGAATATCGGCTCGCGTTTTTGATAATAGTCTGGCGCCAAGCGATCAAGCTTTCCTCTTTCTGCTTCTAAACTGTCGTACTTTGCTTTGTTCCAAAGAGTTGGAATTTCATTCCCTTGCGCAACAAAGTCCTTCCACTTCAACTTATTCTTATC
>Ga0082335_1007990_pt1 | contig 12389 bp, 14 predicted proteins | sample Subgrocontami58m_FD_72375 | JGI IMG/M metagenome (GOLD analysis project Ga0082335, IMG submission 72375) | Subsurface groundwater microbial communities from S. Glens Falls, New York, USA - GMW37 contaminated, 5.8 m (SPADES assembly) (version 2) ...
TATGCTCCAATTGGTTCCGGTGGGCACAAACCCCTTTTGAAAAAGGAATTTATACCCTTGGAGGGCAGATTCCACTCCCTCATTAAGCTCGGAAAAACCGTAAGGGGGCGGGGCCATTTCAATCCCGGGGACGAAGCCTGCACACACATTGCCCCTTCCAAACACCTCCAAGGCTTCCAGAGATCTTTCCAGGAAACCATCAAATCCCCCACAATATTTAGCCTTTCCTGGACAAACCAGTTCGAATTTTTCTTTTCCCCATATTTCAAAATAACAACCATATCCGGTAAAACCCGCTTCTTTTACCGTGATATACTGGTTTTTTTTAAGAGGAGGGCCCACCCAGAAAACAGGTAGGTGATGATTCGGATCACCGGTAGCGTCCTTTACCGCCCGTAGCACTTCCTTTACCAACTCTATATTGAAATCAATCTCATTTTGGAAATCATTGCGAGGGTTGGTGCCACCCGTGAAAAACATTTCCTGATGTCGTCCCTTCTCCTGTAACGCCTCATACACTGCTTCATAAACATCTTCGGGGTCCTTGCGGAGTTTGACCGATCTTCCGATCTTCAATTGATGCTTTGCGATATAATTCATATCGCAGTATTTACATTGAAGTTCCTCGTTCCAATAATAACAATGTTGGACCGGGATGAGATAGAGAAGCCGACGTCCATGACCTAATATTTCCTCCATCAGACGTCCCCTGCTCGTCCTCTTGCCAAAATAACGAGGAGCGGGATCAAAGAAGACCTCTTCCAGCGGTTCTCCCTCTGAAAAGAGCCAAAACTCACCATCTCTTATATCAATGGTGTATGGATCCGTCTCCGGGGGGGAAAGGAGAACGGAGACATAGGTGCCGTCTCTGAAGATAATACTTTCCGGAATCTTTAAACCACTCGTTTCATCCATTTTATGCCACTGGAAAAGAATGTAAACATGGTAAGATATTGAGAGATCTTGTATCGCTTTTAAGGCGGAAGATGTAAAGGTCACCCCCCTTCTTAAAACATCCTCCTTCAAAAGGATCGTTCGGGGAATTTGGGGATACTTTTCCCTTACCATATCAAACTCTTCTCTGACTCCCATCTCATCCGTATCGGTGGGGAGCTGGTCCAAACCCAACTCTTTCAAAAGTTTATATTTTTTCATTTTCATCGCCTCCTGCCTTAAACCTTTTTAGGACCTTGATCCTGCAATAATCGCACTTGATCCCGGAGCTGCCGCAAACTTCCCAAACAAGGGCCCGCATCTCACCTCCTTGATGAAATTGAAACCCTAATTCCCTCTATTTTAAACAGGTACACCTTTTTCATGGTGGCTGCTTAGCCCTTTCCTCCTCCTTTCTCCAAAAACCTTCTCATTTGGTCACTAACGGGTACTTCGGTTTCCTCTCCCTCTAATGTACAATACACTCGAACCATTTCCGTTGCCATGGGATTATCTTCATTCGCTCGAAACCCGATTATGGTAGCCCTCTTACTGCTATTTATATTATTTATTGATCTGCCCAACACTTTTATGAATTCGATTTTATCGGACAACTTATCGCTTAATTTCTGAACTCGAACCAACCGAAGGGCTTCCTCCAGGCTATCGACAAAAGCTAATAGATCGTAACTTTCTTCCATAACTTTCTCCCCCCTTTTAATAAGGATAACCTTTTTTCTCCCAGAACTTCTCCAGCTTGAAATCCTCTACAATCACTTTATAGCAGGTATAGCCTTGGGATGCAGAGGCGCAAGCAGTGGGAGGCCATGCCCCCCCCGTGGCATAAAGGCCGCTGATACCGGGAACTTTATGACGAGCCAGCTCCGGTACCGGTCTCCACCTTCCGACCTGTGAAGGGATCATATCGATGGTTGCCCAGTTCCCGGTAGGAGCCGTCTGCCCCACGTTACAGCAGTCAAGGGGCATATCAGGCGCTAAACCTATTACGTTATCCCAGGTCATGTTAGGGGCGTAATCATGCCAAACCTGCATGGTCTTCTCACTAAACTCCTTTTTAAACTTCCTCCATTCTTTTTCCGAGAGTTTATCCGCTCCCAGCACGAAATCTTCGGTACCGCAATAATGTTTCCCGGGAGGGGCCAGGGTGGAATCCGTGATGGTCGGGGCATAAATCACCGGATTCAATTCATCGGGCTGCGCATTCATTGATCGCTGGGCATGGTTTCTCACCATTGCATGTATATCCTTGCTTCCCAGCACCAGCCATCCGGTTTTATCAATATCCGGACAGAAATCCGCCGCTTTATAATGTGGTAATTCATGAAGGGCCCATTGCTGCCAGGCAGCCGTGACCCGCCAGCGGGAAAGACCCTCTATTCTCCTCACTGTGATCGGGCTAAAATATTCTTTACCGGTCAATTTGAAACAAAGGGCGGCGGGGTCTAAGGTTGACACTACTGCCTTTCTCGCCATCACCTCGGCGCCGTTAACAAGTCTTATTCCGACTGCTTTTCCATCTTCGATCAGGACCTTCGCAACCTCGGACTCGGTAAATGTCTTTCCCCCTTCCTCGGTATAACACTTACAGGCGGCATGAGCAGCCGAATGGGTGCCCCCCTTCCAATGCCCAAAGTATAACAGCCATAGCATCTGAAACAGAAATGTGACCCCTGCTCCGGAAAGTAAAGGGTCAAGCCCCGATCCCGAGTGGCTGATCCGAAGCAGCCCCCCGATCATCTCATTGGACTCAAACACATCTCTTGCCACCTCCAAAGGAGATTTCACCAGCCAGGAAGGATCAGCTCCAATCTTCCGGGCTCTGGGATCGGAAAAAAACTTAAAGAGACTTTTCTCAAATTCATCTGGTTCTGCAAGGGAGGCAGGCGCGGGTTCGTGAAACCATTTCCCGAAAGTTGCCTCTTTTAAGTACTCCTCCCAAAGCCCAAAGAGGGTAAGCCAATTATCGGCATCCCGGGAGGAAAAGCGGCTGATCTCTCCCGCGCTCTTCTCCTGGGTCGGGTCCATTGATAGGGGGCTATAGATGGCTATACAGGTATTATCTTCCCGGAAAATAGTGCCGTAGGCCACCTGATAAGGTATATGTTCACACCCTCGCTCCGAAAATTGGGGAAAATCTCTCTCAAGAATTTTGGCGTAGAAATCACCTATGTCGGAAGCATGGGTATTGCATATAAATCCGGGAACGGCTTTCTCTTCGCTGGCCCAACTTCCTCCCAGTTCGTGTCTGCTCTCAAAAATAGCAGTATCCATACCGCCGTATTTTTGTAAATACATAGCACAAACCAAGCCTTTATTTCCCCCTCCAATGATTACTGCATCATACGTTGCATCCGCCATTGCCACTACTCCTTGAATCCATATTTTTTATGCCAGTTGCCCAGCACTTTTGCCTTGCAAACAATTACAAAAGGGGTGCTCAGCCCCCCTTTTGTGGACCAAATGGCGACGGCCGTCCGGAAGGTGCTCGGCCTCCCCGGAGAGGCTCTTGCTGCATCAGCAAAATCAAGTATTAGGCACACTATTTTTGGTTTCAAAGAGCAGCTTTTGAAACCCATGGGTTTGCCTGCAAACATTTTCACGCCGACTATGGATGAACCCCGCTATAAACTTAAAATCACCGCGTGACTTTTGACGAGAGCATCAAGATTAGGTATCCTGTTTTCTACGCTGCCAAATTATTTATTGCGCCCTCTTCAACAAAGTTTTGATATCGAAGGCCGCTTCATCTTCCGTCAAAGGCCGAACGGTGAAAATTGCATCCATTATCGTATAATGGTCGGTCTGATAGTTTAGGTATGTACCCACAATTGGGACTTTGAATCCTTCACTGTTAATGTAATTGAACATGCTGCTAACCTTCCACAACCGGCCTTTCTGATCATACTGTTCTCCCCAAATAAGGGGGAAGTTCCCTCCCTGATCCAGGGGGGTGGCATCTATATAAACTAACCGTTTGGAATACGCATAATCAGGATTATTAATCATAACCCCCAGCACGTACATGGGCTTTATCTCCCAGTCTAACTGATAGCAAGGACCATTCTTTTTAAAGCTATAGGGAGGTTTATTTCCCACGTAGGTTCAGGGAAAGGAATTCCGGCCACCCAGTCATACAACTGATTGTCAGCTCCTACCCGGGCGGTGCCTGCATACTTCCTGGTTGCCTCCCGTTGCCCCTTGGTGAGGCTCTGGGGATAGGTAGTTTTCACAATGGGCATGGTTACCATCCCTTCCCTCACCCCCATGCCATACCATTTGACTCCAGCGGGGGGGAGCAGTTTTTGTAACTCCGGCAGATAGGTGTTAAAATTTTCCTTGGTAATTACTAACCCCGGTTTAATGGGCCCTATATACTTCTGATAAGTAGGCAGTTCCGCAGCCCTCAGACAAACCGGGAATAAAACCCCCATTAAAAAAACTGTCGAAAAATGAAGTCTTTTCAATTTAATCATCTTCCTTGCCCTCCTTTTTAGAAAGTAAATTCCCCCTTGCTTAAATTACCTTCTCACCGTTACCGGTTTAGATATTGACGCCCGTCTGGGTGGGATCGAGGCCCCACATGCAGAGGGTATAGAGCATCAGCGCCTTAACCCGTTCGTTCTCAAAGTATTCGTCAACCACCATCTTGGGACTCTTATCCTAAAACTCCATCAGCTCCCGGCCTACTTCGGTGGACTGCATCTTTACCACCGCCTCCGATGATGACCACGTCACAGTTGATCTCCGGCGGCTTGACCTTATATACCGGGTGTGAATAGAGCTTACGCCACTCGCGCTCTTTTCGTTCCATCTTTTTCCTCCTTTCTTAGAAGGGCCTGCCATCTACGTCCCAGGGTTTGGGAAGATGAAGGTCTTCGGCCATTATCTTGTAGCAGTTGTATCCTTGCATGCTGGTGGCAGCCCCATAGGGATGCCAGGCCGACCCTGTGCAATAGAGCCCCCCTATCCCCGGCACCTTATGACGGGCCAGCTCGGCAATAGGTCTGAATCTGCCCGACTGGGAGGGGATATTGTCTATGACGCACCAGTTCCCCGTCGGGGCAAAGTTTCTGGCCTGATGAGCAGTGTAATAAGGGGTTATGGGCAGATAACCCCCAATGATGTCCCAACTCACATTTGGTGCATACTCATGTATCTTCTTCACGACCGCCTCGGCATGCTCGGTCTCTTTTCTCTTCCATTCCGCTTCCGAGAGCCGCCAGGCGGGAAGGACAAACTGTTCGGTAAGGATGGTAAAGTTGACATCTGGAGGGGCAAGGAGGGAGTCTCCCCGGCTGGTCTCGCTCACCCCATGATAGGAGGTTCCAATATTGAGCTTTGTGGGCCAGATGCCAATCCGGCGCTCGCAGCCCTCCTCTCTGAAGGTCTCATCATCCGTGTCTCCCAGGGCCAGCCACTGCGTCTGCCAGCAATCCGGGTTCCAAGCTTCGGCCTTATATTTTGGTCTTTCCTTAAAGGCCCACGTGTACCACATGATACAGACATAGTCCCGTTCGATCGCATTTACCTTTCTTAATAAATCGGCAGAGAGATAGTCCTTGCCGATCAACTTGTTGCAGAGCTGATCCGGATCAACATCCGTAAGCACCGCCTTTCTTGCCTCAATCTCAGTGCCATCCTCTAACTTGATTCCCACGGCCCGGCCGTTTTTGATGATCACGCGATCGACGGGAGAGTTGGTGTAGCCCCGCCCGCCATTCTCCAGGATTATCTTCTGTGAGGCATGGGCCTTGACATGGGTAGAGCCTTTTATCCAGCATATCAGAGGGCACTGCATCAGGGTGGTACCGATATTGGCCGCAAAGCCTGATCCCGCCTGATCGCCCTCAAACCCCCAGGATTGAATGACCCTGCCAAAGGCATGCCGGACATGTGGGTCCTCCCAGAGCGTTTTGTTCATCTGGATCGGCGACATGAAAAACCAGGAGGGATCGAGTTCGGAATCAGGCTGCCGGAGCATGCGATCGAGCGCATCGGGTTGCCCCGGAGGCGGCGCTGGATTAAAGAACGACTCCAGGATATATGGTTCCCACTTGGTCTTCAGATTCTTCCAAAGCTTGAGGTAGGTGTCGGCATCCTTCTGGGAAAACCGGGCGATCTCGGCGGCGGTCCTCTCCTGGTCTGGATCAACATCGGGAAAGGCCGTATACTGGATAAGGCAGGTGTCGTCCTCACTAAAGATGCTTCCGGTACCACATTCGGTATAATCCATTTTTACCCCATAGGTTTCCCACTCCGGAAAGTCCCAAAAGGTAGTAATGTGATGCTGAGCGCTCATAACCCTCGAGCAGGGATTGCCGAGAAAACCGGGCGCCGGCTCTTCCTGACACCACCCCCCTCCCAATTCATGCCTCTCTTCAAATATCCCGACCCCCAGCTTGGCATACTTGCTGAGATACATCGCCGCGATCAGAGCCTTATTCCCTCCTCCCACAATCACCACATCAAAACTTTTATCTGCCATTTTTCCCCCCTTCTACGCTTCTTGTGAATAACCTCAGCGGCCTTCAATGGGCATTAGTTAAAACCATATTTTTTCCATTTCTCCCTTACGACTTGAAGATCGGCCTCTTGTGACAAACATGAAGGAGGATGATTGAGGCCGCCCCATTCCGGCCTTGCCTCCCAGGTGTCATCCCAGGTCGCATCAATCAGCACCCGGTCCCACCTTCCCAGTTTCCCGGTCTTCATCTTCGTGTCCGGATGAACGGACGGGTCAAGGGGACCGCCATTGGTTTGGGGAAACACAATGATATCTTGTGAAGGATCGGTACGGTTGGCAATGGCCGCCCAGACCTTCTTGGGATTATGGATATCGATATCACCATCGACAACAACCACATATTTCCCGATATAGACAGCAGAAGGAGCCGCCCAGATGGCAAAGGCCACTTGCTTGGCATGGCCATAATGCTTCTTGTCGATACTCACAAACACATTGGTGCCCCAAACATCCTCGTCAAACCATACATCCCGTATTCCGGGGATGTTGCTGCTCTCTAACTGATTCCAGATAATAGAGCTTAAGGTTACGGCGCCCATGTACTCGGCGTCCGCCGCTTTCAAATGAGGCCCACAGCCGACAAGCCCACTGGTATAAATGGGATCATTCCTGTGGGTAATGCATTTTATCTTAAATACCGGTTTGGGAGTGGAATCTATCGAAGAATAGTAGCCCGCATATTCGCCAAAAGGCCCTTCCATGCGATAGGTAGAGGGATCCATGTCAATTTCCCCTTCCAGCACAATCTCCGCATTGGCAGGGACCAAAAGATCATTGGTTTCACACTTGACAAGCTGCATCGGCTTGCCGCGTACAGCCCCTATCACGTCATATTCGTTAACGCCTGCGGGGTAAGGAGTGGTAGAAATCATCATGGTAACAGGGTCCACTCCCAAAGCTACGGATACTGGCATCGGCATTTTACGCTGGAGATATTTCCTCGCATGGATTCCCCAGTTCTGGACCGGAATTAAAAGCATGCCGATGTTTTGATTATCCAACATCATGCCCCGATAAGTCCCCACATTCATCCAGTCGGTGTCCGGATCCTTGGTTACCACAATATGCCAGGTCAAAGCATAGCGGCCTCCGTCCCTGGTGTGAAGTTTGGGAATCGGAAATTGGGAAAGATCAACATCCTTTCCGCTAAGAATATTCTCCTTGCAGGGCCCTTTATCCACAACTACAGGTTTAATCAATTGCTTATCCCGCTTGCGCCACTCAGAAACCATTTCTCCAGGCGAAGTGCCTTCCGGCATCCCCATCGCCAGGGCCACCCTTTTCCAGTTGCCCAGATAGTTCATGACCAGTTTTCTGCAAGGGGTTTTCATGTAGTCTTTTATGCTTTCACAGACAAAAGCCGCGCCATTCTGATTAATAGATTCCTGGGCAATAGTGCCCATTTCTATATCCCAATTTACAGGTTCCTTAATTCGGATGAGCTCTTTTTTGCTCTCCAGCAGCTTGAGAAAGCCTCGCAGATCATCATATTCCATCATTTCCCCTCCTTGTTTAATAAATCATAACTGGTCATTGTCACATTTGAAAAAATAAGCGGATTTTGTAACCTGCATTTTAAAGCAGCCTCTCCCAATCATAACAAGCGGACCAAGGGCAGCACCGGTAATCGGTAGCCCCGGAGGGGAAAGCATGTCCATGTTTTACACCATATTCTTTTAAGAGCCGGTACCTTTCCAGATCCACCCTCACGTAGAACTCTAAAGGGGGCTGGGTGGCCCCAATTTTGTAGAAATATGATCCGGGCTCTACGGTCCAGTTATAAGAAATCGGTTTTATATGATGATCGATGCAGAACCTGATCCCTTCCACATCGGAACGAACCGCCTCTTCTATCTCGGTATATCCATAGGGAGGCGGCGCCATTATAGTGCCGGTAACAAAGGCACACTCGACGTTTCCCTCTCCAAAGACCTCCACCGCCTGAAGCATCCTCTTTATCCACTCTTCCCTCCCCAACCCTTTGTTCTTTCCCGGACATTGGAGGGGAAACTTCTCCGGGTCCCATACCTCAAGATTGGGTGCATATCTGGTGACGCCCGCCTCATCCCTGAATCGTTCCAATTTATCTTTGGAATAGGGGCTTAATACGAGATAAAGGGGAATTTGATCCCGGCCATAGACCTCTTTAAAGGCCCGCTGGATGGCCTGGGCGCAGGAGAGGTAAAATTCAAACTCCCGTTCGTATCCCTCTCTGGGGTTTGATCCCCCGGTTATGCAAAGATGTCGCCATCTGCCCTCCTCCTTTAGTATCTCAAGGGTGGTCTCGTATATGTCCTGCGGGGTAGAGCGGGTGGTAAAACCTCTCCCCAGCTTCATCTGTAAGCCCGTATTGTAATCCATGTCACAAAATCGGCACTGATCCTGAGCGTTCCAGTAGTGACAGTGCCGGTAAGGGACAAAGATAAAGGCATCCGATGGCTTGGCGATGGCAATATACTGCATAGGGACACCACTTGATGTCTTCTTGCCATAATGTAAAGGTCTTGGCAGGGGACTGAGTTCCTCAAATGGTTCCGAGCCCCTCATGAGCCAGAAGTCTCCATCGATAAAGTCAACCTCCCACGGATCTGATTCTGGGGCGCCAAGCCGAATACCGAAACCGGTTCCGTCATTGAAGTAAAGACACAGGGGGTGCTCATAGTTTTCCTGGGTTTTATCCATCTGGTGCCACTGAAATAAGAGCTGGGTGGTATGCTCATAAGAGGGGTTCTGAAGCGCCTCCCTGGCCTTTTCGCTAAAGCTGACCCCCCTTCTCTCCAGATCGGTCTTTAATAGAAAGGTCTGCGGCACCTGGGGATACTTTTCAGTTATATACTCAAATTCCTCCTCCCTCCCCATCTCCGGGTAGGCCTTGCCTTCTAAGGTAAATCTCTCATACATTTTTATTGCCTCCTGCTGCTTTACATGGGTGAGGGGACAGAAATCCTTATTTCTTTAATCTCAAACAGATATACCTTCTGCATCATATCCGCCACCGTCTTACCGGCTTCTTTTTCTATGGCCGCCCTCATCATTACAAATATCGACCCCGCAGCCTCCTCCTTTGCCAATGTACAGTATATACGAGCCACTTCAGTATCCATGGGGCTTTCTTCACTTATCCGGGATCCGATTATGGTCGCATGCTTATTTGCTTCTAAGTTTTCGGCAGTTCTACTCAAGAGCAAGCAGGCAACAGCCACGTGCTTTCCATCAATAATGGTCGCAGAACCACAAAAAGCGATGTCCACCTTCCCTTCTTTATCGGCGGTGCCTATTAAGGTAAAGCCGTTGCCATTGATTAATGCCTTTGCTTTTTCCATGCCAAGGGAGTTCTTCATCTCATATACCTGGGTTTGGAGCGTCTCCGTTGCTTTTCCGCAGGAAGCCTCTTCTCCCTTTCTGCAACTCTCGATTAAATCCTCAATGAGTTCTTCAACTACCTCCGCCAGTCTCTGATAATCTTTATCGGAAGCCAAGACGGGCGCCAGTTCTACCAGATCACCTCGAACAGAATCGATCATCTTAACAAGCTTTGAGCTTAAATTACTCTCCTGTGCCAGACGATGAGCCTCCTCCAAGTCATCTATGTAGGCCAATATTTGATAATGCTCTTCCATGACTTACCCCCTTTTAAAAGTTTCAAAATATTTGAGCCAGAAGCCGGAACCCGGCCTTCTTATTGCCTCTTCTTTTCTTCTTACTTCATAATCCTGATTTCTTACTTCTTGGGGGATTATGAGCCATACCCCACTTGGATCGGCATCGGGTATGACCTTCCTTGTCTCGGTTAGAAATCGACTCCAGATCGGACCATCTACCATAAACTTATAAGGGATGCCCTTTATCTGGTAAGATAGACCAGTCCTGGGATTAAAAAGGTTTATTGCAACCGACTTTTTGGCCCAATAGTTTCTCAACATATTCCTCTGAGTTTGAGATGTCTCGATAAGTTCACTATAGGCAACGAGGCCATCCTCTGACACAGTCAAGGAGCCTTTACAGACGGTATGGGGAAAACCTTCCTCATTGGTAGTAGTTAACGTCTTCACCGTTTGAGAATCATTAAAAACCTCGATCACCTCTTGAGAAAGTTCAATTTTGTCATATTTCTTAATTTTTTTTTCACCCACTTTCCCCCTCCTAATTTCTATTTTGTTGGTTTTTTAAAGGAGTCCCTCCCAATCTCCGTGGCAAGACCAGCCATTGCAGCGATACTCGGCCCCCCCAACGGGAAAAGCATGCCCATGCCTCTTTTCATAATTCTTCAAAAGCCTATACCTTTCCAGATCCACCTTTATATAGAACTCTAAAGGTGGTTGGGTGGCCCCAATCTTATAGAAGTAAGATCCAGGAGAGATAGTCCAGTTATAGGAAACAGGCTTTATGTGATGATCGATGCAAAACTTGCTTCCCTCCATCTCAGAATTGACCGCTTCCTCTATTTCGGTATAGCCATAGGGGGTGGCGCCATTATGACACCTGTAACTGAAGGACACTGGACATTTCCTTCCCCGAAGACCTCAACTGCCTGAAGCATCCTCTTTATCCATTCTTCTCTCCCCAACCCTTTGGCCTTTCCTGGACATTGGAGGGGAAACTTTTCCGGGTCCCATATCTCTAAGTTACAGCTAAATTCAGCAACCCCCGCCTCATCTCTTAATCTCACCATCTGTTCCTTAGTATAGGGGCTTAACTCCAGATGTAAGGGCGGCCTCTCAATCCCATATACATCTCTAAAGGCCCGCTGTATTGCCTGGGCACAACCAAAATAAAACTCAAACTCTCCTTGATACCCGCCCCTTGGATCCGAGCCCCCACTGATACAGGTGAAACGATATTTTCCCTCCTCTTTTAAAAACTCCAGAGCAGTTTCATAGATATCATCAAATGAGGAGCGGGTATAAAACCATCTCCCTAATTTCATCTGCAGCCTGGTATTGTAATCTATGTCACAGTAAAGACACTGATCACCCTCATTCCAATAATGGCAGTGGTGATAAGGTATGTAGATGGTGGCATCGGTACCCCGGGCCGATGCCACTTGCTGCATGGGAACCCCCCTTGTAGTTTTTTTATCATAGTACCGTGGTCGGGAGAGAATATTGATCTCTTCAAAGGGTTCATCAGCAAACATCAGCCACAACTTGCCGTCTATGAAGTCAACCACCCAGGGATCTGATTCCGGTGGACCTAACCTGACCCCCCACATGGTGCCCTCATTGAAAAACATATTGAGGGGAAGTTCGTACCTCTCTTGCGTCTTGTCTATCTGGTGCCACTGGAAGAGCAGATGACAGGAATGCTCATATTTAGGATTCTGGATCTCTTCAATTGCCTTACCGGTATAGGTAACCCCCCTCCTCTCCAAGTCTGTCTTCAATATGAAGTTTTTGGGAACCTGAGGATACTTTTCAGCTATGTATAAAAACTCCTCCTCCCTTTCCATCTCCGGATAAGGCTTACCTCTTAAGGTAAATTTCTGATACATCTTTACCTCCTTTTTTATACCTTGTATTTCCGGCGTGAATCACCGAACAGCTTTTAGTAACTCCTGCATCGTAAAGGCTTTTTTAAAAACTAAAATGAAGTGGGTATTTCTTTTCGCTAGAACTGATACTTAAGCCGGATATAAACTTCGTCCTTATGGTCAAATTCTCCAAAGGGAAGTTCCTGGTCGTCGCCGGAAAAATATAACGCGCCGATCTCGGGACGCCAGTGGTCGCCGTACTTGAATTCCAGGCGCGGCTTTACGTACCAACCGTTTGCGGAAGCATCATACACCGCCAGCACTTCCGGGCAAATACGCCCCATGTGGTACTCGGTGTTGATCAGCAACGATAAATAATACGTATCCTCACGGGGTTGCTGCATATAGGGGCCCGTCCGCAGCTCCTCATCATAATCAAAG
>Ga0082335_1007991_pt1 | contig 12387 bp, 10 predicted proteins | sample Subgrocontami58m_FD_72375 | JGI IMG/M metagenome (GOLD analysis project Ga0082335, IMG submission 72375) | Subsurface groundwater microbial communities from S. Glens Falls, New York, USA - GMW37 contaminated, 5.8 m (SPADES assembly) (version 2) ...
CGATCCCCGCCCCGCCCTTGGCCCTATCAGCCAGATAGGCTACCTCCCGATCCGTCACCAGGCCCGTCTTCTCATCACAAAAATTATTCACCGTGGCGGCATACTTCATCCTGTTCTTCACAGTGAAATTCCCGATCTTGCCGGGTTTAAGCAAATTCTCAAACATCGTCACTCCTCCTTACTTATCGTTATTTATCAGTTCAACATACGCGGCTGTTCCTTGCAAGACCCTTGAATTTCATCGCATACGGTCTAAGTTGTCATTCCCGCGAAGGCGGAAATGACAAAGTGGGGCATTTTTCGAAGGTCTCCCTGCGGATTAGCAAACGCTCGTTCTCGCATACATCAGCTTCTCACCCTCCGTCAAGGAAAATTTATCACCTCACCTATATCTGCGGACGCGGGGAACTATCCCTTCGCACTTCGCCGCCGACGGAACTTCATCGCGGACCCGAATGTGACTAAGTAATTGACAGGACGTCTTCTAATCATTATATCAAAGCGGAACGGGCGCCTTATGGCCCCCGAAATATGTTTTCACGAGGCAAGCATGACAGACGGCAATATCTTACTCAAAGGCAACGGTGATTTTTCGCCTGAACAATTTCTGGAGGTAGTGCAGGGGAAAGATGATGCGCATCAGCTCCTTTCCCTGGGACTGACCACCTCGCCGGGCTGCAACATGGATTGTATCTACTGCTACAACGACGGGGGAAACCAGGAGGCAGGGCAACCCATCGTGGAACGCATGACCTTAAAGGATTACGAAAAGGCCATCCGGGAGGCTGCCGATTTGGGAGCGCAATCAGTGATCATGGTGGGAGTGGGTGAAACCATGCTGGACAAAAATTTCCGGAAACTCGTGGAGTTAACGAGCAACCGGGGCATGATACCACTTATCTTTACGAACGGCACCCTGCTCGACCGGAACATGGCCCGGTTCCTTTTTCGGCATCAGGCCAGCATCTATCTGGCCCTGGACAGCACCCGCGAGGCAACCTTCGATCGCATTACCCGCTCTAGGGGACTCCTGCCCAAGGTACTTCAGGGCATCGACCATTGCCTGGCAGAGGGCTTCGGTAAAGTGACCGCTCGCAACGGTCATCAGGTCACGGATTTTGCCGTTAACGCTATGGTCATGAAGCTGAACATGGATCACCTGGGGGAAATGGAGGAGTTCTGCCGAAAGAAAGGGATGCTTTTTACCTGCCGTTTTCCGGAAAAACTGGGGACAGCCCGGCAAATATGGGAAGAGTTGATCGTCACACAACCGGAGGAAGAGGCCGCCATGCGGGACCTGGCAGCGAAATATTCCCTGGGCAATGAAGTCTTCCAGACCGATCTCGGCTGTCTTTTCTGGATGGTCGGGCTGCTGCTGGGGGTAGATGGGAAAGCGCGACTTTGCTATTCCCTGAACCAGCGCATTGAATTCGGCAACAGCAGGGAGGATAGCCTGCGGGAAATCATCCGCCGGAAGCGCCTTTTATACCCCTATCGCGATGGGTCCTTTTGTCCGCTCCATCTGGAAACAATATCGCTAGACCCCAGGGAAGGAACGGAACTGCTGTAACCATGGAGATTCTTGTCTATCCCAGTCCTCTGCCGCCGCACTGGCAAATCCCCGGTTCCTTCGTGGACCGTAACCCCAATCTTTGCTATCTTGCCTTTGCCGACGGACAGGGAGTGCTGATCGATGCTTGCAGCGACCTCGAAAAGGTCATCCAGGATGTTAACTCGCGTCATCTGCACTTGGACGTCCTGCTGATTACCCATTATCATGACGACCATACCTTCGCCCTCGCTGACTGGCTTGAGAAATTTCCCGATTTGACCGTCGGGGCGCCGGCCTCATCCTTAAAAGACCTGCTGGCCGCCGGGATCGGGGCAAACCGCCTTTTCCCCCTGAGCGAAGGCGCGACCATCCCGGTGGGAGGCGAAACCCTGCGGGTCGTTGCCACCCCGGGTCATACCAAGGACTCGCTGTGCTTCTGGGACGAAAGGGGCTCCAACCTCTGGACCGGGGATACCATTTTCGGCGGTAATATCGGCTGTGCCGACTATCATCGGGGCGGCAACCGCAATGTTTTCTACCACACCATCCGGAACTTATTGAAGATATTGTCCGCCACCACCGAAATTTACCCCGGCCACCTCTCCGAACATTACCTGACAGTTCCACCTTACCCCTGGAACAGGGAAAAAATCAACAACCCCTATCTAGCCAATGCCCTGGACGGCAAAAGGGGTAATTTCGACCGCGCGCTAAAATACTTCTCCCTCGAATTCGAAATTGCGGAAGTGGTAATGCTGGACGAGCCCGATCTCGAAGCCATCTGTAAACTGGAGCGGGAGATTTGGATACCGGCCTTGCAGGCCCCCCGTGAAGTCATCAGGGAAAGGTTGCGAAACGGCCACCGCCTGCTTGCCATCAAGGAAAAAACCGGCTGGCTGGGTATGATCGGCTGGTGTTATTCTCCCTTTTCCCTCGCGGACGGTCCCGACCCTTTTCCTCATAATTTTCAGCAATTCTCCAACTGTAAATCCTGTTGCCTGGACAATGCCCGCTCGGCCTTTATCTACAATGTCGGCGTTCTCCCGGAGCGCCGCCGTAAAGGCACCGGCAGCCTGTTACTGCAAGAAGTCTTTGAAAAAATTAGGAAAGATGGCATTTCTCAGGTATTTATCGACAGTCGGATGGCTTCCTACAACGGCAGCGCGCAACATGCCCAGGAAAAGGTTTCGCCACAGCAAATTTTTCGTGAGGCCGTAGATCGGTATTTTTCTACCGGCCAAATGCCGTCAGAGGCGGCCCTGGCATCGGATCCCACCGTTAATTTTTACATGAAGAACGGCCTTACTCCCTGGCTGCTCCGTCAGGACTTTATTCCCGATGAACCCAGCGGCAATATGCGAGTCATCTGCCAGGCCAATCTGGACCAGGAAGCACCGCTTGGTGACACCCCCGCCTCAGATGGGGAATGACTTCCTCCTCATATTAATCTGCGCATTTATCTGCTTGACCTCAACGTTAATCATAAGTATGATCAGAGCGTGCAGTTATCATAATAATCTTAAGGAGGATGAGAAATGAACAAGGGTGAATTGGTTGACGCGGTGGCAAAGGTTGTGGGCAAGAAAAAGGTAGCGGAAGAAGCGGTTAACTGTGTTCTCGATACGATTACCGCGTCCCTGAAGCGGGGAGACAAGGTAACCCTCATTGGTTTCGGCACCTTCTCGATCCTGAAGAGAGCCGCCCGTACGGGTAGAAATCCTCAGACCGGCAAGGCTATCTCGATCAAGGCTAAAAAAACGCCCAAGTTTGTGGCCGGGAAAAAGCTGAAGGACCTCGTAGCCTAGATCGCACGGAAGGGCCTTTTGACATTAGTCTTGTCAGAGGCCCTTGCTAGATTATGGACGAAATCAAAATAAATAAAATCGTCCGCTCCCGGCGCAAGACGGTGGCTTTAATCGTTACCCCCGAGGCCACGCTGACCGTCAGAGCGCCCCTGCAGGCGTCGCTGGTCTATCTTCAGGATATTGTCCGTGCCAGGAGCGGTTGGATCAGACAAAAGCTGCGGGAAGTTTCCAGCAGACCAAGACCTCTGGCAAAAACATATGTGGACGGCGAAGAATTTCTTTATCTGGGGAAAGCTTACAAGTTGCGCATTCTTCCGGAAGCGGCGAGGAATATCGAGCTGAAAGACAATCTCTATATGGCGGCAAAAGTGCTGCCCATAGCGCGCCGCATTGTCCTCCGCTGGTACAAGGCTGAAGCCTTGCGAATAATTACGGCCCGCTGCGCATTTTATCAAAGCATCGCCCCTCAGGCGCCGACTGCCATCAAAATCAGTAATGCCCGCAAACGCTGGGGGTCCTGCGGCGCGAAGGGGACGCTCAACTTTTGTTGGCGTCTCATTATGGCGCCCGTGGAAATCATTGATTATCTGGTTGTGCATGAACTAGTGCACATCGCGCACCTTAACCACTCCCAGCAATATTGGCAAAAAGTGGCATCCATCATGCCTGATTACCGCCGTCGGGAAAAATGGCTCCGGGAAAACGGCGGTTTGTTGGCGATATAGGCACAACGTGCTGTCATAGACAAGGCCCCCGGAGTGCCACAGGGAATAGGCCGCCCGGGATGTGACAACCCGCTCTGCCCTTAGGAGAAGACCGGTGATTGTAAGAGTCGCGAGCGGCACGGTCGTCGGGATTGACGCCTATCCGGTGGAAGTGGAGGTGGATTTGTCGGCCGGGCTGCCCCAATTTTCCACCGTCGGCCTTCCCGACGTGGCTATCCGGGAAAGCCGGGAACGCATTCGTTCCGCCGTCAAAAATTCCGGTTACAAATTCCCCCGCCACCACGTTACCGTCAATCTGGCCCCGGCGGATATCAAAAAAGAAGGCACGGCCTTCGACTTGCCCATTGCCGTCGCCATCCTGGCAGCGGAAGGCCATATCGACTCTCCCACCCTGCATGATTACGTCTTCATGGGAGAGCTTTCACTGGACGGAGGCATCAAGGAGGTCCGCGGGGTGCTGCCGGTAGCCTTGCAAGTGGAAAGGATGGGCAAGAAAGGGATCATCGTGGCTACGGCCAACGCCCCGGAGGCAGCCCTTGCGGAAAGCATCGACGTCATCGCGGTCTCCCGACTTTCCGAGGTCGTGGAATTCCTGGCTGGACGCCTGATAATCACCCCGTTAAAACTTGACCTGCAGGAGCTTTTTCATGATACCCGCCGCTATCTTATCGATTTCGATGATATTCGCGGTCAGGAACAGGCCAAGCGGGCGCTGGAGGTAGCGGCGGCGGGCGGCCACAACATTATCCTGATCGGCCCTCCCGGTTCCGGCAAGACCATGCTGGCCCAGCGCCTTGTTACCATCCTGCCGGAGCTTTCCCTCCCCGAGGCCATCGAATGCACCAAGATCTTCTCCGTCGCTTCCCTCCTGAACAAGAACGAAACGGTGCTTCTGAACCGGCCTTTCCGGGCGCCGCATCATACTATTTCCGACGCGGGGCTGGTGGGCGGCGGCAAAATCCCCAAACCGGGCGAGATCAGCCTGGCGCACCATGGCGTGCTTTTTTTGGATGAACTGCCGGAATTTAGAAAGAACGTGCTGGAGGCGCTGCGCCAACCCCTGGAAGACGCCAAGGTCACCATTACCAGGGCAGCCATGACTGCCACTTACCCGGCCGACTTCATGCTGGTTGCGGCAATGAATCCCTGCCCTTGCGGCTACTACGGCGACCGGCGGCGCGCTTGCCGCTGTTCCACCACGCAAATCAGGCAGTATCAGTCCCGTATCTCCGGCCCACTCATGGATCGCATCGATCTCCATGTGGATGTTCCCTCTCTGCCCTACCGGGAACTTGCCAGGCCAGGCAGCGGCGAAAATTCCCAAACGATCCGGGCACGCATCCAGCAGGCACGGAACCGCCAGGCAGAGCGCTTTGCCGGTCAGGTCACAGGAACCAATGCCGGCATGTCGGACCGGCAAATTAAAGAATTTTGCCCGCTTGACGAGGATTGCCGACGTTTGCTGGAAATGGCCATGGAAAAACTGGGCTTAAGCGTCCGGGCCTACTCGCGCATCATCAAGGTGGCCAGAACCATTGCCGATCTGGAAGGCGAGGCCGCCATCGGCGCTTCCCAAGTAGCGGAGGCTATCCAGTACAGGACTCTGGATAGAAGTATGGGTTAGCTAAGTTACAAATTGATCAGGCCCTCTGTGATGTAGGCCAGTCCTAAATTAGTGCGGGTTCGTTTCCCGTCCCTCTCACCCATATAATTAAAATGCAATACCTGGAGAAAACTGATATAGGGCACAAATGTTATGGCACTGCCGGGAAGCCAGGCGGCAAATAGAGAAAACGAACCTCAATCTGTAATATCAGAAGAAACCAGCCTACTTGACTTAAAAATTATGAGAAGCACGCAATTAAAGTTCAATTTTCCCACTGCCGAACGCAGATTCATCGCCCCGCCGGTCGACGTGGCTATCGATTCTTTCTTTCCCGAAGAGATTGCTGATAAGCTTGCCCAGATCGAGTCATATAATAAGCACCTGTTCCGTCCCAATACGTATCTTCACAAATGGTGGGCCAGGCGGTCCGGCGTCACGTTCCGTCATATCCTCAAGCAACTTTCCGCGGAATCTAGCCTACGTGATTTTTATACCCCAGGAGGTCTTGAAGGACTGACCATCCTTGATCCGATGATGGGAGGGGCAACAACCCTGCATGAGGCCATTAGACTTGGCGCCAATGTTATCGGCTATGATGTGGATCCGATACCCGTTCTACAAGCCCGCGCTTCGTTGACCGAAATTAGCCTTGAAGAAAAACAGGCTGCCTTTGATGTATTTATTGAAAAACTTGATCAGAAACTATCCCTCTATTTCGAAACTTCATGCCCGGATTGTCCTGAAAAAAGCGATATGCAATTTTTGCTTTATGGCCTTAGAAGGCGAATAGACGGGAAAGAAGCAATTTTCGTTGATTCTTTCACCCTGCGAGTAGAAACAAATGGAGACAAGAAAAACATCCTCGATTTTTATCCTTACTTAGAAGTCACGCGGGGGGACCGAACCTGGTCCTTGATTGATAAGGATGAGGCCAAAAAGAATGGCGTAAACGATAAAATTTCCGAGCTACTGGATATTTCCTTTGCGAACCGCTATGTTCCTCTGGTGATGGTGGGGAAATGTGCAGATCATGGTCAATTTTTCAAGGCGCCTGATCTTAGGGACCTTCAAAACATTGATGCCGCAGCGTCGCAGGTAACCGTACCCTGTGAATATGGCTTCAGAGTTCCTCATGGCCCTAAATCAAGTGATCTTATCGCCAGGGGTGTGACAAGTTTTTTTGAATTGTTTTCTCACCGTCAACTCATCTATCTGTCCGAGGCGAAACGTTGTATTGATGAAGCAGCCCCCGAGCATCGACTGTGGCTGGCACTGCTCGTATCCACATCTTTGGAATTCAACTCCATGCTGTGCGGATACAAGGGCGTCGATCAGCGAAGACCAGGGGCCATACGCCACGTTTTTTCCCATCACGCCTACTCCTTTCCCTGCACATCATTAGAGAACAATCCTGTCTTTAAGGCCAAAACGTCCGGCACGCTACGTAATTTATTTGAAAAGCGTATTTTAAAAGCCGGGATATGGGCACAGGCGCCGGTCGAACGGCGCTGGTCGGGCACCAAGTGGGAGAAGTTCATTATTGACGGCGAGTCGGATATGGGGCATGAATGTGAGACTATAGATGAATTTACAGGAAAATTGCGTTCCTTCATGGTCAGGCAAAATGATTCTTCTGTGCTGCCCTTGCCCGATCAATCCATTGATTATGTCGTCACCGATCCCCCTTATTTTGATAATGTCCAGTACAGTGACCTGTCACATTTTTTCCGCTGCTGGCTCCGCTGGTTTCTGCCGGACCAGGCCAACTGGCAATACCAGCCACTCCTATCCGCTGTTGCCGAATCCAAGGAGAATGAAGCGAAATTTGGCGATATCCTCACTAAAGTCTGGCAGGAATGTCATCGTGTTCTTATCAGACCACACGGCAGGTTGATTTTTACTTACCATCACTGGCGTGCTGCTGCCTGGTCACAACTCACCATTGCCCTGGCCAGTGCGCACTTTCGGTTGATGAATGGCTACGTCGTTCACTCCGAGAATCCGATTTCCGTCCATATCAGAAGCCTTCGCGCCCTTCAGCACGATGCTATTCTCGTGCTAAAACCTTGCGCTGATAATGACACAAGACATTGGAAAAAGCCGGAAAGAATACAGATGGACGATAGTGAGTCCTTCTGCCGTGGTTGTACACAATACCTGGGCTGGATACTGGGTAATGATTTTGATCATGAAAAGATCAGCCTTTTATGGAAAGACTTTATCGGGAGCGAATGATGGCTAAATACCCTTCAGAGATTTTCGGATGTTATCTTCGGAACATGTCACCGGAAGCCGAAGAGATGCGGAGAAAATACTGATGTCCGTTCCATGAATCACCGTGCTACAAACAGAGCCGGCTTATCGGTTATCCATTCGGCGTCTGCACTGCCCACGTGGATGGACAGGAAATTGCCTTATGCCCTCGGCGTTTTCTAGAGAAAAATACAGTCTTCCAAAATATTGCGATTTCCCAGTTTGGAACAAGCGACAATGTCCTCGTTTTTTCCGAGGTTGGTTTGCCAGGTATAGGAAATTTTGATTTCGTGATGGTTAAACATAAACCGTTAAGTACTCGTGTCGAGGACTTCGTTGCTATAGAGTTTCAAACAGGCCAAACGACAAGTACGGGCAAATTGGTCGAAGGTTTTAAAACCTTTATGAAAGATCGCCGTTTACGAGAAGGTTCTTCATACTCGTTTGGAATCAATATGTATGATATCTGGAAAAGGACGTTCACCCAGATACTAAACAAGGGCATCATCATGGAAAAGTGGGGGAAAAAGATTTTCTGGGTAGTTCAATATCCGGTATTCAATTACTTTCAAAAAAAGTTCCGGTTGACTGACATGGACTATAACAAAAGCCATTGTTCCGTATTTTCCCTTTATGACCTTAAAGAAAATGGCCAGCGTCTCGATCTGCTTCCAACGAGGCTGTTCTCTTCAACAGTGGACGCCCTGTTTGACGCTTTTCGCAGGAATGACGATATCCCTCCGGTAGAAAAATTTGTGGAACGGCTTGAATCAAAACTGAGCGGCGACATGAAGATAGCCCTTCATTTGAGTCGCAAAAAGGCACCCGTAAAGTTCGACGCTCCGAAACCCGGCACCACAGGTCGGGTGCGAGAGCCATCAGATGAATTCACCAACTGAAAGACCTTGACCGATAGACCTCTCGCCTACTCGCGCATCATCAAGGTGGCCAGAACCATTGCCGATCTGGAAGGCGAGACCGCCATCGGCGCTTCCCAGGTAGCGGAGGCTATCCAGTACAGAACTCTGGACAGGAACGTGGGTCAGCTAAATTAAAAGGTGATAACCGTCTTCACGAAATAATTTCAGGCAGACTTCCGCGACTTCCGAATCATAGATGACGCCCTTCCCCTTGACAATCTCGTCCAGGGCAACAGTGATGCCGAAGCCGGGACGGTAAGGCCGGTGCGAGGCAATCGCCTCCACCACGTCGGCGACGGCGATAATGCGTGATTCGATGCTCAGGTCCTTACCGTACAGCCCGTTGGGATAACCGGAACCATCGATCCGCTCATGGTGCTCCAGCACCATCTGGGCAATAGGCCAGGGAAACTCAATATCTTTCAGGATATCGAACCCTTTTTGAGAATGGGTTTTTATCAAACTGAATTCGATCTCCGTCAATTTCCTCGGCATGCTCAGAATCTCGGCCGGAACCGAGATTTTGCCGAGATCATGGATCGTGCCCGCCAGCCTGATACCGTCTATCTGATCCGCCGCAAGGCCCAGCGTTGTGGCGATGGTGCGCGCTAAATCCGCCACCCGCCGCTGGTGGCCGGCCGTATAAGGATCTCTGGTTTCCGCAGTCACGGCCAAGGCCTGGATAGTTGCTCCCAAGGCATTGCGAATGCGTTTAATGCTGGTTTCCCGCTCTTCTTCCGCAATTTTTCTTAAAGTTATATTCTCAATATTGCCTTCGTAGTAAAGAATCTGCCCCTCGTCATTTTTTACAGGCAGCACGTTGGTGGAAACCCATACCGGCTTGCCGTCTTTTCTCAGAAACTGCACTTCATAGCATTGCAGGGAACCGGACCAGGCCAATGTTTTCAACATGAGCCGCCGGTCTTCTGGCGACGCGCAGAGTTGTTTGGGAATGCTGGTAACGGCAGCCATGAGTTCCTCCGGCGACCCATAACCCAGCATCTTTGCCAAAGCCTGGTTGGTTTTAATGAATCCTCCCTCGGAGGTCGTCTGAAACATGCCTTCCATGGCGCGATCAAAAATCGCACGATATTGTTTCTCGCTTTTTATCAGGGCCTCTTCAGTCTGTCGGCGTTGGGCCTTGTGAGCGCGCTCCCGGAGCAAACGTTTTAAGCGGAGGATCAATTCCGTAGGCCGCACCGGTTTTTCGATGAAGTCGTCAGCGCCGTTTTCGACAGCCTCCTCATAGTTAAAATCATTATAAAATCCGGTTACAATGATGACGCTCACATCATATTTTTCCCTGATAATTCTGGTCAATGCCAAGCCGTTCATATCCGGCATCTGGACATCCGTGATTACCACATCGAAGGTGCGTTGCGCCATGATGTCAAGGGCTTCCCGGGCGCTGGAGACCAGGGAACAGTGATATTCAGTCATGCCGTTTAAGACCTGAGCCACCATCTTCCCGAAAGAGACGTCATCGTCCACGACCAGTATTTGTGCCTGCTTCAGTTCTTCATTCATTTCTGCAACCTGTATTTGATGTCCTGTTTTATCAACCTCTCCAGAGATGCGTCAAGATATGCCCTTTTGCAATCGACTTTGTCGAAATTGCCTTCCCGGACGTAGGCCATATAGCGGCAGCCACCGAAACAAAGGGGCAGATACTCGCAAGCCGCGCATTCCGGGTTTTTGTAGATGCCCAGCTTGAAGGCAGCGGCATAATCACCCACCCCCGTCTCCAGGCTTCCCACGGCAAATTCCTTTTTACCGATAAAAGCCGGACACTTATAGATAGTCCCATCGTAATCTACCACATAGGCGGCAGTCGTTTCGATCATGCAGACCATGGGGGCGGGTTTGGATGTCTTATAGCCCCGCTTGAGGATCTCCTCACGCAGCAGGGCTTCCGCCTCGATTACCCAGGGCTCGTTGATGGAAAGGCAGCCCGTATATTCGACGGCCACGCTGCCGTTTTGCGGTTGCTGCATGACCGGGTCGAACTTTATCCGGCCAACCTGAGCCGGCGTCAGCCCCTCTGCCATCAGATAATCGAGCAGAAGGGGAAATTCCTCATAGTTGTCGCGGGTAAAATTGCCGCCGATACCGACCTTTACCAGATCGCAGACGGCCTTGATATTGCGGACGATCGCGTCAAAACTCCCGGCACCCGACTTGAAGGGGCGGGAGCGGTTGTGAACCGGCGCCGGTCCGTCCAGGGTAACCTTGACGTTCGTCAGCCCCAGTGGCGCCAGTCTCTCGGCCGCCTGCCTGGTAAGGAGCGAGCCGTTGGTAACGAGCGTGAAAAAATATTTGCCGCCTTTGCCTTCGATGAAAGACTTTACCGGCCGGGAGATAGAGGCAATCAGATCAAGGCTGAGGAGCGGCTCCCCGCCGTAAAAATCGACGCGCAACGTTTCCTTGTCCTCCCGCCATTGCTCCTTGATAAAGGCAAGGAGGCGATCCGCCGTCGCTTCCGTCATATAGAGGTCGCCCTTGACGCCCTCCTCAAAGCAATAGGGGCAGGCAAAGTTGCAGTCCAGGTTGAGGACGACAATGATGTGGAGCCCTTTATTCCGGGGATTCTGCGTATCGATCAGCGCCAGCATCGCCCGCTTTTCCGCTTCCCGGTCCGGCACGATCATCTGCAGCTTCTCCAGCGTGGCCGCAGGGCCGGCAGCAAGGTTCCCCGCCGCCAGGTCCTGCCAGGCGGCCTGTGCGAGCAACAGCAGGGAGGCTTTTTTCGTGGAAAAAAGGAGAAGCTGGTCAGGGCTGTCTGAACCGGGATAGATTTTGAGATAAAAGGAAGGCTGCATACCGGCTCTCAAAGAGACTGAAAAAAATACGCCGCAAACGACCGCCCGTTTACGGAAAGACCACGGGCCATCCGGGATAATATTGAATCATTCCAGCACGAAAGAAGCGAGGCGCCCCGTCAATCGGGGCGCCTCGCCCGGTTACGACCAGATAAGCGCCACGTAAACTGAACCACAGCAGGAACCGAGCGGACTAACTACCCCCTCGCTGTCAATCCCCTCATCGAGTACGATAACGCCCTCTCTCACTTCTTTTTCTTCTGCTTGCATCTGCCTCCCCCTTTCTAAAGTAGTTTCTTTGCCGTCTCCCCCGATACCGTTTCGGGGTTACGGCGCCTCTCTGCCACCACAGGCAGAGGTTCCTTATAGCTGTTCACCACCCAAAAGACAAGGCTTAAAAGGTGATCTCTATGCCCGCCTCCAGCCACCGTTCCGGGTTTTTGTTTTCCCCGAGGCCAATGGTATATTGGCTGCCGTTAAAGATATTGTGGGCCGCCAGAAAGAGTTTTACCGACCTCTCCCCGGCATCATAAACTTTCCTGGCCAGATTCAAATCCCAGAGCCAGTCTCCATAGTCGGCCTGTTGGGCCGCCGCTAAGTCCCACCAGACATAATGGCCGGAGAGCCGGGCCTGCCAGATCCGCCGGTCGTCGTATTTCAGGCCGATATTACCGGTATAGATATCCTGGGATGAATCTGTCTCGGAA
>Ga0082335_1007992_pt1 | contig 12384 bp, 11 predicted proteins | sample Subgrocontami58m_FD_72375 | JGI IMG/M metagenome (GOLD analysis project Ga0082335, IMG submission 72375) | Subsurface groundwater microbial communities from S. Glens Falls, New York, USA - GMW37 contaminated, 5.8 m (SPADES assembly) (version 2) ...
CGGCTCGCCGGGCCGGTGCACCGTAGCGGTGTGGGTCCGCGGATAGAGGACCCACATCAGGCGAGTGCCCGCGTTCAGGTAGTCCTCGGTCCTCTCCTGCAGGTCATCGGCGCTATCCGAGGGGGAAACCACCTCCACCACCAAGTCAGGCGCGAGCTGCCAGAAGCCGCGTTCTCGCTCGCCTTCGGGCGGGATACGGTCCGCGCGCACGAAAGCCACGTCAGGAGCCCGAACGATGTCGGGGTTGCGGGCGAGGATGAAGCCGGCATCGGCGGTGTAGACGTGGCCGGACCCATGCTCGCGGGCATAGGCGGTGAGAAGAAACGTCGCTGTAGCTGCCCGGCGGCCGTGCTCTGGATTGGCTGGCGGCATGCGGCGCACCTCTCCGCGCACGAGCTCGATGCGCTCTTCGGTCTCGGGCAGGCAGGCAAGCTCCTCAGCGGTCATGAGGGTGGTGGTCGCCATCGTCCTCTCTCGAACCCCTGCTCCGCCTCGGCGGAACCTCCTGAAGTCCTTCCCCGCGCGGAGCCACTATAACGCCCCGGTGGCCGGCCAGCAAGGCGAGCGCCTATCATGGTGGCGTGCGCATCAGCGTGCTGGTCGCGGCCTACAACGGTGAGCGTTGGCTGCGGGAATGTCTCGACAGCCTTGTTGCCCAGGACTTCCCGGCCGAGCAACGAGAGCTCTGGGTCATCGATGATGGCTCGGCCGACGGGACCCCGCAGATCCTCGCCGAGGACGCTGGCCGTGGCCTGCTGCACCACGTCAGGCAGGCGAACCAGGGCACGGCCGGGGCACTCACCAGCGGCCTGCGCTGCGTGACGGGGGATGTAGTCGCCATCATCTCCCAGGACTGCTTCGCCGAGCCCCACTGGCTGCGGCGGGTGGCCGGGGCCTTCAGCGACCCGCACGTGGGCATCGTGCGCTGGGCCATCCTGCCCGCCGAGGAGATCCGCGTCCCCTTCGCCCACTGCACCCACGTGGAGCGGCCCAGCAAGAGCTTCGATGGCGCCTCCATCGCCTTTCGCGTCGCGGCCCTGGACCAGGCCGGCCGGGCCTACGACCCCTACCTCTCCCGGCGCGGCGACGACGCCGACCTGGGCTGGCGGGTCATCGAGGCGGGCTGGCGTGAGGCGTGGATTCCCGAGGCCCTCACCTACCATGCGGTGGTGCCGGTGGGTTTCTGGAATGCGGTCCGCCATGCCCCCAGCCAGTTCACCGTGCCCCTGCTGGTGCGACGCCATCCCGGACTCCGGCGGCATTTGAAGCTGGGCTTCCTGTGGGGCGGTCCCTGGCAGTACCTGCGCCTCGCCGCCCTGGGGCTCGGCGCCCTGAGCCTGATCGCTGGGCTGGCGGCGGCCGGGGTGGTCCTGCTGGCGGTGGCCTACGGCCTGTACGCCCGGGAGAGCCTCGCGCGGCGCTGCAGCCTCTGGCATCGTCTGCTCTCGATCCCCGCCAGCGGCCTCCTGAGCGAGGTCGTCTCCGAGTGCGCCTCGCTGGCGGGCAGCATCCGTTTTCGCCGGCTGGTGCTCTAGGCGGCCTGTATAATGAAGCTGTTGGGGTGATGGGGAAGCGGGTTCGTGCGGTCCTCTTCGACTACGGCCACACACTGGTGGACGTGCCCAAGTGGGAGGAGTACCTGCTGCAGCTCCAGGCGGAGGTGGCGCCCTGGATTGGCGCCGCCGTGCCGGACTTGGACGGCGACGGGGTACTGCTGAGCCGCGGTCTCCACGCGGGGATGGATCTGCTGGAGGGGTCGTACAGCCAAGGGCAGATCGAGGAGCTGGAGATGCGCCAGCTCTATCGCGATGCCTTCCGGAGCCAGGGGGTGACGCTGCCCGAGCGGGTGGTGGATGAGCTGGTCGAGGCTGACCACGACCTCTTCGCGCGCGCCGTGCGCGTCGCCGAAACCGCTCCCTCTCTACTCGAGGAGCTGCGCCGGCGGGGCTATCGGATCGGCATCGTCTCCAACAACATCTTCTACCAGGAGCGGTCCATCGAGCTCTTCCCCCTTCTACGCGGCCAGGTGGGACCGGTGGTGGAGGCGGTGGCCATCTCCTCCTATGTCGGTCGGCGCAAGCCCGACCCCTCGATCTATCAGGCCGTGCTTCGTCAGATGGGGCTGGCGCCCGAGGACGTGGTCTTCGTCGGCGACCGGTTGCGCGAAGACGTGCGCGGCCCCCTGGGTTTGGGCATGGCCGCCGCCTACCTCACTCACGAGTTCCGCCAGGAGCCCGACGAGGCCGGCGAGGCGGCCGCCACGCTACAGCGCGTGGGCGACCTGGGAGCGTATCTCGCTTAGCCCGGGGCTCTAGCGCCTCAAAGCGGACGCCGGAGCCCAAATGGGCGTGCGCCAGTCCGGGTAGCGCGCGTCCACGCCCCGCACCAGGTCGTGGAACAGGGCCTCGAGACGGCGTGTGAACGGACCGGCCGTGCCATCGCCGACGGTGTAGTGGTCCACGGACACCACGGGCGTGATCTCGGCGAAGGTGCCGCAAAGGAACAGCTCGTCGGCAACGTAGAGCTCTGTGCGGTCCACCTCGCGCTCCTCCACCGGGAGCCCAAGCTCGCGGCTGAGGAGATCCAGCAGGACGCGGCGCGTGATGCTCTCCAGGATGCCTGAGGTGAGCGAAGGGGTGATCGCCACGCCGTCCCGGATCAGGAACAGGCAGGCGTAGGCCCCCTCGGCCACCTTCCCGTTCTGGTTGAGGATGATGCCGGCGTCGTAACCATGGAGGGTGGCCTCCGTCGAGACGGTCCGGCTGTTCTGGTAGTTGGCGATGGCCTTGGCCCGCGGCGGCATCACGTTGTCGCTGATCCTGCCCCAGCTACTGACACCGCAGCGGAAGGTGCGTCCCGTGCCGAGGAAGGAGGGCACGGGACGAGAGAGCAGGAGGATCTCCGGTGGCAGGTCCCGGGCAGAAAGGTAGCCGGGCACGTTGCCTCCGAAGTAGGCTAGGGGCTGCACGTAGGCGTCCTCCCGCAGCTCGTTGCGTTGCACCAGCTCGCGAATGGCCTCGGCGAGCTGCTCCCGCGTGAACGAGGGGCTCATGCGCATCAGCTTCATCGACGTCTCGAAGCGACGCAGGTGCGCATCGAGCATGAAGATGAAAAGCTCCTCGGTCCCGGAGCTCCAGTAGCAGCGGATCCCCTCGAAGACGGCGGAGATGGCCGACCAGGCGATCTGGCTGATGTGCACGGTCGCCTGCTCCCAGGGGATGAACCGTCCCGAGAGCCAGAGCTCCTTCGGGGGCGTTGGGGCCATGGCGGTCTTGTCGCGCTCTTTCACTGATCCTCCCTCGTCCGTGGGCGTAGCGTCATTTGCTTCCCTACCTTACCAGACTCATACTCGCGCGGGATGAGACTTCCCTTCCTCGGCCCGCGGCCATCCCTGGAGCAACTCCTGCCCGCGGCCCGCCGGACGGCGGAGCGGGCGCGATGGGTGCAGATCGACGCCGCTCACCTGCGGGCGACAGCCCGGCGGCTGGCTGAAGCTGGGGTGTCGGCGCCACCCTGGGCGCAGCCCTACCACTTCAGTGACGGCGGTCCGCGGACGGTGGCCTATGTCGTGCTGCTGGATAGCCTCAACTTCTGCTTCTGGGGCGAGCCCCGTTGGGTCGTCGAGTATCGCGGGCAGCGCTACAGTGGCTATCCTGCCCTGGCCGCCTCCCTCAAGCGCGCCTTCGAGGGGGAGATGCCCTTCTGGGATGCCAGGCATCTCGAGCGGCTGCGCGAGGAGGAAGCCCGTTCCCTCTTCCGCGGTGAGGGGGAGCTGCCCCTCTTTCGCCAGAGGCTGGCCATCCTGCGGGGACTGGGCCGAGCCGTGCGGCGTCACTGGGCCGGGGACTTCACGGCCTTGATCGAGGAGGCGGACGGCAGCGTCGCCCGGCTGGTTGGGCTCCTGGTGGCGCACCTGCCGGGCTTCGACGACGCCCCTCGGCTGGGCACGCGACGCATTCCCTTCTACAAACGGGCCCAGATCTGCGCCTCCGACCTGTGGGGCGCCTTTGGCGGTCAGGAATGGGGCGCCTTCATGGACCTGGATCGCCTCACGGCCTTCGCCGACTACAAGCTGCCCCAGGTCCTGCGCCACTGGGGTGTCCTCACCTATGCGCCGGCTCTGGCCCGGCGCGTGGACGCGCTGGAGCCGGTGAAGGCTGGATCACGTGAGGAGGTGGAGCTGCGAGCCGCCACGGTCTGGGCGGTGGAGCAGTTGCGCCGCGAGCTGGGCCACTTCGGACTGTCCCTGCGGGCCTTCGAGCTGGACTGGGCCCTCTGGTCCGCCGCCCAGGGACTGGAGATGGCCCCCCATCACCGCACGCTGACGATTCGCTATTGACGACGACATCGAATCTAGGGCGCTCGCGCGGCAGCCGCGTGTGGCAGCCCCTGCCGCGCACGGTCGTGGCGCTTGGCATCGTCAGCTTTTTCACCGACCTGTCGAGCGAGATGATCTATCCGCTGTTGCCGGCCTTCCTGACCACCGTCCTGGGCGCAGGAGCTATCGCGCTGGGCGTCATCGAGGGCGTGGCCGAGTCGACTGCGGCGCTGGTCAAGGTGCTCTCCGGCCTCTGGGCGGATCGCCAGCGCCGCCGCATGCCCTTGATCGTCGCCGGCTACGGCCTCGCCGGACTCGTGCGGCCGCTGATCGGCCTGGCCGCCGGCTGGTCCTTTGTGCTGGCCATGCGCTTCCTGGACCGCATCGGGAAGGGGCTACGGACGTCGCCGCGGGACGCGCTCATCGCCGATGTGACGGAACCAGGCCAGCGCGGGGCGGCCTACGGGTTTCATCGCGCCATGGATCACGGCGGAGCGGTGGTGGGGCCGCTGGTCGCCGCCGGCCTTTTGGCCTTCACGAGCGTCTCGCTGCGGGACGTCTTCCTGCTGGCGGCCATCCCGGCGGCAGTGACGATGCTCGTCCTGGTCCTGGGTGTCCGGGAGCGAGCGGTGGCGCGGCCACCGGGCGTCCGGGCGGCGTCCTTCACCGGCTGGCGCGAGCTGGGACGCGACTTCCGGCTTGTCCTGCTCGCCGTGCTGGTCTTCACGCTGGGCAACTCCACTGATGCCTTCCTCCTGCTGCGGCTCTCGGACGCCGGCCTCCCCGCCGCCTGGGTGGCGGCTCTCTGGTCCTCCCACCACGTGGTGAAGATGGTCTCAACCTATGTGGGCGGACGTCTGTCCGATGTGGCCGGCCGGCGTCGGCTGATTCTGGTGGGGTGGCTCGTGTATGCCGCCGTCTATCTCCTGTTCGCCCTGGTCGAGTCCAGCGCCGGCTTGATCGCCGTCTTCCTGGTCTACGGGCTCTACTTCGGTCTGACCGAGCCCTCCGAGCGAGCCTGGGTGGCCGACCTCGCGCCGACGCACCGGCGGGGCGCGGCCTTCGGCTACTACCATGGCGCCATCGGGCTCGGTGCCCTGCCGGCCAGCCTGCTCTTCGGTGTCCTCTGGCACCTGGCAGGCGCCGCCGTCGCCTTCGCGACGGGGGCGGCGCTGGCCAGCGCGGCGGCGGGAATCCTGCTCCTGGTGCCGGACCGGCCCCGGCCCGCCCCGAGAGCGGCGTCTTGAGTCGCCCGCAGGACCCCGAAGCCCGGCGCCGCCCGTGACCCCCGCCATCCGCTTCGAAGTCCTTGCCCAAGACCCGGCGAGCCGGGCCCGGGCCGGGCTCTTGCACACGCCCCATGGCACCATCGCGACGCCTGCCCTGCTGCCCGTGGGCACCCAGGCGTCGGTGAAGGCCCTGGGGCCCGACGACCTGCGGGCCCTGGGCGTCCAGTGCGTCATGGTGAACAGCTATCATCTCTCCCTGCGTCCCGGAGCGGACCTCATTGCCCAGCTTGGGGGCCTGCATGCTTTCATGGGCTGGTCTGGGCCTGTCATGACCGACAGCGGCGGCTTCCAGGTCTTCAGCCTCGGTCGCGGCCCGGCGGAGCGCGTGAGCAAGGTGGGTCCCCTGGTGCCGGGCGCCAACCGGCCCTCTGGAGGGGGCCTGGTGCGGATCGACGAGGAGGGCGTCAGCTTCGTGAGCCACCTGGACGGCTCGCACCGGCGTCTGACGCCCGAGGGAGCCGTGGCCACCCAGGAGGCCCTGGGGGCCGACCTGTTCATGGTCCTCGACGAATGCACCTCCCTGCTGGACGACGAAGCCTACACGGCCCTGGCCCTCGCCCGCACCAACCGCTGGGCCGAACGGAGCCTCTACGCCCGCACCCGCTCGGACCAGGGCATGTTCGCTATCGTCCAAGGCGGCCCCTTCCGCCCCCTGCGCGAGGCAAGCGCACACTTCGTCGCGTCCCTACCGGTCGAGGGGTACGCCATCGGCGGCTCCCTGGGTCCGACGCGGGAGGACATGCTGCGCGTCCTGGCCTGGACTGTGCCGCAACTGCCGGAGGACCGCCCGCGCCATCTCCTGGGCATCGGCACGCCGGCCGACATCCTGCCCGCCGTGGCCGCTGGCATCGACCTCATGGACTGCGCCGCTCCCACCCGCATGGCCCGCAACGGGTCGCTCCTCGTGCCGGGCGGCCGCCTCAACCTGAAAGGGGCGGCCCACCGTGCCGACCCGGCGCCGGTGGAGGAGGGATGCCCCTGCCTCTGTTGCCAAAACTTCAGCCGCGCCTACCTGAGCCACCTCTTCCGGGCCCGCGAGATGCTGGCGGCCCGCCTGGCCAGCCTCCACAACCTGAGCTTCACCCTACGGCTGGTCGAGCGCCTCCGCCGGGCCATTCTGGAGGGTAGCTTGGGGAAGCTGATCGCGGACCAAGTCTCTGGCTGACCTATAATGCCATCGGAGCCATGGGCACCTTCTCGATAACCGTGGGCGTCGGCGATACTGCAGGTCGGCGCTTTGAGGATGTGGACGCCTTGGTCGATACTGGGTCGACCTACCTCTACCTCGCGGCATCCTTGCTGGACCGGCTGGGCGTCGAGCGCCGCAAGACATGGCGCTTCGAGTTGCCCGACGGGCAGATCGTCGAGCGTGACCTGGGCATCGTGCAGGTGCGTCTGAACGGGGAGGTGTTACCCGTGCTCGCCGTCTTCGGCGAAGAGGGGGCAGCTCCCCTGCTTGGGGCCTTCACGCTGGAGGCGTTCCGCCTCGCGGTTGACCCGGTCGGCAGGCGGCTCGTGCCGGTGCCGGCGCTGCTGAAGTAGCCGCCAACCGGCCATCGTCCCCTCCCAGGCCTCAGTCAAACTCCTCGCTCGACGACGTGGTCGGGCTTGATGCGCAGGATCAGCCGGTCGTCCAGGTCCCCTCTGTCGCTCTCCCGGCCGTTGTACTTGAGGCTGAGGGCTCGGTAGTGCTCTGGAGCACCTGTCTTGCGGATCTCGACCACCTGGCCGCGCAGGATCACGAAGCGTCTCGAATTCTGAGGATCCACCACGCTGACGGAGACCCTGGGGTCTCGCCGGAGGTTGCGGGTCTTGAGGCGGTTCTCCGAGCTGTTGACGAGGATGTGGCCGCCGTCGGGCTCGACGTCGATCCAGACCACGGTGGCCTGGGGGGAACCATCGGGCATGAGGGTGACCATGTGGGCGTACTGCCGCTCCTGGAGCATGGTGACGGCACCAGGCGAGACGCTGCCGGCTCTTGGCATGGCGTTTTCTCCTTCCAGGCTGCTCGAGTGACGGCTCGACCACACTCAGGCGGTGGAGCTCGCTCATACCCGCGATTTCGTGCTTGGGCGGGTTAGTACCCGATGCGGGCCACCACCTCCCGCATGCGGGCTAGCGTTTCCTGCATGTCGGGGCGCGCGGCCAGCTCGGTGAAGGCGTCGCGGGCGATCTCCTGCCGCACGGCCTGCTCCAGCCCGTCTGAGTCCTCCTCGGCCAGCTCGCCGATCTGCACCATGTCGCGCACGTACTCACCCATGGCCGTGGCGATGCCATCGATGGGGAAGGGCCACCGCTCCATGTGCTGGGGCGAATCCCCGGGCTTGCGCCGGACCTCGTCGGGGTCGGGGCTCTGGATGCGCAGCCGCCGCTCCAGGTTGTAGAGGTAGACGAAGTTCTCCGGCTGGGTGCGGCAGAACCAGTAGGAGCGGATCATGCCGCGGATGAAGGCCTGGATCAGGTCGGCCTTCTCCTCCAACGCGCGCTCGGTGGCCACGATGATCCGATCGGGCCGCCCGTTGGGGTAATGGGCCTGGGGATCGAACAGGTGAACGAAGCCCCGCTCCAGCAGCGGCGGCATGGAAGGCACCTGGACGAAGGCCGCGTCGACCTCTCCCTTGAGGAGCGCCTCGGGCGCCCGCTGCGGGTTGACGCCCCGGGTCCACACCACCTCCTCCAGGTTGATGCCGGCCCGCTGCAGCCAGGGCGCCACCGAGATGTAGAGATTGTCCTTGAAATCGATCAGCCCCACGCGCTTGCCGCGCAGGTCCCCCAGCTCCTTGATGCTCGACGTGCTGATGAGATGCGAGTCGCGCTGATTACGCCACCCCGAGACGATGAAGAGCTTGTGGCCCCGGTGTCTCAAGTGCAGGACGGTCGAGGGATGCACGTCCAGAGCCAGGTCCATGCCCTGCTCCTTGATCCGCTGCCCCAGCGTGAGCTCGAAGGTGAAGGGAGCCAGGCCGTGGGGCACGATCTGGTACGTGTACTCACCTTCGGCGTCATGCAGACCCTCGTCGTAGAAGAAGTTCATCTCGTGGCCCGCCATGGGCGGCACCATGTGGAACACGTGGTAACAGGCGGGACCTGCGCGGAGTTTACGAGCCATTGCGATACTCTCCTTCAGAGCTATTTCCCTTGAACTAGCGAAGTCATGGCGGTCTCGTGGGCAGAAGACGGCGCGGCCCGCGAACGTGAGAGCAGCCAGAAGACCGCTGCCGCCAGCACGAGCAGCGCAGCATTGCTGGCCAGGGCCCCGCTGAAATCTGACGCGTCGGCGATCCAGCCGAGGAGCGGGCCGCCGATCAGAAAGCCGATGTCGCCGTAGGTGCGGTAGAGGCCCATGGTGAGACCAGCCCCGCCGCCCCGAGGCGCCACGTCGGCGGCGTAGGAGGGCAGCGACGGCCCTCCGAGGGCAGTTCCGAGCCCCAGGACCACGCTGGCGACGATGAAGCCCCAGGGGTCCTGCCAGACCATCAGGATGACGGGCCCGGCGGCGTGAACCAACAGGCTGATGACCAGAACGATGCGGCGATTGATGCGGTCGGCCATGGCGCCGGCAATGGGCATGAGACCCATCTCTACCCCAATGGTCCCCGTGTACACCAGGCCTATCTGCCCCGGCGATAGGCCGACCGCGGCGCCAATGAGGGGGATGATCCCCAAGCGGGCGCCGGCGCGCGTGAGGAAGGTCGTCAAGGCCACGACGGCCAGGCCGAGCAGCGGTGGGTGGACCAGCTCGGACAGACGGACACCGCTGCCCGCCGAGCCATGCTGGGCCCTGGCCGGTCTGGTCTCGGGGATGCGCAGCAGGGCCCAGACGGAGCCGATGGTCGAGAGGACCGCCACGAGGAAGAAGGGGCTTTGGTAGCCGAACAGCTCGGCCATGAAGCCGCCGATGACCGGCCCGAGGCTGATGCCGGTCAGGAAGCTCAGCTCCAGGTAGGACATGTAGCGTCCCCGGTTCTCTGGGGTGCTCAGGTCGGCCACGATCACGTGGCCCACCGTCAGGAACATCGACGAGCCCGCTCCCGCCACCAGCCGGCAGAAGATCAGGAGCCAGATATCGGCTGCCAGCCCCGCCGCCAGATTGCCGGCCGCGAAGAGTGCGGCGCCGAGGATGATGACCCGCCGGCGGCCGAACGCCCCGGCGGCCAGCCCCGCGGGAAGGTTGATGAAGAGGCGCGCCAGGCCGAACGCGCTGACGGCCATGCCCACCAGGGCCACGTTGACACCGAAGGTCTGGGCGTAGAGCGGCAGGATCGGGCTGATAACCCCCTGGCCCGACATCGTGATGGCGGTAGGGCAGCAGAGAGCCAGCAGCGCCTGGTTGGAGGGCAGGGTACGAAGGAGCACAGCGGCGGAGCGCGCCTAGTGTACACCAGTCGCCAGGCGGAGGTCGGCAGACAGCGCTCCGTCTGGTGCCTACTGCCGGCTGCCGGCTGCCTTCTCGGCCCCGCGGGACAGTATCCAGAATAGGGCCGCTGCCACCGCCATGAGGGCCGCATTGGACAGCAGAGCCCCCTCGAAGCCTGCCTCGTCGGCAATCCAGCCCAAGGCCGGCCCCCCCAAGAGCATGCCTACGTCGCCGTAGGTGCGATAGAGCCCCATGCTCATGCCGGCCCCGCCGACCCTCGATGCCACGTCGGCGGCGTAGGCCGGGAGAGCGGGCCCCCCCATGGCCGTCGACAGGCCGGTGAGGAGGCCGAAGAGGATGAACCCCCACGCCGTCGGCGACGCTGCCAGCACCAGGATCGCCAGACCCTTCACCAGCATGCTTGGCACCAGCATGCGCCGACGGCCGATCCGGTCGGCCAGGGGCCCGGTGAAGGGCACGAAAACCATCTGGGTGGCGACCATCCCCGTGAACACCATGCCGATCTGGGCGGGGGTCAACCCGGCCCGCTGGCTGGCCACCAGAGGCGCAATGCTGAGCATCGCGCCGGCGCGGGCGAAGAAGGTGGCCATGGCGACCACGAACAGCGCCAGGAGGGCCGGCTGGAGCAGGCTCAGCGGCTGCCAGAGGGGACCCTCGGCGGCTCGCGATCGCTGGTCCGGCCGGGTTTCCGGGATGCCGAGCAGCGTCCAAAGGGCACCGATCGTCGACAGGATAGCCACCAGGTAGAAGGGGCTGGCATACCCGAACCATTCGGCCATGAAGCCACCCACCGTCGGTCCAAGGCTGACGCCGGCCAGAAAGCTGATCTCGTAGTAGGCCATCAGCCGGCCCCGGTTCTCCGGCGTGCTCAGGTCCGCCACGACCACGTGGCCGACGGTCTGAAAGGCGGCGGACCCCGCCCCGCTGACGAAGCGCCAGAAGATGAGGCTCCAGATGTCCCCGGCCATCCCGGCGAAGAGGTTGGCGACGGCGAAGACCACCGCCCCGGCCAGCATGATGGGCCGCCGCCCGAAGGCGCCGGCGGCCAGGCCCGACGGGATATTGAGCAGCAAGCGGGCCAGCCCGAAGCCGCTCACCGCCATCCCCACCAGAGCCACGTTCACCTGGAAGGTCTCGGCGTACAGGGGCAGGATGGGTGAGATGATCCCCTGGCCCGCCATGGTAATAGCCGTCGAGGCCATGAGGGGGATCAGAGCCGGCGTCGAACGGAGGGTGCGCAGCACCGGAGCGCGCCCAGTGTAGCACGGCGTGTCTCGCGTCTTTCGTCTCCCGTCCCTCGTCCCTCGCTCGCCCCTCCACCCTCCCCCCTCCACCCTTCCCCCTCCCCGTTGCCCTCCCCGCCGCGAATGGTTCTCATCCCGCTGCCGGAAGCCGAGACGATCCAAGGAGGAAGAGCATGGACTTCACCGTCCCCGACGAGTACCGCATGCTGCAGATGACGGTGCGTCGCTTCGTCCAGGAGGAGCTGATGCCCCTGGAGAAGGAGAACTACGAGCTCGTGCCCCCCGAGGTCGTTGATGCCCTGCAGGCCAAGCTGCGCGCCCTGGGGCTGTGGGCACTGGAGGTGCCCAAGGAGCTGGGCGGCGCCGACTTCACCTCCCTGGGCATGGCCTACGTCATGGAGGAGCGCCACAAGTGCATCTTGCAGGACGGCGGCGACACCATCTTCGGCGGCAACGCCGAGCCCATCCTGCTGGCCTGCGCCGACAACGACTATCAGCGGGAGAACTACCTGCTGCCGGTCATCCGGGGCGACAAGCGCCCCTCCTTCGCGCAAACCGAGCCCAACTGGGGCTCGGATCCGGCCTCCATGGAGACCCTGGCCGTCCGCCAAGGCGACAACTATATCATCAACGGCAGCAAGATCTTCATCGGGCGCGCCCGCCGGGCCGACTTCTTCCTCCTCCTGGCCAAGACCGATCGGACCAAGGGGCGGGCTGGTGTCACCTGTTTCCTGGTGGACCGCGACGCCCCCGGCTTCTCGATCGTGCGCGAGATCCCCATGATGGACGGCCAGCGCCCTTGCGAGCTCTCCCTGGTGGACTGCATCGTGCCGGTCAGGAACCGCATCGGCGAGGAGGGGGAGGGCTTCACCCTGGGCCAGCGCAACCTGGGCCGGGGACGGATGCGCTTCGGTCCCGCCGCCCTGGGCCGCAGCGAGCGTGCCCTCGAGATGGCCGTCCGCTACTCCAAGCAGCGGGTGACCTTCGGCGCGCCCATCGCTACGCGTCAGGCTATCCAGTGGATGCTGGCCGACTCGGCCATCGAGATGGATGCCCTGCGCTGGATGACCTACCACGGCTGCTGGATGGCCGACCAGGGCATGGACATTCGCGACACAGCGGCGCGAGTGAAGGTCTTCTCAGCCGAGACCGAGG
>Ga0082335_1007994_pt1 | contig 12382 bp, 16 predicted proteins | sample Subgrocontami58m_FD_72375 | JGI IMG/M metagenome (GOLD analysis project Ga0082335, IMG submission 72375) | Subsurface groundwater microbial communities from S. Glens Falls, New York, USA - GMW37 contaminated, 5.8 m (SPADES assembly) (version 2) ...
TGGACACGGCGTATCACTCCTTAGATGGAGAAGTGGAGGCTCGAACACCCCCACGATACGCCGCCTTACCGATTCACGCCGTCACCAACTTTCGGCAATAGCTCCAAATTCCTTAGCTTTGATGATGATGAAACAGACCTTCTCGGGCGAAATCGTGAGCGTTGTTTCATTCTCGCCAGCTGGCGTTTCGGTTTGACTCGATTTTTTCTGCATCCGCATCACCTGGGGTTATGGGTTGCCACACCTTGTCGCTTGGCGCGAATTTTCACGTCAATGAATGCTACCCTAAAATACGCGGAGCAGCTATTGATCCAGATCAGGCCCCTGATGACGCAACCACTAAGACGTCTAGTGGGGAGCATCGTGAACGAAATGGACCCGCTCAAGCAATTTCCGAAAGGGCACTCGCTTCTAATTGACGCGACAATGAAGCGCAGCTGGCGGCCTTCGACAACGCCAGCGTGAGGATACGTTATGGCGCAAATACCTGATGCTTACCCGCCAAATATTGGCGTAAGCTTGAGGATGGCCGCATCCAATGCGACCTGTGTCCCCGTCTTTGCAAGCTTCACGAGGGTCAGCGCGCCTTCTGCTTCGTTCGCGCCCAGCACGGCGATCAGATCGTGTCGACGACCTATGGCCGTTCGAGCGGTTTTTGCATCGATCCAGCAGAGAAGAAGGGACTCAATCATTTCTTGCCGGGAACTCCGGCGTGTCTTTCGGAACGAGCGGCTGCAACCTCGGGTGTAAATTTTGCCAGAACTGGGACATCAGCAAGGCGCGCGAATTTGACGTGCTTGCAGAGCGCGCCAGCCCGGAAAATATTGCGCGCGCCGCGCAACGGTTCGAATGTTCGAGCGTCGCCTACACCTACAACGATCCCACAATCTTTCACGAATATGCGGTCGACACGGCGATCGCCTGCAGAGCGCTGGGCGTCAAGAATATTGCGGTCACCGCCGGCTATGTCTGTCCGGAGCCGCGCGCCGAGTTCTATCGACACATGGATGCGGTTAATATCGATCTGAAGGGATTCACTGACGACTTTTACCACAAGGTCTGTTACGCGCATTTGCAACCGGTTCTCGACACGCTCATTTATGTAAAGCGTGAGACGACCGTATGGCTCGAGATCACAACATTGCTCATTCCCGGCCTCAACGACTCCGATGAGAAGATCGAGAAGATGACACAGTGGGTGGTGGAAAATCTCGGTTCGGACGTGCCATGGCACTTTACGGCGTTTCACCCAGACTGGAGAATGAGGGACATTCCCGCAACGCCGCGCGAGACCCTGGCCCGCGCTCGTCGCATCGCGATGAAGAATGGCGTTCGTTACGCCTTCACGGGCAATATCCATGATCCGGCCGGACATAGCACCTATAGCCGCAATTGTCGGACGCTTCTTATAGAGCGGAATGGATACGAGATCACGACCTGGCGCTTGAGCCCCGATGGCAAATGCGACAACTGCGCCACCCCATGCGCTGGCGTGTTCGGCCCGTCGCCTGGAGCGTGGGGCGCAAGGCGGATGCCGATCGCAGTGAGCATTTGAGCGGACGCGGGCTCCGAACAGAAGACGCCATTAAGCCCTTGGCGGTTTTTCGATCCAGCGCCGCAATGGCGCTAACACACAGGGATTCCGCCGACCAAAAAGCGTTCCCACAGCCGAGCGACGCCCGGCAATTCCCGCGCGACGATCTCGTTGACACGCCGCTCGATTTCCCGGCTAATATGTTCATCAATTGTGTTCAATCGCACGGTCACCGTTTGCGGCTGATCGATCGGCGCTCCAATTCTGCTCACCAGATAGCATTCGGCCGCTTGGACCTCCCCGATCTCATCGACGAGGCTCTCCGCGATCTGTTGCGCCATGGCGCCGTAAAGTTTGCCGACATGCGTTAGAGGGTTCTTGCCTGCGGCTGCTTCGAGACTCATGGGGCGTAACGGCGTGATCAAGCCGTTCGATCGGTTTCCTCGCCCTGTCTCGCCATCGTCGCCGGATTCGGCAGACGTTCCGGTGACGGTCAGATAGATCGCGCCGCGCTCAGGATCGTCGGCAGCATTGACAAGGATCTGGATTGGTTTGTCGGTCACCGATCTGGCTGTGCCTTTGGCGAATTCTACGACCCGTCGCTTGGCGTCGGCATAGGCCTCGGGACCAGAGAGAAATCGGCCGATCAGGGCGCAAGCGATCGTCAGCGTTATGGTCTCGTGATCGCGGACGCCCATTATCTTTACGTCTTGGCCGCAGGCGGGGAAATCTAACTTCGTTTCAGGCGCATTGAGGCGACGCTCGACCGCGAGGACAATCTTCTCGAGTTCGGTAAGAGGCGCAAAACCCACGCCGCACGAGGTGTCGTTGCAGAGCAGGACGCCACGCTCCCGTTGGCGTAGCATTATGTCGACAAGATCCCGCGAGCCCGGCCTTACCAGACAATGCAATCGGATATGTTTATCTGGGTCGAGGGCGTGGAAATGATCATGAAAAAAGCTCGCAACGGCCTGTCGGGCAAGCTCCTCGACGGCGACGCGCTCGCCGGCGTAATCAATCGTCGCGCGGCCCGACAGATAAAGATCAATCGGCTCGATCACTTCGCCGGCTCCGAACGCGGCGTTAGCCTGCCCGGCCGTCAGAAGCGCTTTGTCCACATTGTGATGGAGAATGCGGCCGAAACGCTCCAAATAGCGGCGTGACAGCGCAACGCTCAGGCGTTCGCTCAACATGTCGCAAATCGTGTCAGGATGGCCGAGGCCTTTTCTCTCGACGACTTCAACGGCGCGCGAACCGGCGAGCGGCCCATCAAGCCTTTCAACGCTGATGTTGTTCATGACCGCGATGCTCCAGCTCCTCGACCTCTGGTCGAGGAGACAGCGTCTTGCAATGAATTTCCCGGCAACCGGAGATTGGCGTAAACACGCGACCGTCGTCCAGCAGTGTCTCGTGCGCGCCGATCACCAGACAACCGCCGGCGTGCAACGCCCCCGCAATGCGGTCAAGCATTTGGCGCTGTCGTTCGATGTCGAAATAGGTAAAGACGAGATTGCGGCACAGGATGAGGTCAAAGAAGCCCGCAGGAATTTCCGACCTGATGTCCTGAAAAAGGAAGGCGAGTCCTTCACAATATTCGGCGCGAACGCAATAGCGATCGCCATCCCGCGTAAACGCTATCTCACGCCAGCGAGCGGGAACGTCTTTGAGGCTACTCGAAGAGAAGCACCCCTTCCCCGCGCGGCAAAGAACGGTTGGATCGGCGTCGCTGCCAATGATCTCGAGCCGCCCTCTCGGCAGTCGTGGGCGCACATCAAGCTCCCAAAGGATCTTGAGCGTGTAAACCTCTTCGCCGCAAGCGCAGCCTGCACACCAACAACGGACCGCGCGGTCTTGCAGACAGGCCGTCTTGCCGAGATCAGGAAGAACGCGCGCGCTCAACGTGTCGAATACGCGTTTGTCGCGATAGAAGCAGGAAATCGTAATGTGGCAAAGTCCATCGAGTCTGCCCCATTCCGCCGGGTCATTTTGGAGCTGATCGCGATACTGATCGAGCGTCTTCAATTTCAGCTCGGCCAGCCGACGACCCAGTCGTTTGCCCACCTGACGGCGAACTTTACGAAAACCTTCCCACCGCAGGCGCAAGCGCGGCAGCGCCCACTGCAGAAAGTCTGTAAGCTCCTGGTCGCGCATCGTGAGCTCGATCTCGATGGCTTCCGCATTTTCACGTCGTCGCCCAGACGCAGCCAATATCGCTGGCTTTGGGTCCGAAAGAAATCAGAATCGCATCGCGTATAGGCATCCGGTTGAGCGAGCGCCCTGTTCCAAATCTGTTCAGGGGCGCCGAATTCAACGGATTGCACCTAGCCGCTCGGCCACCTCATCGAAAGAGCTTCTCGTCACATATTCGACAGGTTCTGTTACGCTCTTGCTGAGGAAGAATCTTGCCGTTCCGCCTTCGGCCTTGTCGATGCGCTCGATCGCCGCCAAATTGAAAACGACTGGTTTGTCCCAATTGATTTCGCCTTCGAAGCCCACTTCATAGGCTATAATGTATCTTGGGTTAGCGTCGTTCTGCATGTCCGGCTCCATTGCGAATGTGAACGCGACTGAGGCGGCGCCGAAGCAACGAGATTGACGCCACGAGGAGGACTTCTTCGTCGCACTCGTGTTGGCCGCTGCATATTTTCTCACCATAGATCCAACTCATTCGAACATGAAATCGCATAACGTCGCATGAACGAGACGGCGCCGGCGTCATCGCTCTCTAGCTCGACCGGAGCGACAACTGTTGGATATTACTTGACCCGCATCAACGCCTAGAACGAATTGAACCGGTAGTGTTTAATTTGTACGAGCAACCCTATTTCTTGGGTTGTGTTCGCGGGCTGGGGAGGCGCATGGAGCCGGGGCACAATGAAGCAAGCGGAAGCGCTGCGATAAGCCCCTGTACGACTAATCTCAGGAGTTTTCCCATGAAGGTTCGAGATGTAATGCAAAGGGGGTCGAATGGCTTTCGCCCGATACGCCGATCGCGACTGTGGCGAAGAAGATGCAGGAACATGACATTGGCGCGATCCCAATCGGTGAAAATGACCGTCTTGTCGGTATGGTCACCGACCGCGACATCACGATTAGGGCCGTTGCCCAGGGTAAGGATATCTCTAAGCTCACGGCGCGCGACGTGATGACCAGCGGCGTCATCTATTGTCGCGACGTCGAGGAGATCGACGATGCGGCGCGCATCATGGAAAGTAAGCAGATTCGCCGCCTTCCAGTGATCGACGAGAACAAGCGCATGGTTGGAATTGTCACCCTTGGCGATATTTCTCATGCAGGGTCGCGCGACCTCTCGGCCGAAGTTATGAAGGCCGTTTCGGCGCATCACGCCTGAGCCGTTAAGCTACAGCGTGAATTCGCTGTCGCGACCGGCGCCGGATCGGTCGATAAATACAGCGCGTGCGAGGGGGCGCTTGCTGCAGCGTGATGCGTCCCAAAGGCCTTTGCTATAGGAACCTTACACTGGGGAGCGCGTCACATGAGCACAACAGGTTTCGAGGCAATTGATCACACGGTTCAGTTGACCCATCGCTGGGTCAATGAATTGGATGCAATGGTTGGTTGGGACAACAAGCCGCGCGCCTATCGCTTAATCAGGACGGTGCTTCAAGCTGTACGCGACTGGTTGCAGGTAAACGATGCCGCGCATCTCGGCGCGCAGTTGCCGCTCTTGCTGCGTGGCGTCTACTACGAAGACTGGCGGCCCGCCGCCACCCCGGTCAAGAAGCGCGACAAAGCGAGTTTCCTCGCCCGGATTGACGACGCCTTCGTCACCGACCCGATGAGCGACACCTTGGAGGCGGTCACGGCGACATTCCGTCTGCTCTCAGACAAAATCAGTGGCGGCGAGATTGACAAGGTGCGCCAAGCCCTGCCATCCGACCTGCGCGCGCTATGGCCTCCGCCAGCATCGAATCCACGGTGAAGCAATTGATCAATCAACGCATGTGCAAGAAAGCGTCAGATGCGATGGTCTCGGCTAGGCGCTCAGCTGATGCTCCATGTCCGGACTGCTCATCTCAACGGAACTCTCGAACGCTACTGCCGTCTGCCGCAGCCAGTTGAATGGACATGGCCGCCTGACCCCCCAACTTCTTTCAGGTCTCCATTTGATGGCCTTCTCTTCTCGGTTGAGTTTCGAGCTGAGCCGCGTCGCGCAAGCGTTCGAAAGCCATTTTCGCTACGCCGGGGCGTCTCGCCGTCTTCGGGAACGTCGCCTGCGCCGCCCATCGGCGCGCGTCAAATCTTCAAAAAGGTTGGACAAACAAATTCGCAAATTGGATGGCAACAAAACTGCGCGAGAATTCCTCGTCGGCATAGGCCTCCTAACCGTTTTCGTTTACTGGATCAACGGAATCAGACCGTACTGCACTGCCCCAACAAATGGACAGTATTGCGTTATGCGCGCCCCCGGCCCGCACCCAAGGGCCCATTCAAATTGCGTGACGCAGCCCTGTAGCCAGGGGCCGCCCCAAACCCGAAGGGGCGGCGCTCGTTCCAGCCGCCGCACGAGTTCTCCGTCTTGACACAAAGTAGAAATCATATGGAACTTCATTCGTTCGAATGTTCCGAATCCCAATGCAACGATCGTTCTTCGAGAACAGGCGACTCCACTGATGGGGCGACCCGATGGTCCGCGACGATGGGAGGGCCGGCAAGACAGGGCTGATATCCGATCAGGGCGGCGGCATCGCCAGAGCGCAACGCGCTGGCCTGGTTTCGTGGTGCCTCTATGACTGGGCCAATTCGGCATTCTCCACGATCGTCAGCACCTTTGTTTTCCCGGTGTATTTCACCCAGATGGTGGCGCGCGACCCGATCCAGGGGGCCGCGCATTGGAGTTATGCCGTCGCCGCGGCGGCGCTCGCCGTTGGGCTTGGCGCCCCGGCGCTCGGCGCCGTTGCCGACAATCTGGGAAGGCGCAAACCTTGGCTGTTTGCCTTTACGCTTCTGACGCTCATCTTCACTGCCGCTCTCTGGTGGGTGGAGCCGTCGCCACAGTTCGCCCTACCGGCGCTGGCGCTGTATGCCGCAGCCGCCACATCATTTGGTTTCGCGATGATTTTCTACGATGCGATGCTACGCACCATTGCCCCACCGGATTATCTCGGGCGCCTCTCCGGCTGGGGCTGGTCGCTGGGTTATGCCGGCGGCCTCATGTGTCTCGTGGCGGCGTTGCTTGGCTTGCTGAAGGCGGATCCACCGCCGTTCGGACTAGCAATCGCGCAAGCTGAACATATTCGTGCAACCAACCTGCTCGTGGCGGCATGGTTCGCACTCTTCTCGATTCCGATCTTCGCATTCACGCGGGACCGACCCGCCACTAGCATCTCTCTCAATCAGGCCGTGCAGACGGGGATAGCCGGCCTCTCGAGCAGTGTGTGTCGGATCGTGCGGCGCCACAGCATAGGCCGGTTCCTGATTGCCTACATGCTCTATTCGAACGGCATCAACACGCTTTTTTCTTTTGGCGGCATTTATGCGGCCGGCGCCTTTGGCTTGAGCCTGGACGAGGTTCTCTATTTCGGGATCGTCTTGAATGTGACCGCAGGCCTCGGCGCCGCAACCTTTGCATGGATCGATGACCTGATTGGCTCGAAATGGACAATCCTGATCGCATTATGCGGGTTAAGTTCTCTCGGACTGGCGCTGGTGTTTATCCAGTCGCAAGCTCTGTTTTCTATATTGGGCAGCGTTTTGGGCCTGTTCGTTGGGCCGGCGCAAGCTGCGGGGCGCTCAATGATGGCGAGATTAGCTCCGTCCGGTCTCGAAACGGAGGCATTCGGTCTCTACGAACTTTCCGGAAAAGCGACAATCTTCGCTGGGCCCCTTGTCCTGGGATTCGCCACCTGGATGTTCCAGTCGCAGCGCGCCGGCATGTCGACTATCCTGCTGTTTTTTGTGGCCGGCGTGTTTTTCTTGCTGCCACTGCGCGGGCCAGTCCGATCGAACGGCGGCTAGGGATCTGCACTTCGCGCTTGATGCCCGTAGGCCCAAGCCGGCCAATCATGAGGTTGCCGGAAGAGAGAACGTCCGCGACGCGCGTGGCGCGGATGCAGCTCGACGGCATATTCACGATCCTATCGAATATCTTCACGCCAACCGCCGCGCTCGCCCGCCGCGATCATGGACGCGACGCTCTTTTGGGCAAGCCTTCCGTGTCGCGCGCAACGCGCCGACAGGCCCTGGTCCGAAAGGGATTGTCGCCCTTGATCGCTACCTGGACGCCTGCTCACAACCCGAAGGGATAAGTGTCGGGGACGCCATGCGGTCGACCAATTGGAAGCGGAGTCACGGCTCTCGTCTCCTCGAACCAGACATAGGCGTCAAACTGCTCCGCGAGCACGGCCGCAAAATAGTGGCTGAGGAACTCGGTTTCGGGCCGATAGACAACGCCGATGGCGCGTTCGAGCATCGGTTCTCGCAAAACGTCCGCGAGAAGCCGTTTGCGCGGTTCGCGCCAGTCAGTGAGCGAGCGAGCAAGCCCGGTCTTGCGAAAAGCATATTCGTAGCTGTCCTCGCGGGCCGGAAGCACTGTCTTGATCTCCATCGGCTGGTCCCAGTCGCTCGCCGCGGCGACAGTGCCGCGATCCGTGCCGAAGCCGATGAGGACGGCGTTATCCCCGAAGGCCGTCCGGCACAGTTCGCCAATGTTGAACTCGCCTGCCCAGCCCATAGCGGTCGCCACTGCGTTGCCGATATGTGAATTATGAGCCCAGATTACGGCTTTCGCCCCGCGCCCCCGATGAGCGAGGAGAGCTTGCAGCGTTGTGAACATGTGCCGATCGCGCAGGTTCCAGGAATCGCGCGAACCGCGATACATCAGCCGGTAGTATTCCTCGGCCGCGCGGACGATCCGTGCGTTCTGAGCGGCGTCGAAGAAGGCTTCGCCATCGTCTTGCATGTAAGCCAGTCGTTTTGAAAGCAAGCCCGTGAGTTGTGCGGCCGCCTCGTCTTCGCAGGGTTTCCGCTGGCCGCGAAGGACCGCCCGCCCATAAAGGGCGGGCTCGTCCTGCCAAGGCGTAAGGCAGGCATAACGCCGGCGGGCGACCTTGGCTGCTTCTGGATCGACACGGTCAAGATAATCGACTACCGCTCCGATCGAGGCGCCGAGGCTATAAACATCAAGTCCGTGGAATGAAACGCGGCGCTCCGCCGGCAGTCCCTCGTTATGGTCTCTCAACCAATCCAAAAATTCCATCACTTCGACGTTGCGCCACATCCAAGTCGGAAAACGGGTGAAGGCTTCGCCGGAGACTGCCTTCGGGGCATAATGGCGGACATAGCGATCTATCCGCGCCGCATCTGGCCAATCGGCCTCAACGGCGACGATGGTGAAGCCATGGTTTCTGACGAGTTCCCGGGTGATGGCGGCGCGCGCTCGATAGAATTCGGACGTTCCATGGGTCGCCTCGCCGAGAAGCACGACCTGAGCGTCGCCGAAGCGGGCGAAGTGTTCTCCGAAATGCTCAGCCCGCTCGGGCGGGGGCAGGGACTCACTCTGGCCGGTAAGAGCCCTTGTAATCGCGGATCGGACGTTCTCCCGATCGATAGTGGCAGCCTTCCTGTCGACCATGGACATCTCCGGTTGTGGGAGGGTTCGCGCTGATCCGAGCGTAGCGATCATTGGAACACACCAGACCTCGTATCAAGCCTGTCGCTACGCAACGGGCATTGACACGCTAGCGGGCGGAAATCGGACGGATGGGTTATAGTGTGTATCGGCGCGGGGTCCGGATGCCGATCGGCACGCGAAGTCACTCATTTAAATGGTGCAGATGGGGTCATTCCGTGGCGCCGATTTACACGCGGGCTTCGCCCAGGAAGGGCCGGAAGGCTTGCCATTCTCTCCGGGCGCCATGTTGAGACCTGTGAAGAATTCTCGCCAACCCAGGGCGACCGACGCCGGATCAGCCTCATAGGCCGCTAATAGATTTTCAATATAGTTGTGTTGACGCCTTGCGGCCGCCACGCTCTCTCTTGCGCGACAAATCGCGCAGAGCTCGGGGCTGCGCCACCTTCTGGCCTAGCCTCGCTGGGGAAAGTCACGGGCCTCAGGACATGAGCGATCAGCTTTCGCGCATGAGACAGCGCATTGCCGTCACACATCATCAACGCGTAAGCTTGCGGGAGCAAGTCGAGTAGCGCTTGAACATCGGGAACTCAGGAGCCGGCCCATGGACCTCAGCATTATCTTGTGGGCCTTCGTCATCTTTGTTTTGCTGCAGCCGCTGTTGAGACAATTCATTCTCGAGCGCTTGCGCCAGCGCAAGATCTCACAGATCGAGCGGGCCCGCGGATCCCGGGTGATATTGCTCGTTCATCGCGAGGAGCGGCTAACTCTTTTGGGTCTCCCCATCGTCCGCTACCTTGACATGAACGATTCAGAAGAGGTCATGCGCGCGATCCAATTGACCGATCCGAACGTGCCTCTCGATGTGGTTCTGCATACGCCAGGCGGCTTGTACCTGGCGGCGACCCAGATTGCGCTGGCGCTCAGCGGGCACAAGGGCAAGGTGACGATATTTGTCCCGCACTACGCCATGTCGGGCGGGACATTAATTGCGCTCGCCGCAGACGAGATCGTGATGTGTCGGCACTCCGTGCTGGGGCCGCTCGAACCGCAGGTCGAGGGCCTGCCGGCCGTTTCGCTCTTGCGTGTTATCGAGCAAAAGCCCATCGCAGAGATCGACGATGAAACCCTCGTTCTCGCCGACATCGCTCAAAAGGCGCTCGCCCAGCTCGAGCAGACGGCAACGCAGCTTTTGGCGGATCGCATGGACGCGACCCGCGCTGCGGAGCTCGCCAAGACGCTGACGAACGGCCGTTGGACGCACGACTACGCGATCACGGCCGCTGAGGCGCGCGAGCTCGGATTGCCTGTCAAAACCGAGATGCCACCCGAGGTGCTAGAGCTCCTCGCCCTCTACCCGCAGCCAATCCGCGGGATGCCGTCCGTCGCATATCTGCCCAGCCCGCACTCCCGAAACGCTAAATGACAGTGTAGCAAATGGCGCTCCGTTGGCGGTACGCGCGCTCCAAACGGCGCGCAGTCCAGTGGGCAGGCGACCCGAGCCCCTGCTCTCGCTTTTTCCTTGGCTTGGGGGTCGGCTCGGACAATCGCAGAGTTTTGCCTTTCGAATAGGTATTGAAGGGCTCGGCCGGACGCCAGCGCTTCCGTTCAATCGAAGTCCAGATGCTCTGCGGCGACGATCGCCCAGAGCGTGAGCACCGGTGCCTGATTAATTTCGATGGCTCGGCTCCTTGAGCGGCGGCTTCCTTTCGCTTTCGTAGGATTTGCGCGCGCTCGAGTTGTTCCTGAGGCCTGAAGAGGTTCAAATCGCCGCGACAAGTGCAAACGTTTCTATCGATACACGATCAGGTCGCCAATCTTTTCCATTTTCCCTGCAATAGACTTTCCGCCGTCGATCATCGTGATATGCGCGCCCGAGCCTTTGCCACCTGGAACGAAATCACCAACACCCGATTTGCTGCGTGACGCCAGCTAATATTGCATGCCCTATCGTTCCGCGATTGGTCCCGAGGAGCCGAGAGCAGCGCGAGACCTTGAACGCTTTCAGGCGTCAAGGCCGCGCAGATGGCCGCGAGTGCGCCGCCAAGCGAGCGGCCAACCAGAAAAGGTCGTGCGCCTCCATTGTCATCCGAAATCTTCGCGACGCATTCAAGGGCGGCTTGCGCGTGCTCTTCAATTCCGTTGCTTCCAGTTACGGAGGAAGCCCGCTGCCATTCAAGGAGATAGACGTGGAAACCTTGCTCCAGACAGTATCGTAATGCGCTCGCTTACGAAGTGGCATCCCAGACGTAGGGACGCTTGATGGGCGCCGCTACAACAAGCAGGGAACGAGACGCGCCGCAACCAGCATAGTCGCGGAGACGCCAATACGCTCCAGAAACGATCACATCGTATATGCATTCCTTCGGGTCGAGACCAAATGCTCCAAGCGCGTCGTCCTGCGCTCGACGAACAATGTCTGCGAGGGCGAACTGATCTCGGTAAAAAACGTCAAGCGCATTCCCCTGTGAAGCAGTTTGGGCTACGGGAGATTGCACCATCCAAGCCATCGCTCGCAAATTGCCCTTTGATCGCGTTTCAAGTCGCGAAACGCGGAGTTCAGTTTTTCATATCAGCGCCGCGAGGATGCGCACGCCTTTTACGGCGTTGTCGATCACGTCGTCGGGGCGCTTTTCTACTTTAGGGTCTGTTAGCATTGCGGTCCTCTATTTTGGATTGCATATAAGCGATGACGTTTCCGTTATCGTTTGCTGCTAAAGCAAAAGCCTCAGCGAGGTCTGCGCACGCCTCGTATAGCTCAAGCTCTCCACGCTTATAGCTCTCCAAAACTGTATGGAGAAAACGATCCAAAATTCGATGATCCCTCTCATTCAAATGCAGCATCGGCAGCTCCAGGCTTTGCGCTCAGCACAACATGCGCTCGCGGCCCGGTTCGCGCAATCGTCAACTGCGTCAATAATCAAACCGACAAACTACCCCGGCAGCGACCCGCTCACGTAGCGAGGTTAGCTTCATACAGTCCTTTTATGATGTGGTCGTGCAGATCAGCGTCTTCGATCATCGCGGCGCTTATCGTCTCGTCTCCGAACCTGAGGGCTTCGGACATGCCCCGCCCCCAATCCTTGGCGCCGAGATGGCCCTGGCCAATGCGCATCAGGGCGTAAAGTTCGCAGCGCGAGCTATTGCCGAAAGTTGGTGACGGCGTGAATCGGTAAGGCGGCGTATCGTGGGGGTGTTCGAGCCTCCACTTCTCCATCTAAGGAGTGATACGCCGTGTCCAAGGATAACGTCATCAA
>Ga0082335_1008002_pt1 | contig 12375 bp, 10 predicted proteins | sample Subgrocontami58m_FD_72375 | JGI IMG/M metagenome (GOLD analysis project Ga0082335, IMG submission 72375) | Subsurface groundwater microbial communities from S. Glens Falls, New York, USA - GMW37 contaminated, 5.8 m (SPADES assembly) (version 2) ...
GCACGACCTTGGCAATCGTCTCGGCACTCAAGGGCGGCTTGCGGCCCGGTCGGCTCGCGTCGCGCCGCAGTCCGGCGATGCCGGTAGCCAGATAGCGCTCCTGCCAGCGGGCGACGGTCACTTTGCTCATACTCACGGCCCGGGCGATCGTCATCACCCGGACCCGATCAGCCGCAAGCAGCACGATCCGCGCTCGCCAGACCAGCTTCTGTGGCGTATTCCGCCCCGAAACCCAACCTTCCAGCGTCGCCCGATCCGCAGGAGACAACCAGATGCATGCGGAGGTCTTCTTCATGCCGCCAGGTTCGCACGCCTGGGTAAGCATGGGAACTATTTGTTAGGATCGATACACTAGGTCGCCGTCGCCGCCACCCGCGAGCGCGCCATCCAATGCCAGGTCACCACCGAGACCGCGATCACCACCGGCGGCACGACCACCAGGTTCAATGCCGTCCAGCCCCACACCGCCTCGATCACGCCCGAGGTCAGGGCCGTCATTGCCACGTTCGCGAACACGATGAAGTCGTGCGTCGCCTGCACCTTCACCCGCTCCCGCTGCGTATAGGCCGTGGTCAGCATGGTCGTGCCACCCACGAACATGAAGTTCCAGCCGATTCCCAGCACCGCCAGCGCGACGAAGAACGTCCAGAACAGCGGCGCGAAGTACAGGTTGATCGCCACCGCGCTCAGGGTCAGCATCCCGCCGGTCAGGATGATCTGGTGGATGCCGAATTTCTGGATCAGGCGTCCGGTCACGAACCCGGGTGCATACATGGACACCGAATGCGCCCGGATCACCTCGGCGCTGGCCGCGACGCCGAATCCGCACAGCATCATCTGCAATGGAGTCGAGGCCATCAGCAGGTTCATCGTCCCATACCCGACCAGGGAACTGACCACCGCGGCCACGAAATTGGGGCGGGAGACAATCTCGCCAAACGGTATCGGCACGCCGGTCGCCTTGGGCGGGGCAGGGGGGAGCTCGGTGTAATACAGCAAGACCGCCGCGATCATCGGCAAGGTCGGCAGATACAGGTAGGTCGCCAGGAACATGAAATTGGCGATCAGGTCATGCGTCTGCTTGACCATCTCCGGCCCCACGATCGCCGACAGCACGCCGCCGGCCATCACCAGGGAGATGGCGCGGGCGCGGGCCTCCGGTGCGGCAACCTCGGCCGCGGCGAAGCGCAGGTGATGCGACATGCCGAAGCCGATGCCGGCCGGGATCGCGCCCAGGCAGTAGATTACGAAATTCTTCGAATAGACCCCGGTTGCGAAGGTCAGGCTGCCCGAGAACATGATCGCGCAGGCCAGCCAGAATCCTTTCTTGCGACCGAACCGGGTAAAGGCCCAGCTCGCCACGACAGACGAGCACATCACCGAGACCATCTGGATCGCCATCGGCAGGGTATTCAGCGCCGACCCGGACAATTGATAGCCGATCAGCGATGCCATGATGGTCTGGCCCGCCATGACCGCGTGCAACATCGCCTGGCAGGCGAAGAGAAGCCAGACGTTTCGGTTCATGGTGGCGGGTTCATGGAAGGTTCGTTCCCTCGGACGGTGGGCGCGGTCTAAAAATGGCTCCAGCCCCCTTTCTTCAGGGCAAGGGATTCTCCGCCGGGGCCACGCACCATGACTCCAGGCGCACCGGAATGAAAGGTGCCGATCCGCGTGACAGGGATGCCGGAATCTCGGGCCGCCGCCAGTAGCGCCGCCTCCCTCGCCGGCGGCACGGCCATCAGCACCTCGTAGTCATCGCCCCCCGTCAGGCAGGTTTCCATCCAATCCGACTCGGTCGCCTGCGCCGCCCGTGCCTGTTCGGACAACGGCACGGCCATTGCGTCCAGGTCCGCGGCGACCCCGCTTTCCCGACAGATATGCCCGAGGTCCTGCACCAGCCCATCGGACACATCCATCCCGGCCGAGGCGATCCCACAGATCGCCAGTCCCACCCGGGGCTGTGGCAATCGATACCGATCCAGCAGGAACCCTGAGGGGTCCGTGAGCCTGCCCAGCGCCACCTGCAACCCCAGCGCCCCATCGCCGATCGTACCGGTGACCCAGATGCCGTCCCCAGGGCGGGCGCCGATCCGCCGTACCGCCTGCCCCGGTGCGACATGGCCGATAATGGTCAAAGACAGAGAGATCGGGCCCGGGGTCGAGGTCGTGTCGCCGCCCAGCAAGGTGACGCCATAGGTCGCCTGATCCGCCGCCAACCCGGCGGCAAATCCCGCGTACCAGGCATCCGGCGTCGTGCGTGGGGCCGAGACCGTCATCAGATAGGACAGCGGCACCGCGCCCTTGGCCGCCAGATCGGACAGATTGACCCGCAGCAGCTTGCGCCCGACCAAATCCGCCGGATCGTCGGGCAGGAAATGCACGCCGCCCACCATGGCGTCGCACGTCAGCACCAGCTCCCGTCCTGGCGGCGGCATCATCACGGCGGCATCGTCGCGCAACGCCAGCGCGCCGGGCCCGGCCAGAGGACGGAAATGGCGTGCGATGAGAGAGAATTCTGGGGGGAGGGGCGATTCGCTCATGCTTCTCCGGTCCCCGGCGGAAATCCCAATAACATCCGCCCATACGGCACCATGGCCAGTTGCGGATGCACCACCGAGTGCGTGGCGATGGTCAGGATATCCCGCAGCAACGGCTGCAGCGGGTCGGAATCGTAGACCACCCGGGCGCCCAGAACCTCGGTCAGTTTCTCGACTCCCTGACGCAACTGGGCGGTCGCATAGGCGATGTCGCGGCGGTTGCGCATGATATCGTCCGCAATGATGGGCCGGCCGGAGGCGATGACCGCCATGCTCTCGTCACGCCTGGTGTGCATCACCAGGGTTGCCAGGTCGATCGCGGCCGAGGCCTGCCCCAGCGCCATCTGCACAACCTCGGACTCCGCCAGATCCCGCACGCCGCGCGACAACCGCGCCCGGATCGCCCCCGGCACGTGCGTCAACGCTCGGCGTGCCAGCGAGAAGGCGACGGCTGGCAGGGAGAACGGCACCAGATAACCGCGCGGAACCCGCAGCACGTCATAGTCGGGATGCACCAGGCTGCCCGGCGTGGTGCCGGCCATCAGATCCGCCAGCTTTACCGTTCGATGCGCGGGGATGAAGACGTCGTCGATCGCCAGGGTGCGGCTGGCGGTGCCGCGCAGGCCCAGGACGTGCCAATCGTCAATGATATCGATCTGGTTCATCGGCACCAGCATGTAGCGCGTCGGCTTGTTGCCGGCGGCGTCCTCGGCGCGAGCACCGACGATCGCCCATTGCGCATGCAGGCAACCCGAGGAAAATCCGAATTTCCCACTCAGGCGCCAGCCACCTTGTGTGGCCCGGGCGGTCTCTCGCGGCGCCAGCGATGATGAGGCAACCGCTGACGGATCGTCGCCCCAGACATCGATCTGCGCCTGCTCCGGCATGCAGGCGATAATCCATTGGTGCTCGCCCAGCACGGCATAGACCCAGGCGCTGGCGCCGCAGCCTTCGGCCAGGATCTCGACAATGCGGGAGAAGACGTCGAACGACGCCTGCTGCCCGCCGAAGCGCCGGGGCTGCAACGCGCCCAGTATCCCGGCATCCCGATAGGCGTCGACGGTTGCCCGGGGCACCGAGCGGTCCGCATCCGCCGCGGCGGCGCGGGCGGCAAGGGTTGGGACCAGGGCATGGGCTCGGTCCAGGAGCGTGGCGGTCATGGGTGCAGCGGGTGTGGAAGGGCGGGGCTCCGCCCCGGACCCCGCCAAGGGGCTTTGCCCCTTGGATCCCCACCAAAGGCGCGGCCTTTGGAATGCGATTCTGTTGGTGTTTGAACCGGGGGCCCACACGGACGTTGCAACGACAGGTTTGGCCCCCACTTCAAACACCAACGATCCGGTTCCAAGGGCCGTCGCCCTTGGTGGGAGGTCCAGGAGGGCAAAGCCCTCCTGGTGGGGGCCGGGGCAAAGCCCCGCCCTTCCACACCCACTACTCCGCCCAAGACGACCGTCCCTGGATTGCCCACCGACCGTCCTGCTTCGTCACGATATACAACGATCGATAGCTGCCGATCGGGCTGTCATCGGCGCGATAGCGGGTAAACTGGACGCGGAAATGCACTTTGTCGGGTCCGGCATCGACCACCTCCACGTAATCCCATGCCGTGCGAGCCCAGCCGACGGACTGTCCCTGCCGGCCCCAGACCGCACTTTTGAAGTCCGCTGGCGTCGGCATCACCGTAACTTTGCCACTATGGAAGCGCACATGCGGGAAATGGAACCAGCGTGTGCGAAGGGCATCGGCATCTTCGGCATTGAACGCCGCCATGAAACCGTCCATCGCCTGCCGCGCGTCGGCGACCGCGTCGTTATTTGAATCGAGCATCATGTCATCCTTGTCATCCAGGACCCAGTCGCGATCCGCCGATCCTATTCCAGCCTTTGCCTGGCGGGCGAGTCTGGTTGGATTGTGCGTCATTCTGGTGGCACCGCTGCTCCTGGTCGAGGTGCCGCCGCTGCTGGACTACCCGAACCATCTCGCCCGTCTTTTCGTACTGGCCCTGGGGGGCAGCGACCCAGTCGTGGCCGGGTTCTACACGGTGCGTTGGTCGATCATTCCCGACCTTGGCATCGACCTGATCGGCCCGCCTCTTTTGCACGTGTTGCCGGTGCATGTCGCCGGGCGCATCCTGATCGGCGTGGTCTTGCTGCTGCCGGTGCTGGGGGCAGTCGCTTACAGCCAGGCTCTCCTCGGCCGCCGGTCCTGGTGGTCGCTGGGCTGCGGTCTGGTTGCCTATCACCAGACATTCATGCTGGGGTTTCTGAATTTCACCGCCGGCATGGGACTTGCTCTGTTGCTCGCCGCCGTCTGGATGCGTCACCGCGAATCGCATCCGTGGCGCACCGTTGCCCTCACCGCCCTCGGCTGTGTCGCCCTATATGTGTGCCACCTGATGGGCGTGGTGTTCCTGGGCATCCTGATCGCGGCGCATGAGCTGACGTGGTTGTCGCAATCCCCCAGGTCCCATCTGATGGCGCCCCGCGCCTTGCTGATGCGCCTCGCCGCCGTGGCATCCGTCTTCGTCGTGCCCTTGGCCCTTTATGCCGGTTCGGCGCTGTCGCGGGAGGCCGGCGGGCTGGCCTATCTGACCGCACAAGGGAAACTGGCGCAGCTTCTGGTGCCGTGGACGAACTACCTGCTGCCGCTGGACATCGCCACCGCGTGTGCGACGGCGGCAGCCGTCGGGTTCCTGCTGGTCCGGCGGCAGTTGCGGGTTCCCAGGCAGGCGGCAATCGTCCTCGTGCTGCTGGGCGTGTTGTATCTCGCATGTCCGTTTGCCTATGCGGGCGTTATCAATGTGGACATGCGCTTCGTCGTGCTGGCCGGGTTCATGCTGTTCGCCGGCCTGGCGCCGGCGCGGGTGCCGACCTGGTTGGCCTCGGCCATGGTTGTTTTGTTTCTCGTGCGGATCGGCGTGGTGGCGGTGGCGTGGCTAGGGCATGCCGAAACGATCGCGGCACTGCGCGGTGTCATCGCCTCGGTGCCAACCGGCAGCACGGTCTTCGTCTCGACAATGAGGCCAGAAAGCCGCTTCGGAATCGCCGATGCGCGCCGCCTGTCCAACGGCGATTCGACCACGAACCATCTCCCGGCCCTGCTGTTGATCGAGCGGCGGGCCTGGTGGCCGTTCATGTTCGACAACGAGTCCCAGCAGCCGATTGTGACCCGCGCGCCCTATCTGGCACTCGCGCTGCGGGCCGATCGCATGCCGGAGGACCAACGCAGGATCCCCGCGTCGGCTTGCGACCTGGCCGGTTTCGACTATGTGCTGATGATGGGTCGATTGGCCGATGCGCCGGAATTTCTGGTCCCGGTCGCGGCCTCGGATCGGGCCTCGTTGTATCGGGTCAGGCATGCCGCCTGTCTGGAGCGCAGACAGACCTCTTGAGTATCGGGCGGCGCGGTTCCCAGCCCAGCCGGGGCCTGTGCGCGCTCCGCACCCGGGTCCATGAGCGAACCGACATGCCCGCTGGGGCGGAAGGGCCTTCCGGATCGGGCCGATGTGTCGATACACTCCGGATACACGGCGAGATCGGGACGCGCGCGGTTGTGTTGGCCCGCTCGTCACACGCTCAGACCCAGAGCCGGAGCGCGCCAAGCGGGCTCGAACGTGGCCCGATGCATTCCAGCTCTCCGCCAAAGAAGGAAACCGCCGCATGACCTGGTCGATCGTTGCCCATGACCCGAACAGCGACGCGTTTGCCGTGTCCGTCGCCACCAAGGCGTTCGCGGTCGGCGCGTCCTGCCCCTTCGTGCGGGCCGGAGTCGGCGCCGTCTCCACCCAGTCGATGACCAACCGCTATCTGGGGCCGGCGATCCTGGACGCGATGGCGCGCGGGATCCCGCCAAAAGCGGCGATCGAGGGCGCGTTGGCCGGCGATGAGGGACGCGGCATCCGTCAGGTCCACGCGGTCGACCGGCATGGCCGCACCGCCGCCTGGACCGGAGAGAATTGCGTGATGTGGTGCGGCAATGTCTCGGCCGGTGGCATCAGCGTTGCTGGCAACATGCTGGCCGGGGAGCCGACCATCGTCGAAACTCTGGCCACCTGGAAGGCCAACCAGTCCCTGCCGATGCCGGACCGGCTGATGCTCGCGATGGAAGCTGGCGAGGCGGCCGGCGGCGACCGGCGCGGCAAGCAATCCGCGGCCATGGTGATGGTTACCACCGAAGACTTCCCCGACCTGAACCTCCGCGTCGATGACCACCCCGAACCGTTATCGGAACTACGCCGTCTGCTCGGCCTCTGGAAGGAGCAGGGCGTGCCGCGCCTGGGGATCGCGCCGTCAAAATCCAACCCATCGGGGCTGGTCGACCTGGACGCAATCGAGGCCGGTTGGATCGCGCGCGGATTGGATTTGCGGTTCCGACGCTGATAACGGCCCCGCACGCAGCCTGATCCACACCGGTTGGGGGGCTATTCACGATTGACGTGGCCACACGAAGTGCATTCGCGGCTGGCCGGCCTCTGTCAGGCCCTGAGTCCGCCTACAGCATGCGTTGCAGAATCAGTTTCTGCACATCCGACGTGCCCTCATAGATCTGGCACACGCGGACATCGCGGTAGATCCGCTCCACCGGATAGTCGGCCAGGAACCCATATCCGCCCAGGGTCTGGATCGCGACGGTGCACACCGATTCCGCCACCTCCGAGGCAAACAGTTTGGCCATGCAGGCCGCTTCCAGCGACGGGCGACCGTCGGCTTTCAAGCGCGCGGCGTGCAGGGTCAGTTGACGGGCGGCTTCCAGCTTGGTCTTGGCATCGGCCAGACGAAAACCCACCGCCTGGAAGTCGATGATGGCACCGCCGAAGGCCTTGCGTTCCTTGGCATAGCCGATCGCATAGTCCAGCGCGGCGCGGGCCATGCCGACGCTCTGCGCCGCGATGCCGATGCGTCCGCTTTCCAGGGTGGACAGTGCGATTTTGTAACCTTCGCCTTCCGCGCCGATGCGTTGGTCTTCCGGGATCTCCACGTCCTGAAACGTCAGTGCGCAGGTGTCGGAGGCTTTCTGGCCGAGTTTTTCCTCGGTCCGCGCAACCGAGAATCCGGGGTGGTTCTTTTCGATGACGAAAGCCGACAGGCCGCGCTTGCCGGCGCTGGGATCGGTGACGGCGAAGAACACGATGCTGCCGGGATGGGTCGCGTTGCTGATGAACTGCTTCGACCCGTTGACGATGTAACGGTCGCCTTTCTTCACCGCCCGCGTGCGCAGGTTGGATGCGTCCGACCCCGCCTGCGGCTCGGTCAGACCGAAGGAGCCGACATGCTCCCCGGTGGCCAGCTTACGGAGCCAGCGGTCCTTCTGGGCATTCGTGCCGAAATTATTCACCACGATGCAGGTGGGTGAGTTGTGCACGGACACCATGGTGGACACCGAGCCATCGCCCGCGGCGATTTCCTCCAGCACCAGGGCATAGGTCACGGGATCGATCTCGGAGCCATCCCACTCGGCCGGCGTCGTGGCGCCGAAAATGCCCAGTTCGCCCAGTTCGGCGATGATTTCTGGCTCGATCCGGGTGGCTTTCTCCCGGGCGGCGGCGTGGGGCGCCAGGCGGTCCTGGGAGAATTTCCGGACCATGTCGATGATCAGGGTATCGCCGTTCTGGGAGATGCTGTCGGGCATAAGCGCCTCGGTGAGTAGGGAGCGCTGCTGATCTACTCCCCCAGGGGTGGGCGGTCCACCATGATCCGGTTCCAAGGGCCGTCGCCCTTGGCGGGGATCCAAGGGGCAGAGCCCCTTGGTCGGGGTTCCGGGGCGGAAGCCCCAGCTGTCAGTTCAAAAAAATCTTCCCCGGATTCATCACCCCCCGAGGATCCAGAGCCTGCTTCACCGACCGCATGACCGCCAGCGCCCCCGCCCCATGCTCCTGCTCCAGGAACTCGCGCTTGCCGATTCCCACCCCATGCTCCCCGCTGCAAGACCCGCCGAGAGACAAAGCCCGGGCAACGATCTGCTTGTCCAGCTCCCAAGCCCGCGCCAGCCCGTCCGGCTCCGGCGGCACCAGGATCACGGTGTGGAAATTGCCATCCCCCACATGCCCGACGATCGGCGCGGTCAGGCCGGAGGCGGCGATGTCTTCCTTGGCGCCCAGGATCGCCTCATCCAGGCGGGAGATCGGCACGATTGCGTCGGTGGCGATGCCCTTGTGGCCCGGTTTCAGCGCCAGCGCGGCCCAGAGCGCATCATGGCGCGCCTGCCACAATTTATGGCGTTCGGCGGCGTCGGTGGCCCAGCGGAAACCCTGACCGTTGTAGCCGTTGGCGATCTCCTCGGCCTGTTGCGCCTGTTCGGCGACTCCGGCCGCGGTGCCGTGGAATTCGAAAAACAGGCTGGGCGTCGGTTCCAACCCCTCCAGTTTCGAGTAGGCGATGCAGGCGGCGAGTTGCACTTCGTCCAGCAGTTCCATCCGCGCCACGGGGATGCCGGTTTGCAGGATGGTGATGACGGTCTCGATAGCGTCCTTCAGCGTCGGGAACTGGCAGGTGGCGGATGACACCGCTTCGGGGATGCCGTGAAGGCGCAACTGGATTTCGGTAATGACCCCAAGCGTGCCCTCCGAGCCCACGAACAAGCGGGTCAGGTCGTAGCCGGTGGCGGATTTGCGCACCCGACCGCCGGCGCGGATGACGCGTCCATCCGCCATGGCCACCGTCAGGCCCATCACGTTCTCCCGCATCGTGCCGTAGCGCACCGCATTGGTGCCGGACGCGCGGGTGGCGGACATGCCGCCGATGGTGCAGGCCGAGGTGCCGGGATCGACCGGGAAGAACAGCCCCAGATCGCGCAGATGGGTGTTCAACTGTTCCCGCGTCACGCCGGCTTCGACGCGGCAATCCATGTCCGCCTGGCTGACATCGATGATCCGCGTCATGCGGGACAGGTCCAAGGTGATGCCGCCGCGGACCGGCGTGACGTGACCTTCCAGGGAGGTGCCGGCGCCCCAGGGCACCACCGGTATGTGGTCCGCATTGCATAACGCCAGCACGCGGGCGGCTTCTTCAGAGGTCTCCACGAAGGCGACGGCATCGGGCAGCACCGGGGTCTGGGTATCCTGGCCGTGGCTGTGGTGGTCCCGCAAGGCTGCGTTGGTGGTCAGACGCTCCCCCAGGAAGGCGCGGGCGGCTTCAATGACGTTTTCGACGGGCATGCATGCTCCCCTGGGACGATCCCCTGATCTGCTTGCGGGAGGATTGGCGTGGTGGTGGGTTGCTGGCAAGACCGGTGTCGGTGGTACCCGTCCGCGGCAATCATCTGATCGGGCGATTCGCCCCGGCATCTGATCGGGCGGTTCGCCCTGGCGGCGAGGGTTCCAGCCGAGCGGTTTGGACTGCGGCGCAGGTTGGCCGATATTGTTGCGCGGATGGCATGCCGCCCCCATGATCGGGCCTGCAAGGCCCGGATTGCAGGGTGTTTACCCGGAGGGTCAGCACATGAATTTCGACCCACAGAAGTTCTTCATCGGCTTGACGGATTTTTTTTCGATCCTGATGCCGGGTGCGATGCTGACCTATCTGGGCCTGCGGTTGTTTCCGGAGTTGCGGAACCATCTCGCCATCCCGCCGCGCGACAGTGGTGAATTCTGGATGGTGTTCCTGTTCGCCAGCTACCTGATCGGTCATTTCTCATTCCTGATCGGGTCGCGGCTGGATTCGCTGGTGTATGATCGACTTCGGCGCTGCACCCGGTGGGGACAGATCACGGGAAACCTGGCGCGGGAGCGGCCACTGTCGAATCGCTGGCTGCGCCGGATCGCCAGCGCGAGATGGCTGTTCGGCCGGGATGCCGATGAGGCTGCGATGCAGGTCGAGCGCATCAAAGCCCGATGGCTGGCGCCTCTGGGGGTCGAGAACGCCATCAACGCATTCCAATGGAGCAAGGCGCTCCTGCAAAAGGATATGCAAGAAGGGTTTCTGACGGTCCAACGGTTTGAGGCCGATTCCAAATTCTTTCGCAGTTTTGTCGTCGTGCTCGCCGTGTTGGCGCTGGCCGCCGCGGCTCGGAGCCGGCCCATCGCGGCTGGGGTTTGTTTCGCCGCCATGGTACCCGCGCTGTGGCGGTACATGGACCAGCGCTTCAAATCCACACAGGCGGCCTACTGGTTTGTCATCCTGCTGGAATCTCGACGTGACACGCCATTACCCGCCAGCCCGCGAAAGGATGGCCTGACTCTCGCCGGGGGTATTGTTTTCAAAGGCCGAGGTGAATCGGCGGAATACCTGTTGGTCCAGGCCGAGATGGATCGCACGGAATGGGTGCTGCCCAAGGGACACATCGAAGCGGCAGAGGACCCGCGCGTCACCGCGGTGCGGGAAGTGCAGGAAGAAACCGGGTGCCTGGCTCGTATCGTTGCTTTCCTGGAGGATAAACCGCTGGGCAATGAGCCGTGGGTACCGCCGGTGCGCTGGTACCTTATGGAGTTTCAGGAGGCTGGAGCCCAGCGATTCGACGACGCCCGACAGGTGGTCTGGCTGTCGTTGTCCGCTGCGAGACAACGGGCGACATTCGAAGAGACTCGCGCCTTGCTGGATCGCGCGGCAAGACACCCTGTGTTGTCAGACGATCCTCGACCGACGCGATAATCCCGCTTGCCATGCCATGGTCCCGCATCGGATCTCGGTCCCGATCAGATGGTGGTCCCGGGTGAGGGCCGGCTGGCGGCACCCGGATTGGACGGACGGCTAAACCCGAATGAACCCGACCAGCCGTTCCACTTCAGCCACGATCGGATCGGCGATCGCCGCGGCGCGTGCCGCACCGTCCCGCAGCACGGCATCGACGCTGCCCGGGTCGGCCAGATAGCGCCGTGTCTCGGACGCGATGGGGCTGAGACGCTCGACCACCAGCGCGGCCAGGGCTTCCTTGAAGGCGCCGAACCCCTTGCCGCCGTGGTCGCGCAGAACGCTCTCGGCATCGGTATCGGCCAGAGCCGCATAGATCCCGACGAGATTCCGCGCCTCTGGCCGGCCATCCAATCCATGCGGCTCGCTCGGCAGAGGCTCCGGGTCGGTCTTGGCGCGTCTGATTTTCAAAGCGATCGTGTCGGAATCATCGTTCAGGTTGATGCGGCTCTGATCCGACGGGTCGGATTTGGACATTTTCCTCGTGCCATCTCGCAGGCTCATGACCCGCGCGGCGACGCCAAGGATCAGCGGTTCGATGTTGGGGAAGAATTCGACACCGTAATCATGGTTGAATTTCTGGGCGATGTCGTTGGCCAGTTCCAGATGCTGGCGCTGATCCTCTCCCACCGGAACGCCCGTGGCCTTGTAGGCCAGGATGTCGGCGGCCATCAGGTTCGGATAGACATAGAGGCCGGTCGAGGCGTTTTCCCGGTTCTTGCCGGCCTTGTCCTTGAACTGAGTCATGCGATTCAACCAACCGATCCGCGCCACGCAGTTGAAAATCCAGGCGAGCTGCGCGTGTGCGCGGACCGACGATTGCAGGAACAGGATGTGCCGGCTCGGGTCGATCCCGCAGGCCAGCAGCACGGCCGCCATCTCCCGCGTCTGCTGGGCGAAGTCCTTGGGATTTTGCCACTCGGTGATCGCGTGCAGGTCAACCACGCAGTAGATGCACTCGTGCTCGTCTTGCAGGGCCACCCAGTTGCGGATGGCACCGAGATAGTTGCCAAGCGTGGCGACGCCGGAGGGCTGGATGCCGGAGAAAATGCGTTGCATTGGCGTGTTCGATGGTCCGTGGTTGAGGGCGGCAGAGATGGCCGATCCCGGGGGTTGGCGCAAGGTTGGGGCGGTGGAGGGAAGGGGGGGGGGGGGGGCCCGCCCGCCCCCCCGCCGGCCGCCGCCGCGGCGCCGCCGGCCCCCGCCCACGCGCC
>Ga0082335_1008004_pt1 | contig 12370 bp, 13 predicted proteins | sample Subgrocontami58m_FD_72375 | JGI IMG/M metagenome (GOLD analysis project Ga0082335, IMG submission 72375) | Subsurface groundwater microbial communities from S. Glens Falls, New York, USA - GMW37 contaminated, 5.8 m (SPADES assembly) (version 2) ...
AAGTACCCAGTATCTGTAGATTCATGTTTTGTCGGGTTTCGACCTTCACAAATAATATGCAAAGTATAGCAAAATTGCTATACTTGTCAACGGTGTTTTATCCACTCCATTATTTTATCCAGCACCTTCCAGAATACCCCGCGGGAAGGTGGGGGATTTATTTCCGTAGATAACGCATCCCCGCGCCTACTGCCTCCGCCGATACCTTCTTGTTGCCATGAAAATTCCAAACAGAACGGCCGCAAGACCTAAAATCAAAACCCAATTCCCCCTACCGATCCCAAAAATGAGAGCTGCGGTCCCTTCTACCCGAGACGCCGAAGAGCCATCTTTTAGTCCGCGCTCTTCACCCGCGGCAATCCCTTCGGCACGCTCTTCGAGATCCCCTTGAGGCGCATCTCCCGAACCTGATCCTGATCCCAATCCCGCCGCAGGCGCTCTATCACCCGACCCGTTGCCAGACGCTGTCGAAGATACGCCGAGAACTTCTCCGGAACTCGAAACAGCTACCGCCCCCGCGCCTTGGGAAGACGCTTTTCCGCGCGTCGTGAACGACCGCTCGAAACTGATAGTATCAGGGGATGCGTGCGATACTACCCGGTAGTAATATGTCGTACCGGGAACAAGACCGGTCAAGAAAACCGTATGGAACGTAACTCCATCTGTTTGAGCGGGCGTATCAGATTCCGCAGTAGAAAAGTCATACCCGTAATTGGGCGGACTTGAAAACGTAAATACGCCCGCCGTTGTATCATAAATAACGCGGCTTGTTGAGAAAAAACTGGTAAGCCATGAAATAGTAGCGGTCGTCTCTCCAACAACAACGTCTCCCTCATTGCTAATCACAAGACCACTCGGCGGTCCACCACCGCCCCCGCCGCCACCGCCTCCGCCACCTCCTGTTCCTTCACCCGAAGAAGGAAGCGGCAATCCACCTTCATCGCCCTTAAACCCGATAAGAATATCAAAACCAAGCGATTTTTCCTGATAGGAATTACCCGCGCCCGGAACAAACCGCACCAAAAAATCATATTGCGTCTGGGCGCCCCCGCCCGCAATACTCGAAAGCGGTACTTCTCCAGCCGCAAAAAATGCCGCGAGCGTCGTGGTTCCGTAAAGCTTGGCTCCACCTTCGTATATCCCGATTTCAAAAACACTGGCAAGTCCGTCAGGATCGCTCTCGTTTATCGCTTCAACGATGATCGGTTGAGCGCCGAGCGTATTATTTTTTACTTTTACCCATCGGCTTACTTCCGATCCTGGTAGAAAATTGGCCTCGTTAAAAAGCGGAGTGTTTTGAAATTCCACTATCAAATCATCCGGGGCCGCCGAAACTGCGGGGGCCCACAGAAGCGCTATCGCGAACCCAGTTAGAAGTAAGCCACTCCGCCAGCTGGCAGATGACTGCCGCCACTCCGAAGGAGGGCGGACTTCTAACGGGGTAAATATTAAATTGTATTTTATATATTTCATATAGTTGCTTGCCCCGTTAGACCTGCCCCGTTGGGAGCTTGCTCTCCTACGGGGTCTTCATCAGAAGATTCTAATGGGGGTTCTCCTGCCGGTTCTTCTGTCGGCCCTTCTGCTGGCGCCGTTTCTGCTTGCCCCGTTAGACCTGCCCCGTTGGGAGCTTGCTCTCCTACGGGGTCTTCATCAGAAGATTCTAATGGGGGCTCTGTGATATTTTCTTCGGGCTCGCTTGTGTCCGCCGGCGCCTCGTTGCTTTCTTCTCCGACGCCAGCATCTTGCTGGGTCGGAGCTCCGACTGCAAACGTCGGAGCCGTTTCTACGCTCTCGCCCTCTTCACTGTTTTCATTACTTTCATCAATATTTACTTCTTCGGCTGGAGCCGGTTCCTGTTCTGATGCTTCCCCACTCTCTTCGTTTGTGATAACCGCGCCGCTCCCGTCTGTCAAACCAGCATTCTCTTGTTGCGGCTCGACTTCTCCGACGCCAGCATCTTGTTGGGTCGGAGCTCCGACTGTACTTTCATCAATATTTACTTCTTCGGCTGGAGCCGGTTCCTGTTCTGATGCTTCCCCACTCTCTTCGTTTGTGATAACCGCGCCACCGATTTCCGGCACGCCCAAAGCAGGATCATACACTATTACAAGCCGCGTTGCCGTGCCGACATTGCCCGCCTGGTCAACAGCCGTAAAGGTAATGGTATACTCGCCCAAAATACCAGTATCAACCCCTTCTTCTCCTTCCGTGCGATACCCAAGATTATTATTCACATTGTCGGAAACCGTTGCTCCAAGATCGCCGTAAATCGATCCCTTCGGCAGTAATGCCGGATTATCGCCAATGAGAGTAATAACCGGCGGATCCATGTCAACGTCGTTCGGATCCATCCCTTCCGGCGCGAGGAACAAAGGCATCGGGTCATAGATTTTACCGCTCACGGTTCCTGTGTTGAGCATTGGATTCTCCGGTCCAGTAGCAACAAGATAAATCCAAATGTAACCGAGAAAACCGCTCGGCACCTTCCATGTGTAAGAGCCGTCGTTTGCCGTCGTCTCGGCAATGGTATGCGTCGTGTCACCAAAACTTATCATAGTATCATGATTAACATCCTTCACATAGAAAATACTGATATCGAGATCTCCGTCAGGACCATTGTTATTCGTCGCCGTCCAGGTAATCGTGTAATTGTAAGTCCAGTACCATGTGTATGAACCGCCCTCATCGGGATAAATAAGATCAACTGCCGGCGGCTCAAGCTCAATCCAGTCGGATGCGTGGTCCGTATCATAACCGGAAGGCACACGCGCAAGCACATTGCCCTCAACAACATCAACCGCCCCGGGATTCCAGACACCGGTATCATCTTGCCAATTCATTGCATCGATAACCACGCCATCCGGACGCTTCAAAATTAATCTGTCTCCACCATTTGCCAATCCATTACCAATAGGAGAATCAATATTTATTTTGGTCACTTCGCTCGGCAGATACCAAAATGCGGGTAAGAGGCCAGAAACAGTGGTCGAAGTGGCGGTAGTTGATGTCGCGACGATGACTGCATACTTCAAGGCAGGAATAAGAGGTGTTGCGGGTAGGGTGTCGCACGAAAAATTATCGCAAATTTGCCAACCGGAAATATCCAAAGCAGTATTGGTCTGATTGTAAATCTCCACCCATTCATTGTCGCCTTCCGTACCTCTATCCAGCGCCACATCGTAATACACTTTATTGATTCTGAAACCCCACGAAGCAAGATGGTTCTCCACCTTCTCGGTATCATTAAATCCGCCATTTTCAAAAGACGGATAATTATGCCGTGTTTGCCAGCTATTATAGTCAATATCAAAATCACAGACGCGATTCTGGAAATCTGCAGTGCCGGTCGTATAAGTAAATTCCCATGAGTCAAGAGTTGTCGTTGTCGCAGTCAAAAGAGTAACCAGCGGCCCATTATACATTTCAACCCCTTCGATCCTTGCGGTAGCGAGAAGCCCGTTACAGAAATCGCTATCGCCGGTGATATTTGTTGACGTCGCGTAATATTGAAATGGATTGCTGTCTCCGGGAAAAACAGTCACTTCTTTCATCGTGATATCTCCCGGTGGCATTGAAACCGCCGTTGTCGTCGCCTGCCAGCCGGAGACCCCAAGTGAGAAATCAACTGAACCCGCCTCAAAGGTATTTTCAGTTGAGCTCTCAATATCGTTATAGAAAGAAACCGTGCTTCCGACGCCGTTAAGACCCATAAAAATAACAGTAGCGATAAGCGTCGCAGAAACCGCTCTTGTGAAATTCCGTCCGCGCGGGAAAAATTTCCTCAAATTCAAGACATTGCGTGAGAAAAATTCTTGTACTTCCACGCCTCGCTCCCACAGCGTGAGCTGCGGAGCTGGACGGATCGGATCGCCGGGACGCCGCAAATCAATTGTCGGTACTGCGAACAAAAATGGCTTTGCGGTTCGGCTCCGCTCACCACGGGTTGAGAAATCAATTTTCAAAGCCCTTCCGTCCTTCGCAAGCGAAAGTTTTCTTGGCTTTTTGAGCCGAACCGCGCCTGTTTTTTTCTTTGTTGTTTTTTTCATTTTTCCATGCCCTAGCAAACCAATATATGTTTGAAACAACCTCCCTTCGCTTCCATGCTCTAGCGAGCTGATGTGCTTTCCTCGACAATGGTCGGCAAAATTTGCATGGTTTCCCCGACGCGCCGTCGGGGAAAAATTTTGCGACCCCTTAGTGAATTTTTTCGCTGGAAAAAATTCATGTGTCGAGAAAGCATATCAGCGAGCTTCATTCTTTTTTCCGTACATCCGTCTTATCTCTTTCCAAATCTTCGCCCCTTCATCATAGACAATGATGAGCGCGGGAATCACAATAATCGCCAAAAATCCGTAGGGCCTTTTTGCGGCCTCCACCGCGTACCCGAGGTAGGGAACAGAGACAAGCACTTTTCCTATAACTTTCTGATGGCTGATTTCAGTTGTGTCCCGCTCTTCATTGACATCTCCTTTCGTCACATACACGGGATTGCCCCGCTCAACCTTCATATCAACAATCCGGTGCGTGGTCGGCACTTTTTTGCCTCTGGCGTCTTTGAAATTTCCCTCAAAAGTAATTACATCTCCAATTTTATAAGACGAGAATGGTTTAATGAGCACAACGCTTCCGGTCTTTATCGCGGGCGCCATTGAACCGGATTCCACCACCTTAATCTGGATATTCCCCGCTATGGGAAACGCGGAAACCAAAACCAAAATCGCAACCGCGGCAAGCGCGCCGAAAAAGATATAATAGCCGATTTTCCCTAATTTTTTTATTTTGTCCACTCCAAAGGCCTCAACCCCCTCCTTTTACACCTTCGGGTGAAAAGGAGGGGGCAAGTCAGATTATGGTTATGGATTAAGCACCACATTCGCGCACGAGAAATTCGGATTGTTTCGAACCTGTTCTGCGTATGCAGTAAGAAATGCGGTCAGTTTATCCGTCTGCGCAATATCACCCATGCCTGCTCCGTTGCAGTTGAGAAGATTTCCCGGCTGTGCGACAGTCGGTCCGGTTTGCGTCCCGGCACACCATGCAAGTCCGACGTAGCCGATCGGTCCGCCGCCGGTAAGCTGTAGTGCAACCATCTCGGTCTGAATTTCCGGTAGTGTTGCGCCCGGCTCAACGAGTATCTGCTCGCCGTTCTGGTAAGCACCATCGCCGTTATCTTTCCAGAGGAAAAACTCAAGCTCATTTCCGAGTTCACCATTTTCAAGTCCAGTTGATGCGTTATCACCAGCAGGCAATTCAGGATCAACTACAACATTCTCATCGTTGTGAATATTGTTTGGAATCAAACATGCGTATGCATCATTATCATCAACATGAAGTGAGATGAGGTTCGTGCCGTGATCTCCCGGCTTCACATCGTCGAAGTCGAAGTAGTAATCACTCTGGTCAAGATCCTTCGGTCCCCAGAGTTTGCACGTCGGACTATCCGGCGTGTTCTGATACTCATAGATGCCGTTCGCCCCAGCACAGCTTCCATCAATTTCAAGTTTGAAGAGAAGCCCAGCTGGATTGACTTGAGGATTAGAACTCCCGCCTATATTGCGCACTGTAACTTGAAGAACGTTTGTCCCTTGAACAAGCTTTGACTCAAGCTGTGCTGCATCAGCAGCAGTCGTGAAAATATCTTCAGTTGCAAGCTGGAAGTTATCGTCATTTGCTGTTGAGCCGATGAGATGCCCGTTCAACTTGACACTCGTGTAGAGGTTGTCAGTCGCAAGGTAGAGTATTGCATCACTGGCGACACCATTCCATACGAACGATCGGTCAAATGTATAGTCCTGATCTAGAGTCGGAAATGTCGGACCATCCGTTATCCAGATCCACTTAGAACCATCATTGGCGCCAGTGTTAACTCCTGCGACATGCTCACCATCAAGATCAGCTGTCCACAAAGCATGAAGAAAGGAGAGCTCAACCGCCGGCGATGCTCCAACTTTTGTCGTGCTATCGCTGACGATTTTAAGATGACAAGTATCACATTCCTCACCATTGTACGAGGCCTTTGTATGGTCAACCGTAAGATCAATGCCTCCCGCCGTGAAGATGTTCCCCGTTGATGTCTCGGTGTCGTTGAAGAATGCGACCGTCGCTCCAACAACGATCACAGCCGCCATGGCTATGATGCTCGAACTCAATAATATTTTTTTCATAGGTTTATGCCTCCCCTTCCCCGATCGCTATCGCGATTTAGGGGAGGGTTCTGGCGTTTAATTTATAAACCTATTTAGAACGTATGGCCCGGATTATTTCTCTGTTGTACGGCCTGGAATGACAAGTTGGCATTGAGTGAATCGGTCTGCGCCTCATTGCCGACACCGTAAGGAATATTCCATGCAAGACCGAAGTAGTAGGTTGTAGAACCAACCAAGCGTCCATCTTCAGCAATCCCTTGGCATTCGTTATAGCCGTTGGCGCCTTGCGGATCGAAATCCCAACAATACGCATCCCACACACCAGCTAAAGCTGGCCAAATGTTGTGGGTTTCATCCGCTAATGTTTGATCTGTGCTCGGATTTTCATCAACAGTTCCGGGTTGAATCACAGTCGGCTCATCACACTCATGCTGTGATCCATTATCACCGCGGTCATCGCACTGCTGAATGTTGTCGCCTTCTGTTGGATCAGGAGCTAGAAAATCGTCCACATCTGGGTCTAAATCAATTAGGTCACCATCGGCATCAACATTTTGGAATCCAGGAATTGCGCCCTGGTCAAGCCATGCCCAGAAGCTAATGCTTTCTGCGAGTTCACCTGGTGTTGTGGCCATCACATTAGAGGGAGCTGGACACTCTGGTTCGAGCGCTCCAACTTCAGATTCAGGTTCTGTGCATGTATTGTCTAAATCCGTAACACCGCTAATTACGAAACGTCCCCAAGAGTCATTACTGTATACATGGAGAGAGATTGTATCTTCCCCATTGTCTCCCGGTTTAACATCCACAAGATTGAAGAATTTGTGCCGTGCTCCAAGATCTGTTTCAGTCCATGTTCCATCACAAGGAGATCCTTGAACTGGATAGTGATCTACAGTCGGAACAAAATTAACTTCTGGTTGCCATGTGTATGTTGCAGGACTATCACCAAGAGTACATACCATATTGTTGTAGTGCGAAGTGCTGTCTACTTTCAAATCAATCGCTCCGGCTGTGAAAGTGTTGCCAGTGGATGTCTCTGTGTCCGAGAAGAAAGCCGTGGTGGCTCCCACAACAACTACGGCAACCGCCGCCAGCATACTCAAGCTAAGTAATATTTTTTTCATAAGTATCTTTTTCATTTACCCCCACCTTTTAAACCTCATACAAGCTTAAAGCAATTCTCTTTTTTAACTGCCCGTATGCACTCTTAAACTCTTTCAGTTTTTGCTCTCGTGCTGTTGCATCCTGTTGTGATTTGAATGCCTCATAATATACAAAGGAAAGCGGCATTCTTTTGGCAGTTGAAGAAACTTTTCCTGAATTGTGTTCCTTTAATCTTTGCTTTAAGTCCTTTGTATACCCTATGTACAATCGCCCATCTCGCGAGCTTTTTAACACATAGACGTAAAACATAGAGATCTAAAAGGTGGGGGTGAATTTTAATTAATCTTGTAACTTTTACCCCCTTCTTTACACCCGAAGGGTTAAAGGTGGGGGTGAATTTTATGTGAGATTAGCCGCTCACTCGGCATCGACCGGTAAACCCCCGCACTAATCCTGTCTCTGCAAACGGGCCTGCCTGCGCAGACGGGCAAATCCTGATTAGTCGTGGGGGAAAATTATTTTTTGATCATTGGAGAAGGCACTATCGCCAGCACCTTCTCTTTTGACCAAATGGATTCCGGCGACATCTGTCATCGAAACGTCATCTAGCCAAAATTATGTATTGCGTTCTTGATGAAGTCCTATTCTCCAATTCGCGCGAATTGGAGAATACTATTCGTTTATTCGTACGCCTGCCCGCCTCCGGCGGAAATAAGTGAATAGTATAGATAGAAAGAAACAAAAAACTATCCTCTCATGTCAAAAAAGAAGATAGCTTTTCCCGGAAATTGATTCGCTTGGACCGACAGCGCTCGACCATTGATGATACCTCCATTCCCGGTTTCCCCGTCGGGACAGATTCTCTCTCGAGTTAAAAGAAATACAATCTAAATTATCGGCGACCCGAGCACGGATGTCAACAAATTTTTTCTCATTTTTCATCCGAGTTTTCCCCATAGTTTTCCCCATTGTTATCAACAGATTATTATCGCAATGCGCTTTTCCCCTCTCTAGAATCCGATTACGGACGCTAGGCCGGGGAAACGCCTTGCCTTGCGGCAATGCGGGGTCTAGCATCCGAAAACGAACCCCGAGAAGCCCTATCCCCCGCTTTTTGGGAAAAACAAAAAAGGGCTCCGAACCCTCCTTTCCGGTCTCCCCTCCTGTTTTTTTGTACATCTACCCTACGCCCCGCGAATCCCTTGTCAATAGCCCTTTTGGGGTTTGACCGTAAATTGGAAATATGCTACTAATATGAGGTATAATACACAAAAGAGATAAAAGAATGATTATCAAACCCAATCTTTCAAGAATTCTAAAACCCTTTGAGAATAAATGGGTGGTTTTGTCGCCTGACTATAAGAAGGTCTTATCAAGCGGTGATACCCTTGAAGATGCGGCAAAAACCATAAAACAAAGCGATAGAGAGAAAGTTATTTTTCATAGGGTAATTCCAGCGGGTTTTTCTCCCAATGCAATATAAATACACGGATTATCTTCCGGACGAGACGGGAAAATTAATTAGACGACCAATGATAGAAATAACTATCTTTGGGCCAAAGAGCACTCACAAAGAGTTGGCTCTTTTAGATTCTGGTGCAGATCGAACATTATTGAGTATGGAAGTAGCAAACTTCTTAGGAATTGACTTATCGAATGCAAGAATTAGCTCAACACGAGGAATAATAGGCAGTGGAATAGAAACTAAAACGGTAATACTAGAAATCCAAGCTGAGTATCTTAACAAAATTAAAGTTCCAGTAGGTTTTATTGAAACAAAGAATTTTAATGCCCTTATTGGACAAGACGGTTTTTTTGATCTTCATAAAATTAAATTTGAGCGAGACCATAAGGTTTTTGAAATAACACCTGTAAAGAAATAGCTATTACAGTTCGGTTTTAGAATCGCTAGTCCAGCCCCGCATATTCGCTGTCAATAGCTATCGTACGGTGAGTATCCCATGACTACAAATACCGGCAGTATTGTAAATTGCGAAAAAATTTGATAAAATGTGTGTATGGAATTTAGGCAAACGCTATTCTGGGATACCAATCCGCAAAAAATAGACGCGAAAAAGAATGCTCAATATATCATTGAGCGCATTTTGGATTTTGGCAATGATAAAGAGGTTAAATGGCTTTACAATTTTTATGATAAAACGTTGCTAAAAAAAGTTGTGATGGAATCAAGATCATTAAGACCGGAAACAAAAAATTTATGGACATTGCTTCTAAAAAGCAGATAGATTCCAATTTAAGTATTTTGCCTTCCGAAACAAAAAAAGCGTTTATTTTTTTATCTAAACAGGCGTGGATTGGCGATTCTGGTTGGTATCTGGCAGGAGGAACCGCGTTGGCCTTGCAAGCCGGACAGCGCAAATCGGTAGATTTGGATTTTTTTACCGCAGAAAAAGATTTTGACAAGTCAGAATTACTTGGTAATTTTTTAGGAAGTAACAAGTGGAGGACTACTCTTAATAGAAAAAACACGATATACGGCGAATTGTTCAAGGCAAAAGTAAGTTTTATCGCTTATCCGTTTTTTGTTCCCAAACAAAATTTTATTAGGTACGGCGCGATTAGTATTCTTCGCCCCCTTGATATCGCCGTAATGAAAATTATTGCCATATCTCAACGAGGCAGAAAAAGAGATTTCTTTGATGTATATTGGTGCGCGAAAAATATTGAATCTCTGGAGAACATAATTAAAAGATTGCCCGTTCAATATCCCTCTGTCGCACGCGATTTTCACCATATATTAAAGAGTTTGGTATACTTTGAAGACGCCGAAAGCGATCCAGAGCCGGAAATTTATTTTAAAGTCGGCTGGCAGAAAGTTAAAGAGTTTTTTAAAAAAGAAATTCCCTCTATTACAGACAGGATTATTATACAAGCGAAATAGTGTTACTACAATGAAATATAATGAAGTATAAAGAAACTATTACAGGTCGGCTATTTAAATAAAGGTTAATTCTATGAAAAAAATTATTGTTTCATTTGCCGCTCTCGCCTTGTTTGCGACAATTGGCGGCGGGATGGCTTTCGCCACCGATAATCCGCTCCTCGGTAAAATTATCGCGCTGGATGCCGGGCATGGCGAAATTGCTGACAATGGTACTATCGTAAACGGAGCGACAAATGTGATTAACGGTGTGCTCGTAACGGAAGCAGAGGTAAACTGGGATGTAGTCCAAGCGTTGGAAACAAAATTAAAAAATACCTACGGCGCGCATGTAGTAATTGCCGAGCGTCTCTCCTCAAGAAAGGACAGAGTAAATGATGCTATCGCCAAGTGTGCCGCGCTTGATCTGGATGGCGTTGTTGGGGCAGACAACCGAAAGTGCGACGCGCTCGTTTCGGTTCACCACAACGGCAGCACCGATCATGGATACGACGGGACGCTCGTTATCTACAACGAAAAAAAAGACAAGCCGCTTGCCGAGAAGATGCTCGCGGCACTCACTCCACTTACCGGAAACAGCGATGGATTGGAAAATGGCGGCTATGGCATGACGGTATACGGCAACCTTGTATCGGTCATCACCGAGGCATACTACATCACGAACGACGACGAGGCGCGTTTATGGCTTTCCGGCACAAAAACACCGCAGGAAGTTGACGCCCAGATTGCCGGACTTACCAATTACTTCGCTTCTCAAACCGGCGGCAAAGGAGGGAAGCCGAGATAACGGGGGCTCGCTTGGGCATAGAAACGGAAAATGATTATCTCAAGGCCTATTGACAAACACCGGAATCAGAGTATAATGGGGGAAAGAGTTAAAGTGCTTATTCACATTTTATAAGGTCGAAAAATAAATTATTTGTCAATTAATAATACTATGTTTTCAAAATCTAGCATAAAAATAGGTCTGGTTGCGCTTGCGGTGTTGGGTTCGATTGCAACCACGGCGTATGCTTTCCACTCATGGGGTAACTATCACTGGGCGCGCACTGCAAATCCGTTCACTCTAAAGCTTGGCGACAATATGTCAGCAGCGTGGGACCCATACCTCGCGACGGCGTCGGCGGACTGGACCCGTTCGAGTGTTCTTGACACGACCATTGTTGCCGGGAGCAATCTTTTCAATCCAAAAAACTGCAAACCAAAAGCAGGTCGCATTGAGGTCTGCAATGCATGGTACGGCTACAACGGCTGGCTCGGTATCGCAACAATCTGGATATCGGGTTCTCACATCACACAAGCAACGGCAAAAATGAACGACACGTACTTTAATACGGCAACCTACAGCGCGCCAGCGTGGAAGCAACTCGTTGTATGCCAGGAAATCGCGCATGGTTTCGGACTTGGTCACCAGGATGAATTCTCTAACAATGCCAACCTGGGCAGTTGTATGGATTACACGAATGACCCGGATGGCGGCGCAGGTGGAGCGGTAAACAACGATCCATCAAACGAACACCCGAACCAGCACGACTATGACTGGCTTGAAACAATCTACAACAATCACCTTGATCTTATAACGACTGTTGGTCAGGCGATTTCGCGCAAAGGAAATCACGACGATGCGTCCGAAGCGGCCGACTGGGGCAAATCCATCCAGAAGGACGGAAAGGGCAGAAACTCGCTCTACGAGCGCGATCTGGGCAAAGGCGATAAAGTATTTACCTTTATCCTCTGGGCCGAGTAATATCTGACTTGAGAGAACGATGTCAAACAACCCCGCGCGCGCGGGGTTGTTGTGTTATAGTAGAGTATATTAAAAACTGTTCAAACAAAATTATGAGTGCCAAAACGTTTCTCATTCTTGGGGTAATCATTGTATTCATTACGGGAGTTGTTTTCTTCTTTCGAGGCAGTAAAGAGGAGCCTGGTCCTGCCAGTAACTCATCCGGCCTTATTATCAGTAATAGTGCAATCTACGTAGCGGAGCAAACACCCGGTACTAATGTATCGGTTTCAATAGTGCGTTTAGAGAAGCCGGGATTTGTGATAATTCATGAAGACGCCGCTGGCGCGCCAGGCAAGATTTTGGGTGTAAGCGACTTGCTTCCCGCGGGTGAGACGGAAAACCTGCCGCCAATCACGCTTTCCCGCGCGACGACAGACGACGAGACCGTTTACGCCATGCTCCACTTTGATAACGGGGACGGCC
>Ga0082335_1008006_pt1 | contig 12367 bp, 11 predicted proteins | sample Subgrocontami58m_FD_72375 | JGI IMG/M metagenome (GOLD analysis project Ga0082335, IMG submission 72375) | Subsurface groundwater microbial communities from S. Glens Falls, New York, USA - GMW37 contaminated, 5.8 m (SPADES assembly) (version 2) ...
CTATCGGCGACGATGTCCCAGGACGTCGCCTTTCCTTCGAGTTTCACGCACCGCTTGTCCGGGAAGGTCAGGTAGGACCCGTGCCCGGTGCCGCTCTTCCTCTGGCAGTCGCGGCACTGGCAGTCGCCCTGCACCAACGGTTCGCTCGAGATTTCGTAACGGATCGCGCCGCAGGCGCATCCGCCTGTGTAAGCCTCGCTCATGATTCCTCTCCTGCGACAAGACATTGGTGGGTCACGAATGCTTCCGACCGGCGCCGCTTCGCCGGCGGAAAGCGAGCTTCAGCCATGGCGCCGAATGAAAGGCGCTCATCAGCACGTACATCGCGGCCATTCCGGTCAGCGGCGACGCGTCGTGCGCACCCGAGCAGAGTGCCGGCGGGTCGCCGCCGGGAATGGCGCTGAGCAGCGCCATGAGGGCGAAGGTCGGCGCAGCCGCGAACGACAGAAAGCTGGACACGGAACAGCGCTCAGTACTGATCGTGCCGGCGGAGCCATTCCATCGTGAACTTGAGGCCGGATTCATCGCGGCCTTTCGGTGCGATGTCGAGGTAGTGGTAGGCGCCATTCAGCATGTCGACGCCGCGCGCGTAGCAGGAGTAGGTGTGGAACACCTCGCTCTTCTCGTTCCTGGTGAAGGCGCTCACGCCGACTTGTTCCGACACCGGAACGGGCCGGACCTCATAGTTGAAGTACGCCTTTCCCTCGGCGATCTGTTCGGGCGTGAACGACACATGATAGTCGAAATTGAAATCGCTTCCGTATGACGACACCCACGGAAAGCTCCAGCCCATGCGTTTCCTGTAGGCCTCGATCTTGGCCAGGGGCGCGCGCGAAACGGCGGTGAAGGTCACGTCGCGATGATTGAGATGGACAGGGATTCCATTGAAATTGTCGGCCCAGAACGAGCAGGACTTGCACCCTTCCTCCCAGTCGGGGCCGAGCATGAAGTGATAGACGATCAGCTGCGATCGCCCGTCGAAGAGATCGGCGAGCGAGAGCACGCCCTTCGGCCCCTCGAACTTGTAGGACTTCTCCACCGGCTCCCAGGGCATCGCCATCCGGCGCCGCGTCAGCTGATCGCGTTGGCGCGTGAATTCCTTCTCGGCCGCGAGCAGCTCTAGGCGCGCCTTCAGCCATTCCTCGTGCGAGACGACTTGGTTCTGCATGGTTAACCTCCTGTGTTGGTCACGAGATAGAGTGGGGCAGGCGTTCGAAGGGCGGGAGTTACAAGTGTGACGGGATTCCGATGGACTCGCTGATCACGGCAGCGGCGCGGGCGCTGGCGACGGGAGATCTCCTCGGCGCCCTGAAGCGGGTCGCCCTGCGCGACGACCCGCCGGCGCTCGCCCTGCGCGGCATCGCCATGGCGCAGCTCGGCGATCTCGTTCGCGCCAAGGCCCTCCTGCGGCGTGCGGCGCGCGCCTTCGGTCCGAAAGAGGCGGTGGCGCGTGCGCGGTGCGTCGTCGCCGAGGCTGAGATCGCCCTCGTCTCGCGCGACCTCGGCTGGCCCGCGAAGGCGCTCGACGCCGCGCGGGCGACGCTCGAAGCGCACGGTGACCGGGTGAATGCCGCGCATGCACGAAATCTCGCGGTCCGCCGCCTGCTCCTGATCGGCCGCCTCGACGAGGCCGAGCATGCCCTGGCCGGCCTCGACCCCACGCCGCTGCCCCCCGCGTCGCGGGTCGCCCACGAACTGGTGGTCGCGGGGATAGCGATCCGGCGCCTGCGGACGAAGGCGGCGCGTGCGGCGCTCGCCCGGGCCCAGCGCGCCGCGGCCGAAGCGGACATCCCGGCGCTGACGGCGGAGGTCGAAGGCGCGTTCCTCGTGATGGACACGCCGGCGGCGCGCCTGATCGCGCGGGACGGCGAGCGACTTCTCCTGCTCGACGAAGTCGAAGCGCTCCTGGCGTCGGGGTCGCTGGTCGTCGACGCCTGCCGCCATGTCGTGCGGCGCGAAGGCCACGTCGTCTCGCTCGCCACGCGGCCGGTCTTGTTCGCGCTCGTCCGCACGCTGGGCGAAGCCTGGCCGGGAGACGTACCCAGGAGCACGCTCGTCGCCCGCGCCTTTCGCGGCAAGGACGCCGATGAATCGCATCGCGCGCGGTTGCGGGTCGAAGTCGGCCGGCTTCGCGCGGAGCTTCGGACGCTGGCGGACGTGAGCGCGACGAAGCCAGGCTTCGCCTTGACACCGCGGCGTGCCCGCGAGGTCGTCGTGCTGGCGCCGCCCGTCGAAGAGCCGCATGCGGCGGTGCTGGCCTTCCTGGCCGACGGCGAATCGTGGTCGAGCTCGGCCCTGGCGATTGCGCTGGAGGCCAGCCCGCGCACCGTGCAGCGGGCGCTCGAGCAGCTTGCGACAGCAGGTAAGGTGCAGTCGTATGGTCGTGGGCGGGCGCGTCGTTGGATGACTCCGCCCGTGCCGGGATTCCCGACAATCTTGTTACTCCCCGGTCCGCTGCCGAGCGATTAAGAGGGACGCATGAAAACATCAGCAGCCGAAATCCTCCGTGAATATGGACCCTTTCCCGGCGTCGACCGTGTGAACGGGGTGACGTTCGACGGCCAGCACGTCTGGTTTGCCGCCGGCGACAAGCTCGAGGCTTTCGATCCGGCGAGCGGGCAGGTGCAGCGCTCGATCGATGTCGCGTCGCACGCGGGCACGGCCTTCGACGGCAAGCACCTGTTCCAGATCGCCGAGGATCGCATCCACAAGATCGATCCCAAGACCGGCCGTGTGCTCGCCACCATCCCGGCGCCCGGCAAGGGCGGCGACTCGGGCATGGCGTGGGCCGAAGGGTCGCTCTGGGTCGGGCAGCATCGTGACCGGAAGATCCATCAGATCGATCCCGAGACCGGCGCGATTCTGCGCACCATCGAGTCCAAGCGCGTCGTCACCGGCGTCACCTGGGTCGACGGCGAGCTGTGGCACGGCACCTGGGAAGGCGACGAGAGCGACGTGAGGCGGATCGATCCCAAGACGGGAGAGGTCCTGGAGAGTCTGGAATTTCCGCCGGGCGTGGGCGTGTCGGGGCTCGAGTCCGATGGCGGCGACCGGTTCTTCTGCGGCGGCGGCGGCAGCGGCAAGGTGCGCGCCATCCGTCGCCCCAAGCGCAACGCCGCGGCGGGCAGCAGCTCCTAGAGCGTATCGCTGTTGGAAGGAATCGTTTGGGATTCCCAATCGGTCGAGAATCTGATTCAAGCTATCCACTGGTTTGGAGGCCAGCATGGATGGCACGACCGTATTCGAGAGATCTGCGCGAGCGGGTGGTTGAAGCCGTCGAGGCGGGCCAGTCGCGCCAAGAGGCGGCGCGTCGGTTCGGAGTATCGCCAAGCTTTGCGATCAAGCTGTTGCAGCGATGGGAGAAGACGGGGACGCTCGAACCCCGGCAGGTCGGAGGCCAGAAGGACTTCGCCCTGCGCCCCCACGAAGCGCTGGTTTGCCGGCTGGTGGCGAGCCATCCCGACCAGACGATCGACGAGCTGACGGCGCGTCTGGGATTGGCCGGTATATCGATCAGCCGCGCCGCCGTCGGCCGCTTTCTCGTCGCGCTCGACCTGACGGTAAAAAAAGACGCTCCATGCCGCCGAGCAGGCCCGGCCCGATGTCGCCGCGGCCCGGACGGCCTGGCGCGAGAGCCAGGCGAACCTGAACACGGCGCGCCTTGTCTTCATCGACGAGGCATGGGTGAAGACCAATATGGCACGGTGCTACGGCCGGGCCCCGCGCGGCCAGCGCCTGGTCGCTGCCGTCCCGCATGGTCACTGGAAGACCAGCACCTTCCTGGCCGCTCTACGCCACGACGCCATCACCGCCCCGTGCGTGATCGACGGCCCGATCAACGGCGAGACCTTTGCCGCCTATGTCGAGCAGTTCCTGGCCCCGACCCTCAGTCCCGGCGACATCGTCGTCATGGACAATCTCGGCTCCCACAAAGGCCCGTCCGTGCGGAAAGCGATCGAGGACGCGGGCGCCCAGCTCCTGTTCCTGCCGCCTTACAGCCCCGACCTCAATCCCATCGAGCAGGTCTTCGCCAAGCTCAAGGCCCTGCTGCGCAAAGAAGCCGCTCGAACCGTCGGCGCTCTGTGGGACGCCGTCGGCAAACTCCTCCACCGCTACTGCCCAAGCGAATGTGCAAACTACTTCGCAAACGACGGATATCGTCTACCCAATCGAGATACGCTCTAGACAGAGAGACAGTTCCCGAAAACAAAAAAGGCGGCCCGAGGGCCGCCTTTATCGTTGATGAGATGGCCGGCCTCGTGGCCGACCACCCATCGCATCCAGTCTTTACATCATCTTCTTCGGCGGAAGCGCAACCTTCGCATCCGTCAGAGCCTTCTCGAGGACCGGGATGCCATTCGCCGGACGGCCGGCGGTGCACTCGGCCATCGCGTCGGGCACAGGGCCCTGTGCCGGCGAGGCAGTGCTGGTCTTGCGATAGAGAGCCATCAGAGCATTGCAGTAAGCGACCTGGTCGTAACCAGCGCTAGCAACGACGACGACGATCTCGACACGGCGGTTCTGCGGCTCGCGCACGCCATCGGCCGTCTTGACGAGCAGGCCAGATTCGCCACGGCCGACGGTGGTGATCGCCGCTGCCGGCACACCTTCCTTGACCAGAGCGTCCTTAACCGTATTCGCACGACGCAGCGACAGCGCCATGTTGTAGGTCTCAGAGCCAGACGTGTCGGTATGACCGGTCGCCGTGATGCGAGCACCACCGCGGGTCTTGTAGGCCGAAGCCGCCTGCTGGATCGTGGTCATCGCCTGGGCCGACAGGTTGGAGCGGTCCCAATCGAAGAACACCATAAACGATGGCGGCGGCGGCGGCGGCGGCGGAGCTGCTGCCGGCGGCGGCGGCTCGTCGCATGCGCCCAACAACAGCGCTGCGGCGATAACGGCGAACAGTGACTTCAACATAGAGTTCATCCCCCCATAAAAAAGCGAGTAGCACTAACCATGATGGAACACTCGGAGGAAAACGTAAAGCTACGTTTCATATTCCTAGGATACCCACGCCCCTACATGGCCGGCCTTCCGAATTGGCGTCCCCAGCGGGATTCGAACCCGCGTCGCCGCCGTGAAAGGGCGGTGTCCTAGGCCTCTAGACGATGGGGACGAAGCCGAAAGCGCGGCTGCATGTAGCGGTTGGAGGCCCCGAAATCAAGCAAGCACCGCCCCGGCACCGGCTGCGGCATCGTCGATCTGCAGGCGGACAGTTTCACGCCCGCCGAAACGATCGATGCGAAGCGCTCCTGCCACATGAAGGACTGGCCGCGCCGGGTCCAGAAGGGCGGGCCCAAGGGCCGTCTGGTTGGCACGGAAGGCGATTGCCTCAACCCGGCCGCGTTCCGATCCAATCAGGGTGCAGCGCACATGGCCCTCGCCCACCGTCTGGGCATAGCTCACTCGGGTGCTTGTGAGAACGAATCGCGGCAAGGCGTTGCCGGCGCCGAACGGCCCCACGCGCTCGATCATATCGACCAATTCCCGCGTCGCGGCGCCCGGTGACAGGGCTGCGTCGATGCCGAGTTCGCGCACCGGCGGCGCCGCGCCGAGTTGCGGCGCGATACGCCCGTCGAGAAAGCGCGCCAGGCCAGGCAAGGCTTCGCGGGTCACCGTCAGGCCCGCCGCCATGGCATGGCCACCGCCGTTCACGAGCAGACCAGCCTGGCGGGCTGCAATTACCGCCGCTCCCAGGTCAACGCCGCGAACGGAGCGGCCCGACCCCTTGCCCAGATCCCCGTCGAGGCCGATCACGAACGCCGGGCGGCCATAGCGTTCGACTAGCCGGCTGGCGACGATACCGATGACGCCGACATGCCAGCCCTCGCTTTCGACCACGAGGGCAGCAGGCATGCCTCCACGGTCCGGGCCGTAGAGCCCTTCGACCCGCGAGATCGCCTGATCGAGCACGTCGCGCTCAATGGCGCGCCGCTCGGCATTGAACTCGTCCAGTCGGAGCGCCAGAGCGCCGACTTCGTGTGGGTCGTCGCTCGACAGCAATCGCGCACCGAGGTCGGCCTGGCCGACGCGCCCGCCGGCATTGACCCGGGGCCCGAGCAGGAAGCCCAAGTGATAGGCGCCCGGCGCCTCCTTGAGACGGGCGACATCGGCCAGGGCGGCGAGCCCGATGTTGCGCCTGTCAGCCATGACCTTGAGGCCCTGGCGGACCAGCGCCCGGTTGACGCCTGTGAGCGGCACGACATCGCATACCGTGCCGAGTGCCACGAGATCGAGCCACTGGCGCAGGTCGGGTTCGGCTCGATCCGCAGTCACGTACCATCCGGCGTCGCGCAGCATCCGATTGACGCCGACGGCCAACAGGAAGGCCACGCCGACCGCCGCCATCTGCTTGTGCGGGCTCTCGTCGTCGATCCGATTGGGATCGACCACCGCAATGGCGTCGGGCAGCGCGATCTCGGCCATATGATGGTCGATGACGATGGTGTCGAGTCCCGCCCGCCTGGCTTCGGCCAGGGGTTCGAACGCCGTGACGCCGCAATCGACGGTGACCACGACCGCCGCGCCCTCCGCCTTCAGCTTCAGGAGCGCCATGGCATTGGGGCCATAGCCTTCCTTGCGCCGATCGGGAATGTAGACGCCGATATTGCCGCCGACGGCGCGAAAGAAGCGCAGCAGCAACGCCGAGGAGGTCGCGCCGTCGACGTCATAGTCGCCGAACACGACGATGCGCTCGCCACCCTTCACCGCATGCGCCAGGCGCGCGATGGCGACATCCATATCCTTGAGATGCGACGGATCGGGCAGGAACCGGCGCAGCGTGGGGTCGAGGAAGTCCGGCACCGCGTCGAGATCGACATCGCGCGCCGCCAGCAACCGCGCCACCGGTTCAGGCAGCCCGTGACGCTGCGCGATGGCGAGCGCTGTACGCTCGTCGGCCAGCCGTGCAGCCCAGCGTCGTCCGGTCAGCGACCGCTCGACACCGAGAAACGCCGCACGCTCGCCGCGTTCCACGCCGCCCCTAGGCCCAACTCGGCAGGCCGGTCTTGATCGTGAAATTGTGGTGCGCCGAGATCCAGCGCACAGTGCCGGTCTTCGACCGCATCACGATCGAATGAGTCTCGGCACCATTGTGGAAACGTCGTATGCCTTTCAGCATCGACCCCGAAGTCACGCCGGTGGCGGCAAACATGACATCGCCCTTGGCCATGTCGGTCATCGAATACTTGCGATTGAGATCGGTGATGCCCCACTTGCGAGCGCGAGCCTTCTCGTCGTCGTTACGGAACAGCAACCGGCCCTGGATCTGGCCACCGATGGCGCGCAGTGCCGCCGCCGCCAGCACACCTTCCGGCGCACCACCCGAACCCATGTAGATGTCGATGCCGGAGTCGCCGGTCGAAGTCGCGATCACGCCCGACACATCGCCGTCGCCAATCAGCATGATACGGGCACCCGCCTCGCGAACCTTGGTGATCAGCTCGGTGTGACGCGGCCTATCGAGGATACAGACCACGAGGTCGGCGATATCGACCTTCTTCGCCTTGGCAAGATCGGCCAGATTCTGCTTCGCCGTCTTGTCGAGGTCGACGATGCCGTCAGGCAGGCCGCCGCCCACGGCGATCTTGTCCATATAGACGTCCGGGGCGTTCAGGAACCCGCCATGCTCGGCCATCGCCATCACGGCAAGCGCGTTCGGCAGTCCCTTGGCAGTGATGGTGGTGCCTTCCAGCGGATCGAGCGCAATGTCGATCTTGGGGCCGCCGGCGCCCACCTTCTCGCCGATATAGAGCATCGGCGCCTCGTCGCGTTCGCCCTCGCCGATCACGACCGTCCCGTCGATCGACAGCGCATTGAGCGATGTCCGCATGGCATCGACCGCCGCCTGGTCGGCCATCTTCTCGTCGCCACGCCCCATCAGCTTGGAGGCCGCGAGCGCGGCCGCTTCGGTGACGCGTACCGCTTCCAGCGCCAGATTGCGGTCCATCTTCCCTTCGTCCGACATCGCTTCCTCCGTATGGCGTCTAAAGCGCCTTCCTAGAATGCCTCGATCCTGATCAGGCAGGGCTCCTCTGCCACCGCCTTCAGCTTCGTGATGCGCGCCAGAGCGCGCCGCATCGCCGCTTCTTCCGTCTCGTGCGTGGTCAACACCACAGGCACTTCCCCCGACTGCGAACGGCCGCGCTGCAGCATCGATTCCAGCGAGATGCGCTCCTTGGCAAGTGCGCCCGACACGGCCGAGATCACCCCGGGCCGGTCCTGTACCATCAGACGCATGTAATAGGCTCCGACATGACGGTCCATCGGCGATGCCGGCCTGTCCGCCAAGCGGTCCGCCGGAACCACGAAGGCCGGCATGTGGCGCCCGCGCGCAACGTCGACCAGGTCCGCCACCACCGCCGAAGCGGTTGGCCCCTGCCCCGCGCCGCGGCCCTGGAACATCGTGGTGCCGACGAAATCGCCATCGATCACGACGGCATTGAACACGCCCTCGATATGGGCGATCGGCGCGGCGAGCGGCACCATGCACGGATGCACGCGCTGCTCGATGCCGAATTTCGTTTCGCGCGCCAGTCCCAGCAGCTTGATGCGATAGCCGAGTTCCTCGGCGAACTGGATGTCCATCGACGTCACGCGCCGTATGCCTTCGACATGGACGCCTGCGAAGTTGACCCGGGCGCCGAACGCCGCACCGGTCAGCACCGCGAGCTTGTGAGCAGCGTCGATGCCGTCAACGTCGAAGCTCGGATCGGCCTCGGCATAGCCTGCGGCCTGGGCCTCGGCGAGCACGACGTCGAAATCGCGCCCGGTCTCGCGCATCGTCGTCAGGATGTAGTTGCAGGTGCCGTTGAGGATGCCGTAGAGGCGCCGAACGCGATTGCCGACAAGACCTTCGCGCAGCGCCTTGACGATCGGGATGCCGCCCGCGACCGCAGCCTCGAACGCGAGAATGCGGTCCTTTTTTTCGGCCAGCGCCGCGATCTCGGCACCATGCAACGCCAGCAGCGCCTTGTTGGCGGTGACGACGTGCTTGCCGGATCCGAGCGCCTTCTGCACCAGCCGGCGGGCGATCCCACTGCTGCCGCCGATCAGTTCGACGATGACATCGATATCGGAGGCTGTCGCCAGCGCCAGCGCATCCTTCTCCCAGCGAACGCCATCGAGATCGATGTCGCGCTTCTTGGTGCGCGAGCGGGCACTGACCGCGACCAACTTCAGCGGGCGCCCGCCCCGCAGTGCCAGCAGCCGGCCATGTTCGGCCAGCAGCTTGACCACGCCTGCACCAACGGTGCCGAGACCGGCAATGCCAATTCTTAGAGGTGTTTTCATGGGCGCCTGATACGACAGGATGCGGCTAGGCGCGAGCCTTGATCGGCGTGATGTTGTCCCCAACGCCGCGCAGGTAGAGGTCGATCGAGCGTGCGGGATCGGCCATCACCTGGCGGATGTTGCGGACGGCCTGACGTATGCGGTGCTTGTTCTCGACCAGCGCGATCCGAACATGCGCGTCGCCATGCTCGCCGAAGCCGATGCCGGGCGAGACCGCGACATTGGCCTGGGTGAGAAGCAGCTTGGAAAAGGCGAGCGAGCCCAGTTCGGCAAAGTCCTTCGGGATCGGCGCCCACGCGAACATGCTGGCCGACGGCGCCGGCAGGTCCCAGCCGGCCGCGAGCAGGCCCTCCATCAAGACGTCGCGGCGCTCCCTATAAGTGTTGCGTGCCTCGGCGACACAGTCCTGCGGTCCGTTCAGGGCCGCCGTCGCCGCCACCTGGATCGGCGTGAAGGCGCCGTAGTCGAGGTAGGACTTGATGCGCGTCAGTGCCGTGATCAGTGTCTTGTTGCCGGCCGCGAAGCCGATGCGCCAACCTGCCATCGAGTAGGTCTTGCTCATCGAGGTGAACTCGATGGCAATGTCGCGTGCCCCCGGGATCTGCAGCACCGAAGGCGGCGGCACGCCGTCGAAGTAAATCTCGGCATAGGCGAGATCCGACAGGATCCAGATGCCCTGGCGTTTGCAGAAATCGACGATCGCGCCATAGAAATCGAGATCGACGACCTGGGCCGTCGGGTTCGACGGGTAGTTCAGCACCAGCGCCAGCGGCTTGGGGACCGCGTGTTGTACCGCGCGCTCGAGCGCCGGCAGGAATTCGGCCAGCGAAGTACTGCCCGGCACCGGGATGTGGCGCACCGATCCGCCGGCAATGATGAAGCCGTAGGGGTGAATCGGATAGCTGGGGTTGGGCACCAGCACCGTGTCACCCGGCGAGGTGATGGCCTGCGCGAGATTGGCCAGCCCCTCCTTCGACCCCAATGTGACGATGATCTCGCTCTCGGGGTCGAGATCGACATTGAAGCGGCGGGCGTAATAGGCGGCCTGTGCCTTGCGCAGGCCGGGGATGCCGCGCGACGCGGAATAACCGTGGGCACGCGGGTTGCCGGCGGCCTCGGCCAGCTTGGCCACGATGTGCGGCGCGGTCGGCAAGTCGGGATTGCCCATGCCGAGGTCGATCACGTCCTGGCCGGCAGTGCGGGCGCGCGCCTTCATCGCGTTCACTTCCGCGAACACATAGGGTGGCAGGCGCTTCAGCCGATGAAATTCGGAATCGTCCATCTTGTTCTTCCCTGGCGTACTAGAAGTCGATGAAGACTTCGGCGCGCCGGTTGGCGGCAGTGCCGCGGGCGGTACTGGTCTGATAGATCGGCTCGTCGTCAGAGGCCGCTTCCGCAATGATGCGGTCCCTCGGAACCCCGAGCGCGCGGAGCTGCTGGGCCACAGCAAGCGCGCGCCGGCGCGATACTTCAAAATTGCCGCGCTCGATCTGCGCCGCCGAGGCGCCGTAGGCATCCCGATCGGAATGCGCCACGACCCGGACCGTACCGCCATTGCGGCGCTGGATTTCCGCCACGCGTGCCAGCACGTCGTAGTCGTTCCCACCCAACCCGGACGAACTGCGCCCGAACTGGATCACAGCGACCTCGATCGGCCCGCCGAAGGGCGGTGACCTGACGTCGCTGAATGGCACGGCGCCCGATTGCGCGCGCGCGATATTGGCCACGATCGGCGCCGCTGCCGGCGGCGCCTGCAACGACACCGGCGTTGCCACGATGGGTGGCGCCACAGGCGTCACGACCACGGGCTCCCGACGGGGCGGCGACTGGACAACCGGCGTCGGCTCCGGACGCGGTGCTGCCGCCACTTCCGGTTCTTGAGGGGAACTCGGAGGGACCCAACCCGGCGGCGGCACGAAGGCCTTGCTCGAGTCAGCTACTCGAACCGGCGGCATCGCGGTCGGTGGCAGTGCAGGTGCAGGAGCGGCCAACCGGGCTGGTGCTGGCGACGGCGATGCAACCGGCGCCGACACGATCGGAGCGGGCACTACAGCTGTCGGCGTCTCATCCCGCGCCATTGGCGTCGAGGGCGCCTCGGCGACTGCTGATGCCGGAGCCCCACTCGGCGGTGCCCATCCCGGTGGCGGAACAAAGGCCCTGTTGAGATCGGCGGAACGTGCCGGCGCCGAAACGGCGACGAGCGACGTGGGCGCTGCTGCCGGTGCGATCGGCTCAGCCGCCGCCTTGACAACTGGCGCAGGTGTGGGCGTTGGCATCGATGCAGTCACTGCAGCGGCAGGCGCTGCGGTCTGGCTCGGCGGTGTCCAGTCCGCCGACGGCACGAAAGCCTTGTTGGGATCTCCGCGGCGCGCCGTCGGCGGTGCGGTAGCCACGGCAGGCGTCGGCGCGAGGTTGACAGGTTGAGCTGCAGCCAAAACAACCGGCGCAGGCGAAGCGGACGGCGCGGGAGCTTCCGCGACCGATGCGACAACCGGTACTGCAGCAGGTTGGCCCGGCGGCACCCAGCCCGGGGGCGGCACGAAGGCTTTATTGGGATCGCCCGAACGTACCGGCGCTACCGCAACGGCCATGGGCTGAGGCACTGGCGGGGGCGTTGCTGGCGCGGCCGCTGTCATGGCGACGGGGATCGGTGCCGACGCTTGTTCAGGCGGCGCCGATGCGATGACAGTCGTCGCGGCCTGGCTTGGCGGTGTCCAACCTGCTGGCGGAACGAACGCCTTGTTGGGGTCTGAGGCGCGCATCGGTACCGCCTCGGCAATCACAGGCGCAGGTACTGGTGCGGGCGGCTCTGCCGTCGCCGTTGTCACTGGCGCTGGTGGCGGCGCCAATGGCGCTGCGGCGGGCGTCGCCACAGGCGCGGCCGACGCAACACTCGGCGGCGCAGGCTGGCCCGGAGGCGCCCAGCCCGGCGGCGGGATGAAGGCCTTGTTGGGATCGGCAGGCGGCGCCGGCGGGGGCGGCGGGGCCACCGGGGCAGGCACGATCGCCGGGGGTGGGGGCGCCGCCGGCGGCGGGGGCGCCGGGCCCCGGGGCGGGGCGCCCGGCGGCGGGG
>Ga0082335_1008009_pt1 | contig 12365 bp, 13 predicted proteins | sample Subgrocontami58m_FD_72375 | JGI IMG/M metagenome (GOLD analysis project Ga0082335, IMG submission 72375) | Subsurface groundwater microbial communities from S. Glens Falls, New York, USA - GMW37 contaminated, 5.8 m (SPADES assembly) (version 2) ...
ATAGTATCTTCCCTTGATGTTGCCCGTGCTGATTCGGCCCGACACTAAGCCGCACGACCTCTCTTCGCCGCGCAGCGGCTTAGTTCAACCAACCGGGTGGAGTGAACGGCGGGACTGCATCGCTGTTTCAAATACAACGCCCTTGGCCCGCCGTCACTGACCCGGATCGTTAGGCGAGCAGAGCCTTGCTATGAGCGCTACCCAAAGACGAATCTCCATCGCTGCCATTGCGGTGATTTGCGCGAATATTCGCATACTGATGACTCTCAATTTTATTTTTAGCGGCGATGCCGTACGCTACGCTCGGTTTCTGCATACAGAAATTCTAGGCTGGTTAGTTACCGGCGCATTTGCATCGCTGGCTCTGGTTTTGTCTGTACCTGTTCTCTGGCAGGGCACGTGGCGGCAGATCGTTTTCGCGATAGTCTTGATTTTGATTGCGGCTTTGGTTTTGGTGATTACCTATGAAGGGCTCGCCTAACAAACCGGCTGCAGGCAACGCCGGGATCGCGTCTCGGTTGGCAATCGAACATCGTTGGCCCGGCGTGCCTGAGCCGGACCGTTCGACATGAGGGTTCCGAACATGGCCACGCGATTTGAACAGGAGTTAACAGAGACAACAGAGATCAAGGGCGGGAGAGTTCCATTCTCTGTTCCCTCCGTTTCCTCCTGTTCTATTCCGAGTGGCAGAGCATGTCACCGAATCCGGTTTGCGCTGGGGAGGCCGCGTGCCGTTCCGTCATGTCGAACCAACCGCGTGCAGTGAACGGCGAGACTGCGGCTCTGATACAAATTGAGAGGCCCCAGTCTCGCCGTCATCGCCCCGGAGCGTTCGGCAAATGGCCGTTGAACGCGCCGCGGTTCTCGCTTATCCTTCCAGCGTGCACAGTCCGATCGATCTCAAGCAGATGGCATTATCCGAGAAACTCCGACTGATGGAGGCCCTGTGGGACGATCTGTGCAGTCGAGAGGAAGAGGTTTCCATGCCTGAGTGGCATAAGACGGTGCTCGACGAGCGCGAGCGGCAGATCGCCGAAGGCACGGCAATATTCACTGATTGGGACACGGCCAAGGGGAGAATTCGGAAACGGACTCATGAGGATTGAGATCCTGGACAAGGCAGAGGATGATCTTGTTGCCGGATTCCACTTTTACGAAGAGCAAGAGAATGGATTGGGCGAGTATTTCCTGGAGAGTTTATATTCGGATCGAGTCGCTGAGGCTGTATGCAGGGATCCATCGGCAGACCTACCGCGACTTCCATCGCTTGCTCTCGAAGCGATTCCCGTTCGCGATCTATTATAAGACGACTGCGAGCATCGCCTATGTTCACGCCGTTGCTGACTGCAGAAGGAGCCCAGCGTGGATCAGGGAGCATTTGGGGTGAACCTGCCGAACCAACCGGGTGCAGTGAAGGGCGGGATTGCGTCTTTGTTTCAAATCGAACGCTCTAGGTCCGCCGTCACTAAGCCGGATCGTTAGCCTGCGAATGCTATGCATTGCGCTAAGTGCCACAGCAAAGAGGCGACAAGGGAATTCACCCCCGTGGTGGAGGGAAAGCCTCAGAAAACTGTTCACCTCTGCCAGGACTGCGCCCTTCCACTCCACACGAGTATCGAAGCCGTTTATCGACGAGTCACACCCGGGGAGTTCGCACGCTTCCAGAGCGACGCCAAGGCCGCAGAGTCTTTCTTCAACCCAAGTCCGGAGCAATTGGTCCAGCAAACACTCCGCGCGTTGGAGGAGGCAGACAATCCGGAGAAGTTGCCTGCCAAGACGCAGGAGCAGGAAGACGTGTGTATTCTAATCGTCGGCACGGATTGGCATGCCCTGCATTTTTTGCTCACGGGTGACGGCGAGTTGAAACCGCATCCTTTGCCGCCACCACCGCTCGGCAATGTCGTGCAGGGCGGCACGGAGACACCGTGGCCTTGCACCTACGGGCATATCCGCTCGCTCACGCCCGATGAGGTTCGCGCCGCGGCTGACGCACTCGCCGGGATTTCGGTTCAGGAGTTGCGCTCTCGTTTCACTGTTGCGTCCTTCAATGCCGCAAAGATTTATCCTTACGGCAAGGGCTGGACAGAGAAAGCCGGAGAGAGAGTGTTCGAGATTTATCCGCAAGTCGTTCAGTTTTTCCAGGCCGCGGCTCGCGATGGAGACATGATCTTGCTTTCATCAGATTGACGGCTGCATGACTATCTACGTTTCGCCGAACCAACCGGGTGCAGTGAAGGGCGGGATTGCGTCTTTGTTTCAAATCGACCGCCCCTGGTCCGCATCACTGACCCGGATTGTTCGGCCAATTTGTGACAATTATGAAACTGCCTTCAGAAGTCGCCGACAAATCACGGAAGCGTCGCGAAGCATTCACGTTGATTGAATTGCTCGTTGTCGTCGTCATCATCGCTGTGCTCGCGAGCCTTCTTCTCCCGGCGCTCGCCAGAGCTAAGGCCCAGGCTCATCGAATTAGATGCGTGTCAAATCTGAAACAAATTGGAATTGCGACGCAGTTGTACGTCGGTGATTTCGATGGGGATTACCCGATGCAATATATCGCCGGCACAATGCAGTATTGGCCTGACCTGCTCGTTCAATACACCTCAGCCCAATGGACAGATCCACTCTATCACTGTCCATCGTTTCTCTTTCCGACAAATCGAACGCCCGGCTTCTGGGCCACAGCGCTGCCGGCGTGGGCGATTTTCGGCAGCTACGACATTAATTTCTATGGTGGCAGCACCGGCAGCGGCGATAAGCCTCTCATGGGAATGAGCGGTTATCTCCACGGGAAGCTAGGCAAGCATGTGCCCACGCGTGAGAGTCAGATAGTGAGCCCGTCCGATATGGTGGCCTATGGTGATACGCTGCTTTACGCCCCGCCGACTGTTGAACTCGGGACGTACTTTTGCTTGCCATATTACGATGCCGTAGTTTCACAAAAATGGCGCGCCAAGGCCAGGCTTCTCGAAGCCCGGCGACACGGCGGACTTTTCAATGTGGTCTTTTGTGATACTCACACAGAATCTCTTCGTGGCGCGCGTCTGTTCAGCCGCAGCGCGGACAACCTCCTTCGTTGGAATCGTGACCATGTCGAGCATCCGGATTATCTCCCGCCGGTCTCTCCCTAAACGAGGCCGAACAAAATCACTGGAGCGAATATGGGCGGGCAATCCCAGTTGCCAAATCGCCAAATGGGACGCCGTTGGCCGCCCGCATCGCTCAGTTTTGTCGGCCCTCAATTAATAACACCTCATGAAAAAACTCGTGTCGGGATTGAAAGCAGGCGTCAAGGGGTTCTCAGATGCATTTGCACCGGGGCGCTATCTGGCGGGAGCACTGTCGGTTCGTTGCCCGCACTGCGAGGGAGAGCTGTTCCGGGAGCATGAGGCTCTCCTCAATACGACCGGAGCGAGCCTTCTGAATCTTGATTGGCTCGACACCTCGGGCACGGCGCTGCTGTGTGAGAATTGTGGATTGATTCAGTGGTATGCTAAGAAACCGAAGAGATTATAGATGGAGGCCGAACCAACCGAGTGCAGTGAACGGCGGGCATTGCACGCCAGTTTCATTTGCGACACGCTTGACCCGCCGTCACTGACCGGGAGCGTTCGACCTAAACGACCATGCGCATCGCCGTCACAGGGGCATTCGGGTACTCGGGCCGCTACATCACGAAGCGACTGCTTGAAGCCGGTCACGAGGTGATCACGCTGACGAATTCGCTGCATCGTCCGAATCCTTTCGGCGAGAAGGTGGCGGCTTTCCCGTTCCACTTCGATGAGCCTTATAAGTTGCGAGAGACTTTGCGAGGAGTGCACACCCTGGTAAACACGTATTGGGTACGATTTGATCACCGGCTGTTCACGCATGGACAGGCGGTTGCGAACACCAAGATTCTGTTTTCTGCGGCCAAGGGAGCTGGGGTGAGTCGGATCGTTCATGTGAGCATCACCAACCCGGACAGCACATCCGATCTGCCATACTTTCGAGGCAAGGCGGAACTCGAGTCCTCTCTCAAGGGTTTGGGTGTCTCCTACTGCATCCTGCGGCCGACCGTCCTGTTCGGGAAGGAGGACGTCCTGATCAACAACATTGGGTGGTGCCTTCGGCATCTGCCCGTGGTGGGAGTGTTTGGGGCCGGCGACTATAGGCTGCAGCCGATTTACGTGGATGATCTCGCCGGAGCGGCCGCAGCCAAGGTGATCGGCGACCGTAACGAGGTTCTTGAGGCCATCGGCCCGGAGACGTTCACGTATCGGGAGTTGGTGGCTAGAGTTAGCAGGGCGATCGGCGTGAAGCGTCCGATCATTTCGGTGTCACCCGGGTTGGGTTACTGGAGTTGCCGGTTGGTTGGGCTGTTTGTCGGCGATGTCGTGATCACCCGCGAGGAGATTCGGGGGTTGATGGAAGGTCGGCTACACGTGGCCGGACCACCCTTGGGTGCCACGAAACTGACGGAATGGATAGACCGCCACCGGGACAGCCTCGGACTCCACTATACGAGTGAGATGGCGCGCCGAGTTGACCGTGCATCTGAGTACAAATCAAACTGAATGTCGAACCAACCGGTTGCAGTGAACGGCGGGACTGCGCCACTGTTTCAAATACAACGTCTTTCGCCCGCTGTCACTGACCCGGAGCGTTCGACATGAGGGTTCCGAACATGGCCACGCGATTGAACAGGAGTTAACAGAGACAACAGAGATCAAGACCGGAGGATTTCCATTCTCTGTTGTCTCGACCCGTCCAGAAATACGCAATCACATGAGCCCAAAGGTCCCAATTCGAGCATGGCTCATCGCGTTCGCCATAGTGGCAGGCATGGTGAGCTTGATTCTTGTTTGTCGTCCTCAAGAGCCGCAATACCAAGGCAAGAGCTTGTCCCAATATCTGCGTGGCTTCTCGAAGGATGGATGCATGATCCTCGGCGAACCCCCCTATGATTTAGCTGGAACGTTTTCACCTTCCCCTGAGCGCGCGGTGGCTTGGGATGCGCTTGGCCATTTTGGCGGGGAAGCTCTTCCGACCTTTGTCCGGCTCGCAGGTTCTCGAGACTCGAAGATTGCGAGATACATACAGGGTTGGAAAAGAAAGATCCCGTTCTTGAGGGCCCGATGGCCAAGCGCAGAAGAAAAACACCACATCGCGGTGACCGCTTTTTTACGCTATGGCTCACGCGGAGTTCCGGCCATTCCGGAGCTGTTGCCATTGCTGAACGATCCTCAAACCGCGCAACCCGCTGTTTACGCCTTGGCTTTTATGAAACCAAAGGCGGCGCCGCAAATTTTGGCGCTGACTAATGTTCTTGGGGAGTCTGGCTCCATGCTCCAGATCGAGGGGATTGCTGCACTCGGTGAGTGCGGCTCCAATGCTGCGCCAGCAGCCCCGGTCCTCTTCCAGTTACTGAATTCGACGAATGAGCCGGTGAGTGCGATGGCCGCTGTCGCATTGGCTCGGATACGTGCCGAGGCGCCGCGAGCGGCTGCGTTGATTGCCAGGAGGCTGTCGACTGCCTCCCAAACCGGGTTTCCAGCACCGCCTGTTGAAATGTATCTCTGGGCACTCGGAGAGATTGGCCCCGCAGCGGAGAGTGTTCGGTCGCGCATCAACGCTTTCACGAACAGCAGTTCAAGGAAGATCCGCGATTTGGCAGTGTCAGCCCTGCGAAGAATAGAACCGCGCTCGAACCAGCCGGTGGAGCGGAACCGCGGCGAGCCGTCCAGTTTCGGAGTTTCAAATGAATAGTAACGTTTGTTCCAGATGCTCGAGCGCGTTCACCGCCGGGGTCGCTCCCCGGTAGTTCCGCTGAATGAACTTCCGTCACGGTTCCGGCGTTATTTTTGCGCCGCGACCGGAGCGACTCCGGTTGGAGCGCCACCCGTCGAAGCAGCCGTCCGGGCCTCCGCCAGCTTGCGGGCGATTTGCTGAATCGTTTCCAGGAAGGTCGAGTGAATGGGCGACAGCTTTCCTTGCCACAGCACGCCGAACCGCACGCTTGGGAAATCAGTTAAAGGCAAAACCCGGATGTCCGCGGTCGGCCGCCTGCGAGGGATTTCGAGCGACAACCCGATGCCATAGCCGCGCGCGGCGTATTGCTCGACCAAATTAATGCTGCTGACCTCGATGCCTGGAAACCAATCGATCCCCCGCCGGGCCAAGTGCTGCTGGAACACTTTCGTGATCGTTTCGTGCGGCGGCAAAGAAATCAGGCTCTCTTCGATTTTATCGCGCGAAAATAATTCGTCGGCGGATTTGGTTTTGTTCCTCTTTGACACGAGCAAGACTAGCGGCATTTCAAACAGCACGACCGAGTGGCTGCCCGTCGGCGGTTTTTGATCCAGGACAGTGAGAGCCAGGTCGAGTTCCCCCTTTTGCAGCCAGCTTTCGAGCTGCGGCTGGTACCCTTCGCGCAATGTCAACTTCAGTTTGGTGAATTTCTTCCGCACCTCCTCCAAAACTTCCGGCAGGTAATCGCGCAGCACAATCTCGGATGCGCCAATTCGGATGTGCTGCGAAACACCGCCGCGAAGTCTATCCGCGGTGGCTCCCAGATTATCGAAGAACGGCTGGATGAAATTAAAGAGCTCTTCGCCGGCGGCAGTCAGAGCGAAGGGGCGCCGCTGGAACAGACTTAAGCCAAGCGTTTCTTCAAGCTGAATAATCTGGCTGCTGACGGCCGGCTGTTGAATGCCGTAAGGAATATTCCGCACCGCTTCATTGATCCCGCCGAACTTCGCGACGTAATAGAACAGTTCGAGGTGGTGAATGTTCATGCATCAAATTTAATTTTCCGGCCGGTTAGTTTTATCAATTACCACTGCCCAAGCAAGCTGCGTTAGCGTGCACCCGCCAATTGCACCGGCGAGAGAATGATCGCGATACCAAAACTGAATTTGATCCTGGCGTGGGCGTGGCTGCTGGGCGGGTTCGCTTCCGGCTCGGTGCTTGGGCTCTATTTCCACCGTGAAGATTGGCTCGGCGGGTACGCCAGCTTCCCCCGGCGGCTCTACCGGCTCGGCCACATCTCCTTCTTCGGGCTGGGCGTGGTCAATTTTCTCTTTTATTTCACCGTGCAAAGCCTCGCCCTGTCGGCGGGGCCGCTCACGCGCGCGGCTGGCTGGGCTTTCATTCTTGGCGCTTTGACCATGCCTGCGTGCTGTGTGTTGGTGGCGGGCCATCGCGAATGGAAAAACATTTTTGCGTTGCCCGTCATCAGCCTCATTACCGGAACATGCCTGCTGCTTTGGGAACTTTTTCTATGCTGAAAGTTGAAGAACCCCTCTCCCTTCCCTCTCCCCGCGCGTTCCATTCCATTTCTCAAATCACGCGGGGAGAGGGTTAGGGTGAGGGGCTCTGGTTCAGGGGGAGCGGGCCTTGGCGGATCGGTCTGGAAACATCGCTGCAACGACTATTATGAAAAAAATCGGATTCATTGCCATGAGCGGGGTGCGTGCGCACAACCCGGAATTGACGAAACTCGGGCTGACCCTGCCCGGCTTTGTCGAACGAAATAAAATCATCGCCTCGATGCCGAGCTTGTCGCTCTTGACGCTGGCGGGCTTAACGCCGCGAACGTACGACGTCGAATATCTGGAAATCGCCGACATCCGTTTGGCGGGCGCATTGCCGGAACATTTTGATCTGGTCGCGATCGGGTCGTTTACCGCGCAAATTTACGAGGCCTATCAAGTGGCGGACTTTTACCGGGCGAAAAATATTCCGGTGGTGATGGGCGGGCTGCACGTCACCTCTGTTCCTCTCGAAGCGAAGGAACATTGCACCAGCGTGGTCATTGGCGAAGGGGAGCCGCTCTGGCCACAGGTGCTCTCGGACTGGGAGGCCAATGACCTCAAACCGTTCTATCGCCAAAACCCACCGGGAACATTCGACCTGGCCGATGCGCCCATGCCACGTTTCGACCTGCTGAATCCCGATAAGTACAACCGGATCACCGTTCAGACCAGCCGGGGCTGCCCGCATCGTTGCGCCTTTTGCGCCAGCTCGATTTTGCTGACGCCGCGTTACAAAGTTAAACCAGTTGCCAAAGTCATGGCCGAACTCAGGGCGATCAAAGAGATTTGGCCGCGCCCGTTCATCGAATTTGCCGACGACAACAGCTTCGTTCACTACGCGCATTACAAGGAACTGCTGCGCGAGCTGGCCAAGGAAGACTTGCGCTGGTTCACCGAAACCGATCTCAACGTCGCCAAAGATGATGAGATGCTCGGCTTGATGCGCGACTCGGGCTGCCAGCAAATCCTGATTGGCCTCGAGAGTCCGGGCAAGGCTGGCTTGAATGGCGTCGAACTCCGCTCGAATTGGAAGCTGCGCCAGCAGGAGCTATATAAAGACGCGATCGCGAAGATCCAGTCCTACGGAATTACGGTGAACGGCTGTTTCATTCTTGGGCTGGACAATGACACTCCCGAAATCTTCGATGATGTTTTCAATTTCGTGAAAGAGTCGGAGCTTTACGAAGTGCAAGTGACGTTTCTGACGGCTTTCCCGAGCACGCCGCTTTATCAGCAGCTCAAGAACGAAGGCCGCATTCTGCGCGACCGCGCCTGGGAGCTCTGCACGCTTTTCGATATTAATTACCGGCCGAAAAACATGACCGTGGATGAATTGCAGAACGGCTTTCTCGGGCTCGTCCAAAAATTGTATTCGGCGGAAGTGACAAACGAACGCCGCCGCCTGTTCAAGCACAAGCTGAAATCATCGCCCAATTTCGGGCTCAAGATTGCGCACAAACGAAAATTGCCGACACGGCGCGAGGTCCAGCCACGAGAATTGATGACCGCGGAATAGTGCCGAGCACGGGCGCGTTCCGGTCCGTTTATTCGCTCAAATAAGGCGAACCCCAGCGCGGCGCGTTTATTGGTTTGGCGGTGAGTTTTAAAAGTCCGGCCGGCGCATTCAAGGTAAGGCTCAACAGCTCGGAGCGCTGCTTTGCAGGAAGTCGATCGGTCACGTCGAGCAGCTCGCCTGGCCGAACATCGAACTTCTTTTTGAGAATCGTTCGATCCTTCAAGCTCACCACGCAGTCGAGTTCTGCGCCAGCGGTCGGAAAGATGCCCAAGTGCCAGTCGCCGGTTTCCAGATCCTGCGTGAACGCGATCGCCCACTCCGGATTTGCGAAGGTCAATCCTTTGGTTCCAGAAAAGGGGTAGATCCATTCATGCCAAGCCATGCTTCCGTGCGGCGGCAACACTCGCCTCGCTTCGTCCGAAAAGTCTTCGGACGTGCCACCCCAGAGTTCGACATAGCCGAGATTGGGCAGCAAGCTGTATTCGTGCTGCATTGGCGGGGCCGGTGGATAACCCCACGTCCAAATGTCCATGCCCGGCGTGATCTTCGGGTCAAACACACGAACCAGACCCTCGTTCGCGTCGTGCGAGAACGCGCCGTAAAAACCGGCGGTCAAGTTCGTGGCCAAAAGATCTCCTGGGCTCCGCCAATGCTTCACCCATCGCAACGGATTGCGTTCGAATTCCTGAATCCGATCGCCAAGCATCCACCGATTGAAGGGACGATCCGCCACGATCATCGCTTGGCACGGCACAATGATCTCGGTGTTGGGCGTCACTTCGCCGCGGCCCCCCGGCGCGCACATGGCATTCATCCAATGGCTGAACCGGGCCGCTCGCGCGGACGTGTTGGTGATAACTATTGAGGTCTCGCATGCCGCGCGTTTGGGTATGAGAGCAAGTTCTAGTTGTTCCTGCAGTCGCGTGGCCGGCTCGAGCACCGTCATGCGCACGGCTTTTCGCGAAGAACTGTTCTCGACGATTTGAAAACTCCAAGGCAAGGCCCACGTCGTGCCGTGCTCGCCCCGCGGCAGGGTGTATTCGATCCCGCCCCAAACCATCCACCAGCCCAAATCATTTTGCTGTCCGGTGAGCGGCTGGGCGATCGGGTTCACCCAGAGCTCTTCGTGACTGGTCAATTTGGAATAGAGCGAATAGACCCGGCCCATCTCAGGAAGCACAACGACTTTCAAATAGTCATTCTCGAGAATAACCGCCCGGTGCGAACGTTCGACGGTTTGTCTGGGCGCGGTCAGGAGTTTCGCCGGATCGAGTTTGGGATATCCTTGTTTGTCGCGATACGCCGCAGCCGAAAGATCCACTTGTTTGATGGTGAGATTTGTCTCGATGAGTCTCAGCGAATGAGCGTTCGAAACCGGCGGCAGCGCGGCGCCAAGGCAAAACAAATTTAAAAGGATGGTGAAGCGATGGCCGAACATCAACGGCGCAATCGTATCACTGGTGGTTTGGAACAAAAACTCGATTCGTGCACGAGACACGATCAAGCCTTGACCCGAGCGGGCGGTGGAAGCGGGTTGCGGCGAAGATACGAGGAATCGATTTGTGTCCCTAGATCGAAGGGCCTAATCCGGGGCAGAACCATTAATTCGCTGACAGCTCCGGCATCATCGTCGAGACTGAAGGCAACCGACACCGCCCATGAAGCCATCGCATTCTCTGCTTGCGCCGCACCGCAACACGCCCCGCGCTTTCACGCTCATCGAACTGCTCGTTGTCATCGCGATCATCGCAATTCTCGCGGGACTTTTGCTTCCCGCGCTGGCCCGGGCCAAAGAAAAAGCTCGCACCGCAAAATGTTTCAGCAACCTGCGTCAGCTTGGCCTGGCCACTCAGCTTTATGCGATGGATTTCAATGATTATGTGCCGGGCGACACCTACGGGAACGGTTTTTTCTTTGCCAATCTGCTCTCGTCCTACGTGGACAAAAAAATCGATCCGAAGAAATTCAAAGCCGGGTCGGTGTTGTACGATGCCTACGCGGAGATCCCGGTTTTCCATTGTCCCTCCGTCAGGAAGCAGAGCAACCAGCGCGAACCCTACACGCTGCACTACACCATCAACTCGATCGACTTCGAAAAATACAAAACGCAGAAGCGTTATGACTCGGCCCCTTTCCAGAAGATCACAGCCATTCCCGGTTTCAGCCAGGTGGCTTACCTCATCGAGATCAATGACCGCGGCGGATTGAGCCCGCGCGGGTTTGACGGTTGGAACGTTTGGAGCCCCGAGCATACCCCTTACAACAACCTGGATCGCACCAACAAAAATCCGCGCATGATCCGCTACGACGACAAGCGCCACGCCGGCGTGACGACGGTGGTGTTTCTCGATGGCCATACCGAGGTGCGCCGGCTTTCCGACCACCAGTCCGATCACGGCGTGCCTTTCCGGCTTTTCAATCCACTCGATGACGCGCTCTCACGCATGCGGCGCCCGTAGCCCGCAGTTTGGGTTGCTCGGCTTTCGCCACCGGTCCTCCGCGACTGACTCTCGCCGTCTGGAACAAACCTTCGATTCGTGCATCAGACCTTTGGAATTTAGCTTCCGCAACAGCTGAATTGCGTCTTTATCTGATCCAGGATGACCCTCAAATCGCGAACTCGTCTGTCGGCAACCGCAGTATTATTTGGGCTGGCAATTCTCGCCCAAGCGACGGCGGATACAGTCAACCTCACGCCCGTCGCGGATACAACCCTGTTTCAAGGCGCGCCTGACAACAACATGGGCGGCGTCGCAACCGCTATCGTTGGGACCACTCAGACCGGCGCCAACGGGCGAATGCTGCTGAAGTTCGATCTGGCTGGAAGCGTTCCCCCTGGCGCAACTATCACCGCAGTTTCGTTGACCTTAAACGTAACGAAAGTCCGGACATTCTCGATCACGACAGTCGAGCTTCACCGCGCCCAAAATGCCTGGGGCGAGGGAACCGGCGGCAGCGGCATTCAAACGGGCACCGGCGGGCCGGCAGCTTCCGGCGATGCCACTTGGAATGCGCGCCTCTTTCCCGACTCGAGGTGGGGCGCGCCAGGAGCGGCACCTTCGGAAGATTTTCAGAGCAGTGTCAGCGGTTCGGCGCAAATGGCAGCGGCGGGAAATGTGAGTTTCAACTCGACGCCAGCAATGGTGGCGGACGTGCAAGGTTGGCTGACGAATCCAAACAGCAACTTCGGCTGGATCATCATCAGCCAAAACGAGGGCACTTCCGGAAGCGCAAAACGAATTGCAACGCGTGAATCCGGCGTCGGGGCGCCGACGTTGGCGGTCACGTACAGTTCGCCACCTGCGGCCACGGCGCCATCCATTACGCAGGATCCCCAAAACCAAACAGTGATCGCAGGGGCGACAGCCACGTTCAGCGTGACGGCGAGCGGCTCGGGGTCGCTCTCTTATCAATGGCTGAAGAATGGTTCGCTCGTGCCCGGCGCCAACACATCGACGCTCACGATTGCCAGCGCTCAGACAACCGACGAGGCAACCTACCGCGTCGTGGTCAGCAACTCCGCGGGCTCAGTCACGTCTGGCGCCGCTACGTTA
>Ga0082335_1008010_pt1 | contig 12361 bp, 11 predicted proteins | sample Subgrocontami58m_FD_72375 | JGI IMG/M metagenome (GOLD analysis project Ga0082335, IMG submission 72375) | Subsurface groundwater microbial communities from S. Glens Falls, New York, USA - GMW37 contaminated, 5.8 m (SPADES assembly) (version 2) ...
AAATGACAAAAAACCCAATGCTCCAAACTTTACGTAAGCCTCATCTAATCTATGCCTTACGGTTATGCATTTTGAAAAACGAGCAGAAAAAACAAGAAGTTGATGGATTGTAGTACAGATATCTGTAGGGGTTTAAAATCTTAAACCCTTACATTAATAAACAATCAGTGTTTATCTGCGTCCAATAAATATTTTATAATAACTCGCCCAATTTCTTCGATTTCAAGGTAGCGGCTTCTACGGCGTTTATAACGGCGGATTTGAAACCGTAATCTTCCAGCTTGCTGAGCCCTTCAATGGTAGTCCCTCCTGGCGACGTCACGGCATCCTTCAATTGAGCGGGGTGTTGCCCCGTTTCCAATACCATCTTTGCTGACCCCATCACGGTCTGTGCCGCGAGGACGGTAGCTACATCTCTTGGCAAACCCATCTTGACTCCCCCATCAGATAATGCCTCGATAAACATATAGACGTATGCAGGACCGCTTCCGCTCAGACCTGTTACGGCGTCAAGGTACTTCTCATCCAGCCGGAACACCTTTCCAACGGCATTAAATAAATTATGAACCAACTGCCCATCGGCGTCATTTGCAGACTTGCCCAGGGCAAATGCTGTTGCTGAAACACCTATCAAACATGGGGTATTGGGCATGACACGAATGATTCGAACACCTGCCTGTAGTCTGGATTCAATAAATCGTATCGGTATACCTGCAGCAATGGACACCACTAAGTGGCGGCTGGTAATATCATTCTTTAGCTGGTCAAGCACTTCGCCCATCATTTGCGGCTTAACGGCTAATATAATAACATCGGCAAATGATGCAACGTCTTTGTTGTACTGGGTGGTTTTTATACCGATTTCCTTACTTAAGAGTTTGCATCGTTCTACAACCACATCACTAACCATGATATTGCCGGCTTCACTCAATTTTGCATTAATGATGCCCTTGCAGAGGGCCTCTCCCATCTTTCCACCGCCAATGAATCCAATCTTTTCTTTTAGCATACGATACCGGTCCTTTTTAAATAATTATTAGGGGATGTAAGGGTTGAAAATCTTCAACCCCTACATTAAATTAGTATTAAATAAGCTTCGGATTTCGTGGATTATATCCTTATTTTTACATACGTCAAGGACGGAATACTGCGACTGGAAGCAGTTGTATCAGTAAAAGTTGCTTTGACACTTTTACTATATTCACATATAATTTCAGAAGTAATTACTTTTTGTGGTATCAAACTGGCTGCATTTCTGCACTTTATTATTTACGCAGCCGATACGGTTATGCTAATCGTTTGAAATCTCTGTGCATTAGATTAGATTCTTCGCTTCCGCTCAGAATAACAGCATTTGTCATTCTGAGGAGAGAAACGACGAAGAATCTCTATTTTAATGTATAGGAATTTCAATCTTGTATAAGCTCCCCTCTAGAAAGAGGGGACTTCGTCGTGAGCTCAGTCGAACGATAAAGGGGTGTGTAGAGTCTGTACCGCCGCAACACACCCCCAGCCCCTCTTTCTAGAGGGGAGCTTAAAAGTCGCTGCCGAAGGCAGCCTAATTTAAAATTTCATAAACATTAAATAATACAAAATGGAGAGATCTCATGGATCAGAAGGAAGAAAAGGGATACACTCCTTACCAACAAAAGGTTATCAGGCGTTTTTATGAAAACAAAGATCTTCGCCTGATCCAGAAGTTGGGAGAGTTAGTATCAAATTTATATGTGGAAACGAGTGATAAAAAGCGGGAATCTGGATGGAAGAGGATAAAGGAAATACTTATTGACTTAAAAGTACACCCGCACGAGGTAGAATTCCTGACCAAAGATAAAAATCTTACCGTGATTTCAAAAAAATTGGCAGAGATGTTTTAATGTGAAGCGTTTGTTACAGCATTGGGTGGGGGATAAAACCCCATAAGCGCTAAGTTGTTTTTGATATTTTTTTATCAGGTTGGGATAGTGCTATTACTTTTTATGAGGATTCCAATATCGAATATCGCCTCCCCCTGTCCCCCTCCTGAGGGGGAGAAATGGGGAGGTGTTATTCAATACACGGTTAAATTGATCCGTCATTTTAAGTTAGCGCTTATGGGGTGGGTCCCTTGGTCGTGAAATCTCAGTGAATATTTCACGAATTACCGCGTTACTCACCCCTAAATCCCCTCCCAAGAGGGGACTTTCTAACTCTATATTATTTCACCTTACCGGACTTTTTTTTGTTTTTTGTACAAGGAGAAATAACCCTCGGCATCCTTGCTCATCCCTTTAGCCTTGTAGGCGTTGCCAATATCATTATAAATCTCTATATTAGTTGGGTTCGACATTACGGCTGTCTGAAAGGCAGTAATCGCATCATCGTATTGTTTCTTCTTGATATAATTTTTTCCCAGGTGATATTGGGCATCTGAATTACCCATATTAACTTCGACCGTTCTGTTGTAATATTGGATGGCTTCATCTATATTTCCTGTTTTATCATACAAAAGGGCTATGTTATAAAGTGCATTTTCATGGATCGGGTCTATGTCCAGCGCCTTTTTGAACTCAGCCAACGCCTCTTTGTCTGATCCCTTCATTGAATATACTATGCCCAGGTTTGAATAGGATGTTGCCAGATTTGGGTCGAATTCTATACGTTTCTTTAATATCTGCACTGCATCGTCATATTTGCCAACTTTCGCATACGCTATTCCCAACAAGAAGTAAGTAGACCTGTGATCCGGACTGATTTGAAGGGTCTTTTTAAAGCTTTCAATGGCCTTATCATAGATACCTTTATCAAAATATGCAGTACCCAGATTGTAGCAGGCGTCGTAGTCTTCGGGTTTTCGTTCTATAACCTTCTGAAGCGCCTCAATCGCTTCGTCATATTTTTCCTGCTGCAAGTAAGCAATACCCATATTTTTGTACGCATCTGTGTTATCGGGTTCTAGTACTAAGGACTTTTTATACATATCAATAGCCTCATCATAGAGACCATATTTCGCATAGTTCAAGCCCTGTTTATACTGTTCATTCGCAACATCAAGAGGGTTCAACTGACTATCTTTTTTAGTTGTATTCGTACTTTCGCTTGTAACAACCGCTTCGTTAGAAAAACAATGGGTTGAATTCAGTAAAGATACAAATAAGCTGCTGCAAACAGTTACCACACTTAAAAACTTTATACGATTCACTATACTTCTCCTTTGGTTACTTTATGAAATACAGTAACAGTTCAGCACCCCCACCTGACCTCCCCCATCGAGGGGGAGGAAACGTTTTTCCCCCGCCCCTGGTGGGAGGGGTTAGGGGAGGGGGGGGAACTGTTACGAAATACAAATGTGTTATTACAAAATAGTATAAATATTCTATACATTGGCTAATTATAACGGTAAATGGACATCTTTCAACCTATCTTTTCAATCGAATTAAAATTTTCCCGAGATACAGTAATACGAGTATTATGCAGAGGATGGCTATGTCTGTGGGGCCGGTCGGAAGATCGAAACGATATGAAATATAAAAACCAATAAAAGATGCGGCTGCGCCTATGGCAGACGAAACGATGCAAAAAGGCAGGATGCCGCGTGTGATCATTCTGGCGGTAATTGCCGGTATCAATAGGAATCCAAAAATGACCAATGGACCAACGGTCATTACTCCGAAAGAGATAACTATGCCGATAATCAGATAGAGAAGGATGTCCCACAGGATAACCCTCTTGCCCAGGGTGGTCGCCATATCTGTGTCATACGATACCAGCACAAAATTGCGATGGAAACCAACTAAACAAATGAAGATCGTGCCGTAAATGGCAAGCATTGACCATAAGTAGATATCAGGGATAGAAACAATCTCTCCTCTGAGCAAGGAAAGCACTTCTGTTTGACCGTATGGATTCCATGAAACAAATAATATGGAAGCCGCGCCTGCAAGAGCGTAAGTAAACCCAATACGGTTTTCAGTAAACCCCTTTCGTTTACGTTCGAGAATAGCCAGGGCAAAGATAGCGATTAGTGTAAATACCACGGAACCTGTCAATGCCATTGCTTTTTCAGATTCTATATGCGGGAAAAAATGCCACCCAACAGTGCACAATAAAAATGCAAAGGTTATACCGGCATTTGACACCTGAGGCAAGGCTATGCCCAATAAAATCATACGGCGCAGCACAAAAAATATACCGACCTGTGGACATACAAATCCCACTATCAGCCCGGCGTAAAGGGCATTTCGCAATAGAAAGTGTGGACTCAGCATCTCTAATAGTTGTTCCATCTATACGGGTTCTCTCTGAAGAGTTTCATCGGTTTTTAAAGGTGAAAGCATCTCTACGGTAGTACCAACCAATACTTTATTATCCTGAATCCAAATTGTTTTATCTGTCCATTTTGGTATGTTATAAATTTCATGGGTAACCATCACAATCGTCAGATGATGCTTTTTGTGTAACTGTGAGATAAGTTCCATAATCATTTTCTGTGCAAGGATATCCACGCCAGTAATAGGCTCGTCCAGCAGGAGAATATTAGGTCTTGTAGCCAACGCACGTGCTATGAGTATTCGCTGTTTCTGGCCGCCGGATAATTCGGAAAACAATTTCTTTCTCATGTCCAGCATACCGACATCCTTTAAACATTGTTCTATCCAAACACGATTGGTTTTCGGGGTAGGGCAAAATGGTCGTACCTGTCCGAAAGTACCCATCAATACTACCTCCTCCGCCATAAAAGGATATATTTCATCCAGGTACTGACGCTGTGGTACATAACCAAATCGTGTGGGCTGACCATCGCCGTAAATAATCGTGCCTTGAATGGGTGGAATAATGCGCAAAATAGTCTTAAACAGCGTGGTTTTCCCGGAACCATTCGGTCCAAAAAGAACAATGAATTCTCCGGCTTTTATGGATAAATTAATGTCTTTGAGGAGAACTTTCCCGTTATAACCAATTGCAACATTTTCCAGTGAGATACAATTGTCTGTATTCATAATTGTTTACGATTTAGTTTTCAGGGCGGATACAATCTGGTTAATAGTATAATCAAAAAGGCTTAGATAGTCATTTGTTTCTTTTTGTCCCCCTACCATGATTGGGAAAACAACAATCTTTGCCCCCGTTTGTGATGCCGCAAATTCCGGCGTTTTGCGTTCCCGAAAGGGTTCTATAAAAATGAGTTTTACTCCTCCATTTTTCATCATGGGAATAAGACTGTTGATATGGGTAGGAGACGGAGGAATTCCCGGCTTTGGTTCAAGCGATCCTACCACATTCAGATTAAACCTATTTGCAAAGTAAGGAAACGTTTTATGATAGGTAACGATTTTTGTCCCACGAAAAGGCTCTAATGCCTTTTGCCATTCGGAAAATTTCTGGTCCAGTCTTTTTGTAAAATCTTTTAAGTTGTCCTTGTAATAGTTACAATTTGCCGCATCGATCTGGCACAACCGGTCACAGATATGTGCGGCAACTATCTTCCCATTTATTGGATCCAGCATGAAATGAGGATTTCCCATGGGGTGGACGTCTCCCATGGCGCGATCGGCTGAAGGATCAGGCGCTTCCAATGTATGAATTCCCATTGAAGCAATTAGATATCCAGGATTCCCCGTAAGTATCTTTTGATTTCTCGCACCAACAACTAAGTTAGGCAGCCATCCAATTTCCAGATGCAATCCCCCCTCTATAAGCATGTCTGCCTTATTCAATTTAACAATAAAACTGGGTTTTGCATCCACAAAGTGAGGGTCTTCTGTGGGTTTTGCAAGACTGGTTACTTCAACTTTATCCTTTCCGATTTCTCTTGCTATAGCGCCCAGATCTGACGTTGTAGCAACAACATTTAATTTTGCATGGGCGGTAGATGTACAACTTATTACAAATAATAAAAAGAGGAATAATTGATATTTTATTTTCATAAAGCACTCCTGAGCTAATAGCCATTATTGTCCCAAATTATACACGGACAAACAAGTTTGTCCGTGCCACCCTTTAAAGTTTTTCTCTCTGTGGCCTTTGTGGTTAGCAGTTTTTAAAACTTATGTGCCCCGTGTGAACCGAGTAAAAACTCGAACTGGAGAAACACAGAATGTTCCGTGCTATCATTCTCCAGGATATCATCGTAATTATATTGCAGCCTGATTTTTGAAAATTCCGATGGGTAAAATGTAAGATTGGGAGAAAGCCGCCAGCGTTCATAACTTAAAGGGTCTTCTGCATACTTTTCTCCATCTACATAATCTCCCCGAAATCCGGCTACCCATCGTTTTTTGAATCCCCACATAACCTGGGAATAGGTACCCCAATTATTCATCACCTCATCCGGCAGTTCGGCATTTATATCTGCACCAGCCTCGAAGCGTCTGCCCATAACCTCTGTCTGCCAGGTTATGAATGGGAAACCCCCGGCGGCATATTTTGACTTCCACTTCCAGAACATATCGAGACCATAAATCAGGGTATTTTCATCCGTCCCTGTCGAATTTGGCCCAAATGCAGCCGATGCACCCAATAAAATGGTCTGTTCATCTGTAAGGTCAAAGGAAGTCGCAATACGCGGAACATAAAGCATGTCTCCCATATTTCTCACACGTGTATCAACAGCCTCACGTCCAAAAAGGGCATCTTCATTTCTAAAGCTACGGACGGTTTCTCCCTGACTGTCCTGTACGGCAATAAATAATTCCGTATAGTTGCTCGTGGGGGCCAACCATGAAAGACGTGCCCCAGGATTTCTTAATCCATCAGGGCTTAAAAATCGACCATTAACCAACGGTTGGTCTGCAAAATCCCACGCATGTGGATGAAATTGGTTCAACCTGCCAAATTCAGTGAAAAAGGTGCCTGCCTTTGCTTGTAAATTCAAAGGCAGTGACATCGATGTCAGATAGGCCTCTTCCACTTCAAGAAATGACTCTCCATCTTTATCAATTTGGAAGATGATATTCGCCTGACCTTTGAAATATGGGTCTATCGCCCCTTCAAAGACGGTTTCCAGATTTTGCACCGTAAACCCACGCTGATTTGGATCGTGACCACCCGTTTCAAGTTTTTCCAAATCCTGAGCTGTCGAGCCACCTGCAGTAAACAACCCATCGAAGGAAATATTCATATAATTCTTTCCCATGCTCCATACAGTGAGAGGCTGCGCTGGAGACCATTGCCCTGGATTTTCAGATTGATCGGTTGCGGTTGTGTTTGTCGGCAATTGTAGGGGCGAACGGACGTTCGCCCCTACTACGGTTGAATCCGTTGGTGATACCATAGGCTCTATCGTTTCACTATTTTGAGAAACGGACGTGGCTGAAGATGGTTGAGAAGAATCTGTATCTGTAAGAAATGCTATTGGTTTTTCTTCCTCATTTGCTACAGAAACTTTCAAGGTTTCAGAATTTACCGCAGCAATAGTTTTATCTAAGGGCGATTCATGAATCGCCCCTGCAGGTTCTAATGGTGTTATTTTCAGTTCTGTATTTTCTTTCTCAAGAACGGATATCTTTTCTTGCATCGCTTTAAAGCGGGTATCGTAATCCTGTTTCATACTTTCAAGAAGCGCCTTCATTCCCTGAAGTTGACCTACAATCTCATCAAATTCATCTTTTCTAATGCGGATTTCTTTTGTACCTTCTTCCGCTTCTTCTACGGCATTCATCCCTGAAAATTCTTTGTCGGTTATTGGTGCTTCTTCGCCATATACTACGTCAGGGTCGAAAAGCCGTTCTCCCCTGCTTGCAATGAGTATACATAGAAGCAATATATAACTTAGCAGTTTCATACTATTCTCCTGTAAATGATTTTATTTATGCTGTTTGGACACAGATTATCAAGATATAAAAATGAAACGTCCATGACCTTCGGTCACAAAGGGGAATGAAATCCACCCTTCGGCTGTCATTCCGAGCGGAGCGAGGAATCTTCAGGATTTCTCCCTTCGGTCGAAATGACAATTACAGGTGAACAGATAAAATTATTATCGTTCGACTGAGCACTCACGACGAAGTCTGTGGAAATCAGCGTACATCTGTGTCTTAATCAATTAATATAATTTACTACTATTAGCAGGAGAAAGCAGGCGGCGGCCGGATGGTAAATTTATGGATGAATAGAGACGGAAGAATTGGATTGGAATGACATACAAGATTGATATAAACACAATCAAACCGCATGTCGTGTAATAAAAACTGTTTTAGGTTTGAAGGCGTCTTCAACCACTGACAGATTTGACAGGTTTCTGAGTTGTGCTGCGAAGGATTTCCAGAAATCCTAATTTGTTGATCATCGGTAGAATGAGACAAAGATTCCTGAGTATGGTTACAGTGCCGGACACTAAAAATGCTATCATGAAAGCCTCCCACCGTCAGGCACAATAGGAGATATGGAATGAAGATGGAAGCAAACAGGGTGTTTGCGAGGTTTTTGTTTTTCACAGAAAATGTTATTGGCATATTCTATACCGATTTATCTGCATGACTGCGGTATTACTTTATTTGTAACGATTCAGCTCACCGCAAAGTTCGCAAAGGTATGCTAATATTCATTGACCTATAAATCAAGTAAAAATCATATTTTATACTTTCACACGTTTCCATCTCCCCCTTCTATAAAGAATATAAATGGCAATGGCGCGGCAAATCCAGTCCAGGGCAGAACCAAACCATACTCCTGCCAACCCCCACCCAAGTGTAATACCGAAAAGGTAAGAGATGGGGACATGGAAACATAATGTACCGACGATGGTTATAATCATGGGACTTATCGTGTCGCCTGCACCGCGAAGACCGCCTGAATACACCATATATATTGCCAGGGCTGGCTGCTCAATGGCGGCAATCATCACGCAAACCACTACCAGTGAAAGGACGCTGGGTTCAGGCTTAAATATCATGGCCATCTGTCCAGGAAATATCAGGAAGATAAACGCAAAGAACCCCATCAGTGCCATAGCAAAGTAACAACTGCGTCTCATGCTGAGCAATGCCAGGTTTACGTTCTTCGCCCCGATACTTTGACCAACTAAAGTGGCAGTTGAAACGGCAAGTGCAAATCCTGGCATGAAGGATATCGATTCGATCCGTATTGCAATCTGATGTGCCGCCAGTGATACGGTGCCAAGTATCGTTACAATCTTGATAAAAAATAAAAAACCCATTTGTGTCAGGAAGGCATCGATGGCAGCAGGAGCAGAGATACGGATAATCCTTTTTACCGATTCAAAATGGACCTGAATTATCTGGCGTATAGAGATGTGCAAGACACATCTTCCCGTAAAGAGTTTTGTACAGAGCATCACTGCGCCTATTGTATATGATATAGCCGTAGCCCACGCCGCCCCGGCGACTCCCCATTTGGGAAAAGGTCCTACACCGAATATCAATAACCAATTAAAAAGGATGTTGATACAATTAATGATAAGCGTCACCTTCATGGGTGTCTTGGTATCGCCCGCCCCGCGCAGAATCCCATTGCACGCAAGAATTATCAGACGAAATATGAAAACCCCTCCGACAATCTGCAGATAACCCTTGCCGAGTTCTGTTACCCGTGGTTCGGCGCTCATCAAAACCAACATATTATTCGCGAACAATAGAAGCATCGGGGTAATAATAGCGCCCATAATAAGTGACATAAGCAGCGTCTGGGCGCCAACCACCTGGGCTATTTCCTTTTCTTTTGCGCCAATATGCCGTGCAATGATACTGGCTGAACCAACATTGAGTGCTGAGAAGACCATTGAAATGGTAAAATGAAGGGTACCAGCCAGTCCCACAGCGGCAAGGGCATCAGTTCCCAATCGTCCAACCATAACCGCATCAATAATAAAAACACTCATATGCAGTAGGTTTTCTATAGCGACGGGAATACTCAGCTTAAAGATGTTTTTGGTGAGGTTTTTTTCTGTGAGGTCAAGCAAAGGCATGAATTAGTAGTTTTGATATTTAATATTTGATTTTTACTTGTGTCGCATCATTTTCAAACGGAATAATGGACGATAAATCATTTTCAATAAGGATAATTTCACTTGATATTTGTAATACCCCCAATTTTTTTGCTCGATAAAATACTTACCCTCCGTGGGCTGTACTACAAGGCTCACCTGGATATTGGGGGCGATACCGATAGGGATATTATTTTTGATGAGCGACTCATACATCCTGCGAAATATTTTGGCCATGTCTTCGGATTTTGGAGACGGGTAATCCTCCATCTCCGTACCCAGGGTGGGCCGAAACACACAAATGGTAGGAAATGCCCCGACGCTGGTGATGTAATCGATGGCCTTCAGTGTATCTTCTATTGGCTCTATCCCTGCAATAATTTCCCCGGAGACACGCCCCTTCCCCCAGAGCTTCGAGGTATATTCCATTCCGTCAAAGAACGCCTGCTGAGTCAGCGTCCTGTGCTTCCCAGGGCAGTATTTCTGGAAATACTCGGGGTTGTACAACTCAAAACAAAAGGAGAGGTGATCGACCCCCAGCGCCTTGAGTTTGTTGTATTTTGATAATTCCTTACACGGCGGGCACTGCACGCCGACCAGAAGACCTGTCTCCTCCTTGATTGCCTTGACGTATGGCTCAACAATATCCAATTCGTTGCCATCGTAATATCCAGTATTGAAGTGGACAAAGGTAACGCCCTCTTGCTTCTTTGCGGCAATGGCCGTTTCTACGACGTCCTGCACACGCTTCTCGCCCTCTTCGCTGACTCCCACATTCAGTCCTGTTGAGCAAAATCGGCAATTAACCTTATCTTCCGGTTTCCAGTATCCACACACCTGTGCCGGATATATTGCAAGATAGGTACCCTGCATCGTCCCCACACGGGACATGAGGGTGCCATTGCTCGTCTTTTGAGTATAAAAATCCGGTTGCCTGGGCAGTCGAATAACCGCAACGTCCTCTGCCTCTTTTGTGATGATATACCGTCCGTCCCTTTTGATCAGTGTGTAGGGAGAGTCCTTTACGAATTTTTCAAGGAGTGGTACATTCATGTAAATATCTTCCGGATGTGCCGGGATAATGATTTCAAGTCCGCTCCCCAGCCCCGCACGGGTACGCGTAACCATCCGTGCATCCTTTTCCAGATTACAACTCCTGTCAATCTTCATCCCCTTGCAAAAGAGGTCGAGTTCTAAAAGGCCGGGATTCAGTTTTTTGTTTGTATTCATCAGATATATAATTATTTTGGATGCGGATAAACACAGATCGCCATGATATAAGCTAACTAATCATCTGCGTACATCAGCGAAAATCAGCGTCCTATTTTAATGCCTTTCAATCAATATCATCGGGAACAAAGTGAGTAAGGATTGGTTAAGCGAAGCGAACCCATCATTAGGATAATGTATAGAAATTTCAAAGTAACCACAGAGGTCTCCGAAAATGTTTTTCTGCGTCTTCTCTGCGTCTCTGTGGTGAACAATTACAATTTAATGATGCAGTTCAGAATTTTCTCCCGCTCTTTCGGGGAAAACTCCTGAGCGTAAAAACGAAGAAATATTTCCTTCTTTATATCATTCATGCCAGCATTTGGATTGCACTCCTTTATTGACGCAATCACCTGTCTGCGTGCCATATCAAACATGGAAAAACCCATCTTCATTCTTTCCTGTCCGCTCCTTTCCATCATCATTTCCAGAAAACGTGATTCAACGAGAATATTCGTGTCTTTCACCTGTTTGCCTCCTTATAAATCTCTTCGAGCCCCAATTCAGGTAACCATTTTTCAATATAACTTATATCCAGATCAGGTACGGTTCTCATGAGATTTTTCACATCATGAATCTGCATTTCCGAGAAACTTTCTTTTGCCCAGAAAAGCTTGGACAGTATGAGGTCCTCTGGCGAAGCAATATCCATCTTCATTCCTTCGAAAACGATACTCTGTCTGCGCTGAAATTCGGTCTTACGATATTCAGTTTCTTTTTTGATTATAAAGTCAACCTTAATGAGCCCTTCATTATGAATAATGTTGAATATTTGCCTGTTGTGAATGGCATTTCTTATGGAATCCTTGTCAATATAAAAGTCACTTGCAAAGAGAAAAAACAGCGTTTCGGTATTTTCTCCTCCAACCTCGATAACAATGTCAATGTCCCTGGTCATTCTGGGGATTGTATAAAAATTGGCCGCTGTTGAACCGGTAATCATATAAGGTATACCAGCCGATTCCAACCTTTTTACAACTATCCTTAAAACATCAAGTTCGTTAATCAAGCAAATTCCTTTTTTGTCCTTGTTTTGTTGGGTGCGCTCTCAGACTGGGTCAAATGAACTTTATTATTCTAAAAGTGGGGACAAATCCCTAAATAATGCCATTTTCTTCTCGTTGTATGGCGTTGTGAGCTATTTTAACCATCGAAGCGGGGATGGAATTT
>Ga0082335_1008011_pt1 | contig 12361 bp, 9 predicted proteins | sample Subgrocontami58m_FD_72375 | JGI IMG/M metagenome (GOLD analysis project Ga0082335, IMG submission 72375) | Subsurface groundwater microbial communities from S. Glens Falls, New York, USA - GMW37 contaminated, 5.8 m (SPADES assembly) (version 2) ...
CAAAGTAGAAACTGTATGGTCCTGATCTCAATACTGCGGGGGACATCAGAATAGCCCTTTTCCCTTATTTTCCACATTCCTGAAAGAGAGTAGGCTTAATTAATCAAGCACTTCCGAGTGCAGAATAAAGGAACCGCAGACAAGTGTCAACTTGAAAAATGGCGGCTCACTCTACATTAGCAATTATTGGTGTCTTTCACCCTGGTCTTTGCCGGCAAAAACCTGTTTCGTACCATGGAAGCAGGCGGAAACTGCGGTATGGTCCAGGACACGGTGTACCGGTTTCTCTACTCAGTTCATACCAATTGGCGCAGATTCCTTCTGCTGTTGAGTTCCCGGGTGATCCGCGATGAGGCTTGAGCCGCTGACCGGCGCCGCCAACATGAAGGTGCTGATCGCCGATGATACGCTTTACCGCCGCAATCGGAGCAAGCATGTCGAGTTACATCCTGAGTTCCCGGAAAGTTGTAACGATGGAATAAGTAACCAGCTAATATGAATGGTATTCTATCGATATATTAAACCATGAAGCCTCGTTACAATCAGGAATTATAACGAGGCTCTAATTGCAGACTTATTCCAATTATATTGATTAGTTGCATTATTACTCGTTACATGATTTCGGGAACTCAGGTTACATGGCCAAGTGTTGACCAAGGAAAGATTCCGTCTGACGCGTGCGAGAGAGACATATATTCTGCTCCTTCAGCCCACCCGCTCATAAACACTGAAAATTGGAGCTCATATGCTACTTGAAAAGGGCAATAAGCCTCTTTAAGGTTAATTAATGCAGTGGTCTCCGTTTCTTCATAGCTCGACCCTTCTCGATTTGTGAATTTTCTCTTTTCTTCCTAGCATTTATGGCTGGTTGCAGGCCTTTCTTGATGATCGCCCACTCATTGTCGAATATCTCGTCAAAAAAAACCGACCAACCAGTGGATGTTGGCTGGGGCGCTCTGTTTTGGTCTTTAATCTTCGCTTCCGTGCTCCGGAAGGCGGACGGGGCAGAGGCCGTGCCACGCTGATGTCCTGGCTGCCCCATGGCCAAGTCAGTTGATTGCCCGGTTGAGGATCAGGCAGAGGAGGGATCGGCGATTTTTTGCCTGCTGCCAATATGGCCCAATATCCGCGTTCCGGTCGGGGGACGTTCATTAGTGAACAGACCCGAGCCATGTAGCTTGATGATACGTCGTACCGAGCCGCGACTTTGAGCATGGGCTCGGACCAGACAAGTGCATACAGCGCCTCACGCGTCAATGGCGCAGGCTGATATCTTTTGTCATCGCTCAAGCCATATCCATGTCAGGGCCGGCTGTCGTAACCGTTGCGCTCAATCCGTAGGATGCAGCAATTTTGCAACCCCAAAGTTCTTGCCCTTAATATCTGCGCTTTTGTACTTTTATATAAGTCCGGCCAGGAATCTCCCCGCTGAAACAATCCTGCCTCCTTTCTCCAGCAGGTCAACCTTATCCTTTTTTACCACTTGATAAATGTAGGGAATTGACAGCCTGTCCTGAAAATAGAGAAGGTTCGGGGATACCGCAGTATCATTGAGTTTCACTTCGACGGCAAACCAGGGCTTGCCGTCGATGGTTACGAGAAAGTCCACTTCCCGCTTATCCACATCTCTCAGATAGGAAAGTTCCGCCCGGTAGCCCTCGTGATCGGTGAGAAAATGAACGAACTTCAGAAGATGTGAGGCTATCAGGTTTTCAAAGCGGTTGGCTTCATCCTCCACTTCTGACCAATCCCAGAGATAAAGTTTCGGCTCTTTTTTCAGCGAACGGATTTTCTTTGCCGCGTACGGGTAGATCCGGAAGTGATAGTAGAATGCTTCCAGAATATCCATCCAGTGGGTGACGGAGCGATGGCTGACTTCCAGGTCTTCCCGGATAGCATTGAGCGACAGGCGCGAACCGACCTTGGTAGGCAAGATATCGCTCAGGAGCTTCATGTTGCCGATATCCCGAATTACTTCTATATCCTGGATGTCTTCCCGGAACATCCGTTCGATTTTCTCATTATGCCAGCGCCTGAGCTGCCGCGGGCTCTGTTTGGTGAATGGTTCGGGAAAACCTCCGAAGCTATCGAGCGTGCCTAGGGCATCCTGATGAAAGTCTTGATCCAGCGTTAACTCACCGAGAACCGGGGGGAGGGCGGTCATACCCACCATTTCTGCCAAGGTGAAGGGGTGTAGCCGGTAGTAATGATACCTCCCCTGCAGGGAATCGCCGCCTCTCCTATAAAGGTCTAATCGCGCGCTGCCCGTAACGAGGAACTTGAATACCTCTTTATGCTTGTCGTATTCTCCCTTGATGAGGCCCTTCCACTGCCGGTACTTGTGAATCTCATCAAAAATGAGGAGTTCTGCGTCACCCGGCCAGATTGCGGCCATGATCGCTTTTCGGTCGGATCGGTTGTCCCAATTGAAGTAGGCAGAATTTGTGAAGTGGGTCGCCACAAAATCCCGGCAGAGGGTAGTCTTTCCCACCTGGCGCGGCCCGCCCACAAAGACCATTTTGTCCTTCAGGTCATCCAGGATGTACTGTGTAAGGTATCGTTCTTTCAGCATGCCTGGATTATACATAACTTTTGCGTGAAAGCAAAATAATTAGCGCATAATTTTGCTTTTAGGAAAGGGGTGGGGCTCATATTTTCTGCAACTGTTAAGCATTGCCAGGAGAAAGGTTCTGAACCGCCTGACGGAAACACGGCAAACTAATCGCAAGTATGATCGGGTGGGAACAAATGATGCTAATAGATTTCACGCCCTCCCCCTTTTTTATAAATAATCCTGTCAGAATTTATCCCAATCAATATTGGTTTTTCGGAGGGCAACGGTATAATGAGAACCGGTTTTCTGCTTCGTTCCAATACCTTAACTAGTTTGTATATAGCGGAAAATAAGAGACTTGTCCAGATAGAAATATGATGGAGAACCCAACCTGATGTATAGTTTCGGGATAAGAACATTACCAACCTGACCAGCACAATTGAAACAAATATATTAAGACCTCTCATGGTGCTTCAGGTTATATCCAAAAATGCCCATCCAGGCCTGATTATCCCGGGATTTATGGATATTTAACGGGTATCTGAATGGCTGGCTAATTTGTTTGAGGCTCTGGCATTTTTCCTCTCCATGAGAAGGTTCATAAAAGCCTGAGCCGCTGGCGAGAGAACCCGATTTTTTAAATAGGCGATGTCGATGTTGATTAGAAAGGGACCTTCAGCTAATGATCGGACCTTTACGGCCCCCCGTTGAAGTTGATCTTGCAAAGACCATGTGGGCATAAAGGAAATCCCTTTCGCAGCCACTACCTGTTCTATATTAAAGGCAACATTTTTGGCTTCGGTCACGATATGTGGCTCGATCTTGGCCTCCCGGTATTTATCTAAAATAATTTCGCGCGAAATAGACCCCTTTTGTCGAATGACCAGAGGTTCATGGGCTAAATCTTCCATGCAGATTTTTCGCATCTTGCACAGAGGATGATCGCTTGGCAAAACTAATACCAATTCATCCAGGAAGTATGGGATCACCTGCAGTTGTGGGTGAATGGGAGTTTTCACGGAAATCAGTCCCAGCTCATTTTTACGATCTATAATGCTACAAATTATCTCTGTTGAACTGCCCTCATCCCACAGCACGTGAATACCAGGATATTTTTCTTGGTAGGAGGTTATCAGGGCGGACATCATATATCCGGAATAGGTCTGGAGCGTCCCTATCCTTAGGTCACCTATATTAAGGTCCTTGATTGCCTTGACGGTATTCTCTACCGATTTGGCTAATTCAAATATTTTTTTAGCATGTTCAAAAAGAATGAGGCCGGGTTCGGTCAACTCAATTGTTTTTCTATGGCGATGGAACAGATCTATCCCGAGATGCGCTTCGAGTTGCTTCATTTGCATGGTTACCGCCGGAGTGGTTAAAAAGAGAGCTGCCGCGGCTTCAGAAAACGTCCTATGTTTACCGCAAAGGAAGAAAGTCATCAGGGGATTCAGATTTATGTTCACCGGTGCACCCCTATCATTTAACTATTCGGATTTCATTTTTAAGATTTTAAGCTTTGCTTAACATAATTTAAAATTAATTGTTTTGACTTTAATTATAGACCTTTTTAATGTCAACAAAAATATTTTTAACACACAATGGATAGATTGAGGCAAAGATTTTTCATTTTAGTTTTTTCTTGGCAAGTATCGTAGTTAGCAAGGGGGGGAAATGAAGAAACATTGTGGCGGCTTTACCTGATAAGCGAACCCATCCCGCGGCGGCCGTACTTATGCTCAACTTCCTCCTCAGCAGGGAAGGTCAACAAATTGCCAGTGAGGCCATGGGACTCCCGGCCATGAGGACTGACCTTCCTCTATCCCGCAATCTGGAAGAAAGTATGCTGAAACCCGGAGATAAGGTGTACTGGCTGGACGAAGATTTAATCTTGACCGAACCTGCGTTTTATCTCTCTGGTCCGGGAAATATTTGGTCTGAAATAAGTGCAATGTACTACCCCTGATAAACGGGATAAGTGCGTTAGCGAAATTGCTTTCCACCGGAAAGCAATTTCTAGCTCACTAATAAAGGGGGAATCGATTTTGTGAGAGGAGAGAAAGCTAAATGAGTTATTATAAAGACATGCGCGAACATCTGGAGATGTTGGAAAAAAAAGGTAAACTCCTGCGTATTGAGAGGGAAATCAATAAAGATACGGAGATGCACCCCTTAATGCGCCTGCAGTTCCGCGGGCTTCCGGAAGAGGACCGCAAGGCCTTTTTGTTTGAAAAGGTGACGGATAACCGGGGGCGCCATTTCACCATCCCCGTGGCCTGCTGCATGCTCGGCGCATCTAAGGAAATCTATGGCATTGGCCTCATGTGTTCTCCCGACGAGATAGCGGACAAATGGACGAGGTCCCAGTTGAATCCCATTAAGCCGGTCGAGGTGCCGAGCGGTCCCGTCCAAGAGGTTATCCACCTGGGGCCGGGCCTCTTGGAGCATGGGGGACTGGATGAGTTCCCGATTCCCATCTCCACGCCGGGTTACGATCCGGGACCCTTTATGAGTGCACCCTACATGGTGACACGCGATCCGGATACAGGCGTGAACAACATCGGTACCTACCGGGTGCAGATCAAGTCGCCCACTCGCACCGGGGCCAATTTTGCCCCCATGGATCATAAGGATGCCGGCGGGCACTGGCTCAAATGCAAAAAAAAGGGCATCCCGCTGCAGGCGGCCATCGTGATCGGCGCCGCCCCCAACATCGGGTACGTGTCAGTAACCAAGTTTGCCCCTGACGTTGATGAATTCGATGTGGCGGGCGGACTAGCCGGGGAACCTGTCGAAGTGGTGAAATGCAAAACCGTGGATTTGTTTGTTCCGGCACATGCCGAGATTGTTGTGGAAGGTATTATCTCCACCAAGGAGGTGGAGCCGGAAGGCCCCTTTGGCGAAGCCAGCGGGTTTATCGGTGTCCGGGATATCGGAGCCTTTATGGAGGTGACCTGCATTATGCATCGTGCCAAACCGATCTGGCAGTCTTTTCTCAGCCAGTTTCCGCCTTCCGAGAGTAGCAAGATCCGGCAGATAGGTTTTGAGGCGGCGCTCTACAAGCAACTAAAATATGATATGAATATCCCAAGCGTATTGGCTGTGGCGGCTCCTGAATCCTGCGGCTCCAACGGCATGTTTGTCGTCCAAATGAAGGACCCCAAGAGGGAAGAGGTTTGGAAAGCACTGGAACATGTAGGCAGGGCGCCCGGCTTTACCAAGTTGGCCATAGCCGTGGATGAGGATATCAATCCCTGGAATGCCGATGCGGTTAACTGGGCCATGTGCCTGCGCCATCAACCGAACCGCGATGTAAAAATCATCACCAGTACAGAGTCGGGACAAGACCACTCCAACTTTCCCTGTGATCAGCCCATCCGTGACCCGAGCCTCAAGGAACCGGTTAAAGGAACACGATTATTAATTGATGCCACCAGAAAATGGCCCTATCCGCCCGTCTCGCTGCCAACGAAGGAATATATGGAAAAGGCGATTGTGCTCTGGAATGAGTTGAAGATGCCGCCGTTGAAGTTGAATGATCCCTGGTGGGGATACAATCTCGGTTACTGGAGTGAAGAAGATAAGCAGGAAGCTGCCATGGCTCTGCGAGGGGAATATTATAAGACTGGCGGGAAGCTGGCTATCCGCAGAAAACCCTGCTGACTATGAATGATGTGCTAATATTTTGCTCTTTAAGGGGGGGGAAATGAAGAAGTTTTTTTTAATGTCGGTTTTTGCTGTATGGATGATTATTTATGCATTGTGTGTGTATGGCGCCCAGAGCAGCTCCACGCCGGCAACCCAAAGTCCGCCGGCGTTGACGGCCCCGGCGGACTGGCAGGCCAGATGGAACCAAACGTCAGCGGAGGGCAAAAAGGAAGGGAAAGTAGTTCTTTATGGCGACATGGGCCCCATTTTTAAAAGTAAAGTCACTGAAGCCTTTAAACGGAAATATGGCATTGACGTGGAAATAGTTGCCGGCAAACCACCCGAGGTCGCTCAGAAATTCCTTACCGAGCGGGCAGCCAACCTCTCTCTGGTTGATGTGCTGATGACGGGACAGACTACCACCCTGACAATTTTAAAACCCAGAAAAGTACTGGTATCGTCTAAATCCTCCTTGATGCTGCCGGAAGTTCTGGACAGCAAAGCCTGGCCCCACGGCGTTCTGCCCTATATAGACAAAGACCAAATAGCCTTGGGTTTAACTGCCGGCTACATGAAGTTCGTGACCATTAATAAAGAGGTGGTCAAGGAAGGAGAAATCACTTCTTACACGGATCTCCTCCATCCCAAATGGAAAGGCAAAATAACGATATACGATCCTTCCATGCCGGGGAACGGCGGTTCATGGCTGGCTTTTATGATGAAAGCCTTTGGACGGGAGGCTGGTGAGAAATACCTGCGGCAACTGGCCGTCCAAAACCCAGTCATTACTCGGGATGTACGCATGCAGGGTGAAACCGTGGCCAGGGGCAAGTATGCAATTGGGATTGGCGCGTCCCCTCAGGCCGTCCAGGACCTGGCCCGAGCCGGCGCCCCTATTGTCTGGGTGCGCATGAAAGAAGGCGGACTCGTGCTGCACGGTGCCCTGGTGGCGGCGATGCCTGATAAGCCAGCGCATCCGGCTGCCGCCGCCCTTATGTTTAACTTCCTGCTCAGCAAGGAAGGCCAGCAAATTTGCAGTGAGGCGATAGGCTTCCTGCCCATGAGGCGCGACGTTCCCTTAACGCATGAACTGGAAGAAAGCGCACCTAAATCCGGAGACAAAGTATATTGGCTGGATGAAGAAACGGTGTTGACCGAACCCAGTTACTACCCTATGGTCCGGGATGTTTTTGGTCTGAAATAGAATTGTGCTCACATAAACTTAGGTTTTCTCATAATTAATTTCAATTTCGCAGGAGGTACAGGAGTAATGGGCTTTAAAGACAACAGGGCATTTATCGAGACGCTCGCCAAAACGGGCGATGTCGTTAAGATTAGCAAGGAGGTGGATTGGGATTTGGAGGCTGCAGCAATCACCGGGCGCTCTTGTGAGCTGAGCGGGCCGGCCTGTTTATTCGAGAATCTCAAGGATTATTCCGCCGGAGGAAGAATATTGGGGGGACCCATAGCTACGTATCGGCGTTTGGCCATCGCCATGGGTCTGGGGCCGAATACGCCTACCGGTGATATTTTTGCCGAGTACGAGCGCCGGGTAGTGAAGCCCGTTAAACCGGTAGTGGTCAAGGATGGACCCTGTAAAGAGAATAAAATGCTGGGAGATGCGGTGGACCTGTATGAATTTCCTGCGCCCACGGTGCATGACGGGGATGGAGGGAGGTATATGGGCACGTGGCATTGTGTCATCACCCGGGATCTTGATTCCCCCTGGATGAATTGGGGCTTGCAACGCCTGATGGTATACAACCGGCGCATGATCTGTGGTTGTTTCACGCAGGCCAGCCACTTGATGTTGATGCGCAAGAAATATAAAGCCGCGGGCAAACCTATGCCTGTGACCGTGGCGATTGGCGTTGACCCGCTTTCCACATTGACCGCTTGTTCTCCCCACCGGATCGGTGAAGACGAGGCGGATTTTGCCGGGGCATTGAATGGCGAGCCGGTAGAGCTGATCCGGTGTGAGACAAATGATCTCCTGGCGCCGGCACATGCGGAGATCCTTTTGGAAGGCGAAATATCATCTGACATAGCGCTGCCTGAGGGCCCTTTCGGTGAGTTTCCCGGTTATCGGACACAGGGCTGGGCGCCTCAGCCGGTGTTTATGATCAAGGCGATTACCTATCGCAAGAATCCGATCATCTGCATGACCCCGGAGGGGGTGGGCATCACGGACGGAAAGATCGGCGCATCTTTGGCCGGGGCGGTGAGCATCAAGAACCGGTTGCAGCGGCATGGTGTGCCGGTGGTGAATGTCTATATTCCCCCGGAGATGGGCGCCCTGGTGGCGGTGGTCAGTGTCAAGGAGAGTGGTGCTCGAATCGTTTCCGAAATTACCTCCGTCATTCACGGCCGGCGGGCGTCAGTACCAAAAATTATTATTGTGAATGACGATATAGATGTCTTTGAGATGAACGATGTGCTGCACGCCTTGGGAACAAGACTACACCCCGTAAACGGGGTCTCGGCCAATCCCGATTGCGAGGGGTGGACGTTGACGCCCTATCTCACGCCGGAGGAAAGGCTCCAGGGCAAAGTTTCCACTGGTGTTTATGACTGTACCTGGCCGTCAACCTGGTCCAAGGAAAGCGATATCCCAGTCAGGTTGTCCTTTAAGGATTCTTTCCCCGACCTTTTACAGAAGAAAGTTATCTCCAATTGGAAGGACTATGGTTTTTAGTAAGTAGAAATTATATTCTGCGCTTTTCTACCCCTCAAGGGAGTACTGAAAAGAGTGGCAGAAAATGATTTCGTTATCTACGCGCTTATCCCGTTTATCGGGGTTAGGCCGTGGGCGGACAATTTCGTTGGTGACTGATATAAATAGAAAGGGGGCCGCGATGGCGAAGAAAGAGTACCTTACCTTTGTCGGGAAATTGGAAGACCTGCTACAGGGCGAAGATATTGAGTTATTGGTCAAGGATTTGGCTCCGGGACGGAGGAAATATGATGCTCATTATGTGCGGGCGCTTGTTTCCAATGATCCTCAAGAACTGCCGGAAGCGGACGTATTGTGGATCAGGGGCTGGGTGGGGGTGCTCTATCCTAAGCCTTGGGCAATCAGAATAACCCGTAACATAGGTGAATTTCCTTCCCCGTGTTCTTCCTAATTGGTTGCATTGTGGTAGGGGGCTTAAGAAATGGCTAAAGCAACACGGTACACCCCCGAGTTGATCGAGGAGTACATGAAACAGGGCTATTGGGACCATACTACCCTTTCAGACCTGTGGCAGCGCAACGCAAAGTTGTATCCTGATGATGAGGCGATCATTGATGCGCGGCACAGATTGACCTGGTCTCAGGCTAATGAATGGATTGATAAGCTTGCTATCGGCTTTATGGAACGGGGGATCAAGAAAGATGATATGATCGTCTCACAACTTCCCAACTGCATTGAACTGTGCTTACTCAGAGTTGCCTGTGAACGGGCCAGCATTCTCTTTCTGCCGGCAATGCTGAATTTGCGGCGCAATGAAATGGAATACATGCTGGGACGCAATGCCGTGAAAGCGATTGTTATTACCTGGGAATCACGGAAGATTAACTATTTTGATATGGTACAGGAGATGAGGCCTCATCTGCCACAGCTCGAACATATTTTTGCCGTGGGTGACAAGGTTCCGCTCGGGACGATTTCCGTGGATGAAATCCTTGGGCAGCCTCTGGAGGGAAGATATCCGCCCGGTTATCCGGAAAAAACAACCTGTCCGCCTACCGAAATATTTTTACTTTTGCATACCACCGGCAGCACGGGCGTTCCCAAGTTGGTTGAATACCCGTTCTGCTGCCGCATGGTTACCAACAGGGACCAAATACATTTCTTTAACCTTACCCATAATGATACCACAGCCATGTTGGGTCCCGCCCTCGCCGGGCCGAACAACGTCCCGAACTTTACTGCTCCCGAGGTCGGCGCCAGAATCGTCATCCTGGATCATTTCTCTGCCGAAGAGGCTTTACGGCTTATCGAAAAGGAAAAGATCACAGTGATCAGTGCGGTCCCGGCCCAATTAGCGATGATGTTGGAGCAAAGCCAGCTTCAGAAATACGATTTGAGTTCCGTTCGTTGCTGGTACTCCGTTGGCGCTCCGCTCCCTTATAAGGTTGGGGCGGATATAGAAGAGAAGATAGGCGGGAAAGTAATTATCGGTTATGGCCTCACCGATTGTGGGGGAAGCACGTATACGCCGCCTGAGTTGCCCCGGGAGGTCCGCCTGGTGCCCTCGAGTATTCCATCATGGGGAACAGAGGTGAAGATCGTTGATGACGAGGGCAGGGAAGTACCGCGAGGAGAGACGGGCGAAGTATGGGCGAGGGGCGCAGCTTGCAGCTCCGGTTACTACAATGATCCGGAGGCAACGTGGCAGGCCTGGACGAAGGATGGCTGGTTTAAGACCGGGGACTTAGGGATGTTCGATGAACAGGGGTATTTGGCCATCGTGGGACGCAAAAAGGACATGATCATCCGCGGCGGGTCGAATATTTATCCGATTGAAGTGGAGAACCTGCTGATCACCCATCCTAAAATATTGCAGGTCGCCATTGTCAAGATGCCGGACGCAGTGATGGGTGAGAAGGCCTGCGCCTACGTGGTGACGAGAGAGGGCCAGGATTTTACCTTTGAGGAGATGACTTCCTTTCTTAAGGCCAAGGAAATCGCCCTCTACAAATTGCCCGAAAGGCTGGAAATAGTGGAGGCGCTGCCGATGGCGGGCGGCGGGCAGAAGGTAGATAAGAAGATCCTGGAAAAAGATATCGCCGAAAAACTGAAAGGCCATTAACGAAATTTCATAACTCATGAAGAGGCACAAAAATACTATTAAACGGTAACGTGGCGTGCTGGGTATGACTCTTAAGGAAGTGACAAATGGCCCACGACAGTCTGTCCATTTTGGAAGATGAACATCAGATAGTCAACCTGTTAATGCGTTGGGGACATGCCCGGGACAGTGACGATTGGGAAGTGCTGGCTGGATGTTTTCACGATGACGCGACGATCCACATCTCATGGATATCGGGACCGGTCAAGGATTTCATTGCACATTCACGCTCGATGGCTGCCGCACGCAAACCGGGTATTCACATCAAGCACCTGATTTCAGGCCCATGGATCGAGATCGAGGAAAACCGCGCGTTTAGCAGGTGTCACGCAAACCTCTATGTCCGTACGACTATTGCGGGCCAAGAGTTTGATTTGCAGTCCTGGATGCGTTTTTTTGATCTGCTGGAAAAACGCGACAATGTTTGGCGTATCCATAAGCGCACCGCCATTTATGAAAAAGACCGCCTAGATCCGGTCGATCCGCGCAGTGTTCCTCAAGGCTTTTTTACCGATGTGGATCTGAGGTTATTTCCGGCAGTGGCAAAATTCCTCTGCTACCTGCAAGCACGCAGCGGACATTCTCCGTCGGGAGACATTATCTCCGTATATAGTGACAGGGAGCGTTCGCTGAGGGAGGAGGGCGAGATGTGGATTAAGGCCTCAATACGATGAAATGGCCGAGTTCGTGATCGCCCGGAGGCTGGCTCGGGAAACTTCCGGAGATGAAGCCCCGCATATTCTCGCGGGATGTGAAAAAGGAAGGGCTCGTGCACAAGGTGGACAATGCCGCAGCGGGATCAAACACATCTGCAACTGCTGTGGCCACTACTGCTGGAACGTGGACATTATCCGGTGCCTGTGCAGGAATTTACCCTGTGTCGGCCGTGAAGGTGGCAGATGGCCGGGCTGTTGTGGATGAGGAGTGGTGCATCAATTGCCGGCTCTATGGGTTGGTCTGCCTGAGTGCCGCGATAACCGTCAGGCGCCGTAGCGCACTGAGGGCCCAGAGAGCATCGTAGCCCTGCATAGACGGATTAAGGCGGAGCGGGGTCTCAAGGGGGGATCGTGGACGGACAGGACAGGTGCGCTGCACTGATTTTCCTTCCACCGGATAGGGAAAAAAAGGATTTCTTGTCCTTGACAGGGCGAGCACCGCCGTGCTACGTGTTTCATACAAGCGCGCGGAATTTTGTGAGCGCGGATCAAAATTGGTAAAGGATTATCGAGTGTTTACTACTTCGTGCCGACACCCGCTGGTTATTTCGATACTTTTTGTGAGGCTATTATTTTTGGAGCGGTAAATGAATGATGCTTCATTCATT
>Ga0082335_1001376_pt1 | contig 12352 bp, 7 predicted proteins | sample Subgrocontami58m_FD_72375 | JGI IMG/M metagenome (GOLD analysis project Ga0082335, IMG submission 72375) | Subsurface groundwater microbial communities from S. Glens Falls, New York, USA - GMW37 contaminated, 5.8 m (SPADES assembly) (version 2) ...
CAGAGCATACGTCATCAAAAGCCCACTTATAATCAAGATTAGTGTCCAGATTAACCCCGCATCCAGAAGCAGTGCAGCCATCCTTATTTTTACTCCCCAGTTTATCATCATAGCACATACTATCAAATCTGGCTTGTGTCGGATCATTATAAGCATAATTGCAGTCAACAGCGTCGGGATTTAGCATTGGAACAATCCAGACTTGCCTCTCTTCAACCAGTGTTTTTACATAACCCTCTCCTCTCGAATAATCTTCTAATAACTGCCATACGTTATACAGGAGAATGTGCTTGTTTAGCGCAAATCCTGGCAGTGTTCCCGAAACAATCAGCGCTTCAGGCTCCTGCTCTTCCTGAAGAACATTGTCTGATATCTTCAGTGCCCATATATCCCTCCCTTCATAGCTTTTTCCAATTGAATAAAGCTTAGCTACGTCAGGATATTTGCCCTGCATTTCCTGCAAAAACTCAAGTGTCTGATTATATGTGTAAAAATAATTAAATCTTGATTCAAAGGAATATTCATAAATATTCCCGCTGACAGGGCTTGGAGCATATTTCAGGCTTGCCTTAAAATCAGCCATTTTTTCCTTATCTATCTCCCTGTTGAACATAAAAGGAGAATTTATTGAAGGAACTTCAGAAGCTGCCGGACCTAAAGCATCATAGTTTCTTGGCTTTGCAATTGCATACCAATTGGCTCCATCCTTGCTGAACTGCATATCAACTCCTGTGCCCGCCCCCTTTCCTGTTTGGGGAGTGCAGGACATCTCAAAGCCAGTGCCTAAATTGGTATTATTGGAGCTTAAGTTCAGCTCAACACTCTCTAATTGAGAAGTTCCATTCAAGCTGTTCACTTTTAATTCAACATAATCCACCCCGATTTTGAAGAATCCTGAGCATAATCGTCTATAAACCGAAAAATCAGAAAAAGCCTGTATTGCCAGAACAAAATAGCGCCCGGAAGTGCTGATTCCAGGCAGGGTGGAATTAGTAATTCTCCCAAAAATATCATCACTGATATCATCTTTTCTAAACATAATTTCTATTTCCTGCCGATTCATGTCATAATCAGTTTCATCTAATTTTTTCCATAAGTTAGCTTTAAAATCAAAATAAAATGCTGTTGCTCCGCTATAAGCAAGGAATTGCCCCACTTCTTTTGCTTTCAAATAAACTTTCACGCTTTCAATATCACTTAAATTTTGTTTTATATTAAAAACATGAAAGCTTGTCTCAAAATCGTATCCTGTCGTTATAGCTCCTTTATCTGTGCAGGAATAATTTGCGTATTTTTCATCTGCAGAAAAGACATTTCTATAATCTGAAGAAGAATATTCCCTTCCGCCATATTCTGTAAAAATATTTAGGCCCGGATTTTTCAGGTTAAAAGCATAGGGCTGGGTTGAAAACCATGCCTTATTTCCATTTAAGCCGTTGCTTATGTAGGTGTCAGTGGTAAAAATTTTATAGACTTCCAAAATTCCTTCCTCATTATTTCTGGAGTCTATTGTTGCCTGAGAATCTCCAATAGAAGAAGCAGTGAAATAATAATCCTGCGGACCTTCTGTCAGATTATATTCAGATATCCATGTTGTCTCAGCTTTTGAAAAGCCGATATCAGAATTATTTGGCTGAATGCGTGCCAGAGAATTATCTGAAAGCTTTCTTACTTCAAATTTCATTTCTTTTGGAATATCTGCATAGCAGTTCTCTCCTTTAACTGTCATGCTAACCTGCTCCCCTGCCAAAGCTATTGTTTTTGACCAGTGCGCTTCTGTCAGATGACAAGCAGGGCAGGAAGGAGAAATCTTATAACAATCAGAATCATCGCAATCCGCCTTTCCATCGCAGTCATTATCTGTATTGTCATTACAAATTTCAGTCACTCCGGGATTAACAAGCGAGTTGTTATCATCGCAATCAGGCAGGCTGGCAGAAAGAGAGCACAAAGCTAAATTGCTTCCTGCCCTTCCATATCCGTCACTGTCAACATCGTAGCATTTTTCATTCAGTACATTTACATTTATCCCATTGCTCCTTGCTGTTTCCTCCCTGAAAATAGTCAAAAATCCTGACTGCGCCCATTCCGGAACTCTGCAGGTTATTAAATTATCTGCCCAGTTTTCAATATCGCAGGCAGCATTATTAAAAAATTCAGCTTCAGAATCTAATTTTGCTTCTCCAAAATTAGCGCCCCCTATTGCGATAATCCCGCCGGTATTAAAGCTGCTCGGGGTGACAGAATTAATAATTGGGGTATAAATTTTCTTCGCTGTATAAACTCCCCACGGATAATTGCCCCAGAAAAAAGCAGTCGTGTCTTTGTAAAGCTGGGGTGTTGTTAGGTATTTTTCAAGCTCCTCAGTAATTACAAAAGTTGACTGCCCTGTTTCGATATCATATAATTCCACAAGGGTATTAAAAGCCCCGCCCCAGCCTCCAAGAATAGTTTTGCCAAGATCCATAATAACCTCTTTCCCATCATAAGCATCGAATTTTGCATCATCATACGCCCACCACCAATTATAGCCAAATTGCCCCTGCTTTACCCCTATTGTTTTTTCCTCTTTTGTTTTGATGTCATAGAGTACAATTCTGGCATCAGGAGTTGTCCACCCATCAACTGTCCTTGATGTTACCCTCTGCCAAAGAAGCTTGTCTCCATAGAAATCCAGAAACTTTCCCGAAAAATCAACATCTATTATTTTTGTTGTCTGAGCTGTTTCTAAGTCATATAAATAAAGAGCATTCTTATGGGTATCCCAGTCATAACATGTATATACAATTCTATTTTCATGTATTTGTGGTTTTCCGCACTGCGTGCTCTTATTAACCTCGAACCACTTAGTTATATAGGTCTTTTGCTGTTTGGTTAAGTCGTATAGCACAACATCAACATATAATTTTGGACCTACCATATTCTGCTCAGAAGTCACAATTTTATCTTCATAAATATCATAAGGATAAGTGCTTGCTATTGGCAAAGTTGTTTCCTGCCCTGTCTTGATATCATACAAAAGAAGTGGCGAACGATGGGGAAAATCTTGATCAATTGGATAAGGTTTTTCATAAATGATTTTGTCTCCATATATCACCGGAGGAAACATTCTGGTTTGAACTCCCCAATCATGAATAACTGTTTTAGTATCATTCTGAAAACATCCTCCTGCTTGCCCACTTTTAGTCATATTGCACATCAGAATTTTATAATTAACAGAAGGAAGACCACCAACAACTCCCAACTCCTTTTCCCAGAGCCATGCAATTGTATCTCCGTAAATATCTGGATACCCGCTTACCCACTCCTCATTTACCCAGTGGAGCAACCTTTTCTTGATAAATACAGAATTGAACCTGGCTTCTTCAAGAGCTTCATTCTGATTGTCTGCAACTTTAAATGTAACAGTGTAAGTCCCTGTCTCATTTCCCTTTAATTTCCATGAAAATATTTGCGCAGAGGGATTAAAGCTTGCTCCAGCAGGCAGGCTTCCAACAACAGAATAAACTATCTGCCCTTCTGGAGTTGCAGGGTCATCCTGGTCTGTTGCCTCAACTTTTAATTCATATGGCTCAGATACATATCTGTTTACAACAATTCCCATGTCATCAATTGGAATAAAAACAGGAGCATCATTCACATTATCAACTTTAACGTCCAAATAATCTTTCACACTCACTCCTGATTCATGGATTGCTTTCAAGATTAAAACATAATCTCCATCCGGAACATTTAAAGTATTCCAGTTTCCAAGCAAACCATCGCTTACGCTGGATGAAGAAGAAGCAATTAATGTTTGTTCTTCTGTGTTATTTTTAAGAGCATAATACAGCCCATATTTTTGAAATCCCTGGCTGATATATGTGCTTCCTTGTATATCAATAGCTCCTTTTAAATAAGAATTATAAATAGGTGAGGTTATTGCAACATTATAATCTATGTTGTCAAAGAAAAGTGTTTTTCCTGAATTTATTCTTCCCGCTCCAAAATAAATATCTTTTCCAGGCTCGCCTAAATCATCTGCTAAACTGGTTATTCTTTCTCTTATTTGCTCCTGGGTTAGATTGGGTTCTGCAGATTTTAATAAGGCGATTAATCCGGAAACATGAGGCGCAGCCATGCTTGTCCCGGACGCATATATATAATTGCTTTGGACAATATGCGCGCCGTCGCCATACATGTCTGTTCCAGCTGCCTTTAATGAGAGGATATTGGCTCCAGGAGCAGAGACAGCTATTAAATCTCCATAATTGGAGAAACCAACTCTTTTATCATTTTGATCTGTAGCTGAAACTGCAATTGACTTTGCATAATTTGCAGGGGAATAATAAGCAACATCATCGTAGGAATTTCCAGCTGCAAAAACAATTATTTTTCCTTTTGAATAGGCGTAATCGATGATGCTTTCCAGAACAGGGTCTGAAGGAGTTCTTTCTCCAGGACCCCAGCTATTGCTTAAAATGCTCGCATTACTATCAGCTGCATATTTTATTGCATTTACTGCAACGCTCGTATATGCATTCGGAAATATTTTGAGCGGCATAATTTTTGCCTTTGGAGCAACTCCGATAATTCCTAAATTGTTGTTTCCAGTGGCAGCTATTGTTCCTGCAACATGTGTTCCATGCCCGAAATAATCAGTTGGATTATTATCCGGACTAACTAGAGACGGGTCATTAGTTTCTGTATTCCCCGAAAAATCCCATCCTCTTATGTCATCAACAAATCCATTTCCATCATCATCTACACCTGCCTGCCCGGTCAATTCTCGCTGATTTGTCCAGATATTGCCCGAAATATCAGGATGGACATAATCCACGCCTGTATCAATAACAGCAACAACTACATTTTCTCCCTGGCTTAGGTTCCATGCCGGTTCGGATTGCAATTTATCCTCTTTTAGTGCATACAAGTCATCATAACCTTGCTGCCAGCTGCCTGATGAATGATAAAATGGGTCATTAGGATTCATATAAAGCTGCATTTGATAATCTGGCTGTGCAAATTCTATATCTGGATTTTCAGCAAGAGAAACAGTGGCATTCTCAACAGAAACATCCTGAGGCAGTTTAATTCTGTAAATCCGGTATAGTGATTTTTCTTCTTCCCGCATGCCCTGATAAGCCTGCTCAAAATTATCAAAACCGTCTGTAGGAAGCAGCCTCTCTGATTCGCTTGTTCCCAAGCTAACCATATCTCCATTTAAATTAATCGCCTTTGCGCTTTTTAAAACAGAGTTTATACTAGCTTGTTCTTTAATTTTTACCAAAACTTCTCCAGGAGCGTATCCTATCCATTGATTATCAAAACTATCTCTAGAAGGAATAAAATAATTGAAAAAATTGTATTCAGGGTCTTTCGGGCTTAGTTGAGAGAGCTTGTAAATATTTTGAGACTCTTCATCAAGCTCCTCTAATCCTATTTTTCCTTCTACTTCAGCTCCAGAAACGCTCAGAATATTCTCACTCTCAATTTCCGGATTAACCTTAACTTTGAAATAATACTGAGATGCAGGATTATAGACAAAAGAATACCACGAAGAACCATGTTCAGCATTCCACGAAACAACGAGTTTATTTCCAGTTATAGTTCCAGAAACATTCTCAACAAAAGAATCAAAAAGCAAATTTTTCTCATAAATTGAGAAAACAGCAGTTTTCCCCTCGCATCCCTCACTCTCCAAAATTAAATTAACATTCTCGCTGTCTTTAGCATTCTCCCTTTCCCAATACGCCCGATTTAACTTGCATTCCGAAGCAAGTCCGGAAACAACACTAAAATCCTTTCGCGCATAATCATCAGCAGTATAGTCAAAAACAAGCACCGAATAATTTCCAAGTGAAAAATTCTCATCAATCAGCACGCTCGCTGAAGAATCATCCTCACAGACATCATCGCAGCCAAAACTAAAAACCTTTCTGGATTTATTTGAGGAATCGTAGATATATCCGAAATTGTAAACTCCCTTCTTCCCAGGATGAACCTTAATCAATAATTCAGAGCCCGGACTGACTTCAGATGGAATCTCAATCACATCAGATGAAATCACAACATTCCCAGAAATAGACTTGAAAGAGCCAAATAAATTTTTCACAGAGTCAGAATATCCGGAAAAAAGAAATCCAAAGCTGGAAAGCATGACAAGAACTGCCAATATTGCAAAAAAGTAAACCAATACTAACTCTATGCTCGCCTGACTCCTCTTTTCCCAAACTTTCATCGATAAACAGAGAAATTGCCAGTATAAAAACATTGCTTTAATAGTAAGTTAACCTACAACCCTCCTCATCGATTTTTCATGTAACAAAGTAGTAAAATATCAAGAATACGGAACTCCTCCTCTCCACAAAAATATTAATTTTACTTTTCTAAAAACTTATTGCAAATCTCAATAAGTCGGGGTTTGATTTTTTGTTTAAACTCTTCAAATTCCTTAGGATTATATTTAGCTACTGCCAATGCTTCTATTTTCTCTTCACTATCAAAGAACTTATCTTTTTGTAAAAGAGCAAGTTTCTCCGTAATTAAATTAAATAGGTCTTTTTTGATAAGAGCAGAATTCTTTATTTTTTCGACAATTAGTTTCGTATCTGCGTTTAATGAGTCTTTAATCAAAAATAAATCAAATAAATCTCTATCCTTAAGCTTTTTTCTTGTTAGAACTGCTCGATATTTTTCTAGGGCAATCTCTTTTAATGAATAACTCTCCACTTTAAAGTTTGCATAGTTTAAGCCAAGATCGCTCATTAACTTTTTAGAATCAAAAAGGTTTGTTATAGCACTAACAGAAACTTCAGAGGTTTTGTCCAGTATTTTTTCAATAAAGTTTATCTCTACTTTTATGAAGTTCATATTTGAGTAATAAATCTTAAATGTGTAAACCACTCTTCCACTTAACATTCTACAATACTTTTTATTACTTCTATCTGTGCTAAAATCAAGCCCAAGAGCATCTGCAACTTCTTTTAGTTTTGGGACAAAAGAGTCAAGAAAAGTTTTGACTTTTCTTTCTCTGGCACTTCTTGTTAAATCGCCTATAGAAGTTGAGTCCTTAAAGACAAAATCCAAATCTTCAGAAAATCTATGATAATTCAAGTAGTTTCTTGAAAGCAAAGTTCCTCCTTTGAAAATAAGCTCTTTGCCAAGATTCATTTTTTCGAGTTCTGCTAATACTAAAGTTAGAATAAGATCTTTCTTTATAATTTCATCAGAAGCATTGATGCCAAGATTACTCTTTACTTCTGAAATATATTTATTGATGTTTATTTCTTGCCAACCCATTTTGGATACCTCTTTAGATATTCTTTAGTATTCTTCACACCAGTTAAATGTTTTACTTCATTAAAGTAAACCCTATCTATGTAAGTTTTTGCAGGATCTGAATAAAAATATTCTGTGCCCTTATTAGTCTTCATCTTTTTTAATCCAAAAAAGAAGATTTCTTTTGTTTTAAAGAATTTTACATTAAGCCCAAATATGTTTTTTAATCCACTGAATTTTGTATTTACTATTGATATTCTGTTAGGGGTTTGCCAGGTTTTACCTTGTAGATATATTGCAGACTCTAGTCCGACATACCATTTAATTTTTAGTTTATTTAATACTCTAAACAAAATCTCCTTATCTTCTAATTCAAAGAAGTTTCTTGTTCTCTCATCAAAAGAGTTAATGTAATAAAATCCTGCAAAAATTCTTCGTATATACCTGTGCCTTGCTAAATACTTTAACAGATCTTTAGGAGCTTTAATTCCAAATTTTTCTTTATATCTCTTTGATAGCCCAACTATTTCTGCTCCAGATAACATCTTTCCTCTGTTTAATAAAGCTTCAAATATAGTATTTCTAATTGCCATGAATAATATAAATAATGCCGATATATAAATCTTTCTATTATTTAGAAAAGTGTCACTTTCTGACACTTTTTAGAATAGGACAGTATATGCATAAATAAGTCTTGTTTCAAAAACAGTCACTTTTTAACTAATTATGAAACAGAGTTAAACAAACCTTTTGTTTAGTTTAATATACTGCTACTTTGTAGCAGTTTTTAGAACAAGATAATCCGAACATTAACTGACATAACAAATTTCACTTTCAGCACGCCTTTTCAGGCGTAAATTTCAGAGCATTCCCGTAGCAGTATCCCTCATTTTGCCGAATTTTCGGAATAAGCGAAAATTTGGCTCCCTCATCAAAATTGCCGTAAAAAGTAAATTCCTTCTGCTCGAATCCTCCCAAACCAGAATCATCCAGCGCAGTCGGAATAGGAACAGTCACGCCATTAGCAATAACACTGAAAAAATCAGATTCATAATCAAATCCGTTATTATTTTTCACGCTGACTTTCACTTCTGTAATCCCGTTAGATACCGAATAGCACGAATCAACTATCTCCAGATTAACCTCGCTCAGGCAATCAAACGAGTCCTTCCCTTTAGAACTCGATGAAGAAGTAAATTGAGTGACAAAAATATAAACAATAATCACCGCAGAAATAACAACGAGTATCAAAAGCACGCCCACAATTACCCCCGAAACTCCCCTCTTTTCCATGAGAGTTATAATTTAAGCAATTATTTAAATATATCCAGTAGCCATTTCCAGAACGGAATAAACTTTATTTCATTTCCGTCAAATTCCCTAACTTTTTCATCCCCGAGATATAAAAGAAACGCCTTTTTTAATTTATATTTTTCCATAAACAATTTTAATGTATTCAAATCTCTCTCCTCAACTCTCTCTCTATTTTTGACTTCGATAGGTAGAATCTTCTTACCCTCAATTTTTAAAAAATCAATCTCCTTATCTAAATTTCTCCAGTAATACTTCCCATCTATTGTGCTTAAAACAAAAGACTCTAAAATTTTATCATTATTTTCACCAAAGCAATATGCAAGATTCCACCAATAAGGATAAACTCTCTGCATCTTTCTGCTTGTTGAAAGCGTGTTGGGCCTGAAATTCCTAACAATTCTTATTAAATAGCAGAATTCAAGATAGAAAATATGAGTGTATAGTGTGCTCTTGCTTATTCTTAGATTTTTTGATAAATTGTCGTAATCAAGGTAAAATCCAGGTTCTTTGTAAAACAATTCTATGAGATTATATAATAACTCTTTATTGATATTATCAAATCTTTCTGGAATATCAGATTTGATTATCTTGTCTATAATCGTTGTTTTGAGATAATCCTTAATAATCAATTCATCGTCCCAATTGATTATCTCTGGAAAGCTTCTCAATAAATAAGAATAAAACTCTTTTTTTATTTCCCTAGAATACAGCTTATAATTGCCAATCATCTTTTCCTTGCCTTTTAATTCTAAAAATTCTTTGAAGTTCAAAGGAAGCATCTTAATCAGGAAATATCTTCCAGCAAGATTTTTTATAGCTTCTTCCTCCAGATTAATGCTGCTTGATGAAGAAACATAAAATTTTATATTCGGGCAGGAATCATAAAGTAGTTTCAGCTCACTGGTCCAGTTTTTAAACTTAGTTATCTCATCAAAGAAAACAAAAATTTTTTCTTTTTTGTAATCTATTCCTGTCAAATCCTTGTAATTTTCAAAAAGCTCTACTAAATCATCAACCTCTTTGTCAAAACTAAAATAAAAAATTCTTTTAGAGTCAGTTTCATTAAGCAACTCCTTTATTGTCTGGTATATTAGAGTAGTCTTTCCAACCCTTCTTAGTCCTGTAAGAATAACTATCTGCTTATACCCCTTAAATCCATGTATTTTATCAAAAAAACTTCTTTTGTACTGTTTTGCAAGCTCCTCGCTAACTCTATTGTCTTCCCACCACGGATTAAGCAACCTGATAGTATCGGCGATATTTGACATAAGTACCCTAAAGAGAACGCATATTTAAATCTTTCGTTCTCGTTAGAGAACGAATGTTATCCTGATTCTGACGATAATCTTAGTAATTATTTAAAACTGATCTAAAACCGCTACATTTATAACCCTCTCCAAACCCCCATATCAGTCCTGAACCTCTATCAAGGGAAAGTTTGCAAAGAAAACCGTAGGGTGTTCATGCTGGGAGAGTTCTAGGATATATCTTTAGGATCAAAAAGTCGCTATATGCGACTTTAGGATGCTCAGGAATGCGAATTTAGGGAGCATTCCTGACATAATTAAACATTTAAACCTCAAACAACTAACAACAACATGTTCGGAAAGTTAGGAGAAGCGCTAAAGAAGGGAATAGACAAGATAGCATCAGCCGTATTTGTAGACAAAGCTCTTATTGACAGCGTAGTCAAAGACCTTCAAAGAGCGCTGATTGAAGCAGACGTAAATGTCATTCTAGTCAAACAGATATCCGAAAAAATACGCCAGGCAGCAATTGACGAGCGAATTAAAGGGGTAGAGAAAAAAGAGCACATAATCAAACTTCTTCATGACGAGTTAAAAAGAATTTTAGGCGGAGAAAAGAAAGAGTTGGAATTCAAAAAAGGAAAATTGCAGAAAATAATGCTTATGGGCCTCTATGGCGCGGGAAAAACTTCAAGCGCGGCGAAATTAGCAGCCTATTATGCAAAGCGCGGCTTCAAAACCTGCACACTCGGATTAGACGTCCACCGTCCCGCAGCAGCCGAGCAGCTGGAACAACTTGCACAGAGAAATAATCTCCAGTCTTTCGTCAACAAAACTGAAAAAAATCCTGTAAAAATCTGGGACGAATTCAAAGAAAAAATAGAAAAATATGATTTATGTTTCGTAGATACTGCTGGCAGAGACGTTCTTGATGGAGATTTAATAAAAGAAATAAAAAATCTCGGTAAGAAAATCGGTCCGGACTACACAATTCTTGTAATGCCAGCAGATATCGGACAAGCAGCCCGAAATCAGGCAAGCGAATTCCAAAAAGCCCTCTCAATAAATGGCGTGATAATAACAAGAATGGATTCAACAGCTAAAGGAGGCGGCGCGTTAACAGCCTGCTCAGAAACTCAAGCCCCTGTTTTCTTTATCACAACAGGCGAGCATATTCACGATATCGAGTCATTTTCCCCCGAGCAGTTCATCTCGAGAATGCTCGGCATGGGCGACTTGCAGGGATTATTAGAAAAAGTTCAGTCAGTAGTAGATGAAAAAAAGCAGGGAAAATTGCGGGAAAGATTAAAGGAAGGAAAATTCACAATGCTGGATTTATACGAGCAGTTGAAAGGCATGGAAAGTTTAGGAAGTTTGTCAAAAATAAAAAATCTTATTCCAGGTTTAGGAAATGCAAAAATTCCGGACAACATGCTTGAAAACCAGGAAGGCAAACTAAAAAAATTCAAATTTGCAATCCAGTCAATGACAAAAGAAGAGATAGAAAATCCTGAAATAATAGAAAAGCAGACTCAAAGAATGCAAAGAATTGCAAAAGGCGCGGGAATAAACACAAGCGATGTCCGCTCCCTGTTAAAGCAGTACAAGCTAATCAAAGAATTTGCAAAAGGCGGAATGCCCGAAGACATGAGCCAGGGTTTCTCCCAAAAACAGATGATGAAACTTGCCAAAAAGTTCGGCAGGAAAGTCAGAATGTAACCCAAAGTAAATTAAGTTCTAGCGATTACCCTTGCTCTTACTTTTTCCACTCCAATAGCCTCCATAATTTTCTCAGCATATTTCAAGTAAGTTGACGCTGCTGCCTCCCCCCCATAATGGTCTGCATTTGGAATTCCTGGCCCATCATTAAAAAAGAAACCATACCTACAAAGCCCATCCCGCTTAAGAACAAAATAGTCTATAAAATGCGGCAGCATCCCGGAATCAATTGGTCTCAGCACAATAATTCCCTCAACCTTCTCTCGTTTGCCATCCCATTCTAAATTATTTCCTCCAGTACCATGCCCCACATCAATCTGCGGAAATGGCTGTAAGTCAGCAATCTCCTCTAAAACTAGCGCTTTTATCGCATCTCCAGCAGTCTGAGTAGCAGTGTTTATAGCAGTTTGCGCCGAAACAACATGCATTCTAACTTCCTGTCTAAAATCTTCAAATGCTTGTTTAGCCATTCCTTTAGTAACATCTTTAACATTTAAAAATACGATTATACTCCAGAATACACAATAAAATGCCAGAAAAAGAAGTCCTCATCGCACAAGCCGCGGAAGCCCTAATCATCAAAAAAGGAAATATCGTAATAAAAAGAAGAATAAAAAAAGGCTACCGAATTTCCGAACTTGATGAAAAACTGAGAAAGTTAAGAACGCGCAGTGAAGCAAAGCTTCTCGAGAAAGCAGGCAAGTTAGTCTCAGTCCCAAAACTAATAAGTGTAGATGAAAAAACCAAGGAAATCGAAATGGAATTTCTCAATGGCAAAAAGTTGTCCGAAAACCTGGACACTCTCCCCAATC
>Ga0082335_1008018_pt1 | contig 12348 bp, 17 predicted proteins | sample Subgrocontami58m_FD_72375 | JGI IMG/M metagenome (GOLD analysis project Ga0082335, IMG submission 72375) | Subsurface groundwater microbial communities from S. Glens Falls, New York, USA - GMW37 contaminated, 5.8 m (SPADES assembly) (version 2) ...
ATTAGTAAAGAAATTATTCCGTCAAGATTCATACTGAACTCTCATTTTTAGAATTAAAATTTGTTTTAAGCCAATCAGCATATAATTCCGGTCTTCTATCTCTCATGAATAATCTCTTTGCGTGAGACTTATTACATTCACTCAAATCAATATCGCAAATCAAAATTTCTTCCGTACCCAAACCGGCTCGCGTTATTACTTCTCCTTCCGGATTACATACAAATGATTCACCCGAGAAATTTAAGCATTCTTCTTCTCCCACTCGATTACAAAGTGCCGTGAAATATCCGTTCTGAAATGCGGCTACTCTCATCTCAGCTTCATATAATCCTTCCGGCCATTCACCAACTGATCCGGCTTGAGGAATAAATACAATCTCGGCACCGTTTAATGCCAAAGCTCTCATGTATTCGGGGTAATGACGATCATAACAAATAGCTACGCCGATGTTACCGAACTTTGTTTTATAGACCGGTGCGCCGGAGTTTCCTGGAGTGTAATATTCCTTCTCATGAAAACATGCGTAATCAGTAATATGAATCATACGCGTTGTACCTAAAATTTTTCCGTCTGCATCAATTACTGGAGATGAATCATATCTATTATCACCATCCTTTTCATATAAATTTAGAATAACAGCAACATCTAATTCTTTAGCAAGGCGGGAAAATATTTCTGTTGTCGGTCCCGGAATTGATTCAGCTTCATCTTTGGTTTTAGCGTTTGATTTTTTCTGCGGGAAGAATTGCGTAAATGCTAATTCGGAAAAACAAATTATTTTTGCACCGAGTGATGCAGCTTTTCTAACTGCAGTAATTCCGTTCTCAATATTTTGTTCTTTACTGCTTGATGATTTTTGTTGAATTAATGCAACTTTCATAATGCGCAGAACCAATAAAATTTAAATAGTTTATTAAATAATAGAAATGGTTTTTTCATAATCAGTATGAGAGCCAATCCAAAACCAGATCAATGTTTCACCATCTTTAATACCAAGTGCACGCCATCCCCTATTTATTCTGACAGAGTAAATTGGTTTGCTGGGATGTACTTGTTTGAATCTTACTCCAGGATGTAATGGATTACCCTGCCATTTTTCAAAAATCTTTTTGGCAGAGGTTTGAATTTGTGGAGAAAGTTGATTATACAATTTGCGAAATGACTCAGTTGTGTGAGAAACCATTATATTTCTAAAATTTCAATGGCTTAGTTTGGCCGCTCTTATATTCAGCAAGCGCTTCTTTAGCTAGTAATTCCAATCCTTTTTGTGATGCAAAAAATGATTCTTTCCACTTTTTCTCATCGGACAATTCTTCAAGAATAACAGCAGCTATTGAATCTTGCTCATTTTTCGACAACTTTGAGATTTCTTCAACTGCCTTCTCAAATAACTGGGTCATATTCGATCCATATTTGTTGTAAATAAATTAACTGATACATACGTAAACTGCAATACCAGTTTGAAATTTCAGTCAAAGGACTATTTATGAATACTTAATTTAACTTCTGATCATTTCTATTTCAGTTCTCTTATCTCTATAATTTCTACAATTGTTCCCCACATATGAATGCTTGCCATCTCTTTTTTTTCTACATACTTAAAGGAGATTCGTTTACCGTCAACTTGAAATTCTTTAGGAAGATTAAGCGGGTCAAGATTTTTATTATCATCCGTTGTGATTCCGTAAAATCCGCCTTCAAGAGAAATATACTTTACTGTTCCGATAGCAGAAATTGATTTGTTGTCTACAGACTCTGTTCCGAGACATGTAATTGCCATGAATGAAAGGATTGTTATAAAAATTATTTTGATAATGTTTTTCATTAGTTTTGATCTAGTTTATGTCAATTTTCAACCTCCCACGTATGAGGTCGTTTCAAAAAGTCTTTGTGAACCTTTTGGCATAGCCATCACTATAGATAAGTTATTTTTTACTTTTGAAACAACCTCAATAAAGGGTCTAGTTAAAAAAATTATTTTTTGGTACCAATCATTTTTTCCGGACGAACAACTTCATCAAATTTTTCTGCAGTTAATAGTCCGAGTTCTAACGCAGCTTCTTTCAAAGTCTTATTTTCTTTGTGAGCTTTCTTGGCAACTTTCGCTGCATTATCGTAACCAATAACCGGATTCAAAGAAGTAACCAGCATCAATGAATTTTCGAGGTGTTTCTTGATATTGATTTCATTAGCTGTAATGCCTTCTACACAATGTTCGCTGAAACTTTCGCAAGCATCGGCAATTAATTTTATTGATTGAAGAACATTAAAAGCAATTACCGGCATAAATACATTCAATTCAAAATTTCCGCTTGATCCGGAAATGTTAACTGTTACATCATTTCCAAAAACTTGAGAACAAACCATTGTCATAGCTTCCGATTGTGTGGGATTAACTTTACCCGGCATGATAGAACTACCCGGTTCGTTTTCCGGTAAAGAGATTTCACCAATCCCGCAACGTGGACCAGAACCAAGCCAGCGGATATCATTTGATATTTTTAATAATGAAGCAGCAAGAGTTTTTAACACACCACTGATTTCGACTAAAGCATCTTTTGCAGCCATCGCTTCAAATTTATTCGGAGCGGTTTTAAATGGCTTTCCGGTTAACTTAGAAATTGTTTCCGCAACTTTAACAGCATAATCCGGATGAGCATTTAATCCGGTTCCAACAGCAGTTCCGCCAAGAGGAATTTCATATAACCTTTTCAATGAATCGCTGATACGTGCCAATCCGTTAGTTAATTGCATTGCGTATCCAGAAAATTCATCTCCAAGTGTAAGTGGAGTTGCATCCATTAAATGTGTGCGGCCAATCTTAATGATATCTTTAAACTCTTTTGCTTTTGCATCTAATGAATCGCGCAACTTGGTTACCATAGGAATTAATCTACGGTGAATTTCTTCTACCGCTGCAACATGAATTGATGTAGGGAATGCGTCATTAGTTGATTGAGCTTTGTTCACATCATCATTTGGATGGATCGGTTTTTTACTTCCCATAACTCCACCTGCCATTTCAATAGCACGATTAGAAATTACCTCATTTGCGTTCATATTAGTTTGAGTTCCGCTTCCGGTTTGCCAAACAACAAGAGGAAAATGATCATTCAATTTTCCTTCAATAACTTCATCTGCAGCTTTTAAGATCAGATCAAGTTTGTCCTTTGGCAAAATTCCTAATTCATTGTTAGTTATAGCTGCAGCTTTTTTTACAATCCCAAGCGCTCTAATCATCTCAGCAGGAAATCTTTCCCCGCCAATTTTAAAATTCATTAACGATCTTGCTGTCTGCGCTCCATAATACATATCAACGGGGACTTTCATTTCGCCCATAGTATCTGTTTCAATTCTGTATTCCATTTTTTCTCCAATAGATTTTAGTTTACTCTTTCAAATTAAGAGAATATGGTTTTATTATCAATGAGGTTATTAGTGAGGATTAAGTAATAAGGAATGAATCTAATTAATTGTGTTATTGTTCTCCTATTGTTTCTACGCGTCTTGCGCCAACAAATCGTTTCTTATAATAAGAATCTTCAAGTGAGGAAACAGTAACACCAAGTGAACGGCTTGCATGTGCAAATTGATTCTCACCAAGGTATATTCCAACATGTCCGGGAAAAGATCTTTTTGTAGTATTGAAAAAAACGAGGTCGCCGAATTTCAATTCATCGTTAGAAATTTTTTCTCCTGTAGAATATTGTTCACGGGCAGAGCGCGGGATTTCGACTGAAAGAGAATTTTGATAAACCTGCAAAGTAAAGGCAGAACAATCAATTCCTTTTTGTGTGTTACCTCCATATTTGTAAGGTGTCTCTAAAAATTTAATAACTTCAAATAACACTTTCTCTCGTGGTGTTAATGCAACATTAAATGTTTTTAATTTTTCAAAATGAGAGACAAAATTTGTTTTATCAACCGGGTTTTCTTCAACGGGTGTTTCATCAAATTCCTCCGAAGTATCTGCCGGTAAATCATTAAAAATAATTCTCTCGTTTTTAGGTGATATGTGTGAAGATCTTTTTGTTGTATCGGAAGAATCGAATCTTGGATTTGAATTACTGTTTCTATCACTTTTACTTTGCTTAAATCTTTGTGAGCTAGATGAGGATGAACAGCCGCTGAAAATCATAAATACAAGAATTGCACAAATAATATTTTTTAAAAGTCTATTAAGTAATAAAATAAGCATACTCAACCCAGGTAAGATCTAAGATTTTTGCTGCGTGATGCATGACGTAACCTTCTAATTGCTTTTTCTTTTATTTGGCGAACTCGCTCGCGGGTAAGATTAAATTTTTCGCCGATCTCTTCAAGTGTAAGAGAATGTTCTTTATTCAATCCGAAATAAAGTTTTATTACTTCACCTTCTCTTTCAGAAAGAGTAGAAAGTGCCCGTTCAATCTCACTTCGAAGAGATTCCGACATTAGTGTGAAATCCGGCGATGGCTGTTCATCATTTTCAAGAATATCGAGGAGACGATTTTCGTCACCTTGATTAAACGGTGCATCCATTGAAACAGCACGGCCTGCAATTTTTAGTGTATCTGAAACTTCACTTATATCCATATCAAGTTCTTGTGCAAGTTCTTGTGCATTCGGTTCACGTTCATATTCCTGTTCAAGATTGCTATAAGCTTTACCGATCTTGTTCAACGCACCAACTCTATTTAATGGTAATCTAACAATCCTTGATTGTTCAGCCAATGCTTGAAGAATAGATTGACGAATCCACCAAACAGCATAAGAAATAAATTTGAATCCGCGTGTTTCATCAAATCTTTTTGCGGCTTTAATTAATCCTAAATTACCTTCATTAATCAAATCACCAAGAGATAGCCCTTGATTTTGATATTGTTTAGCTACCGAAACAACAAACCGTAAATTTGCTTTTACTAATTTTTCTAACGCTAACGAATCATTCTTTCTTATTCTAATAGCAAGTTCAATTTCCTCATCCGGAGTTAAAAGATCAACTTTGCCTATTTCTTGAAGATATTTATCTAATGATTGACTTTCTCTATTTGTAAACTGTTTTGTGATTTTCAAGATTAGATCTCCCGCAAGGATTCTATATTAATTGAATCAACGATACCAACAATTGAAGCATCAACCGGAGCCATATCAACATCAAGAGGAATCACAGCTTCGCTTGCTGTTACGAAATAAATTATTTCTCCCGGACCCGCACCAACCGTATCTAAAGCAATAATCGGCTCTCCAAGATTCTTACCTTCGGAATTAATTGGCTGTACAAATTGCATTTTATAACCTGTAACAGCTTCATATTTTCTTGTTGCCCAAATAGTTCCAATGATTTTTCCAAGCTGCATAAGACCACAATGATTTCTTATTGTTTATCTTTTACTGAGATATCAAGTTTATCTACAATAGCCATAATTACTGCATCCACAGGTTTGTTTTTTGTAAATGTTGTTTGGCGGGCGGAACTTCCTTGTGCAACAATTACTATTTCACCAACACCTGCACCAACAGAATCAACTGCAATCACTGTTGATTCTTTCGGTTTATATTCTAGATCAATGTGACGAACTATTAAAAATTTGGCTCCAACAAGATTTTCATCTTTACGAGTTGACCATACAGTTCCAATAACTTTACCGAGTATCAAATCATCCTCTTAGATCTAATGATGTAATTATTTTAATACCGCTTTCCTTATATCTGTAACTATCGTTTGTAAAAATAGGAAGTTTATTGTTTTTTGCAACAGAACACACAATCGCGTCGCGTGTGGTCGCAACTTTATTAAAAAAATCTGAAATGGTCAAACTATATCTCGGATGAATACCTAAAACTTTCATGGCACGCATAACTGAATCAACACCATGTTTTTCAACCGGCTCTGATGCATAAAAATATAATTCGGATGATTGTATAACAGAAGTGAAACACATTCCTGTTGACATAGCGACTTCAAGATCAGATAAATTAGAATCATCTTTTTGAGTAAGATGATCTACAAAAATATCAGTGTCAATCAAGTATTCAATCTTGTTTGGCATGCAGTAGTAATTTACTTTTATAATTCGTTGTACGGAGTACACCTTTGCAGTTCAAGAAGTCATAAATGATTTCTTCCGGCAAGGATTGTAACAATTTAATTTTATCGAATAGTATTTTATTCTTGATTTTATTGGGTATTTCGGCTGTTACAATATTTTTTATCTCTTCATTACTCATTTAAGAAGCTTGTCCCTTGCAAATCATTATTGACCTTAAAATAATGTGCAACTGTTTGCGCAACATCAGAAAAAGTTTTTCGTGTACCTAAATTCTTACCTTGAATATTTTTTCTATAATAGAGAAGCGGTACATATTCACGGGTATGATCTGTACTTATATCTGTCGGGTCATTACCGTGATCGGCTGTCAGGATTAAACGGTCGGACTCATCAAGACAATTTACGATCTCTGGCAATCTCTCATCAAAATCTTTAAGAGCATTGTGAAGTCCTTCGGGATCGTTTCGATGACCGTAGTAAACATCAAAATCCACTAGATTGGTGAAAATAAAAGATCCTTTTACATTTTTTGCTGTATCTATAATCTTATCAATTCCCTCATGATTTGATTTTGTTTTCAGTTTGTGTTTTATCCCCTGGTAATTGAATAGATCATTCACTTTTCCGATTGCATAAGTTTCAATTCCAACATTCAGACAAAAATCCAATATTGTAGGTGAAGGCGGATCAAGAGAATAATCTTTTCGATTTGTTGTGCGTGTATAATTTCCTCCTGTACCAATAAATGGTCTTGCAATAATTCTTCCAACAGCATCTTTATCAACTAAAACTTTTTCGCGTGCAATCGTACATATTTCATAAAGTTTATTAATTGGAATTACTTCTTCATGAACTGCAATTTGAAAAACTGAATCTGCAGATGTGTAAACAATCGGATAACCGGTTCTAACATGTTCTGTACCGAGGTCTTTAATAATTTCTGTTCCCGATGCCGCATAATTTCCAAGAATACCTTTCAAACCGGTGGCATTTAGAAATCTATTGATAAGTTCTGGAGGAAATCCATCGGGATAAAACGGAAATTCAATCTCTACTTTTAACCCGCCTAATTCCCAATGCCCCGTGGTAGAATCTTTTCCAGGAGAGATCTCAGCTAATTTTCCATACGAAGCTAATGGATTGTTTTGTGCTTTAATACCAAGTATGGGATTAATATTACCTAATCCAAATAGTTCCAGATTGGGTAAATTCAAACCACCAAGACGGTTAGCCATATTGCCAAGTGTATTGCTTCCTTGATCTGAATAATTTATTGCATCGGGCAATTCACCAATCCCGACACCATCGAGAACTATAACAAAGAAATTATTCACAGGTTACTTTCGAATGTTAGCCGATACTTTTTACCGTGTTGCCGCCTTTTTCTAATGCTTTTTTTAGAGCAAGTTCTGCATTAGATAAGATCTCTTGAACATCGGTTTTGTTTGTTGTTGAAGCAACGCCGATCGAGACAGTAAATGTTGTTTGCTTAGAGACTATAGCAATCGGTTTGCGGGCGATTTTAATTCTTATTTTTTCCGCCCATAGAAAAACATCTTTCGGTGACATATTGAAAAAATATACAGCAAAAACTTTTTGGCTTAATCGCCCTATTAAATTTAACGGTGTCATTTCATCTTTAATGATCTGAGAAACTACTCTTACAATTTTTGGGAGCGGGTCGCTTTCAAATAATGAATCTTGTTCTAAGAAATCATCAATTTTGATCATTGCAATGGCACCTTGAATTCCTAATTCTTTACTGCGGACAAGATCAACTGTGAACCGTTCGAGAAACGAATCATAATTCAAAGTTTTTGTTTCGGCATCTACTGAAAGCAAACTTTTAAGAACACTTATAGTTGAATACGAATGAAGTATGAAAGCAAATATTTTTGTTGCATTCTTGATAAAAGTAACTTCATTATTTGAATAAACATTTTTCTTCAAACTTTCGAAACACAGAACTCCAAAGTTTTGTTCATCATAAACTAAAGGAATTGCTAGGAAAGAGCCATCGAAACTAACATCTTCATTTTTTGAAAAGCGAGGAATTTCTGAAATTGAAGTATCATCAATCTTAACCGGAGTTGCGCTTAATATAGCTCTGCCAACCAGAGTTCCGGTAAGATCTATTTCTAAATTCTCGCCGACATACTTTAACGAAGTTTTATTAATGATCTTTGAAGTTTTAAATTTATGTTCAGAAGAATAATAAGAAACAAACGTAAATGAATCCCAATCTATTAACCCCTGCACTGCATTCTCAATAGTTCTATGAAGATCGGACTCGGATTCAATTTTTTTATCGTGGCTTAGCATGTTGAGCAAAGTATTTAATCTCATCTCTGCTTGTGATTCGGAAAATTTCTCTTCGAATAAAGTTATTATGATTGAAATGACTCGGACAATTCTGCCAAGTGCATAAACTTGTTCAATTCCGAACGCATCATTTACTTTAGAATCGAGGACGAGAATTCCGGTTAATGATTTTCCATAAAATAAAGGTACTCCTACAAAACTCTTAATTCCTTGAGGCGCACTGTAATATCTTATCACATCAATTTCAGCATTTGAAGAAATGTCGGTTAATAACTCGGGTTCTTCTTTCTGAACAATCTTCCCTAGTATATCATCTTCAAGATCATATTTTTGCTGTGTAATTTGAGTTGAACTTGTTACATAACGTTCAAGCGTTAATCGTTTTCTGTTTTTATTGTACCAAAAAAAAGCTGCAGTGTGAGCCATAAAAGAATCTTTAACTACACTTAAGATCTTTTCAAGAACAAAACCGAATTGTTCATCATGATTAACATCTTCGGGAAGCTGTTCGTGAACAATCTTTTCAAAATTTTGTTTGAAGTCGGACGGCTTAAAAAGATCTTTATTGCCCCGGTTCATACCCGAAGTAAAATTATCAGCTGTAATTACTTCAATATTTTTTGTAGGAGATATTATTTTAAATTCTTCACCAGCATCTGTTTTATATCTGTCAGTTGCATTTGCATTATCTTCTTCAAAAAGATCTGATTGCAAATTAAAATCAGATTCGATTGAATTACTTTTCATTGAATCGCGCAGGAAAATAATGAAGCCTGAATAAACAAGAAGAATAACACCGGAAATAATTTTGAGGGTAAAATCATCGGTAAAAAATGGAATTACTACAAGGATTGGAATAAACAAGAAAATGAAAATTCTCTTTCTGATTTTTTCTGAAATTCCCATCAGTCCTTCTTAAGATCTAGTGAAAGAAATATGTCCTAAATTATTATTCCTTACAACTTTACATTCAATAATAAGAAAGATTTAAGAGATTTTCATATAATGAAAAGAGATGTCAACAACTTTACAACTTCCTTTTTGCCTGTCCCTTTTATCGTAGAATAGAAAAGCATATTCTCTCCGTATATAAGTTCGGGAAAGAATTTATTGATTTGTTTGCGTGCTGAAGCCAGTTCGGATTGTTTTAGTTTATCAGATTTGTTCAGAATAATAAAATACGGGATATTTTGTTTGTGCAGGAATTCATTTAGTTCGATATCTAATTGCATTGGGTCATGACGGCTGTCTATTATATGCATTGCCAGTTCAATGTTATCATTTAATGAGAAATACTTCTCAAGTAAAAATTGCCAGGCATCTCTTTCTTTCTTAGATACTTTTGCGTAACCAAAACCGGGTAAATCAACTAAGAAAAATTTGTTTTCAACAAGATAGTAATTAATCGAACGTGTTTTACCGGGAGTAGAAGAGGTTTTAGCTAATTGTGAGTTAAACAAAGAATTGATAAAAGAAGACTTCCCAACATTCGAACGACCACATAGAACAACTGTAGGTAAGTTTTGTTTTGGTAATTCGTTTAGATTATAAACCGGTTTGATGAATTCAATTTTTTTCATAGAAACAAAAAAGAGTAACCGAAACCGATTACTCTTTTCAAAATAATTTATGATCTATTTTATCAACTGCCTTTTTTCTGCGGAGTTTTAGTAGTCTTAACCTTTTTCTCTTTTACACCGGGTTTTTCTTTAGTTGGTTTTTCTCTTTTGGTTTTCGGAGCTGATTTCTTTCTAAGTTTTTCAGCTTTCTTTTCTTCTGCTTTAGATTCTTCTACTTTTGAATCTGTAGGTTTTTCTTCATCTTTAGTTTTCTTTGGAGCTTTTGGTTTTACAATTCCACTGAAATCAACTAATTCAATTATTGCCATTTCAGCGCCATCTCCTTTTCTTCTTCCTAAACGAACAACACGAGTGTAACCACCTGCTCTATCGCCAATTTTAGAAATAATATCGGAAAATAATCCTGACACAATTTCTCTATCGTTAATTTGTGCGGAAACATATCTTCTTGAGTGGACAGAATCTGTTTTTGCTTTTGTGATCAATGGTTCAACAAAACCGCGAAGTTCTTTAGCTTTTGCTGTAGTAGTTGTAATCTTTTTATGTTTTAATAAAGATGCAGCTAATGATCTCAACAATGCAAGTCTGTGACTTGCTGTTCTTCCTAATTTTCTACCTTTAACTCTATGTCTCATTCTTTAACCTTCTGGAAATACTAGTTGTTTTCTGGTTTGTCTTTTATATACTTGTCAACATCCATACCGAACTCAAGTCCGTAATTTTCAACGATCTCGATCAACTCGGCTAAAGATTTTCTTCCGAAATTTCTAAACTTAAGCATCTCACTTTCATCTCTCTTAACAAGATCAGATAAGTTCTTAATGTTTGCAGCTTTTAAGCAATTATGCGATCGGACACTTAACTCAAGATCATCAACACTTGTTAAAAGAATCTTTTTGATTCTTTCTGCTTCAGCATCTTTTTCATTTTCAACTTTTTCTTCTTCAGGCTCAGCATCAAAGTTGATGAAAATTTGAATATGATCTTTTAAAATTTTTGCTGAACCGGAAAGTGCTTCTTCCGGTGTTATTGATCCGTCGGTTTGAATATCAATTGCTAATTTTTCAAAATCATTTCTTTCACCGATACGTACATTTTCAACGTTGTAATGAACATTAACGATAGGAGTAAATATCGAATCAATCGGGATAGTTCCAATTGTTGCTTCAGGAATTTTCTGTTCATTGGAAGGAACATATCCTTTTCCAATTCCGAACTTTAATTCCATATTTAATTTTGCATCCGAGTTCAAGCGTGCAATATGAAGATCAGGATTTAAAATTTCAATATCCGGACAAGCTTTTTGAATATCTCCGGCTCTAAATTCTTTTGACCCGTTAAAAGAAATTTCACAACCGGTAACTTTTTTATTAACAATTCTCATTCTAACTTTTTTCAAATTAAGAATAAGTTCTGTAACGTCTTCAACTACACCGGGAACTGTTGAAAACTCATGTAAAACTCCCTCGATCTTAATAGCAGTTACTGCAGCTCCGGTAAGGGATGATAACAACACTCTTCTTAAAGCATTGCCTAATGTAACTCCAAAACCTCTCTCAAGAGGTTGGATCAGAAACCTTCCAAAATTTTCTTTACTGGAAGATTCATCGAGAACGACACCATCGGGCATCTTTATGAATGGATAACTCATTTAGTATCCTCTTTATAATTTTATAATTACTTAGAATACAACTCAACAATCAATTGTTCATTTGCATTCAATGGAATATCTTCTCTTTCAGGAACATTTAAGAATGTACCTGATAGAGTAGCTTTATCTACTGACAACCAACTGTAGACGTTGTCTTTAGTTCTTCTTAAGGAATTGTGAATAGCATCAAGCTTTTTACTTTTATCTCTAACAGAAATTACATCGCCGGAAGAAAGTGAGAATGAAGGAATATTAACAATTTGCCCATTAACAGTAAAATGTCTGTGAAGAACTAATTGACGGGCAGATTTTCTTGAAGGTGCAAACCCAAGACGGAAAACTGTATTATCCAATCTTTTTTCTAGAAGTTTAATTAAGTTACCGCCTGTAACACCTTTTTGACGAATTGCATTATCAAAATAATTATGGAACTGAGTTTCCTGCAATCCATAAATTCTTTTTACCTTCTGTTTTTCTCTAAGCTGAACTCCGTATTCAGAAAATTTTGTTCTTCGTGTTAAGCCGTGCTGCCCCGGTGCGTAATTCTTTTGTTCCAACGGGCATTTTTCGGATAAGCACTTAGATCCTTTTAAAAATAATTTTGTCTTTTCCCTTCTGCATAATCTGCAACTCGGGCCAGTATATCTTGCCATCTAAAGTTTCTCCTGATTAAACTCTTCTGCGTTTTGGTGGTCTGCAACCGTTATGAGGAATTGGCGTTTGATCTTTGATTGATAGAATATCCAATCCTGCTGTATTTAAA
>Ga0082335_1008020_pt1 | contig 12347 bp, 13 predicted proteins | sample Subgrocontami58m_FD_72375 | JGI IMG/M metagenome (GOLD analysis project Ga0082335, IMG submission 72375) | Subsurface groundwater microbial communities from S. Glens Falls, New York, USA - GMW37 contaminated, 5.8 m (SPADES assembly) (version 2) ...
GCCCGCATTGTCCACCCACGGAAACGTGCGCCTGCCGGGCCACATCGATGGGGTGCTGCGTCTCTTCGTGGTTACACCCGAAATGCACCGGGTGCACCACTCAGTGGTGATTAAGGAACACAACAGCAACTTTGGATTTAACCTCCCCTGGTGGGACCGTCTCTTCGGAACCTATCGTCCCCAACCTGCCGCAGGCCACGAGGACATGGTCATAGGCCTCAGTCACTTTCGTGATCCCCATTCTCTAAGCCTCCCCCGCCTCCTCATTCTTCCCTTTATCACGAAGCCCCCTCGTTGAATCGTTTTGGAGTTGGTTTAAGCAGTCACTTGGATAATGTCAAATAAGTATTTGAAACTTGGCAGTTTCTGCATCTACGCTATAGTGTTGGACGCCCTCATCCCGAGCCGGCCAATCTATGGGGAATCTTTCCGTAATACTGGCTGCCTCAATCGAAGTGATGAATCAACCCCTTAGCAGGTCGTTTGGCTACCATGATCCTCAAGAAGGCCTTGCTGATAGTCTTTAATGTTTTCAAATAAAAGCGCAGGAGCGCCAATATCAAATGGCTTCCGGGTCATTGCCCCGATCTTTTTACCGATAATCTCCACCACCTGTTTTGCAAGCTGGTAAGGATTTTCCTTTCTGGCTAAAATATGTTCCAGGCGCTGGTCGAAAATATCTTTGTTTTCCGAGATCAGGCTTTCGTAATATCTGAAAATCTCGTGTTCCACTATTTTCGTGATTTCCGCCCTGATCCTCTCTTTCCTCCGAATATCCAGCATGCCGCTTTTCGCCAAAAATTCCCGATGCTCACCAATTTTTTCCACGAGAATGTCGATATGCTGATTTTCGGTTGCGACGGTCTTGATAATTGGCGCGGTCCATTCTCGCGGGGCTGAACCAAGTTCCAACATCATCTTGATCTCTGTAACCAACCTGTCTGCTCCGTCCTTATCGGCTTTGTTCACCACAAAAATATCACCGATCTCCATAATGCCGGCTTTCATGGCCTGAATATCATCGCCGGAACCGGGCATCATCACCATAATCGACACATCAGCGGCCTTCACAATATCCACTTCGTCCTGCCCAACCCCAACCGTCTCAATTAAGACATAATCCTTTCCAAAAGCATCAAGAATTTTAACTGCATCGGCCGTCGCGCGTGCGAGTCCGCCCAGGCTTCCCCGACTGGCCATGCTGCGGATGAAGACGCCCTCATCATTGCTGATGCCCGCCATCCTGACCCTGTCGCCTAATAATGCTCCCCCTGTAAACGGGCTGGTGGGGTCAACGGCGATGATCCCTACCGTATCGTTCCGGCGTCTGAGCTCTTTCGTAATTTTATCGGTTAATGTGCTCTTGCCTGCCCCTGATGGCCCGGTAATGCCGATTATATGGGCTTTACCGGTATAAGAATAGATCCTTTCCATGACCTCAAAAGCGCCGGGCTGCTCATTTTCTACCAGGGTAATCAGCTTGGCTAAAGCCCGGATCGATCCACGGCGCATTTCATCAACTAACTCCATTGGGCTTTCCTCTTGACCGGCTTCGCTTTTTCTCATCTGCACCGTACTTTTGAGATAATGCAATCGGCCACATCCTGAACCGTCCCCACACCCGGCGTAAAAACCGCTCCCACCCCCATTTCCAGAAGCTTTGACTTCTCCGCCGCGTTGAGGGTGCCACCGATCACTACCAGCACATCCTCCATATTACGTTCTTTCAGCCATTGCATCACCTTCGGCACTTCATACATTACCCCCGAGGCATAATAGCTCAGCGCGATGGCATCCACATCCTCTTCCAGGGCCGTCTTAACTACATCATCTATAATCTGGTAACGGGTAAAAATCACCTCCATGCCGGCATCCTTGAGCACCCTGGCGACATACCTTACATTTAACTCATGGGCATCCTGATCGCTCTTGGAAAGAAGCACCCTGATTTTCCTTTCAGCCATTATCCTGTTCCTCCCAATCCCGACTTCTTAACCGGAATAATATCCGAATCCGAAAACCTCCCGCATCACCCGGTGCATCTCGCCGGTAGTGGCTCCGGCCCTGGCAGCCTCGATTAAGGCCGGCATCAGGCAGCCGCAGGACCGGGGCCACTCCTTCTCAATCCTCAGGGCCGCCTCCCTTACCTTCTCCAGCGCCGCCCTGGTCTTGGCATTGTCTCTTTCCTGGCGGTACTTTTTCACTTTTGCTACGGCTGCGTCCTCGATCTCAGGTGAAACCCGGAAGGCCTCTACCTGCGGCGTTTCTTCCACCCGGTATTTGTTCATTCCCACCTTGACATCTTCACCTTTTTCCAGTCGTTTGAACCTGTCGTAGGCGGCCCTTTCCACTTCTCCCCTTATCCAGCCAGTCTCCCAGCATTTCATGAAGCCGCCCAGCTCTTCCATGCGCTTGAGTACCTTATTGATCTCCTCCTCCATCCGGTTTGTAAGCCACTCGATATAATAGCTGCCGCCTAAGGGATCGGAAACTTTTGTAATATCAGTCTCTTCGGAAATGATCTGTTGCACTCTAACCGCCAGTTGGACCGCCTCTTCCGTAGGGATGCCCAGAGCTTCGTCGTAGGAAGAGGTCCACATGCCATCCAGGCCGGACAGCATCCCGGCCATGGTCATAATGGTCGTCCGGATAATGTTATTTAAGGCCTCCTGGGCCGGCAGGGCAATGCCGCTGGTCTGGGAAACCAGAGGTCGATACTGCCAGGACTCCGGCCGCTTGCAGCCGAACTTCTCTTTAAAAGTCTTGGCCCACCATCTCCGCGTGGCCCGGAACTTGGCGATCTCCTCAAAAAGCTTCATCCCTATGTGGGGGTGAGCGTAAAATTTAGAGGCCACATCATCCGGATCCAAGCCCACCTTGAGGCACTCCTCCATTAAGCATACCGTATGCGCCAGGTTGAAGGCCGCCTCCTGAACAGGCGTGGCCCCGGCCTCGCCCACATTATACCCATCAACAGGTCCATGAAAGGATAGCGGACAATTCTCCACAACAAACTTGATAAATTCGACATCCAACTTCATGGCGGTCGCAGGCGGAAAGGAGGCGCAATCCCAGAACCAGCCGTGGTGATGAAGATTGCATGTCACCAGGTACAAGTTATCGAGAGACAGATTGCGTTCTTCCAAAACATAGGCCGCATAGGCCGCATTTACCGGCAGGGTATTGTCAATGGCAATCAGCGTGGTAAATATTTTATTAATGGGCAAGCCGTCATAGAGCGCCTTGAAATCTTCCCTGCTGCTGATCGATAACCCACAATCTCCTACCTTCCCCCGCGCTTCCGGCTCATCAGGATCAAAGCCTCTCTGGGTAGGCAGATCAAGGGTCAACACGTAGGTGGTGAATTCATCTTTTCCCACATGCAGGGTGCTCCCCAGTTTAGTCAGCCATTCCCTCCTGCTGCGGGTCTCTTCGGCCGTCCCGAAACCGTAACCGTGGGCCATGATCAAAGGCATAACCTGGTAGTGGAGGGGGTAATTCCCCCGAGTAAGGGGATATTCACCGGGAAGCGCTATCTCCTTATAATCCATATCATTAATATCTTCAGGGGTGTAAACCGCCTTCAGTTCTATGCCCGACTCGTTGCTGGATATTATTTCCCCCCCGTCAAGCATCTGGGAAGACATGTCCCGCCAGCGCTTCTCCATCGCCATATTTTCTTTTTGGACCTCTTTGCCAAACATGTCTGTCAAGGCGCTCCTCCTATGCCAATGCCGTTAACTTTAATCTGCGGCTACACGCTAACCTGAATATTCCAGACGGTCGGATACCCCGGGGGGAGTACATCTTGATCCAACAGGGTCTTACAGCTTGGACAGTAGAACTCATGGTAAACTACAAAATCGGGATCCGGCGCATAATGTTCTCCTAAATCTTTTCCCGACACCTCCGCCTTCAGGGCATAATCTTTATAATTTTCAGCCGCCTCACAGAATACATGCCCGCACTTTATACACCGGATATGTTTATTCGTGGTTATCTCCAGGTACTCGTGCATCCGCACCAAACGTTTGGACTTGTCTTTCGAAATGGCTGCAGGCGCGGGCGAGCTTGCCCAGTCCTCACGCCGTTTTTTCAAGGCTTTTCTGCGTCGTTCGGTAGCCTCAGCATCGACTTTTTCTTTATCAAGAGTAATAACTACCCCATAAACCTCCTCGGCATGTTTGAGAGTGACAAGCTCATTTTGCACGTCTTTAAGAACAAGCAGCGGCTCCCTATCGAGTGGATCGCCATATCCCGCCCCGCCGCCGCCGTAAAGATAGACAATATCTCCCGCCCGGGCCGGTCGGGATGGCACCATCGGCGGATAATCCTTGATCTCCCCTCCTTCCAACGCCTGAATCTCCTCCAGGGTGTAAGGAAGCTGACGTTGCTTGATTTTATCCTGAATATTAGTATTCTGAGCCAAAACCACGCGCGCCATGCCGGCGCCGCTCCCTCCATATATGCCGGTGCCCGAGGGGCTCTTACTTCCCTGGCCGATGACCACCAACTCCACCCCCGGGGTTTTGTGCACCATGTAAGCGATTTCCAACCCCACTCCTCCCCTGAACTTGCCTGGTCCGCCTGAATCAGGAGCCTGTCTGCGGGAAAGATACAAAAAAGGCATAAAGGACTCGTACATTTCCAGGTCGGAGGCAATTACCTCGGGAGTGTAATGAAATACCCCCGTATCCACCCCATCCCACTGAGGCCCTGCCCCTTGCCCATTGGCTAAAAAGTCAAAGAGGACGGTTCCCATGGTTCGCCCGTGCTGGCTTATCCCTCCCCACAACAAATAAAGGGGATTATTATTCCAACTGGCGCTTTGATCGGTATAGTATTTTTCGTTGGTGATCAGCATATTGGAAAAGACGTTGTCCAGCATGGCCATCAACATCAACATCGGGCACATCGGCCCCAAGCTCACGGCGGCCGGCCACTCCGCATTAACAACCGAACCAAGGGGAGCCATCAATTCTTCTATGACGTTCAGGGTACCCCGGTTAAAACGTTCTTCCCAGCATAGTATCATACATAAGGTAGTGAAAACACATCCATAAATCGCCACCGAGGAGCAGTTGGTGGGGCCGCCGCTCTGGGGATCGGTCCCGGTATAATCGAGGAATAATTTGTCCCCTTTTTTAGTGAGAGACAGACAAATCTTTTTCAATTCATAGGCGGTCCCATTATGATCCAGGCAAACTACGGTCCTCCAGGTGCCATCCGCCAACTTTCCCAACTTTTCCCGGGCAATTTTCTCACTATCCGCAATCATTTTCTCAAATATTGACTGCATTGCTTCCAGGCCATACTTCGCCATCAGTTCCAGCACCCGGGCTTTTACCACATTGAGACCCGCCACCCGGGCTTTGGTATCCAATACGATGCCCACCGGATCCCTCGTTGCCCTTTCCAGCAGTTTATATACATCCGGGCGCTCCTTCCCCTTTTCCATTATCTTTAACCCCGGCACTCTCAGTCCCTCATGGAAAACCGTTTTGGCGGTGGGAGGCATCCCGCCCGGTTCTATGGCGCCTACCTCCGGCGTATGGAAAAGAGCGGCGACCCATCCGATCCGCTTCCCCTGGTAAAAAATGGGGGCAACGCATCCCTGGTCCGGGGCGTGGTTTCCTCCGATGTAAGGATCATTCCAGAAAAAGACATCGCCGTCATAGATGCCTGGTTCTATGCTGTACCACTCTATCGTCGTTTTGATCATCTTTTCGGAGCCGACAATATGGCCCAGTAAACCGGCCGAACTGTCGATGGTGTTTCCCTCGGTATCAAAGAGAGAACATAAAACCTCTTTGGCCTCGGTAACAACTACCGAGCCGGACACCAGCTCCATGGCATATCTGCCCTCCCAGAGGGCTTGCCATATCTTATGTTTGGCTACCTGGTAAGTTATAGGATCTAATGCCTGTTGCTGATTATCTGTCATGGCAGGGGGCCTCCTCTTTTTCAGAATTTTTCAAATACCACGTTACGGTACTGGTCAACTTTAATCTCTTGCTCCGGGAGGATTACGATCGTGGTAGTGGGAGCTTCGATGATAGCAGGACCTTTAATCACATTCCCATGCAGCAATTTGTTGTAGTCGTAAATGGGAGTAAGCACATGCTTACCCAATCTTCCGAAAAAGGCCTTTCTTTCTCCCTTCAGGGCCGGTGCGGCATCCTGCCGGGGAGAGCCCGCTTCCGCTCTTATCCGGGGCTTGAAGGTTTTGCAGACGCTGGTAAGTTTGAAGAACGCAATTTGGATACCCGCTTCACGATAAGCCGACCCCTTCCCATAAATATCTTCATAAATTTTTTCCCATTCATCGCAAATCTGCTGGATATCTGCCGGGGAAAGAACGCCCCCCTTTACCGGAACACTGACTTCGTGTACCTGACGGCCGTATTTCATATCCAGTTCCCGACGAAATAAGACTTCTTCCCGCTTAAACCCCTCTTTTTCCATATCTTCGGTGGCCTTTTCCTCCATGGCCTGAAAGGTAGCGGTTACTTTGGCCGGATCGGCGGGCATATCGTGAAACTCCGTCTTTTTGTAAACATGACACACATCAGCCAGCGCAATCCCCATGGCCGAAAAAACCGCTGATTGAGGAAAGACATAAGCCTTATCAATTCCCAAATCTGAAATATAAGACCCCACATGCATCGGCCCGTTGCCTCCGTAAGAAAATATACTAAAATCACGGGGGTCATATCCCTTTTCGATGACCGCCAGCCGGATATTGTCTGCCATGTAGGAGTTCACAATAGAATATATGCCGGCTGCAGCCTCAACTACATCCATCCCCAGGGGTTTTGCTATTTTTTCTTCCATAACCTTAAGGGCTCTGTCTCTGTTGAGCTGCATGGTCCCTTCCAAAAAATAGTCGGGATTTAAGTATCCCAGGATAAGATCTGCATCGGTAACCGTGGGTTCTTCTCCTCCCAGATCATAACAAACCGGTCCCGGATGAGATCCGGCGCTATCCGGCCCTACTTTTAATTCTCCGGTAATCGGGTCTATACGGGCGATACTGCCTCCGGCCGCCCCGACACAGGTTATGTTAATAATGGGAATGGCCACGCGAAACCTCATCATAATAGGCTCTTTACGAAACGACCATTCCTTATTGTACAGGGTGCTTACATCAAAGCTCGTTCCTCCCACATCGGTGGTGATAACATTATTTATGCCCAGTAGATCGGCAAAGTATTTGCATCCGATTACCCCGCCCACCGGTCCTGACTCTATGGTAGAAACCGGCCGGGCCGTGGCTGAACTCGTAACTCCACCATAGGCATGCATAATGGAGATGGGACGGGAAAGCCCCTTGCCCATAAGTTCCTTATTTAATGAATTTATGTAATCCTTCATCAATTTCCCGATGCAAGCATCAATGACCACCGTCATGGAACGGGCATATTCCCTGATTTGGGGCGCCACCTCATGACTTACGGAAATATAAAGGTCGGGATAGGCTTCCTCAATCATTTGTTTTAGTTCTTGCTCATGTTGGGGATTGACGAATGACCAGAACAGACAGATCGCAATCGCCTCCACTCCCTCCGCCGCAAGCTCGTCGATGGCCTGCCTGGCCTGCTTTTTATCCAAAGGGATTATCGCCTCCCCAAAGCAATCCACTCTTTCGGCAATTCCCTTAATCAAATCTTTGGGAATCAAGGGAGCCGGCTTTCGGCAGACCACCTGATGGCGAATCTCCTCTTCACTTAAACCGTCGGTCCGGGCGCCCCCGCGCATGATAATCGTGGTGTCCTCATGACCTTTAGTGGTTAACAGCCCGACTTTACCAAATTTTCTATTAATTACCGCATTAGTGCCCAGGGTAGTCCCGTGACCAAAGAAAACCGTATCGCGCAAGACCTCTTCCGTGCTAAGCGCCACCTTGGCTACCGCGTTTTCCAGGGAAGCCATTACCCCCTGCTTGAAATCCTGGTAGTTCGTAAGGGCTTTACCCTGAATCATATTTCCTTCCTGATCGATAATGATCGAATCGGTAAAGGTGCCCCCGGTATCTATCCCTATTAAGAATTGCCTCTTCCCTGCCATAATGCTAACCTCCCCTTCATGCTTTTCCATGCGCTTGAACCCACACACCCTGAAACCAGGGGCGCTATGACTTTTCAATCTCCTCAACAGCCGGCCTGCGGAAGGTCTGCCTTCAGCGCCTTCTCAGCTTGAATCCCGGCATTACCCGATCCCGGGAAATCTGCTGGACGACAAGTTCCACCTCGGCGCCGACCGTTACCTCCTCCGGGGCTGTCTCCACCAGGGGAGTAAGCACCCTTAATCCAAGCGGAAAATCAACCAGGGCAAAGACCAGCGGCGCTTTATATCCCATCGGCACGCCGGCAACCATCACCGTATAGACGTAAATCTTGCCTATGTTGCCGATATTGACCCACTCCAGATCATCGGAGACGCAATCAGGGCAGACCGTCCTTGGCGGCCACGCCACCCGGCCGCATTCTTTACACTTGGTGGTAGTAAACCTTCCTTCCCGAAGATGGTCAAAAAACTTGTAGAGCTTATTAAATTTCTTTTCTTGCTGAGGATAGGGATCCATTGCGATATAATAAGGTTCAGCCATTATACCCTCCCATAGATAGCGACGTGATTTTCTACACCCATGCCACTCATGGTATGAGCCAGCGCAAACCTGGCATCCTTAACCTGCCTTGGCCCTGCCTTGCCCCTTAATTGCCAGAAGAGCTCCACGGCCTGGGCAATCCCGGTCGCGCCAAAGGGATGCCCCATCCCTATTCTTCCCCCGCTGGGATTCACCACAACCTCCCCGCCATAATCAGACTTGCCTTCCTCAATAAAGCTGCCGCCTTCACCTTTCTTACAAAAGCCCAACTCCTCATACTCCACTATTTCGGAGATGGTAAAACAATCGTGCACCTCTGCCACATCTACATCGCCTGGCGTTATCCCTGCCATTTTATAGGCATGCTCGGCAGCTATCTTCAGGCCCGGCCAACTGGACCAATCCTTCTCAACATTGGCCAGGGTAGCGGCTAAACTGGTCTGACCAAAACCAAGAATATACACCGGGTCTTTTATGAGGTCTTTGGCCCTCTCTTCCGAGGCCAGAATTACCGCGGCAGCTCCATCAGTATTGGGACAGCAGTCGAAGAGCTTCAGCGGCGAGGCAATAAGTTTGGAATTCATCACCTTTTCCAGGGTTACCCCCTTTTGAAAATGGGCATTGGGATTATTCATGGAATGGGTATGATTCTTTACTGCCACCCTGGCGAGCTGTTCCTCGGTAGTGCCGTATTTCTGCATATGGGCTTGGGCGCACAGGGCAAACATCGCCGGAGGAACCAAACCAAAACACGTCTCCCACTCTCGATCTCCGCCAGCCATGGCATTGAGAAATATCTCCTCATGGACGGGAATCAACACCTTCTCCGCCCCCATACACATCACCAGATCTGCCTGGCCGGTGATAATAGCCATCTGCCCCATCCGCATTGCCACGGTACCGCTGCCGCACTGGCATTCTACCCGCGCGATGAGGCTGGTAGGTTTAATCCCCATCGTCTCGGCGGCAATAGGAGCTGGATGCCCTTGAAAGGCAGACCTCTCCGGATATACGGATGAGAACACAAGCCCGTCGATATCCTTGGGTAAGATGTGTTTGTTGCTATCGAAGGTTGCCTTGCCTGCTTCCGCGATCAAATCCCGGAAGGTTGCCTCCCGTTCCCCAAACTTCGTCATCCCGGCGGCAACAATCACTGCTCTTTTCATAATTTCTCCTCCCTTACGGATTCTACCAAGCGGCGATCCCATTATCTACGGAAAGGATATGGCCGGTTACCGCATCGGAGGCACGCGACGCCAGATAGATAGCGGTCCCCTTCAGATCGCCCGGCACTCCAAACTTGCCGGTGGGGATGATTGCCTCTGCCTTCTTTAAAAACCCGGCCATGTCCTCCACCCCCATGCTGGCAGCAAGCTGTGTGCCCCCGAAAAAACCGGGGGCAATGGCATTTACGTTCATGCCATACTTTGCGTATTCCAGGGCCGCTTCCCGGGTCAAATTTACTACCGCCCCTTTGGTGGCCGCGTAGTGCGGAAGGGGGGCCACGCCACTGGCGCCGACCAGGCCCCAGATTGAAGCGATATTGATCATCTTGCCACGCTGCTGCTTAATCATGACCTTGGCCGCTTCCCGCATGCAGAAAAAGACGCCGTTGAGATTAACTTGAACTACCTTGTTCCAGTCCTCAAAGGAAAGCTCATGGATCGGCTGGGACCTGCCGGCAATCCCTGCATTATTGATGATTATGTCCAGAGCGCCAAATTCTTTAACGGTAGTTTCCACCATCCTTTTCACGTCCTGTTCCTTGGTGACGTCAGTAGGTATGGCCAGCACCCTTCCCCCCAGTTTTCCGATCCTCGCCATGGTCTCATCCAGAAGCTTCTCCTGACAATCAGCGCCCACCACATCCGCCCCCGCCTCGGCCATCGCTTCGGCAAAACACGCCCCCAGACCGATGCCGGCGCCGGTAACTATGGCGACCTTGCCCTTCAAAGTGAATAGTTCCTCTATACCCATCATCATCACCTCCTATAAGTATTCTTGCTTGCTAACGATAACCCTTTCCCGCTCGAGCTCTCTGATCTTCTCATCGTTGTAACCCAATAGTTCCCTGTATATGTAGTCGTTATGCTCTCCCAGCTGCGGCGCCGGAGTTTCTAAGGCCCCCGGGGTGGCAGAAAGATGGGGAACCGGTCCCGGTATCTTCAACTTGCCAATCCCGGGGTAGTCAACCTCGAACATATTCTTCCGGGAATTATATTGGGGGTCCTCAACCAGGGCGGGGATATCGTTTACCGGCGCGCTGGGAATACGATTTTTTTTCAGCAGTCCGACTGTCTCTTTTACTGTCCTGGTCTTTAACCATTCCCGGATAATATTATCAGCCTCTTCCCCGTGTTTGTAATAGCTCCGGCCTTCTACCGTCGCAAATTTAGGGTCATGGGCCAACTCCGGCTTGCCCATAACCTCACAGAGGTTATACCACTGCCGATCCAAGGCCGTGGCAATGATCAGCCATCCATCCTTCGCCTCAAAGGGACCATAGGCGCCCCAACCCCACTTATTCCCCATGCGGGTATATTTCTCCTGAAGACTGGTTCACTGAAGGATGGCATACTGCAGAGGATAGGTCGCCGACTCAAAAAGGCTGACATCCACCATTTGCCCCTGACCGGTCCTCTCCCGGTGAAACAAAGCGATCAAGGTTCCCTTTACGCCGCATAACCCCCCTAAAGTATCGGCCATCCCCACCGGCATTCTTAAAGGGGGGGCTGTCGCGGATAAAATCCATCACCTCGGGATCCTCAAACCTGATGACCTCCGCCCCAAAATCGCCCAGTTGCGTACCGATGACCGGACCTGCCCAAAAACGTCCGTGCAGCAAAACCCTAATACCTTCCAGTGCCTTAGTCATTCCATTACCTCCTCATAAAATTACGGCTGGATAATTTCAAACAGTATCCCCAGCAGGCTCTCCGGGCGTAAAAAAGCCACCCTTGTTTTTTCTATCTTCATTTCTCCTACCACCCTCAATCCATTTTCCTTAAAATGCTTCAGGGCAGCATCCATATTCTCTACCTCCAAAGAGATATGATGGAGACCCGGCCCTCGTGACTCAATAAATTTGGCAATTAAACCCTGGGGATCGGTGCTCTGGGAGAGTTCAAAGGTTGATTTACCTACCGAGACCATGGCGGATTCCAGTTTCTGGTCAGAAAATTCCTTTCGCACCAAAACTTCCGCGCCAAAGACCCGTTTAAGAAAATCAAGCGCCTCATCCAAATCCCTTACGGCCATACCCACGTGATGGATTTGGTTAACTACGTTAGCAGCCATCATCACCCCCCTACTTTTTATATAAGATGATTGTTAAAGGATGCCCTTCTCTCTTGCCTTTTTCACAATTTCCGCCGCCGGGTTATCAGCCCGCTGCACCTCCCCTGGGGCGCCTGACTGGCATCATGAATGCTGGGGAAGGAGGCATGGAAAATCGGCTCTTCCGGAAGCTTGCCCCGGTAAAGGGCTTCCAGCTCAGCAATTATCTGCCCCTCTCTATCAACACCCAGAATATAAATGAAGGCGCGGTCCAAGTCGGAATCAGAGGCGGCCGCCTTAAAATGAGGAGGCTCTTCCAGACAAAGATGCATGGTCATTAGACCTAAATTCCCGAAGAAATTATAACGATGCATTGCCAGGGAGTCGGATATCCAAGGCCTTGAGAATATCCCGCTGCGCCTTGGTTACCTCTGTGAGGATATGACCGTACTTCCCTGAATAT
>Ga0082335_1008022_pt1 | contig 12344 bp, 11 predicted proteins | sample Subgrocontami58m_FD_72375 | JGI IMG/M metagenome (GOLD analysis project Ga0082335, IMG submission 72375) | Subsurface groundwater microbial communities from S. Glens Falls, New York, USA - GMW37 contaminated, 5.8 m (SPADES assembly) (version 2) ...
CCTTTTCTCGAGACGGGAATGCGCTCCTGATCGAGGCGGGTGGGAGCGTCGTTGCTAGGCCGCTCGAAGACGGCCTCACCGGGGAAGCGGGCTCCTTCCAGGCGGGGCAGACCATCGCCGCGGTCCCGGCTGGCAGGCAGTGGTCGATCAGCGCCGATGGGAAGAAACTGGCTTTCGAGCTGGAGGGGGCCATTCACGTGATCGACTTGCCCGCAGGCCGGGAACAAGTGTCTTTCAAACCGCGCGACGGCGCGGGTTCTTCAGCGCTGAATTCCGATGGAACCCTCGCGGCTGTGTGGACGCTGGAAAGCTCGTCCGTCGAGGTCTGGGACGTCACCCGCGCGACGGCCATCGCTAGCCTGCCGAGTCACGGAGGCTCGCGAGCCGCCTTCAGCCTGGATAATCGCTGGGTTGCCGTGGGCGATTGGAAAGAGTACGGGGTATGCCGCCTGGGAGACTGGACGCGCGTTTACACGATCCACCGCGAAGTCGGGGGCTACGATGGAATCATGGCCTTTTCCCCCGACAGCCGCATGCTGGCGGTGGCTCTCACCCGGCACAACGTGCGCCTCCTTGAGGCCGCAACCGGGCAGGAGCTGGCGACACTTGAACCGCCCGACCTCCTGGACGTGGCGGCCATGGCGTTTAGTCCTGACGGTGGACTCCTGGCGATCCCCGCTAGCTCCGGGCCGATTCAACTCTGGGATCTGCGTCTGCTCCGAACCCAGCTTGCGGAACTCGGTTTGGACTGCGATCTGCCGCCGTCGCCGCGTCGGTAGGGGACCTCTCATTCCAATAAGTTGGAGATCCTTCGTTGCTGACTCAGGGGAAGTACGCCTTCGCCGCATTTGACAGCGCGGACGATCGGTGCGTTAATAGATCTATGAAGTTCGTCTTACTCTTTGTTGGTTTCTGTTCCGCCCTGACGCTGAGCGCCGTCGCGGCCGACAGCCTCGCTTCGATCCCCCTCAAGGACATCAACGGGAAGCCCGCCTCGCTCAAGGACTACCAAGGCAAGGTGGTGTTGGTGGTCAACGTTGCCTCCAAGTGCGGGCTGACACCTCAGTACTCCGCTCTTGAGGAGGTTTACCAGAAGTACAAGGGCAAGGGCCTGGTGGTCCTGGGTTTCCCGTGCAACGATTTTAACGGGCAGGAGCCGGGGACCAACGAGGAGATCAAGCAGTTCTGCTCCACCAATTACAAGGTGAGCTTTCCGCTGTTCGACAAGCTGCACGTCAAGGGCCCCGAGCAGCACCCTCTCTACGCCGCTCTTACCGGGCCGGGTTCGCGGTTTCCGGGGGATGTGAAGTGGAACTTCGGCAAGTTCCTGATCGGACGTGACGGAAAACCGATCATGCGCTTCGAGCCGAAGGTCAAGCCCGACGCCCCCGAGGTCACCGCTGCGATCGAGGCAGCCCTGGGCAAGTAGCATCGCTCGTTTCCGGATGGTCGCGAGGGCGGCGGACCAGACTGGGGGGACGCCGCCAGGCACGAGGGCTGAATCCCGGCAGAGGTGCTTGACGCCGCCGCGCGTCCGAATACGCTCAGTGCCGTGAAGAACGACGAGGACGAGTCCCCCGCCAATCGTCCAGCCTCATCATACTCGGGGGGAAAGCGAGAGAATCTAACGAACCGCCAGAACATGACCCCTGCCGGACACCGGATTCACGGCCTTTGCAGATGGGGGATGGCGTTTGCCGCTGCCGTTCTGCTCTTTGACGCCAAAGGCACTTCCGATTCTCAGCCCCAGACGACAAATAGCCCTCTGCACCATCGTTTCCGTCAAACCATGGTGATTGAGGTGCTGGATAGCGACGGCAAGGTCAAGGAAACCAAGACGGAGGTTAAGGAAGTCGTCCCCATCAACGGTCGTTACCTTTTCGGTCGAGTCGTGTCCAGGGACGGTAAACCGTTGACGCCGCCGGAGGAACGAGCCGAGACGCGACGGTTCGAGAAATTCCGCCAGGCGGTGCGCGAGGGGAAGAGGCCCAAAGGGGAGGATGGCTCCTTCGATTTTGTCACAGACGATTTTGCCGGTTTTAAGGAGGGCGCCACTACAGAGGGATTCGAAGTGAAGAAGCTCCGAACCGAATCCGTCAAGGGCCGTGAGTGTGCTCTTCTGACGTTCTCCAGTCGCCCAGGGCTCCCTCCAACCGGCGATTCTCCCGCCGCCAAAGCCGAGCCCGCCATCGCAAGGCCGTCCGACGCGAGAGACAAAAAGGAGTTCGAGAAGGAGCTCCTCCGGTCCGTTCAGGGGCGAATTTGGGTTGATCAGGAAGACACCGAACCGGCCCAGCTCGAAGTGCGGCTGGCGAGGCCCATCCGAATGGCCTGGTGCATGGTAAGCATCAGGAGATTCGATCTGGACGTCGATTTCGAGCGGTTGGAGTCGAAGATGTGGATGCCCGTTCAGGCCAAGGCGCAAATCAATATCAAGGCGTTCCTCTTCCTCAACTACAACATGCGGGTGAAGTTGGTTCGCGATCAATTCGCCGATGTAACGGCGGCGTCCGGGGAGACGAAATAGAAGTGGGGGCTATGGGAGCGAGAGGCCCGGAGGTCTTCACAGGCTCCCGCCAGGAACGGCGCCCCGCCGCGCTCCAAGCCGCCTCGCGTTGCCCCCGGGGCGAAGGCGGGCGGCGGTCCTCAGATCCCAACACTAAGCGGATGCTGCCGCAGTGGCGGCCTTCGAGACTTGGAGGTCGTCGCGGCGCTGCGCCATGGTGCGGAAGAACTCGTAGCCCTCGCGCAAGCGGCGCACGCAGACGTCTTTGTCTTCGAGCATGGTCTTGATGATACGCAAGATCGGCTTGGGCCGCAGGTAGTAGCGGCGGTAGAACTGTTCGACGGCTTCGAAAATCTCGTCCTTGCTCAGGCCGGGGTATTCCAGGGTGGACTGCTGGAGCCCGTCGTCGTGGAGGATGTCCGCCTTGTCCCGTTTCGAGAACCAGCCGTTCTGGCGGGCCATATCGTAGAGTTCGGTGCCAGGGTAGGGGGCGGCCAGGGAAACCTGGATGCTGAACACATCCAGATCCTGCGCAAAGCGGATGGTCTCCTCGATGGTCTCTTTGGTCTCCACCGGCAGACCGAGGACAAACGTTCCGTGAATGACGACGCCAAGGTCCTTACAGTCTTTGGTAAACCGCTTCATCTCCTCAACGGTCACACCCTTCTTCACCCGCTCGAGAATCCCGGCGTTGCCGGATTCGTAGCCGACCAGGAAGAGGCGCAAGCCGCAGTCCTTCATCAACTTGATGGTCTCGTAGTTGACGTTGGCGCGGCTATTGCAGGACCACGTCAACCCGAGCGGTTTGAGTTTCTGCGCGATGTCCCGCGCCCGCGGAAGGTTGGCGGTAAAGGTGTCGTCATCGAAGAAGAACTCCTTGACCTGAGGGAAGAGTTTCTTGGCGTGGGCCATTTCCGCAGCCACGTTGTCGGCGGAACGGACGCGGTATTTGTGGCCTCCGATGGTCTGGGGCCAGAGGCAGAAAGTGCATTGGGCCGGACAGCCGCGCCCGGTATAGAGGCTCAGGTAGGGATGGAGGAGGTAACCGATGAAGTACTTCTCGACCTGCAAATCGCGCTTGTAGGTGTCCACCACCCACGGCAGGGCGTCCATGTTCGCGATGAGATCCCGTTCGGGGTTATGGACGATCTTACCCTCTTTCCGGTACGAAAGGCCTCGGATTTCTGAGAGAGGGCGCCCTTCGGCAACTTCCTTGCACGTGAAATCGAATTCCTTCCGCCCCACCCAGTCGATGGCGGGCGATGCCTTGAGTGTCTCCGCGGGCAACACGGCGACATGGGCGCCCACGAACCCGACCGAGGTCGAGGGCTTTTGGGCCTTGATGGCCTCGGCCACCTTGGAGTCGTTGCGAAGCGACGGGGTGGACGTGTGGATTACGACGTGATCGTAGTTCACGGCCTCGGCCAGGCAGCGTTTGACGTCGATCTCATGGGGGGGGCAATCCATGAGGGTGCTATTAGGAGTCAATGCGGCGGGTTGCGCAAGCCAGGTGGGATACCAGTAGGAGGTCACCTCGCGCTTGGCCTGGTAGCGGGAGCCAGCGCCGCCGTCGAACCCGTCAAAGGAGGGAGGACACAGGAAGAGGGTTTTCATTCTAGACTTACTGCGTCTTGACCTCAGTTTTCGTTGTACCGGAGATCTTGGCGAGCAACTCATCCCGCTGCGTGCTATCACCACTGCCGCAACTGTGGCCTCCGGACTGAATCACGGCGTTCGCCTCGGCCAGGTGACCTTTGCCGATGGAGAATCCGTTGTAGGGATTCACCGTCCGGCCTGCCACGGAAGGTTTCGGCTTGGGGGCGAAGTTGTATTTGATGTTTTTCCAGTTGTCGCCCCTTTGGTAATTGGTGCCGAGGGCGCCGCTGGGATCATAACCGCAATGGACCATGCAGTTTTCGCAGCGGGGGTCCCGTGCCACACCGTCCACGACGCCGTACTGATCCCACCGCACCTTCTCGAGCATCTCCTTGTAGCCGGCATAGTGGCCGTCGGTAATGAGGTAACAGGGCGCCTTCCAGCCTCGGATGTTGCGGGTCGGGATGGCCCATGCCGTGCAGGTGAGGTCGCGTTTGCCTGCGAGAAACTCCTGATAGACGGTCGTTCCAAAAATGGTGAAATTCTTACCCCAGTCGAGGATGCGGGCAAACTTGGCGCGCGTCATTGCCCTGGTGAGGAAGAAGTCCTCGGGCTTGCGGCCCAGCCGCTTCATCATGTCCTTCTTGGCGGCGTCATAATCGTACCCAGGGGAGATCGTATGACCATCCACGTTGAGAGCGGAGAAAAACTCAAACATCCGCTCGATCTCGCTCACTTCGGTCTCTCTATAGACCGTGGTGTTGGTGGCGACTTGGAATCCGAGGATCTTGGCCATTTTGATGGCCTCGACACACTCTTTGAAGACGCCTTCGCGCTCGACGATCAGATCGTGGGTATACTCCAGCCCGTCCACGTGGACATTCCAGTACATCCATTTTGACGGACGGATGGTCGGTCGATCGTCCTTCTTGCCCTGACGGATGCTTTGGGCCTCCTTTTCAGAGATGAGGTTCTCGTCGAGAAGGCGGGCGAGGGTCGGCTCGGTGGCCTGAGAGTAGGCGCCGGCCAGGTACTCGCGGAGCTTCTTCCGCATAAAGACCCCGTTGGTGCAGATATAGACGATACGGCCCTGGCCAAGCAAGCCAGCCACGAGTTCCTCGATCTTCGGATAGATCAGGGGCTCTCCACCGCAGATGGAGACCATAGGGGCGTCACAATCCTGGGTGGCGGAGAGGCAATCCTCCAGGCGCATCATGTCTTTGAGGCTGGTGGAATACTCGCGGATGCGTCCGCAGCCGGTGCAGGTCAAGTTACAGGTGTGCAACGGCTCGAGCTGCAGCACCATGGCGAACTTGGGCGTGCGGCGCAGCTTGTGCTTGATAATGTGGGCGGCGATTTTCGCCGTCAGCGCGAGAGGGAACCGCATGGCGTTTAACGAGCAAGAGCCAGCTCAGAGGGTGCGGGCTGGCTGGGAACGGGCGGGGGGGCGTGGACGTAGCCTGGCGCCGGTTTGTCTACCGCACGCAGGAAGAACATGGCCGGGGAGCCGCTTCCGCTCGCGTTGATGCCTCCGCAGCCCGCAAATGCGAGACTTGCGAGCGTCAGAGTTGCCAACCACAGTCTGTTCCAATTACACTTCACGTCAGCAATATAAACGCGATTAGGCCGATGGCAACCAATAATTCAAAAGGGCAGGATGCCGTTCTCGTTTCCGCCTGGATCCGAGGGCTGGTCCATCCCTTGTCCGCGCTCCTGGTCCTGACCCTCGTCGCCACCGACGCGGCATGGATTTCCCGAGGGGAGGAAACGACGCCCGGGCTGACCAACGCCTTTGCCCTCCGAGCCCGTGAAGTCTATCTCGCGGGCAGGGATCAACACGAGCGGCAGTCCACCAACGCCGCCGCCGGATGGCAGTTTGGTCGGGCGTGTTTTGACTGGGCCGAATTCTCCCCCACCGACACTCAGCGGGCCGTCCTCGCCATGGAGGGGGTTGCTTCTTGTCGGGAAGTTGTGCGCCTGGAGCCAAGCCTCGCAGCGGGCCACTACTATCTGGGGATGAACCTGGGACAGTTGGCCCGCACTAAAACATTTGGGGCGTTGAGACTTGTCACTGAAATGGAGCGCGCCTTCAAGACCGCACGGGAGCTGGATGCCACATTCGACTACGCTGGCCCGGACCGGTGCCTCGGGCTGCTTTACCTTGATGCCCCCGGTTGGCCAGCCAGCGTCGGGAGTCGGAAAAAGGCCCGTGAGCATTTGCAGCGGGCGGCGGAGATCTCCCCGGAGTTTCCCGAGAATCGGTTAAACCTGATCGAGGCGCTGTTGCGTTGGGGGGACAAGAAAGCCGTCCGCGCCGAGTTGAAACCGGTTTCCATTCTCTTGCCTAAGGCGAGGACCACGCTCACAGGGGAGGTTTGGACCGCGAGTTGGGCGGACTGGGAGAAGCGATGGGAGTTGATCAAGGACAAAACAGGTTTGCAGGGATCCGGGAATGAGTGACTCAAAGCGCAATCGTTTGGCCGCTCGGCTTGCGGTCGCCAGAGGGTCCTGCTCTGCCCTCCTGATCGTGGGGTTGGCCCTGGGCGGGTGCGGTCGGCCGGAGAAAACCTCGAGTGGCCGTGAGGGGCGGGCGGCAACGATTGGCTCAGCCCGGCCCGGCAAGGCGGCGCCCAAGAGGCTTCCGGAAGAGAGAACCAAGGCCACCACACCCTCGCCCGCCCCGGCGCGCAAAGGCGAGGCCCGGTATCCGCTGGTCACGCCCATCCAGGTCCCGAGCGGGCGCGTCATCTCGGTGAACACGGAGCTGCGGTTTGTGGTGCTGGATTTCTCGCTGAATCCAGCCCCGGCGGTGGAGCAGCGGCTTGGGATTTATCGTGAGAACGTGAGGGTGGGGGAGGTGCGGATCACGCGATGGTCGAGCGGCAGGAATGTGGTGGCGAACATCATCACGGGGGAGGCGCAAATCGGTGACGAAGTCCGGGAGGAATAGGGCGTTGGTGGCGCGACGACGGCTAACGGTTGTGGGCGTCGCCCTGTTCTTTCTTTTTCTCCTTCGCGCCGGCGGGTTTGGCCGTGCCTCGCTTGTGGTAAGGGGTGTGAAGGTTGAAGTAGATGGCGCAAAACGGGAGATCGGAGTCGGACTGGCTCAGAATCACGGTGATGTGTTTGTCGAGGGCGATGCCGTGTCGCAGTCCCGGGCCACGGTTTTCATAGGCCTTTATGGCCTTCTCGAGCAGCGAGAGGATCGATGCGTTGCAGTCCTCAGAGGTTTTCTCGAGGCACACCACGTACTTCTCATAGGCCTTGAGCGCCTCCTGGGTTTCCGGCTTGAATGTTTCTGCTGTCACTCATGGCAGGCTAAGACGGGCCACCGAAAGTGCAAAGCCAAAACTGAACCAACCCGGGGCGAGACTGACGCAAGGCGGAACTTGACTCCCTGACGCCCCATGCGATAGTGCCGTGAACCCAAGAAATGAGCCGGATGGCACGGGCCGTGGTGCAGCGGTCTTCGCGCCTTTGGCTCCAATAGAGTCTCATATGGATGGCTTGAAACCGATTCAGCCCCAAAACGACGTTCCATTGACCGTTCGCGAGAGGGGCTTCACGCTGATCGAACTGCTCGTGGTCATCGCCATCATCGCCATTTTGGCGGGTATGCTCTTGCCGGCGCTCGCCAAGGCCAAAGCCAAGGCGACTGCGGTTCACTGCATGGGAAATCTGAAGCAGGTGCAGGTGGCCTGGGCCATGTACTCGGACGACAACAACGACCTTATCGCCGGCAACTACTGGACGGAGATGCAGGCCCACGTCGCGAACGTAGGGAACTGGGTAACCGGTTGGCTGGACCCGCGCCAGGCCAACAACACAGACAACACCAACACGGTCTATCTGCTGGACCCGAAATATGGCGCCTTGGGGCCGTACGCCAAGTCCGCGGACGTTTATCGGTGCATGGCGAGCAAGATCGCGGTGAAGGAAGGAGGAGCTTCCTACAAGCTGGTGCGCACGATCTCCATGAGCGTTTGGATGGGTTTTCGCACCCAGCCCTGGAATGACGGTTACCGGACGTTCCGAAAGAAGGGTGACGTCACCGGGATTTCTCCCAGCGACGCGATGGTGTTCGTCGATGAGCGTGACGACAGCATCGATGATGGGGAATTCGCTATCGATATGGCGGCCAATCAGATCCCTAATGTTCCCGCCGGCTATCATGGGGGATCTGGAGGAGTGACCTTCGCCGATGGGCACGCGGAGATCCATCGCTGGCGCAGTTCCGAAGTACTGCGCTCGCAGCAAGTAGGGACCCAGAGCAAGAAGTGGGAATTCATGCCCGTTGCGGCGAACAACGTGGACCTGCTCTGGATGCGCACTCACGCTACGGTGTCGGGCAAGTAGCGGCGAACCGAACGGTTGCGAACACACCGCCGGCTGCGGTACACGGAACGGGTCTCTTCCCTTGACTTTGCGAGCCATTTTCCCCAGTTTGCTGTCATTCAAGTCGTAAAGCACGCCGAACCGTTGTGATTTATGGATCAACCGCATATGTCAACCCAACCTGGGGCCCCGCTCGAACCGCTTGCACCCAGTTCACTCGGAACCCGCCTCGTCAATGTGCTCGCCGCGCCTGGCGACCTCTTCGAGGAGGTCAAGGCAAGTCCGCCATCGACCGCCAACTGGCTTACGCCCGCTTTACTGCTGATTCTCGTGGCATGGATCGGAAGCTGGCTTGTTTTTTCGCAGGAATCAATCCAGAGCCAACTGCGGGAGCTTTCCACGAAGCCGATCGACAAACAGGTGGAGGCTGGCAAGATGACCAAGGAGCAGGCCGAGCAGGCGCGTGCTGTGGCCGAGAAGTTCGGGGGCATGGCGACGAAGATCGGAGTCTTTGTGGCGCCAGTCTTCGTGGGGCTGGCATCACCCTTCTGGTGGGCTCTGATCCTCTGGTTGGTGGGCACGAAGATTCTCAAGGCCGATTTCGGCTACATGAAGGCGGTGGAAGTCGCTGGCTTGGCGAACATGATATCGATTCTGGATTCAATGGTGAGAACGATGCTGATCCTCATCAAGGGGAGCATCTTCGCGGGCGCGAATCTGGCCCTGTTCCTTCCCGAGTTCGATCCCAACAAGGCGCTCCACGGCACCTTGGCGGCGCTGGACGTGTTCACGTTCTGGGCGCTGCTGATACAGTCGATCGGGCTGTCCAAGCTGTCCGGGGTCGGATTCGGCAAGGCAGCCGCATGGATCATCGGATTCTGGGTGGCCTGGACCGGGTTCTGGCTCGGGGTGGGAGTGGCGATTCGCAGCGCCTTCGGAGGGTAGGAGCATTCTCCCGGCCTTTCGCCCGATGAGTCGGCTGGAGCGGAGCGCGCGGCGGCCGCAGGGCTGCTTACAAAGAAGGCGGTTTCTTATAAATGAAACAAATTCTCGGATAGGGTGTCTTAATTAGCAACTGACATGTCAAACGCGAAATCGAAATCGAAGAAGCGGAATAAGATCATCATTCTGGTCGTGATCCTGTTGGCGTTGGGGGGACTCGGGGCGTTCGCCTATCTGCACAAGCGGGAAGTGGTGATCACCGTTCAGACCGAGAAGGTCAGCCGCCGCAACATGACCGAGCTGGTGACCGCCAATGGCCGCATTCAGCCCGTCTTGCTGGTGAAGATCAGCCCGGAGGTGAGCGGTGAACTCATCGCGCTGCCTGTCAAAGAGGGGCAATTGGTGAGGAAAGGCGACTTGCTGCTGAAGATCAAGCCCGATCTCTACGTCGCAGCTCGGAATTCCTCCGAGGCGAACTACAAGGGTTCGCTGGCGGCGAAACGAACCGCCGAGGCCAGCCTCAGGAAGGCGGAGTCGGAGTTCCAACGGTACGAGCAACTTCTCAAGGACAAGCTGGTTTCCGACTCGAATTACCTGGACGTGAAGACTTCTTACGAAATCGCCAAAGCGCAGCAGGAGAGCAGCGTTCACCAGGTGGAGATGGCCGCCGCGGCTCTCTCTCGCGCAGAGGAGGATTTGAGCAAGACGACGATCGTCTCCCCGCTCGACGGCACGGTGACTCGATTGGTCTCTCAACTGGGGGAGCGAGTGGTCGGGACCGCGATGATGGCGGGGACCGAGGTGATGAGCATCGCCGACCTGAACGAGATGGAGGCGAGGGTCGATATTGGAGAGATTGACGTGGTGCTGATTGGGATCGGGCAGGTGGCCCGCCTCGAGGTGGATGCCTATAAGGACCGCAAATTCAAGGGAGTGGTAACCGAGATCGCCAACTCCTCCAAAGGAATGGCTAGCGGGGGTGGGGGACAGTCCCAGGAGGCAACCAAGTTCGAGGTGAAGATCCGAGTTCAAGAGAAGGAAACCTTCCGTCCGGGCATGTCGGTTACGGCCGAGATTGAAACACGTTCCAAGACGAATGTTCTGGCGGTGCCGATCGCCAGCGTCACCACACGCATTCCGAAGGAAACTGGCGGCGATAAGAAGAAGGGTGCGGCGGGCGCGGCGAAGGCGGGCGCCACGAATAGCGCGAGCGCAAAAACCAATAGCCCGGGCGCGCAAGCAGCGGTGCCCTCCGCTTCCACCAACGCTTCCACCAACGTAGCGGCCGCGTCCTCGACGAATACTTCCGCATCGACGAACACCGCCGGCGCGAGCGGGTCAAAGAAGCCGGGTGACGCGCCCAAGCCGATTGAGGTGGTCTTTCTCAAGGAGGGCGACGCGGCCAAAATGGTCCCTGTCAAACGGGGCATAAGTGATGATGCCTACTCGGAAATCACCGAAGGCGTGAAGGAGGGACAGGAAGTGATCTCCGGTGGCTACAAGGCCGTGAGCCGCGAGCTTGAAGAGGGGAAGAAGATCAAGATCGGCAGCCCGAAGAGCGAAGGGGACAAGCAGAAGAAGGATGAAAAGTAAGTTGTGTCGTCGGAGGAAGACCGCCTGCGGATCTTCCCGCGTCTGTTGCCTCGTTGAGGCCGGAACCAATGACCGCCAGCACCTTGTGATATGAATCTGATTCGCCTTGATAAGATTTCGCGACGCTACCAAATGGGTGCGGAGACGATCCACGCCCTGCGTGAGGTTTCCATGGGCATTACCCGGGGTGAGTACGTCGCCATTATGGGACCATCCGGCTCCGGCAAATCGACCCTCATGAACCTTATTGGCTGCCTGGACACCCCCACCGAGGGGACCTATGAGCTGAACGGCATCAATGTCAGCGAGATGGATGACAACGACCTGGCCGAGGTCAGGAACAAGGAGATCGGGTTCGTCTTCCAGACATTCAATCTCCTCCCGCGCGCGAACGCGCTCCATAATGTCGAGCTGCCGCTGATCTACGGTGGGGTGAACGCGGAGGAGCGCAGGGAGGTGGCGATGGACGCCTTGCGCAATGTGGGTCTGGCGGACCGGGTTCACCACCGGCCAAACGAGATGTCCGGCGGCCAGCGCCAGCGAGTGGCGGTTGCCCGCGCTCTCGTCAACCGCCCGTCGATCCTTCTGGCGGACGAGCCGACCGGGAACCTGGACACGAAGACGGGTGCGGAGATCATGGTTCTGTTCGAGGAACTCGCCGACAAAGGCAACACCATCATCGTGGTGACGCACGAGGAAGAGGTGGCCCGTCACGCGCGCCGGATCATCCGCATTCGCGATGGGCTCATCGCCAGCGATGAGGCAGTGGAACGACACTGAAGGACGCACGCCGGGAGCCGATGCTGATCAAATACGAATTCGTTGAGGGCCTGAAGATCTCGTGGGACGCGATCCGGGCCAACAAGATGCGCGCCGGGTTGACCACGCTGGGCATCGTGATCGGCATTGTCACGGTCACCCTCATGGCCACGGCCATCCAGGGGCTCAACCGGGGGTTCACCCAGAGCATCTCCGCGCTGGGCACGGACGTCCTTTACGTCCAACGGTTTGACTGGTTTATCAATTCGCATGAGGAATGGATGAAGCAGCAGAAACGGCGCGAGATTACCTTGCCCCAGGTGCGTGAGTTGAGCCATCAATTGACCCTCGCCCGGGCGGTGGCGCCGTTCGTGGAGGTGCGGGAGGCGGTCAAATTCAAGAACCGTAACTCATCGAGCGTGACCGTCATCGGGACCACCGACCAGTTCGTGTACACGGCGGGCGTTACAGTGGCCCAGGGTCGCTTCATCACCAGCGCGGAGTCTGACGGCGGACGTCCGGTCTGCGTGGTGGGTTCGCAGACGGCAACGAACCTGTTCAAGGACGAGACGCCCCTGGGCAGCAGAATCAACGTCGGGGGGGATGCCTTCGA
>Ga0082335_1008023_pt1 | contig 12342 bp, 12 predicted proteins | sample Subgrocontami58m_FD_72375 | JGI IMG/M metagenome (GOLD analysis project Ga0082335, IMG submission 72375) | Subsurface groundwater microbial communities from S. Glens Falls, New York, USA - GMW37 contaminated, 5.8 m (SPADES assembly) (version 2) ...
ATCAACACCACCGCGCCATGCATCAGCCCGCCGCCGAGCACGCGGTCGAATTCGGTGATGCCGGTCGGCAGCCGGCTGTCTTCGCGCGCTTCGACGTCGTTCAGGCGCTGCAGCTTGCCGCGACTCGCCACCGCGCTGAAACGGCTCACCGCCGCCGTTTCGGCGATAGTCTCGACCAGCGTATTCCACGCGGTGCAGTGCGGGCATTGGCCTTGCCACTTGACGGCCTGGCCGCCGCATTCAGTGCAGGTGTAGATCGATTTCGATTTTGCCATGCGGATTCGGGTCGCGGGTCAGCCGCCGCAGGCGGCCACACCAGCGCGGCTAAGACGCGGGTGCGCCGGGCGTGGAACTGTCCGGGTGCGATAGCTTGCGATGATGGCGTGCGCGCTCGAGCGCGTGCTCAAGGCGCCGGATATGGTTGTGCAGATCCTCGAACAGCATCACGCAAAGCATGGTGGTCACCGCATACATGCCGATCGAGACGCGCTCGATTTCACGCACCGGCCCGAGCGCCTCGTGGCTGGACAGGAAGAAATAATCGCCCAGCATAAGCCCCGCGGCGGTCGCGAGCAGGCCGGCCGCCATGCCGCCGTACCACGTGGCAATCATCGCCGCGGGCACGAAGAAAATAAACGGCAGGCGTTGATCCTGCGTGCCGAACAGCCAGTATCGCAACACGAACGCGAGGAGCACTATGCCCACCGCCACCCCGTAGCGCGCCATCACTGGCCGCTGGAACGGCCAACTCACTGAAGCGTGATAGCCGGCCATCGAAGCGGGCTGCTCGAGAGAATCCAGGAATGCCTTCGCCGCGCCACCTAACTTACCCGTAACATGGTGCCGCTCCTGCTCGAGCGCGTGTTCGAACTGGCGGATCAACGCATGCAGTCTCTCGCACAGGATGACGCACACCGCGGTGGTGACCGCATACATGCCGACTCCAAGTGACTGCCTGATCCCCAACGGCCTCAGCGTATAAACCGGCGCCACAAAAAAGAAATCGGCGGCCAGCAGGCCCAGCACGGTCGCAACCAGCCCCGGACCGATCCCGCCGTACCACACCGCGATGATCGCCGCCGGCAGGAAGAACGTGAATACCAGCCGGTTCTGGAACTCCCCGTATATCAGATAACGGATCGCGAACGCCACCGTCACCGCGAGCACTGCCACGCCGTAGCGCATTGCCCCCGAGCGCCGGAACGGCCACTCACGGTGCGGATGTGCAGCGGAGTGTGGCGGATATCCGTCGATCAGGTGATCGGTTGCCATGTCGCGATAATACACCGGCAAGTGACTATTTCCAGCATCGGGTTTGGCATTCAGGCTTCGGTTACCGGCACGCGCGGCGCCAATGCGCACAGCAACTCATAGCTCACGGTTCCCGCGGCAGCCGCGACATCGTCGGCCGATAACCCCGTGCCCCACAGGGTGACCGGCGTCCCGACTTGTGCCGCCGGAAGCGCGCTCAAATCGGCGCATAGCATGTCCATCGAAACCCGGCCGAGCGTGCGGGTGCGGCTCCCGCCGACCAATACCGGCGTGCCGGTCGGCGCGTGGCGCGGATAGCCGTCGGCGTAACCGCAGGCGACGATGCCAACGCGTGTCGGGCGCGCCGCCTCGAACGCGCCGCCATATCCGATGCGCTCACCCGCCCGCAATTCCCGCACCGCGATCAATTCACTGGCGAGCGTCATCACCGGCTGCAGGCCGAGCGTGCCGGCGGACACATCGGCAAACGGCGAGCAACCGTAGAGCATGACGCCGGGACGCACCCAGTCGGCGTGGGTCTCGGGATAGCGCAGTATCGCCGCCGAGTTCGCGAGGCTGCGCGGCAGCCCGCCCGCGCCGGCAAGCCGCTCCAGACACTCCAACTGCCAGGCAATGCCGCGCGCGTCATCAGCATTGGCAAAATGCGTCATCAGCGTAATCCGGGCTACGCGCGGATGCCCGCGCAGCCGGTCGAATACGGAGGCGAATTCGGCCGGCGTAAAGCCGAGCCGGTTCATACCGGTATTGATCTTGAGCAACACGTCGTAGCGTGCGTCGGCCGGTGCGGCTTCGAGCATGCGTACCTGTTCCTGGCTGTGAATCGCAATCGTGAGCCCGTGCTCGGCCGCGACCGCGAGATCGCGCGGCTCGAATGCCCCTTCGAGCAGCGCGATGCGCTGCCCATAGCCCGCCTCGCGCAGACGCACCGCCGCGTCGAGCTCGAGCAGCGCGTAGCCTTCGGCGCCGGCCAGCGCGCGCGCCGCGCGCATCACGCCGTGGCCGTAAGCATTGGCCTTGATCACCGCGAACACTGCCGCGCGCGGCGCATGCCGGCGCACCACCGCAAGATTGTGGCGCAGCGCATCGAGGTTGATCGTCGCTTTGAGCGGGCGAGGCATGATGATCGTGGTTCGTCGATCGTGATTCGTGATTCGTGGCTCGTTTAGCGTTCATCGTCTACCGGGTTGAGCGCGAAGACCGGCATCTTGCGCCGCTCGCGCATCAGGTCGAGCGCCTGCACCAGCGCCGCGATCACGGCGGTCGTCGTGCGCTGCGTCTCGGGCCATTCGCCGCGCGCCGTGGCGAGCAACTCGCCGATCGCGTCGGGTACCGGCCTGCCCTCCTCCATGATCATGTCTTCCAGCATGCCGGGCTTCAGTTCGGGACGAAACAGCAGGCCGTAAGTGAGTGCATCGCACCGGACCGCGAGCCAGTTGCCCGCATCATCCACTGCGACCGGCGCGAGTGCAGGCGGCAAATCGACGCGGCCGTTGACCATCACCAGCACCCGCCGGCCATCCACCGCGCGCGCCAGCGGATCGGCGCGGCCCGCGTCGGTCATTTGTGCCGTGGTCCAGTGTGCGACGTGCAGCGGCTCGTCGTGTGGTGTGCCGCCGCAGCTTTGCGCGAGCAGCAGGCCGCCGAAACCGATGCCGATCACCGGCCGCCGCGCCCGCCGGAACGCCTCCAGCAGTCGCAATTCGTCGCCGATCCAGGGACACGCAATGCGGTCGGTCACCGCATGCGCGCCGCCCAGCAGCCACAGCGCATCGTATTGCAGCGCGCTCGCGGGCAGGCTGTGACCGGTGAACGGCCGCTGGTAAACAAAACCGATATCGCGATTTTCAAGCTGCTTTTCGATCGTGCCGAGATATTCGGAGCAGGTGTGCTGCACGACCAGAAACTGCTTCATTTCCGGCTCGCTATCTCGCGCATCTTGCGGGTGGCAAATTCGGCGAACGTCGCCAGCAGGCGCGAACGGAATTTTTCGCGCGGGGAAACCAGCGACAGCGTGCGGATCAGGCGTGGCGCGAGCGGAATCGCCACCAGCGAGCCCAGCTTGAGATCCTTCGCCACCGTCGAGAGCGATATGATCGCAACGCCGATGCCGGTCTCGACCACGCCTTTGATCGCCTCCGGGCTGCCGAGCTCCATCACGATGTTGAGATCCTCGGGCGCGATGCCGGCCTGCCGGAAATAATTGTCGGAAAACTGGCGCGTGCCGGAACCGCTCTCGCGACTGATGTACGGTTCTCCCGCGAACTGCCGAGGGGTTACGCTTTTCAGGCCGGCAAGCTTGTATCCGGGCGCGCAGATCATCACCAGTTCGTCATCGCAGCAGACTTCGGTATGCAAGCTTGGCAGCTGCGACGGGGACTCGATCAACCCGAGGTCGATGGTGTGGTCGGCGACCCGGTTTTCGATGATTTCGGAGTTCGCGACCGTCATGTGCGTTTGCACCTGCGGATGGTGCGCCTTGAATTCCCCGAGCACGCGCGGCAGGATGAATTCCGCGATCGTGGTGCTCGCGCCGAGCAGCAGCGGCCCGCTGATCGCGCCGGTCAATTCGCTCACGCGCTTGTCCATCTCCGCCGACAGGCCGAGGATGCGCTCCGCGTATTCCAGCACCAGTTGCCCGGTCGGCGTCAGTGCGATCTTGCCGTGGCTGCGCTCGAACAGGCGCGCGTTCAAATGCTCTTCGAATTGCTTGACCTGAAACGTCACCGCCGGCTGCGTCATGAACAGCTGCTCCGCCGCCTTGGTGAAACTCAATTGCCGGGCGACGGTGTAGAACACCTGCAGTCTGCGATCAGCCATGGTTTTGAGTGCTTGGTGATTGGTGATAGGTACTTGGAAATGGGTTAGTATTCAACCACATTTCGCGGGGCAAGTCATGAAGAACGCGTGGCAAAATCTGGATCTCGGCGGCGGCGGTCTGCAAAGCGCGAACCTGCGTCTCGCCGCGCTGCTCAGGCAACGCCGCACGGCGTGGCTGCTCGCGTGCGCCTTTCCGCTCGGCCTGCATCACGATTATCTCGCCGACCCGCGCGGGGCGTGGGCTATCCGCGCCGTCACGCTGCTCGCGGCCGGCGCGTTATGGTATGGCATGGTCGCAGCAGCGATTGCACTTGCGGCAGTGTTGCTCGCGTGGGCGCTGATCGACGCGCGATGGATCGAGCCGCGGCTGGTTAAGATAAACCGGCAACTGCGTATGCGGGTCTACCTCGGTCAGAGCGGCGGCGCGCCGGCGGGCTTCAGGGGCCATTACACCGATGATAATTCCACCCCCGGCCAGCCCGCACGGGTGCCCTCATTCGCCGCACAGGAGCGGCTGTTGCGAGAGCTGGCGCGCCGCAAACCCGACCTCCCTCAATAGAGTGCGGCGTCAATCCATGGTATAAAGCTGCACCTAAATAACAGCCCCTTAGAGGGGCCTGCCTCTACTTCATGCCGTTCGGCTTTTTCATCATCATGGCGGCGCAGTTTTTTTCGTCGCTCGCCGACAATGCGCTGCTGGTCGCCGCGATCGCGGCGCTCGCGCTGCTCGATTCCCCGGCGTGGCTGACGCCGATGCTGAAACTGTTTTTCACGATCTCGTACGTGGTGCTGGCGCCGTTCGTCGGCGCGTTCGCCGATGCGCTGCCCAAGGGCAAGGTCATGCTCATCGCGAACACCATCAAGGCGGGCGGCTGCCTGATGATGCTGTACGGCGTGCATCCGCTGCTCGCCTATGGCGTGGTCGGGCTCGGCGCCGCCGCCTACTCTCCGGCGAAATACGGCATTCTCACCGAATACCTGCCGCACCACCGGCTGGTGATCGCCAACGGCTGGATCGAAGGCCTCACCGTCGGCTCGATCATTCTCGGTACCGTGCTCGGCGGCGCACTGGTCAGCCAGGCGCTCTCAGCCGAATTGCTGACGATCGACATCCCGAACATCGACACCGGCATCGATACCGCGCCGGAAATCGCAATTACACTGATCATCGTGTTCTACGTGATCGCGGCGGTGTTCAACCTCTACGTTCCCGACACCGGCGTCGATCACAAACCGCAGCGCAGGAACCCGGTCTATCTGGTCAGGGATTTTGCGCATTGCATGCAACTGCTGTGGCGCGACAAGCTCGGCCAGATTTCGCTCGCGACGACCACGCTCTTCTGGGGCGCCGGCGCGACGCTACAGTTCATCGTGCTGAAATGGGCGGAAATCTCGCTCGGCTACACGCTCTCGCAATCGACGGTGCTGCAGGGCATTACCGCGGTCGGCATCGCCATCGGCGCGGTGATCGCGGCAAAAACGGTCCCGCTGCACCGCGCGGTCAACGTGCTGCCGGTCGGCATCGCGATGGGTGTTGTCGTCATCGGCATGAATTTCGTGCGCGACGTCTATCTCGCGATGGCGATGATGACGCTGGTCGGCGCGCTCGCCGGATACTTCGTGGTGCCGATGAACGCGCTCCTGCAGCACCGCGGCCACATCCTGATGGGCGCCGGCCACTCGATCGCGGTGCAGAACTTCAACGAGAATCTCAGCATCCTCGGCATGCTCGGCGTCTATGCCTTGCTGATCAAGCTTGATTTTTCGATCTACACCGTCATCGTGCTGTTCGGCGTGTTTGTCGCGGTGACCATGGCGCTGGTGCGCAACCGCCACCTCGTCAACGTGCGCACCGGCAACATGCCGGAGATCCCGGCCGACGCGCACCACTGAGTTTCAAATCACTTCTCGCGCGGGCTGTGCAGGCCCTGGTCCGGCGCCTGGTACGCGCCCGAGCGGATTTGCGCCACCATGTTGGCGAGGCTCAGCGCGGCGTTGCGCACCTGCACGAACAAATCCTCGTCCGCATCGAGGTCCTCGTGACTGGTGGCGTACGGCCGGTACCAGCCGATCCAGGTGTCGAGTACTGCGCTCGGGCCGGCCTGGATCATGCCGATGTCGGTCAACCAGTCGGCGAGCATGCGCCGCAGGTTCTCGGGCCCGGCCGCATCGCCGTGGGCGACGACCGCAAATGCGCGCCCCGCGAGATGCTTGGGGTAGTCCCAGCCTTTGAGCTCAAGCGCCTTCGCCAGCGCCGGGTTCTTGCCTTTGGTAGTCGTCGGGTCGGGGTTGCCGCCATCGGCGCACACCAGCCGGTCTATCATGAGCTTCAGACTCGCCGGCGCCTGGTACCAATGCACCGGACACAGGATGAAAACGCCGTGCGCCGCCGTCCAGCGCGGATAGATCTCGTCCATCCAGTCGTTGGTCTGGCCCAGCGCGTGATTCGGGTAGCACGAACACGGCCAGTGACAGAGCGCCTGCGAAGTCGAAACGCACGCTTTGCAGGGATGGATCACCTTCCACGGCTCATCGGCGAGCGTCGAAATGTCGAGGAAATCGACCTCATACCCCGGCAGCGACTCAATGGTCTTTTGCGCGGCCTGAGCGAGACGCCGCGTCTTCGAGATCTCCCCCGGGCAACTGTGCTCGCTGCGCGTCGAGCCGTTCACGATCAGAATCCGCGTGGGCGACTTGGCGTCTTTCTGCCATTTTTCCGCGGCGTCGATTTTGGCCCGGGCCTGCAGCCATTCTATGGGGAGCTTTTGCGCGGGATCGGCGAACCCCGGCCCCGCCGGCTGCTGACGCGGCGACTTGCGGTACTGAATGTAGCCGTCCCATGCCTTCTCGAACACCTTCTCGAGCTCGGGGCGAACTTCATCGTAAGCCGGATCGTAGAAGCGGGCGAAAAAGCGCTCACGGAATTGCTCCCTGGTGAGCGGAACGTACGGGTCCTGGCGCCGGACGGCCGGTAAAGACATGGGGTTCAAGGGCGGGGGCCCAGCCCGAGGTCGGCCGGGTACGGCTCGTGCGGATAGTGGAAAGGCACCGGCCCGTCCGGCGCGCCATCGAGAAACTGGCGCACAAAAGGATCCTTCGAGTCGCGCATTTCCGCGGTGGGACCGGCAGCGGCTACCACTCCGTCGGAGATCAGGTAGACGTAATCGATGACCTTCATGGATTCCGCCGCATCGTACGAGACGACGATCGACGTTGCGCCGAGCGCATCGTTGAGACGGCGGATCAGATTGCCGATCACGTTGCAGGAAATCGGGTCCAGTCCCGAGAACGGCTCGTCGTACATGATCAGCATCGGGTCGAGCGCGATCGCGCGCGCCAGCCCGACGCGCCGCGCCATGCCGCCCGAGAGCTCGGCCGGCATCAATTGCGCCGCCCCGCGCAGACCCACCGCCGCGAGCTTCATCAGCACCAGATCGCGGATCATGCTCTCGGAAAGGTCGGTGTGCTCGCGCATCTGGAAGGCGATGTTTTCGAATACCGAAAGGTCGGTGAAGAGCCCCCCCATCTGGAACTGCATCCCCATCTTGCGCCGCAGCTGATACAGGGCATCGCGGCTCAGCTCGTGCACGATCTGGCCGTCGACCTTGACGTAGCCATCGGCCGGCACGAGCTGGCCACCGATCAGACGCAGCAGCGTCGACTTGCCGCAGCCGCTCGCGCCCATGATGCCGACCACTTTGCCGCGCGCAATCGTGAGGCTGATGCCTTTGAGCAGCTCGCGATCCGCGTAGCCGAAGCGCAGCTTGCTGATCTCGACGATGTTGTCTGATGACATGATTTCACTAGCGCCGCAGGCGCAGATAGATTTCCGGCAGCTTGTTGGGCAGGCTGTTGATGTGGTCGAGCACGAGGTAGTGGCCCGGGCCGAAGATCTGCGGCAGATACTGGTTCGCCATGGTGTCGACCGTGATGCAGAACGGATGCACGCCGCGCGAGACTGCCTCCTTCACCGCCATGCGCGTGTCCTCGTGCAGGTAGCGCCGGTCGCCGCCGTCGTCGTAGTCTTCCGGCCGGCCGTCTGACAGGATCAGCAGCAGGCGGCGCCGGCTTTCGACCTCGGCAAAACGCGCGGTCGCATGGCGGATTGCCGCACCCATGCGGGTGGCAAGACGTCCCGACATGCCGCCGATCACGCTCTTGATCTGCAGCGTGTACGGCTCGTTGAAATCCTTGATCGTGTAGTAGCTCACGTTGTCGCGGTACTTGGAGCAGAACCCCGCGATCGCGTAGGCGTCACCGACTTCTTCCATGCTTTCGGCGAACAGCAGCACGCCGGCGCGCACGCGGTCGACCAGCCGCCCGCCGCCTTCGGGCAGATGCTGCATGATCGACGTCGACATGTCGGCGAGCAGCGTCACCGACACATCGCGCTGCTTGATTTCGCGCCGGCGGTAGATCGCGGGCTCCGGCGACATGCCGGCGCGCTGCTCCGCGACATAAGCGACGGCGGCGTTGAGGTCGATGTCATCCCCGTCGAACTGGCGCAGCCGGGGCGCGAGCCGCGTCGGCTTCTGCGCCTGGATCGCCCGTTTCAGCCGCTTGAGCGCCATCGCGTGTTGCGTGGTGAGGCGGTTCGCTTCGGCGAGGTTGGATTCGGCGAGCGGTTTTTCCTGCACCCAGCTCCAGTTGCGCTTGTAGCGCCCTTCGCGATAGTCCCATTCGGGATAGGGCTTGCCTTTTTCGCTGCCCTGCCCGCCGCCCTGCTGCGGATGCGCGCGTTTTTGCGACTGGGTGCGCGAGCCGGCGCTCTTGCCTTCGGCGGCGATTTCCTGCTTGCGGTCGCCGCTTTGCTCGCCGCCGGAGTCGGCGTTTTGCTGCTCGTCCTGCTGCGATTCGCCGTCCTCGCGCTCCTCGCTTTCGCCGTCGGCGCCGGCCTGGGTTTGCTGCGGCTGATCCGGTTGGGTCTGCGCATGCGCCGAGCGCGCCGCATTCGGCGCGCGTCCCGGCAGATACGCACCCTGGAAAATTTCGAGGTCGGCGACCGGCGGCAATTGAGACTCGCAATAAAGCTCGTTGGCGATGCGGTACGCATCCGCGATCGTCGCGCCGGGCCAGAGCAGTTGCCGCAGACGCGGATCGAGGTCGGTGGCCTCGCCGCGCACAATCGCCAGCGCGCCGCGTACCGTCGCGAGAGCATTGTCGTAGTACGGGAGCGCCTCGACCGGACGCAGGCGATGCGCGAGCCCGGTCGTGAGCAGGCGGCTCAGGTAATTCGGCACCAGGCCCTGCACGCGGCTGTCGATGCGCAGGTCCTCGCACAGATCGAACAGCAGTTGAAAGCGCAGCACGTCGTCGCCGTAGCGCTCGAACAGCGGCGCCCACGCGATCGGTCCTGACTCCGGCAACTCGAAGTTGACCTCGCGGAACATGGTCTGCAGCGCGGTGCGGTCGTAGCCGCCGAAAGCGAGGTGGCCTGCCGCGTGCAGCACCGCGAGTATCGCTTCGTCGCGGTCGGGCATCACCGCCGGGATGAACACATTGCGGCCATCGGTTTCGACGAATGGCCGGCCTTTCTCGGGCGACCAGCTGCTCTCCTTGAGATCGAACGGGCGCTCGTACCAGATGTCGAGCAGCAGCGAGAGCAGGCGGTTCCTCTCGTCCATGCGGAAACCCGGCAGGTGGTCGAGCAGCACCGACAGGCTTTCTTCGCTTTCGAGCTTGAAATAGGCCTCGCCGCGCGCGCGGCCGGACTGCATGATGTCGGCGCCGCGCGCCGCCCACGGCAGAACCGCCTGCGCGCCCAGCAGGTTGCGCACGCGCACCGCGCCGCCGAGCACCGTGGCGAGCATCAGCTTGCGGGATTCGTAGAGTTCCTCGAGCGGCGTGCACAACTGCTCGATGCCGGTGATGCCCTGGCGGCACGCGAGATCGAGCACCGGGGTTGCAAAATAGGCGCGTCCGCTGTCGACATGGCGCGCGTACCACAGCAATCCGATCTCGGCCCAGCGCCGCTCCCCGGCATGTCCAAGCGAGCCGAACGCGCGCGGCAGATTCTGCATGAAGCTTTCGACCGCCGGCGCCGGGGCCGGCCAGCGCAGGAATTCGAGCGCCTGCCCGGTCCAGGGCAGTACGGTCTCCGAAACTTTTTCCGCTTCGCGGCTGCCGCGGATGAAGGCCTTGCCGGCCTCGCGGTCATGCTCGAACAGCCGCCGCGCGGCGTCGAGCCAGCGCAGCACCGTGTCTTCGCCGTGGTGTTGCAATGCCGGCAGCGCATCGAGCACTTCGCGGTGCGCGACGAAGCTTAGCGCGCTCAACGCCGCGAGTGCGCGCTCAATCGCTGCAGGGGTGCCAGCCACGGATCAGGAAAAATGCGCCTTGACGATTTCCGTCAATGCTTCCAGGAGTTCAATGTCGTCGGTCAGCGGATTGACCATCGCGACCTGGCACGCGTTCACCGGGTCGAGCCCGGCGTTGATCATGTTCGCGGCGTACACCAGCGCGCGCGTCGAGGCCGATTCCTCGAGCCCGTGGTCCTTCAGCAGCCGCGCCTTGCGCCCTGCGGCGACCAGCTTGGTGGCGATCTCAGGATCGATGCCGGGCACTTCGTTGACGAGGATCTTGCGCTCGACGTCTTCCTGCGGGAAATCGAAGGTGATCGCGATGAAGCGCTGCTTGGTCGAAGGCTTGAGGTCCTTCAGCACCGTCTGGTAGCCCGGGTTGTATGAAATCACCAGCAGAAAATCCTCGTGCGCGTCGATCTCCTGGCCTTTCTTCTCGATCGTCAGCTTGCGCCGGTGGTCGGTCAGCGAATGGATCACGACGGTCGAGTCGGTGCGCGCCTCGACGATCTCGTCGAGATAGCAGATCGCGCCTGCCTTCACCGCGCGCGTCAGCGGACCGTCCTGCCAGACGGTCTCCGCGCCCTCGAGCAGGAAGCGGCCGACCAGGTCGGAACTGGTCAGGTCCTCGTGGCACGACACGGTCACCAGTGGGCGCTTGAGCTGCCACGCCATGTGCTCGAGGAAACGCGTCTTGCCGCAGCCCGTCGGGCCTTTGAGCATGACCGGCAGCCGTTTGCGGTAAGCCGCCTCGAAAATAGCGATCTCGTTTCCCTGCGGCTCGTAATACGGGGCCACGTCGCTCGCCTGGGGCAACTGGACGATGTCGTGTTCGACGCCGCGAACGCGGTTCAATGCTGTCTTCATTCAATAATCCTCAAAAAAACTTCGGCTTTTCAGCCCTGAATACCTTCGCGCAAGCAGCGCGTCTTGATATACAGGAAAATGTGGCGCGCGGTGCGCACCGCCATCTTCCCGGGCACCGCGGGCAATGCATCCAGCCTTCCCATCTTAATACAGTTGCGGTAATACACGAGTTCCCGGCAGTTGTCGCGGATCGCATTCCAGCGCGGCTCGCCCTTGACCAGCACCTTGAACGCGTCCAGCACGTCGGCTGCCGGGCCGGGCGCCTGCTTGCCGCCCTGAGCGACGATACACGCCACAATCAGCCGGCTGACGAGTTCCAGCACGCACTCGACGGTCGGCGCCAGCGGCAGCACTTCCTGCGCCGCGGCGCGGCGTTCGAGCGCGGCCAGTTCGCTGTCCACCTGCCGCAGCACCGCGGCAAGCTCTTCATGCTGCAAGGTTAATTCCGGCATCGGGAACTGCTAATATGGGTATTTTAAGAGAACCGCGCGGATAAGGGAATGAGCATGCAAAAACTCGTCAGGCAGATCAAGTTGAACAACCTGCAATTCAACGCGCTCCGCGATCCCGCCGTCTATCGCCGCTGCGCGAACGAGCCGTTCCGTATCCAGGCGCTGCTCGTCGGCAAAGGTCAGGCGCGCTGCACGTTGAGTGCCCAGTCAGGCGAGGTCTTCGCCGAGCAACGCGTTGGGCTGCCCGGCACCTTCACCCACGAAATCGCGTTCGCGTCCGCCGGAGTCCGCATCGTCACGCTCGCGATCGAAGGCAACGGCGAGCAGTTCGCGCAGAACCTGCGGCTCGACACCCTCGACCATGCGTGGATAGGGTAGCGCAAGGGCGGCGCTAACGTGTCCGCGCGCCCCCGCGACACGGCGTTGGCAAAATCATCTTGGGCGGGAGCGGGGGCGAAGGCGCGCTGCCCGCAAACAGGCGACTGCGTCGCTAACGTGTCCGCGCGCCCCCGCGCACGGCGTTGGCAAAATCATCTTGGGCGGGAGCGGGGGCGAAGGCGCGCTGCCCGCAAACAGGCGACTGCGTCGCTAACGTGTCCGCGCGCCCCCGCGCACGGCGTTGGCAAAATCATCTT
>Ga0082335_1008028_pt1 | contig 12330 bp, 11 predicted proteins | sample Subgrocontami58m_FD_72375 | JGI IMG/M metagenome (GOLD analysis project Ga0082335, IMG submission 72375) | Subsurface groundwater microbial communities from S. Glens Falls, New York, USA - GMW37 contaminated, 5.8 m (SPADES assembly) (version 2) ...
CGTGGGGCGGCGCGGGGGCGGCAGCCGGTCCCGGCGGCGAAGGGGGGCCGGGCCGGCCTAGTTTCGGCGGCGGCCCTGGCCCCCTGGGGGGTCCAGGCGAGTGGGGCGAACACGCCGGGGTCAGGAACCTCCACGCTGTACTGGCTGGCCTGGAGCGCAACTTCAACGTCGAGGAGAAGCTGATCGAGCAGGCCAGCAAGAGCCTATCTCCAGAGGCGCAGGCGAAGCTCCAGCAGGCCTTGGCGCTGGCGAAGCAGGCCTGGGAGTTGGAGAAGCAGACCCTTGAGCCCCTGGCCAAGGAAGAGCGGGAGAAGTTCGCCGGGGTGCGCGGCACCATCGAGGAGCTGGACGCGGCAGCCAAGAAAGTGACCATAGCCAAGAGGGGTGATGATGCCACGCCGGTGACGGTGGTGGTGACCGCGGACACCAAGCTGATGAAGGACGGCAAGCCGGCCACCTTCGACCAGCTGGCGAAGGGCGACATGGCAGGGGCGGTGTACGCGCGGGAGAGCGGCGAGGCTAGGCTGCTCAACGTGCACACGCCACCGCCCGCACGGGCAAGGGGCGAAGGGCGCCCGGGTCCGGGGCCGGGGCGTGGTCCTGGACGTGGCGGCCCAGGTGGTGACCATCGCCTCGGAGGCCCAGGTGGCACACTTCCGCCTAGAGGTCCGGCTGATGTGATCACTGACTAGGGAGGTCTTGCCGTACCGATCGCTCGGGGTCCTAGCTAGTAATAACAAGAGTGGGCCACCGATAGGGTGGCCCACTCTGTGCGTTATCAGATCTGGCGGGCGCTAAACGCCTTCCACGGCCATCGCCACCGCCCCGCCACCGCCGTGGCAGATGGAGACGAGGCCGCGCCGCTGGTGCCGCTCCTTCATCGCGTACAGCAGGGTCACCAGGAGCCGCGCGCCGCTGGCCCCGATGGGATGGCCCAGGGCCGTGGCGCCGCCCTTCACGTTGACCCGCTCGGAGTCCCAGCCCAGCACTTTGCTGTTGGCCAGGAACTGGGCGCAGAAAGCCTCGTTGTCCTCCACCAGCCCGTAATCGTCCAGGCGGGTGCCCGTCTTCTTCAATAGAGTCTCCGTCGCGGCCACCGGCGCGTCGAAGAGCCACTGGGGGTCCACCGCGGAGTGGCTATAGCCCTGGATCACCCCCATGGGCTCCAGGCCCGCCTGCCGGGCCTTGGCGGCGCTCATCACCACCAACGCAGCGGCCCCGTCGGTGATCTGGGAGGCGTTGCCCGCGGTCACGGTCTTGCCGTGCTCGGAGAAGGCGAGGGGCAGCTTGGCCAAGGCCTCCAGAGAGGTGTCGCCGCGAGGACCCTCGTCGGCGCTCACCACCGTATCGCCCCGGCGGGACTTGATGGTGACGGGGGCGATCTCCGCGGCGAAGAGTCCCTCCCGCGCCGCGGCCACCGCGCGCTGGTGGCTGCGGAGGGCCCAGCGGTCCTGCTCCTCGCGGGTGATGCCGTACTTGGCGGCGATGGCCTCGGCCGAGCCGCCCATGTGGCGGTTCGTGAAGGGGCACCAGAGGCCATCCTGGACCATATGGTCCACGACCTTGGCGTCGCCCAGCCGGAAGCCGGTGCGGCTGTTGACCAGCATGTGGGGCGCGAGGCTCATGTTCTCCATGCCGCCCGCCACCACCACCTCGGCATCGCCTGCCTTGATCATCTGGGCGGCCAGCACCACGGCGGTCAGTCCGCTGGCGCATACCTTGTTTATGGTCAGGGCCGAGACCTGGTTTGGGATGCCGGCGGCGATGGCGGCCTGCCGGGCGGGCGCTTGCCCCACCCCGGCCATCAGCACGTTCCCCATGATGACGTAGTCCACCTGCTGTGGCGCCAGGCGCGCCCGCTCTAGCGCGGCACGGATCGCCCCCGCGCCTAGCTGGGTCGCCGGCACCGCGGAGAGCCCGCCCATGAACTTGCCCATGGGCGTCCGTGCCCCCGCCACGATGACCACTTCCGGTGTCGCCATCGGTCCTCCCCCTTTCACCCTGCAGGGCAGTTTACCATGTCGCCCTGGGCGGCGTCGACGGCGCTGGGCGCTCGTGGGGCGCCTCGGGATAGGTGGAGGCGATGGCGCTGCCCACGGGCTGGACGCGCCGCTCTCTCTCGGCTAACATCTCCGTTGCGGGCTCTCTCTTGTGAAAGGGGACGATGCCTGGGCTGCTAGCCTCGTTGCTGCTGGGCTACGCGCTGGGGTCGGTGCCAGTGGCCTATCTGCTGGCCCGGGCCTGGGGCGTGGACATCTTCTCGGTGGGCACCGGGAACCCCGGGGCGGCCAACGTCTTCCGCGCGGTGGGCCGGGTCCCAGGCAGCCTTGTCTTCCTGGCCGATGCCATGAAGGGCGCGGGGGCGGTGCTGCTGGCCCGGGCCCTGGGCGTGGCGCCGGAGCTGGTGGTGCTGGCAGGCGCGGCGGCCGTGGTGGGGCACTGGTACCCGCTGGCGCTGCGGTTCCGGGGCGGCGCCGGCCTGGCGACGGCCCTGGGCGTGGGCCTGGGACTGCTGCCGCTGGCGGGGCTGGTGGCCCTCGGCCCTGGCCTGGCCGCCTTGCTGCGCCTCCGCAGCACGGGCCCTGCTGCCGCCGTGGGGAATGCCGCCTTCGTGTTGGCCAGTATCTTCCTGGGAGGGCTGGGAGGGCTGCTCCTCGCCGCCGAGGCCACGGCGCTGCTGGCGCTGGTGCGGCTGCAAAGCAGCCTGCTGGCGCGATGGCGTCCCGCGGCCTCCCCTCGCCGCTAGGCTTCTTTTAGCGCCCGCACTGCTCAGCGGGCGATGTCCCGGCGCTGGAACACGACGATGGCGGCGCCGAACCCCGCCGCGGCCACTGCCAGCAGGACCGCCAGGTGGCGCCAGGGGAGAACCCCTGACTGCGCCACGCCCACGGGGTCATAGTAGTGGAACAGGGAGACGTATCCCAGGGGACGCAGGGGCTCCCAGAGCTGCGAGCTGTAGTCCAGCACGAAGAAGAGCAGGGTCAGCGCCGCCGCGGGGCCCATCACCTGGCCCCCCTCGCTGGCGCGGGCGGACAGCAGCAGGCTGTATCCCCCGATGGCCAGGAACAGCGCCAGGGCGTTGGGCAGGACCAGCAAGAGGCGCAGCCATTGGAGCTCGCCCAGCGCGCCGGCGGCGGCGAACCCCACGGTGAACCCCACCAGGATGAGCGCCAGGAGGACGGCGATGATCACCGCCAGGGCGGCGCTGCGGCTGACCACTACCTTCCAGCGCGCTATCGGCCGCGCCAGCAGGAGCAGGATGGTGCCTCGCTCCACCTCCCGGGCCAGCGCCGCTAGCGCCACGGCCACGGTCGCGGCGGTGAGGAGCACCAGGAGCATCGGGTGGCGGAACCCCGCCGCCATGTAGCCGGTGGCGCCCATTCCGGGCAGGAAGCCTCCCTGCGCCCGGGTGAGGGCCTTGATGCCCTCCGGCAGCAACTTCCACAGCTCCTCCAGGCCGGGCCCGCCCCCCAGGGCGCGGTAGGTTACGCCGATGAGCATGGGGAGGGCCACGGCCAGCGCCCCGAAGAGCAGCAGCAGCGTGCGTTGCCGGACCAGGGCCATCTTGAAGAGGTGGGCCATCATGATGGGCCTCTTTGCTGCTGGTAGAAGTCCAGGAAGATCTCCTCCAGGTGGGCCTGCTCGAAGATCATATCCTCCACCGCCAAGGGGGCCAGCGCTCTCAGCAGCGGCTGGATGGGGCCGTGGACCTCCAGGGCCACCCAGCCTTCGGCGTCGCGCCGCTCCAGGAGCACCGTGCCTGGCAGCGCGAGGGCGGCGTCCGGGATGCCGTCCGGGAAGCGCAGCTCCAGCCGGCGCAGCTTGCGCCGTTGCAGCTCCGCGACCCTCTCCACCGCCACCAGATTACCGCCGCGGACTATCGCCACCTGGTCGCAGAGCCGCTCCACCTCCGGCAGGATGTGGGAGGACATGAACGCGGTGCGGCCCCGGGCCCTGGTCTCTTCCAGGATGGAGAAGAGCGCCTGCTGCATCAGGGGGTCCAGCCCCTCCGTGGGCTCGTCCAGGATAAGGAGGTCGGGGTCGTGCTGCAGGGCCTGGATCAGGCCGAGCTTGCGGCGTGTGCCCTTGGAGTAGCTCTTGATGCCCCGGCGCAGCAGCTCCGCGGGCAACTCCAGGCGCTCGCACAGCGACGCCCTCAGGGGGCAGCCGCGTCCTTGCAGGGAGCCCAGGAAATCCAGCATCTCCTGGCCAGTCAGCTCCTCGTAGAGGCCACCAACGTCGGGCAGGAACCCCAGACGGGACCGGGCCGGGACCTCGCCCCAGGCGTTAGCGCCTAGCACCGTCGCGGTGCCGGCCGTGGGCTTGATGAAGCCCGTCAGCAGGCGGATGGTGGTGGTCTTGCCCGCCCCGTTAGGCCCCAGGAAGCCGAAGATAACCCCTTCGGGCACCTCCAGGTCCAGCCCTTCGATGCCCACGGTTTCGCCGTAGCGCTTGGTCAGCCCTTGGGTAACGATGGCGGCCATCTCAACCTCATAATACTGGGCTGCGGACGGGAGGCTCTTCAGGGCGCCTCCCGCAGCTCCAGGATTTGCTCAGCGTGCTCTTGGATGTGGTCGGCGATCTGGCGAAAGAGGTCGGCGACGCTGGCTGTGGTCAGCGCGCCGTCTGTCAGGCGGGAGCCGGAGCGCTGCAGCGCCTCCTCGCTTAGCTCCCCCAGCCGGCGCTGGCCGGCGATGGTTATCCGCTCGAAGCGCGACCGCATGTCGCCGTAGGGCGCCCGCGCGCCTTCCTGGACCCCGCGCTCGCGCCCTCGTTGGGCAGCCTCGTCTAGCCGGCCCACCCGCGCTCCCGCCTCCTTCAGCAGTCGTTCCACCTGAGAAAGCCAGAACTCCTCACTCTCCACCGCGTGGGCTAGGGCATTAGCGATGGCCCAGCCGCCGCCGGCGGGGACGCGGCGGTAGGCCGCCTCGTCCAGGTCCGCCAACGCCTCCAGCATCGCCGCGTGGGCCTCCCTGTAGAGGGCCCCTACCTCATCGTTGGTGGCCATGGCGGTCCCTCCTGGTGTCGCTGCGCCATGTTACTATAGCGTTGGCTGCCTTCAGTGTGAGGGTCGTCCTCCAGGTATGGAATAGCTGTGGCAGAACGGTTGCCGCGCGAGGTCATGGCCATGCGCATCGCCCGCGAGCTGGGCGATGGCTTCTACGTCAATCTTGGCATCGGCCTGCCGACCCTGGTGGCCAACTTCCTTCCCCCTGACCGCACGGTCTTCCTCCAGTCGGAGAACGGTGTGCTGGGAGTGGGGCCGGCGCCCGCGGATGGGGAGGCCGACCCGGACCTGGTGAACGCGGGCGGGTTGCCCATCACCCTATTGCCCGGTGGGTGCTTCTTCTCCAGCCACGATTCCTTCGCCATGATCCGGGGCGGGCATATAGACCTCGCGGTGCTGGGGGCCTTTCAGGTGTCCGAGCAGGGGGACCTGGCTAACTGGATGCTGCCCGAGCGGGGCGTGGGCTCCATTGGCGGCGCCGCCGACCTGGTCTGCGGCGCCAAGCGGGTCATCGTCGCCATGGAGCATACCAGCAGGGACGGCCGGCCCCGCATCGTGCGCCAGTGCTCCTACCCCCTCACCGGCCGGGGCGTCGTGGACACTATCGTAACCGATGTGGCGGTGATCGCGGTGACACCGGAGGGGTTGTTGCTGCGAGAGCTGGCCCCCGGGTGGACACCAGCGGCGGTGCAGGCCATCACCGAGCCTCGTCTGCGCCTGGCGCCCGACCTGAAGGAGATGGAGCTCTAGGGTCGAGGGCATCCTTATGCTCTACATAACCTAAGGTCCAAGCCGGTTGTCTTGACGGAGTAGCGAAAGTGGTCTAACATGCGGTTCAAAACTGGGGCTATGAGATGCGCCGGCCGGAAGGAGGAGCCGGCGGCGCTAGACCGGTAGAGGGACCTGGGTCGGCCCGGGGGCCGACCGGGTAAGATGAACCTGGAGGTGATGGATGGAAGCCGCTGCACTGGTTGTCCTGGGGGCCATAATGTTCGCCCATGCCTGGCAGCTGCTGCGCTTCACGGATATGAAGTTGGTGGGGATGATCGCCGGCGTCGGCGCCGTCTTCCTCGCCCTGCTGGTATTCTGGAGCCCGCTGGAGCGGGCCGCCACCATGGCGGACCCCTCGGCCACGGCCGTCTTTGTCCTGCTCGCCGCTCTTTACGCGGCCAGCCTGGCCGCGGTAGGACTCTGGGGCTTCGACCCCCGGACTCTGGGTTTCTACAGCCTGTTCCCCGCCGTGGGGTCCGTGCTGCTTTTGCTGCACTTCGTCTCGGTACCAGAGGATGGCGAGATCTCCCGCAGCGCCCTCCTGACCATAAGCTCCACGATCCAGGTGGTCCTCTTCAGTCTGCTCTTCTTTCACCTGGCGCCGCCCTTCCGGCGCATGCAGACCCTGACGGGCTGGTTCTTCCTGGTCGGCTCTATTCTGCTGGCTGTCTTCGGTATCGGTATCCCCGCCGGTCTCTGGGGCGACGACCTGATCGGCTACCTGCCAAAGTAGGGCGCGCGCAGGGCGCGACGCGGCAAAGGCGGGGATGGCCCCGCCTTTGCTATTCTCTTTTGCGCTGGTGTCGCTGCCCTCATCCGACGCAAAATCTACATATGATGGCCTGATTCTCTGAGGCCGCTAGCCAGTTACGGGGTTCGCCGTGGACCTACACCACCTCCTGGAGGAGTCACGCCTGGAGGAGGAGCGCCTGCAGTGGGAGGGCTCCTTCGACGACTATCTACGGATGGCGACCACCGACCCCAGGATCGCCCGCCTCTCCCACGCCCGCGTCTACGACATGATCCTGGCCGCTGGAGTTCAGAAGGGGCCTCACGGGGCGGTCGTCTACCAGTTGTTCGAGGGCGAGATCTTCGGCCTCGACCGGGCCCTGGCGCAGATCGTGGACTACTTCGCCGCGGCGGCAAGGAGGCTGGAGGTGCGCAAGCGCATCCTGCTGCTCCTGGGCCCCGTCGCCAGCGGCAAATCATCCATAGCCACCCTCTTGAAGCGAGGGCTGGAGGCCTACTCGCGCAGCGAGGAGGGGGCGCTCTACGCCATCAAGGGATGCCCCATGCAGGAGGAGCCCCTGCACTTGATCCCGGAGAAGTTCCGGCCCGAGCTCCTGAACCAATATGGTCTCTACATAGAGGGAGACCTTTGCCCTCATTGCCGTTACGAGCTGCGCCATACCTACGGGGGACGCCTGGAGGAGGTGCGGGTGCGACGCATCGTCCTCAGCGAGCGGGAGGGGGTGGGCATCGGCACCTTCCTGGGCACCGACCCCGGCTCCCAGGACCTGGCGCGCCTGGTAGGGAGCATAGACCAGGCGGCCCTGGGTGGAGACCGGCTGGAGGAGGCCGGCCGCGCCTACCGGCTGGACGGCGAGCTCAACGTCGCCAACCGCGGCCTCATGGAGTTTATCGAGATGCTCAAGTCCGATGAGCGCTTCTTGACCGTGCTGCTCAGCCTCACCCAGGAGCAGACCATCAAGGTAGGGCGCTTCGGCAGCGTCTACGCCGACGAGGCCGTGATCTCCCACACCAACGAGGCCGAGTACAAGGCCCTGGTGGAGAACAAGCGCTCGGAGGCGCTCCAGGACCGCATCATCGTCGCTCGTATCCCCTACACCCTCAAGGTAGGCCAGGAGGTGCGCATCTACAGCAAGCTCCTGGCCGAGAGCACCGCCGATGTCCACTTCTCGCCCCTGGCCCTGAGCGCGGCCGCCGTCTTCGCCGTCCTCTCCCGCCTGGAGCCTTCCCAGCAGTGGGGCATGACGCTGGCCAAGAAGATGCGCCTCTACGATGCGCAGTTCGTGGAGGGGTATACCCACCAGGACGTGCTGAAGATGCAGGAGGAGCGCCCCGACGAAGGGATGCACGGCATCTCGCCCCGCTACATCATCAACCAGCTCTCGCGGGCGGTGCTCAGGGCCGGTGGCTGCCTGACTCCGGCCCTGGCCCTGGAAGCCCTAGCCGGGGGCATCGAACAGCACCCGGCCCTGGCGCGGGAGGAGCGGGAACGGCTGCGGGCCCTGGTGGAGGAGACCGGCCGGGAGGGTGACGAGTTGGCCGTCAGGGAGGGGCAGCGGGCCTGTGTGGAGGACTTTGAAGATACAGCCGCGCGGCTCCTCCGCACCTATCTAGCCCACGCGGGGGCGGCCCTCAGCGGGGATAAGGTGAAGGGCGCCCACCTGGACGAAGAGGCTGATCCCGACGAAAAGCTGCTGCGCTCCCTGGAGGAGGCGGCTAGCGTCCGGGAGCATGAGAAGGACAAGTTCCGCCGGGAAATGGTAGAGCTTTACCACGCCTGGCCCCGCAACCGCAAGCTGGACTACAGCCTGGACGAGCGGATGCGACATGCCCTGGAGGCCAAGCTCTACCCCGACGCCCGGGCGCTGGGCCGCCTGCTGCTCACCGCTAAGGACGGGGACGTCAAGGAGGCGGGCGAGCGGGAGCGGGCACGGCGGCGACTGATCAAGAGCTACGGCTACTGCCAGGTCTGCGCCGCCGACCTCTTCCGGCACCTGGAGGTTCGGGCGGGCAGCGCCGACGGCCTGAATCCTCCGCGCGGCCGGCGCCGCTGGCTCCTGTAGGTCGCAACCAGCCTTGTACATAGTCACGAATAGCCTCTGGCTCCTGAGCAAGCCGAGGAAGGGGCGGCGGAGCCTACCCTTGCTTGCAAAAGGATAGTATGATAAAACTAGCACTAAATTGTTGGGGGGATTTTTCGATAATGGCAGAAGGTAGCAGAACGTCGCGGCGGCTATTACACACATCAGATTTGCACCTGGATTCGCTTAACGATATTGGGTGTCGCAGCCTTAAGAGGGTGGTGGATATAGCCATCACGACCAAGGTGGACCTGATCGCAATCTGCGGAGACTTTTTCGATAGCAACAGGGTCAAAGACGATGTGGTGAGGTTTGCAGTGGAGCAGCTGCAGCGGGCGGACGTGGACACGGTCATCGCGGCCGGGAACCACGACTGCCTGGTCCCCGAATCCGTTTACAATAGGGCGGAGCTTTGGACCGGGGCTTCTAAGGTGCGAATACTCAGGGCATCGGAAGGGGAAACGTGGGTTTTGCCACACTTAGGCATCTCGGTATGGGGGAAACCGCTCGACACCTATGGCGAGGGTGAGAGCCCCCTGGCCGGAATACTACCACCGAACGGAGATGGGGGGTGGCATATCGCCGTGGCTCACGGCTACTTTAGGGGCCCCCAGAGTCGTCCCTGGGTCGGCTTTCAGGTCACTACGGAAGAGATTGTGGCGTCGCGTCGAGACTACGTCGCTTTAGGCGATATGCATGCCTTTACCTGTATCAACGATGGACCGGTAAAAGCCTACTATAGTGGTTCCCCTTCCTCGGGGACCGAAACGGTGGCTATCGTTGACTTTGAGGAGAGGACAGGAGTGCAGGTTACTCCCTACCCATTGCACGAGCCAGGGGCATACCCGAGAAAGTCTATCTGAGCAATAGCGCTGCATTGACGCAAAGCGACATCACCAGCCGCGAATGGCCCGTAGACCGTGCTGATGCTGCCGGGAGCAGAACCAGCTAGGCACAAACTCCGCATGCCCTTCCCCATTCCAGCCATTCAAGTTGGTGGAGGGAGCGAGTTCGAGGCCGCCTTCGAACAGACTTGCCAGAGCGAAGCACCCGCCTCTTTGTGCTCCTGCCCAGGAGCCCTAAGCTCAACGGCCAGGTTGAGCGGACCCAGCGGACCCGTACGGAGGAGTTCTATGTTCAGACGGGGAGTAAAACCGCGGCCGGCTAATAGCATTGTGGACCTGGTCAATGATTTGCACAGCATGGGTCAGGGGTGGAAGTGGTAGGAAGGATACCTCCAGCGCCTTCGGCAGAGATTCATCAGGCAGGGTAAGGGTCAAGACGAAGTGTATCCTCAAGACGAAGGGTATCATAATGCAAGGCGGAGAAGGGTGGGTCGATGCTCATCGGGCTGATTTCAGACACGCATATTCCAGAGGCTGGGAAAGAGTTGCCGCCGCAAGTGTATAAGGCTTTCCGAGGAGTGGAGCTCATTCTCCACGCGGGTGATATGCATGTGATCGAGGTGCTCGATTGCCTGGAACAGATTGCTCCCGTGCTGGCTGCTCGGGGCAACGGGGACCATGTCTATTCGAGCATGCCCAACCGACCTGGAGTTCCCGAAGACCCGCGGGTTAAGGAGGTTCACATCATTCCGGTAGGTGGTCTGACGATTGGGTTGACCCACGATTTCCCGCTGCCTGAGGAGGTAATTACTCCCCATGACAAGCTCATGGACATACTCCTGGGGACGCGCACAGATGTCATTGTCTGTGGGCATAGCCATATCCAACTGGTACGCAAGATCAACGGCACCCTCATCGTTAACCCCGGTAGCCCCACGCTTCCCTGGGGCCGCTTTGAGCTGGGGACGGTAGGTCTCCTGGAGATGGCCAACGGAGAGGCCATCGCCCGGATCGTTGACCTTAAGTCCCTGTAGCGCCTGTCCGCGCCAGCACTCACCTAGTGCTACCGCCTTACCTTGGCGGGCAGGAGTCTCGTAGGAGAGGTGGCCGTGCCAGCAAGAAGCAGATTGCACCAACTCCGCTCACGACCCCCCAGGATGATAAACCTACTGATAGTTCCCCTGAGGATCCCGCCATAGTAACGAGTACACCCTCTTGACATAGCCGGGAACGGGTGTACCATTCCCCTCGGCAAATATCTGGTGAAGGAGCATGCGTAATGGCTAAGAAGAAGGTTGGGCTACCGCTTTTCCGGGATGAAGCTGATCGTATACGTACCAATGATTTTGAGGAGATTATCTACGAGAAAGACCCTCCGATAGGCAGAATCATACTGAATGGGCCGGAGAAAAGGAACCCCCTCAGCTACGCCAGAAGGTGCGAAATATCCATGGCGCTTCAAGAGATGGAGCTGGACGACGACATACACGTCATCATTATCAAGGGAGCGGGGCCCAGCTTTTGCGCCGGTTATGACATCACTCCGATAAAACCGGGCGAGCCCCAACGTAACGTGACAGCTACCGGCGTCTTTGTTAATCCCGACAAGGACAGGGCATGGTCCGCCAACTACCAGACATGGGCCAGAGAGCTCTTTTTCCGCATCTTCGATCTTCAAAAGCCGGTTATTGCTCAAATCCACGGGTACTGTCTGGCTGGTGGCACCCACCTGGCTGGCTTCTGCGACCTAAGAGTAGTCGCCGAGAATGCCCAGGTAGGCTTCCCGGTGATCAGGAACTGGACGACTGAGGGTTACCAGTACGAGATCTGGCTGATGGGGGTAACCAGGACCAAGCGGTATCTGTTCACGGGTGACCCCATGGACGGCAATCAAGCCTATGATTGGGGCTGGGCATCTGCCGTCTTCCCGGCGGACAAGCTTGAGGAGGAGACCGAGAAGCTCGCCAGAAAGATAGCCCTGACTGACCCTGTTCTGCTCATGATGACCAAGCGCAGCATCAACCGCCAGCTGGAAGTAATGGGCTTCAAGACCGCCATACAGTGGGGTATGGACATAATGCCCGCAGCTGCGTCGAGGCCAGGCGCGGGGGCGGATGATGAATTCCGGAAGATTGGCCTGGAGAAGGGTCTAAAGGCCGCTCTTGACTGGAGAGACAAAAAGTTCGGTATATCCTACCGGACTTCCGAGAAGGCCCAGGAACTAAAGCGGCGGTAGCCCAGTTCAGCATAGGTGTGAGTAGGCCATAAGTAACCGGCGTTGGCAGAGAGGAAGCGGGCCCGAGGGCCCGCTTCCTCCTTTGCTTTTGCCGCGACCCCGCCCAAGCTTGGCGCTGAATCCCAGCTCGTACAAGATTAGGGGGGCCCTGCTAATTGTCCGCAGACCGTGCTGATGGCTGCCGAGAGATGAACCACCTAGGCACTATAAGAACGATATTCTACAGGCCCAAGATTACTCAGACTCACTCCTAGGGAAGGCATACACGGCCCAAAAATACGTCAGGGACAGGTCTTGACATCGCAGGGGAGGGAGGGTGTACCTTATCGCCACGACCAAGGTTCTGGGAAAATGGGCAATCCGGATGAAACATATCTAGGCAAGGAGCGCCCCTGATGACTAAGAAGAAGGTTGGGTTACCGCTTTTCCGGGATGAAGAGCGTATACGCACCGATGATTTTGAAGAGATTATCTACCAGAAGGACCCTCCGATAGGCAGGATCATACTGAATGGGCCGGAGAAAAGGAACCCCCTCAGCTACGCCAGAAGGTGCGAAATATCCATGGCGCTTCAAGAGATGGAGCTGGACGACGACATACGGGTTATCATTATCAAGGGAGCGGGGCCCAGCTCCATCT
>Ga0082335_1008029_pt1 | contig 12329 bp, 15 predicted proteins | sample Subgrocontami58m_FD_72375 | JGI IMG/M metagenome (GOLD analysis project Ga0082335, IMG submission 72375) | Subsurface groundwater microbial communities from S. Glens Falls, New York, USA - GMW37 contaminated, 5.8 m (SPADES assembly) (version 2) ...
TGTTCCAGCCGGCCGGCAGGAACATCGGCAGCAGGGTCGCGGCGATGAACAGCACCGCCAGCAGCGGCACCGCCCGCATGCCTTCGACGAACCAGGTGCTGAGCCACCGCAGCACGGGCAGCCGCGAGCGCCGACCCAGCGCCAGCGCCAGGCCGATCGGCAAGGCGGTGGCGAAGGTCACGAGCGTGGCGATGAGCGTCAGCAGCAGTCCGCCCCAGCGCGTGGGCGGCACCACCGGCAGCGGGCCGCCGCCGCGCAGCAGCAGGAAGAAGACGGCCGGCAGCAGCACGAAGCCGAGCAGCACCCGCTGCAGGCTGGCCGTGTGCGAACGGCGCACCACCCAGCTCCAGAACAGCGCGAAGCCGGCGAAGCAACTCCACGCGCGCCATAGCTGGTCCGAGGGATAGTCGCCGACGAGCCAGGGCTTCCAGCGCGCGATCACGAAGGCCCAGCAGGCGCCGGAGTCGCCCTCGCAGGCTTCGCTGCTGGCGCCCGTCCAGTGCGCGTGCACCAACGCCCATTGCAGGAAATTCCAGCCCGCCGCGGCGAACGCTGCCAACAGCAGCAGCGACAGCGCCGCCATGCCCGGGCTGGCGAACCACAGGGCGCGCCAGCGCGCCAGCGCCGGCGTGCCGTCCACCGGCACCGGCAGCGCGGCGATGAGCGACTCGCGCACGAAGTGGGTCATCGGCCCTCGCGCTTCAGGAGCCGCCGGTTCGCCAGGTTCACCAGCAACGCAATCACGAGGTTGATCGCGGCGTACAGCAGCACGACCAGCGCCATCGCCTCCAGCGCCTGGCTGGTCTGGCTCAGCACCGTGCCGCCGACGATCTGCATGATGTCGGGGTAGCCCACCGCCGCCGCCAGCGAGGAGGCTTTCGCCAGGGTCTGGTACTGGCCGGCCGCCGGCGGCAGCGCCACCCGCAGCGCCTGCGGCAACGTGATCAGCAAGGCGGCGCGCACGCCGCTCAGCCCCACGGTCGCGGCTGCCTCGGCCTGGCCGCGCGGCACCGACAGGATGCCGGCGCGGAAGATCTCGGCCAGGAAGGTGCTGTTGTAGATGGACAGGCCGAGCGTCAGCGCCACCAGCTCGGGCAGCAGCGCGAAGCCGCCGGCCACGTTGAACCCCTCCACTTGCGGCAGGTCCAGCGCGAGGCCGCCGGCGCCGAACACCAGCCGCGGCAGGAAAAGGCCCCGGTTGTTCAACAGGATGCCCCCGGCATGCAGGCTGTCGCCCACGGAGGGCAGCACGGCCATCGCCGAGAAGTACCAGAAGAAGATCTGCAGCAGCAGCGGGATGTTGCGGAACACCTCGACATAGGCGGTGCAGGCGCCGCGCACCACCGGATGCGCCGCCAGCCGGCCGAAGGCGATGAAGACGCCCATCAGCGTGCTGAACACGCAGCCCAGCACGATCACCAGCAGCGAATTCAGCGCCGCCACCACGACGGCGCGGCCGTAGCTGGATGCCGGCCCGAAGGCGATCAGCGACTGCGCGATCTCGAAGCCGGCCTCGACTTTCAGGAAAGCGAAGCCGCTGGCCACCCGCAGCGCGCGCACGTTGCCGATGAAATTGGCGAAGCCGCGCCACAGCAGCCAGGCGACCAGCGCCAGGACCAGGGCCTGGGCGACATAGCCTGGCAGCCGTTCGAGCAGAACGGCGCGGGAGATCCTGGGCGAGGGCAGCGCCGGCATCGGGTCAGCGGGCGCCGGCGCCTGCTGGTGCCGGCGCGTCCAGTGCCTTCAGCGGACCGGCACCGACATCATCACGCCGCCATTGGCCACCAGCGCATTGCGCCCGCGCTCCAGGCGCAGCGCCGTCTTCGGGCCGACGTTGCGATCCCAGATCTCGCCGTAGTTGCCCACCGCCTTGATCGCCTTGTACGCATAGTCGTTGGGCACGCCCATCTTGGTGCCGAAGTCGCCCGAGACGCCCAGCAGCCGCTGCACGTCGGGGCTCTGCGAAGCCTTCTGCTGGTCGACGGTGGCCTGGGTGATGCCCAGTTCCTCGGCGGCCACCAGCGCGTTGAGCGTGAAGCGCACCACGTCCTCCCAGCGCTGCTGGCCCTGCGCCACGATCGGGCCGATCGGCTCGTTCGACAGGGTCTCGGCCAGCACCTTGAAGTCGTCGCGGTTGGGCAGCTTCGCCAGGCGCGCGGCCAGGCCCGAGCGGTCGTTGATCGCCGCGTCGCAGCGCTTGCCGACGAACGCGTCCCAGGCCTGCTCCTGCGAGGCGAAGGTGACGATCTTGTACTTGAGCTTGTGGGTGCGGAAGTAGTCGGCCACGATCAGCTCGGAGGTGCTGCCCTGCGCCGTGCAGATGGTCGCGCCGTTCAGGTCGGCCACCTTGTTGGCCTTGGACTTCCTGGTCACGGCGAAGCCCTGGCCGTCGAAGAACATCACCTTCGGAAACTTCAGGCCGCCGATGTCGCGGCTCTGGGTCCAGGTGAAACGGTGCGTGAGCACGTCCACGGCGCCGGCCGGCAGGCCGGCGAACGCGGTCTTCAGGTCCATCGGCACCAGCTGGATCTTGGTCTCGTCGCCCAGGGTGGCGGCGGCGATGGCCTTGCACAGGTCGACGTCGAAGCCTTCGCGCTTGCCGGCGTTGTCCTCGGCCGAGAAGCCCGGCGCCGCCAGCGTCACGCCGCACTTGAGCACGCCGCGGCCCTTCACGTCGTCGAGGACGTCGGCCCGGGCGGCGCCGGCCAGCGCCGCCAGGGCGCCCAGGCTCGCGAGGGTCGTGATGGGGGTCGAAAGAAGGCTGTGGCGTCGCATGGCGTGTCTCCGTTCTCGTGGGGATTGGTTGCGGCTCGAAGTGTATCTGCTGGGATGCGGGGGGAGACTGCGGACAACCCGCCTGCGCCGCGCAGGAACCTCGATCGCGAACGGAAACGAGTGCCGGCTGCCGGCTCAGTGCCGCTTGAAGTACTGGACCTCGCGCTCGTGCTTCTCGGCCTGTTCGCGGGTGTCGAAGGTGCCGAGGTTGCGGCGCTTGCCGGTCTTCGGATCGGGCTTGCGCGAGTACAGGCGATAGCCACCGGAGGGAAGCTTGCGGATCATGCTGCGTGCTCCTGCATTGGGGTCTGGGCACATTGTTGCCCGGGCCCGGCGCGGCCGGCAACCTGAGCGGGACGGGCTCCGCCGCCGGGCTGCGGCGCCGCACGGCGCTGCCCGTCTTGGCCCACGACGAGCGCTTCAGCACCCAGGGCGCTCAGGAGGCGCTGCGAGACGCGGGCGTCCGGCGCAAGCGGCGCCGCCAGCGCGAGGACGCCGTCGCGGCGGCGATGATCCTCCAGGACTATCTGGACAGCCAGCGGGCGGCGACAAGCCCCCGAACCCTATGAGAGACACCACTCCGCGCCGCGTGGGCATCATCGGCTATCCCCTGGGCCACAGCGTCTCGCCGGCCTTCCAGCAGGCCGCCTTCGATGCCCTGGGCATCGCCGCCCGCTATGAGGCCTGGGAGACGCCGCCGGAGCGGCTCGCCGAGCGCGTCGCCCGCCTGCGAGAGCCCGCCATGCTGGGCGCGAACGTCACTGTCCCTTACAAGCAGGACGTGCTGGCGCTCCTGGACGACATCGAGCCCCTGGCGCGGCGTATCGGCGCCGTCAACACCATCGTCAACGCCGCCGGAAGGCTGGTGGGCTACAACACCGACAGCGCCGGCTTCCTGCGCGCTCTCCAGGAGGAGGGCGGCTTCGACCCGCGGGAGCGTCGAGCGCTCCTGTTGGGGGCGGGCGGGGCAGCCCGGGCCGTCGCCTTCGCCCTGGCTGAGGCGGGGGCGAAGGGCATCGCCATCGCCAACCGCACCCCAGGCCGGGCCGAGGCCCTGGCCCGGGAGATCGCCTCCCTGGAGGTGGAGACGGAGGTCATCCCGTGGGAGGTGGAGCCTATCGGGGCCTTGCTCTGGTACTGCCACCTGGTGGTCAACTGCACCAGTATCGGCACCGCCCACGGGCCCACCGAGGGCCTGTCGCCCCTGGCAGCGGGGCTGATCCCCCCGGCCATCCTGGTGTGCGACCTGGTCTACAATCCCCTGCTGACACCCCTGCTGAAAGAGGCGCAGCATGCCGGGGCACGTATCCTGGGGGGCCTGCCGATGCTGATACACCAGGGCGCAGCCGCGTTCCAGCTCTGGACAGGGCGCCAGCCGCCCGAGGACGTGATGCTGGCGGCAGCCCGCAAGGCGCTGGGTATGCAGGCGTGACCCAAAAATTGCTGGCAGATGCCCTTTTTGTGCAACGCCACCACAGCTAATCCGACGTCCTTAGACTCAGGGCAGCCGCCCCCAGGATGTTTGACCCTGGTTCCAAGCCGATGCTATAGTGCCTGGGGGGTAGAGAAACGATGTCCTGGCAGATTGTCCTGGTGCTGCTGGCCCTGACCGCCATCGCGTGGTGGCTATGGCGACTCCTCGACGCCCGGGCCGCCGAGCTGGGCCCCAACGCCTTCGAAGCGAAGGCGGGCGAACCGCCGCCCCCAGCCCCGTCCCGCGACGCCGCGCCCGCGGGCGCGGCCGGGCCATCGGCCACGGACTCGCCCCCCTCCGGCGGACCTGCTTCTCCCCAAGAGCAGGGCTAGATGTTCCGCTTCCTCACCGCTGGCGAGTCCCACGGCCGTGGCCTGGCCGTCATCGTGGAGGGTGTCCCCGCCGGGCTGCCGCTTTCCGAAGAGTACATCGCGCGCGACCTGATCCGTCGCCAGCAGGGGTATGGTCGCGGCGGTCGTATGCAGATCGAGCAGGACCGGGCCGAGGTCCTCTCTGGCGTCCGTCACGGTCTTACCCTGGGCTCGCCCATCGCCCTGCTGGTCTGGAACAAGGACTGGGCCAACTGGACCGAGAAGATGAGCGTCGCGCCGGTGGAGCAGTCGGTGGAGAAGGTGACGCGTCTGCGCCCCGGCCACGCCGACCTGGCAGGCACCATCAAGTACAGTCTCGACGACGTGCGGCCGGTCTTGGAGCGCGCCAGCGCGCGCGAGACGGCGGCTCGTGTGGCAGCCGGGGCGGTAGCGCGCCGCTTCCTGGAGGAGTTCGGCGTCGCCATCCACAGCCACACCATCGCCATCGGCGGCGTTGAGGCGCAGTTTGAAGAGCCCATCGACTGGGAGCGCGTGGAGGCCTCGCCCGTGCGCAGCGCCGACCCCCAGGCCGAGAAGAAGATGATAGCCGCCATCGACAAGGCCAAGGAGTTGGGGACCACCGTGGGCGGTATCTTCGAGGTTCGTGCCCAAGACGTCCCCATCGGCCTGGGCAGCCACGCCCAGTGGGACCGCAAGCTCGACGGGCTCGTGGGGCAGATGTTCCTGGGCTTGAACGCGGTGAAGGGAGTGGAGCTGGGCCAGGGCTTCGCCGTGGCTGGCCTCTACGGCCGCGACGTCCACGATATCATCGAGCCCGCGCAGCCGGGGGAGCGCCCCTGGCGGCACCGCACCAACCGGGGCGGCGGCATCGAGGGTGGGATGACCAACGGCGAGCCGGTGGTGGTGCGGGCGGTGGTGAAGCCCATCTCCACCATGACCAAGCCCCTCCCCTCGGTGGACCTGGTAACGGGCGAGGAGGTGCAAGCCCACTACGAGCGCAGCGATATCTGTCAGGTGCCGCCGGCGGGTGTCATCGGCGAGGCGCTGCTGGCCCTGGTGCTGGCGCCGGCCTTCCTGGAGAAGTTCGGCGGCGACCACATCGAGGAGACGCGCCGCAACTACCGGGCGTACTTGAAGACCACAGGCCCCCGCGGCACCCTGGCGCCCCAGACCAGCGTCGAATACGACGACGACTAGCCTGCCTGTCGAAAGATGCGGCACGGGTGTGCCAGGCTGGCACATCCGGAAGGGCGGGGAGGTGAAATGGCCCCTGCAAGACTGCAACGGAGTAGCGAAGAGAAGCTCCTGTTCGGTGTTTGCGGCGGGTTGGCCGCGTACCTGGACCTGGAGCCGGTGCTAGTGCGCCTGTCCTTTGTCCTCCTGGCGTTCCTGGGCGGCGTCGGCGTCATAGCCTATCTGGTGCTGGCGATCATAATGCCCCGAGAGACGACAGCCGTCAGCGAGCCCGCGGGCATCGTGGGCGAGAACCTGCAGAGCATGCCCGGCGAGGTGGCGGAGGCCGGGCGGCGCCTGGCGGACACCCTGCGCCAACCCCAGGGCCAGGGAGAGGCCGGACAGGGTTCCGAGGCGGTGAGGCCCCGGGCCGCCTTTGCCCTCGTGCTCATCGCGGTGGGCGCGATCGCGCTCCTCGCGAACCTCGGCGCCTTCTCGTGGTGGACATGGGGCAAGCTCTGGCCGCTGCTGCTGGTCGCCATGGGGATAGCGCTCTTCCTGGGGCGCAGGAGAGGCTGATAGGCCAGGGAACAGGTGGAGCGGCGCCACCACGACAGCCATCCGGCTGGCGGGGTGGATTTCCCGTGGGATCCCTCGTCCTCATCGTCGTGGGAGTGGTGCTGCTCCTGCAAACCACAGGAGTGGTGCCCTGGAGGCTGTGGTCCAGCCTTTGGCGCCTCTGGCCCGTCTTCATCGTCCTCATGGGTCTGAACATGCTCCTGGGCCGGCGCCTGGGGTGGCTAGCCGGCCTGCTGACCGCGGCTGTCCTCCTCGCCTCCCTGGGCTTGGCGCTGGCCCTGATGGAGCGGGAGCAGCCCCTCACCGTCACCACTCTAGTCGAGCCCCTGGGCGGGCTGCGGTCGGCGGAGGCCCGTATCAGTTTCGGGCCCGGCGACCTGACCGTCAGGTCCCTGCCGCCCGCCTCGCCCAACCTGGTGGAGGGGCTATTCGAGGCGCCTGGGCGAGGAGCAGAGGCAACGTTGCAGCGCCGCGGGGACGCCGGCGAGCTCGTCCTGAGGCGTGACCGGAGCCGCTGGCTGATCCGCTCCTCACCCTCCCACTGGGACCTGGCCTTGGCGCGGGAGGTGAAGTGGACCATCGAGCTGGACGCCGGCGCTTCCTCTATTAGACTTGACCTGGGCGACCTGCTGGTCACCAGCCTGGACGTAGATGCGGGCGCGGCCAACCTGTCCCTGACCCTGCCCGCCAACGCGGGGCCGGTGACGGTGACCGTGGACGCCGGGGCCGCGGATATCAGAATCACCGTGCCGCCAGGGGTCGCCGCCAGGATCCGCCGCAGCTCCGGGCTCTCCAGCTTCGACGTCGATACCAGCCGCTTCCCGAAGGCCGGCGACGTCTACGCATCGCCTGGCTTCGATGCCGCCCCCAACCGAGTGAGCCTGGACCTCCGGGTGGGCGCCGCCAGCGTCAGCGTGCGCTAGCCGACGCGCCCGGATAGCGATGGCAAGCCCGCACCAACCCTCCCAGGACCGCATACGCTTGCTGGCCTGGCTGGCCACGGGGGTGGCCGAGTGGGAGTGGGCGCTGGCGCAGCTCCCGCCCGGGCGCCTGGCGACGCCGCCGCCTCGCCACCTGAGCGAGTGGCCGACCCTGCGCCACTTGCTGCACCTGGCGCACTACGAGCGCACCGTCGCCTTGCCCAGCTTGCTGTATCTGCTGACGGGCGATGTCGCCCCCCTGCGCCACGCTCGACAGGAAGCGGACGACTCCTACACGGGGCGGGAGGAGGTAGCGGCGCTGCTTTCGGAGCTGGGGCGGGTCAAGGAGCAGGAGCGCCGCCTGCTGGAGGAGGCATCGGCGGAGCTGTGGACGGTGGCCCGTCTCCACCCCTACTACGGCGCCGCCGTCAGCGCCCGCTGGATGCTGCAGAAGAGCTATCAGCACACCCTGGAGCACCTGACGGCCGTCTGGCAGATGGCCCTTTTCTGGGACCTCTGAGCCTTTCAGGCCACGCGCTGGGCCTCATCTTCCTGGGCCAGCGATGTAGCCCCTCCCTGGTCAGCCGGAGCTAGGGCCCACGCCTGTCCGTCAGTAATCAAGTACGCCCACTCCAGGTTGGCCGAGCGCGCCAGGTGGTCAGGGGTAGCGACACGCGGCAGGGCCTCAGGCAAGGGGCCCTCGAGGCCCGGCACGAAGAGGACGCGCGGGCGCTGCTCCGGCTCCACACCCATCCAGTATGACCACTGCACCAGGCCGCTGCAGATGAACCCACGGGCGCTCTCGGCGAGGTTCGCCGTCAAGCGCAAGAGGGCGGGCAGCGCCGGCCGGCCGCTGCGGTAGCGCCGCACCAAGTCCCGGGCGGCCAGCCTCGCCATCCGCAAAAGCAAGGAGAAGTCGTAGGGCGAGCCCACGGCTTCGGCGGCCAGCCTGGCGATGCGGTGGCGAGCAGGCCGGTCAAGGACGTCGGTAGGGACCCTACGGACAGCCATAACAGAGCGGGAGTGGGCTTCCAGGAACTCCCGCAGCGGCCAGCGCCGGGTGCCCCGCCAATGTGCCTCTACAACCTCTAGCTGGGCGTCGGCCGCGTCCGAGGGGCTACGGCCCACAAGGGCTGCGTGGTTCCAGTACGAGCCGGAAAGCACCCGTATAACCCATGCCACCGGGTGGCGGAAGTGATGAAGTAGGAGGATGTCCGCCTCCTGGAACAGCCCCGCATCAACCGCTGCGGCGACGGTTCCGGCGGGACGCAAGCCCAGCGCCACCTGGGGCTGTCCTGCGTTCCACCGGCGCGTCGCGCGGCGGGTCAACTCCTGTGCGCTTGCCATTGCCTCTCCATACCTCATCCCTATCATAGGAACAACGCCAATGCTAGGGATTTTGTTCCCTGCCGCCCGGCCTTGTCCAGCAAACTCCTTCTGAGTCCCGCCGGTCGGACTCAAGTGACAGAACTTCTCCCGGCTTTGCACGAAAAGTCGGTCAGTGTAGCGGGAGTGCAGAGGGCTGCCTGCCCTCTGCCGGGGTCAGGTGGCCCCTGAACATATTTCCCTCCCCTTCCTGGAAAGGAAGGAGACAGGGGAGGGTTCGCTGGCTAGCAAAAGGGCGAAGAGACTCTTTGAACGCCACGTTAGTGCAAAGCTGCTTCCCCCTCAGGTGGGAGCTCCGACGGCATTTTTACGGGTCAGCCGCAGAGCGGTTGCCCAAAGGGTGTAGACTGGGCGCGCTAGGCTCCTTGTTTTTTCTAGCGGACGGTTACGGTGAAAGGAGGAAACATGGCTGGCGACTACCAGACTCTGGCGTTGGAGCGGGAGGGCCCCATTCTTTGGCTGACCCTGAATCGTCCCGCGGCACTGAACTCCCTTAACCTGCGTATGATTGACGAGTTGCATGACTTTCTGGACGGACTTGGCGATGATCGGGAGACGCGAGTCGTGGTCATGCGCGGGGCGGGGCGGCACTTCTGTGCCGGTCTGGACTTGAAAGAGAACCGGAAGGAGCAGACCAATACGATACCAAAATACCTGCGTTTCCAGCGCAGCATAAGCTGGCTGATAGTGAAGATGCGTCGTCTGCCCCAGCCCTTCGTCGCTTGTGTGCAGGGTGCCGCCAGTGGAGGCGGCTTCGCGCTGGTGCTCGCTGCTGACGTCAGGATTGCCGGCGAATCGGCGCGCATGAACGCCGCCTTCATCCGCATCGGCCTGAGCGCCTGCGACATCGGTTGCAGCTATATGTTGCCGCGCCTCGTGGGCCTGTCCCTCGCTTCCGAACTGCTTCTGACCGGAAAGTTCATCGATGCTAAGCGCGCGCTCTCAAGTGGCCTGGTGTCTCAGGTGGTGCCGGACGACCAGCTGCAAGATGCCGGGCGTCAGATGGCGCAGGAGATAGTGGCCAACGCGCCCCTGGCGGTGGTACTCACCAAGGAGGCGCTGAACTACAACGTTGACGCGGGGAGCCTGGAAGCGGCCATTGCTATGGAGGACCGCCAGCAAATTCTGACGGCCAGCACTGCGGACTGCGCCGAGGCAGTCAGAGGGTTCTTCGAGAAGCGGACACCCCAGTTCCAGAACCGGTAGCCGGGCGGTCCTAGCAAGGCCGAGTCAATCCCTGGGTGCATGAGGGGATGGCTCCGCCTTGAGAGAGCGCAGGGCACGGACGGCCAGGTCACCCATCTCCCGGGTGCCGACCACCTTGGAGTCGGGCGCCGCGATGTCCCCCGTGCGGTAGCCTGCCCGCAGCAGCTCCTCCACGACCTGCTCCACCACCGCTGCCTCCGCCTCCAGGCCACAGGAGTAGCGTAAGAGTAGGGCCAGGCTGAGGAAGGTGGCCAGAGGGTTGGCCTTGTTCTGCCCCGCGATGTCCGGGGCGCTGCCGTGGATGGGCTCGTAGAGGCCGAACAGCCGCTTTGGTCCACCCTGGACGCCGGGTAGCGAGCGGGCGCCCAGACTGGCGGAGGGCAGCATGCCCATGGACCCCGCCAGCACCGCCACCTCATCGGTGAGGATGTCGCCGAAGGTGTTCTCGGTGACGACCACGTCAAAGCGGGCGGGCTCGCGCATGAGCTGCATGGCGGCCGTGTCCACCAGCATGTGTTCCAGGGCCACATCGGGGAACTCCGCCGCCAGCTCTTGGGCGCGCTGGCGCCAGAGGCGCCCCGTCTCCAGGATGTTCGCCTTGTCCACGGAGGTCAGCTTCTTGCGTCGCCCTTGGGCCAGCTGGAACCCCACGCGCAGGATGCGGTCCACCTCCGGCTGGCTGTAGGCCAGGGTGTCCACGGCCCGCCAGCCGCGGCTGGTCTGCCAGCGCTTCTTGGGCTTGCCGAAGTAGAGCCCCCCCGTCAGCTCCCGCACCACCACCAGGTCCACGCCCTTCAGGCGCTCGGCCTTGATGGGCGAGGCGTCCAGGAGGGGAGTGTGGACCTTCACTGGCCGCAGGTTGGCGTAGAGCTTGAGCTCCTTGCGCAGGGCCAGGATGGCGTCCTCGGGGCGCACCCTGGCTTTGGGATCGTCCCATTTCGGCCCGCCCACCGCGCCGAAGAGCACGGCATCGCCGCCGGCGCAGAGCTCCAGGGTAGCAAGGTCGATGGCGCGACCCGTCAGGTCTATGGCGGCGCCGCCCACGGTAGCCGCCTGGCAGTGGAAGCGGTGACCGTAACGGGCGCCCACGGCCTCGAGGAGCTTCAGCCCCTCGCCGATCACCTCGGGTCCGATGCCGTCGCCGGCCAGGACTGCGATCTTGTATTCCACGGTGTCCTTTCCATGACCTGTAGGCTAGGGGGAATAGGCCGCCTCTTGTTTACGGAGCAGCTTGTCTTACAATGCGGCTACCTAAGCCGAGGGGCAGCTACGCCAAACCGAGGTGTTTTATGGAGTTTATCGCCCGCTCGCCCAAGAATCAACCGGACGTGCTGGAGGTGCGGTACGACTGCGCCTGCGGCTGTAAGCCCGGCGCCCGCTACCGCCGGGGGACCCTGGAGGCAGGCCACGAGCACTGCTGCTGCGGCAACGTGCACTTCGTCGGCGCCCAGGCCCTGGAGCGGCTGCAGGCATACCTGGCGGAGCGTCGCGCCGCGGGCCAAGACGCCGACCTGGCGTATACCCTCGACACCCAGCAGGTGCGGGCCCCCTGGGGCGAGGAGGTGCCGGTGGCCTTTGCTCAGCCTGATACACCCAGGCCACACTAGCACTTGCAGCGCAGCTCCACCACCCGCTCGCCGTTGCGCAGCTCCATCTCCGCCCGGAGGGGCTTGCAGGGCTGCCCGTCGACGGCACTCAGGCAGCGGAAGTTGTCGGGGTCGCTCTCGTCGGCCCCTGCCGGCAGGGAGAAGTAGCATCCCCGGGGCTCCAAGCCCTCTGGTTGCGCCGACGCCCAATAGCGCTTCTCCCCGGTGCCCGGGTCCACAAAGATATTGCGCTGGGGAGGACGTCCGTCGGCGCCCTTGCCCTCGCAGGCCACGTCCAGGCGGCTCTTGCCTCCTGGCGGCCTGGTGAAGATGAGGACAATCCTGGGCGTGAAGTCCACCCCCAGGAGGTCGAGGAGTTGGCGGTTGACCCGGTCCATAGTCGCGGCAAACTGCATCAGCGGCTTCATGGGCGGTGACATGTCCTCCTTTGCTTGGATGGAGGCTAGAGGACGTTGACGACGGAGTCCCCTCGGCGACGCTCGTAGGCGGCGATCTTGGCCTCGTGCTGCAGGGTAAGGCCGATCTCGTCCAGGCCGTTGAGGAGACAGTGCCGCCGGAAGGCATGGGTCTTGGGGTCCAGGTGGGTCACGAAGGGCAGACGCAGGCCCTGCTCGTCCCAAATCTCGCAGCGCTCCAAGTCCACGGTCAGCCGGTACCCAGGCATGCTCTTGGCCCGGGCCATGATCTCCGCCACCCGCTCCTCCGGCAGGTGCACGGGGCACAGGCCGTTCTCGAAGCAGTTCTTGTGGAAGATCTCGGCGAAGCCAGGGGCGATGAGGGCCCGGAACCCGGCGTCGTGCAACGCCCACACCGCGTGCTCGCGGGAGGAGCCGCAGCCGAAGTTGCGCCCCGCCACCAGTATCAATGCCCCCTGGTA